>Ga0209598_10002554_pt1 | contig 14178 bp, 15 predicted proteins | sample M_140807_EF_Meta_FD_187317 | JGI IMG/M metagenome (GOLD analysis project Ga0209598, IMG submission 187317) | Freshwater microbial communities from Lake Montjoie, Canada to study carbon cycling - M_140807_EF_MetaG (SPAdes) (version 2) | ecosystem: Environmental > Aquatic > Freshwater > Lake... | reverse complement strand
GGCCATGCCGGTGAGGTTGCCGTTGAGACTGCCCAGTTCCAGCAGCGCCGGCACGAACCGATCCGGTGGGATCAGAGCGGTTTCGCGGCTGAGGCGATCATGGTGTTCGGCATTGTCCGGGGGCCGAGGCGCACCATCGGGTCCGATGGAAAGGAAGGTGGAGAGAATCAGCTCCACCTCAGGCCAGGTGTGCCGCAGCTCCGCCAGGGTTGCCAGGGCGTCGCGATCGAGCCGGTCGTCGCTGCACAGCAGCAGCAGCCAGTCCGCCGTGCAGTTGGCGATCGCATCGTTGAGATTGGCGAACAGCCCGAGGTTGGTGGTGCGCCGGAGCAGGCTGATCGAATGGTTCGCGCTGTGGCGGGCGATCCAGCCATCCAGCCACTGACGAGTCGGAGGATCGGATCCGTCGTCAGCGATCAGCAGGGTCCAGTGGGGATCGCTCTGGTTCAACACGCTGGCCAGGGCTTCCTCCAGCAGCAGAGCCCTGCCGTAAACCGGCACCAGGATCAGGATGGGTGCGGGCCTGCTCATGCCGGTCGGGGCCTTGAGGCGTCGGCGAGGAGCCTGCGGTAGTGCCCGATCGACCGCTGCCCGTAGGCCTCCCAGCTCAGGGAGCTTCCGGCCAGGGCCAGGGCTGCCCGGCGTTTGGTTTCCCAGAGGCCCGGCTCGGTGGCAAGGCACCTGAGACATTGGGCGATGGCCTGCGGGGCGTGGATGGGCACCATCCAGCCTGCGGGGAAAGCAAGGATGCCCTTGCCGATGTCCTCTCCCGCTGCTCCGCCGAGGCGGAGAAGATCCTCGCCACCGGTGTTGGGGGTGCAGATCAGGGGCAGCCCGCAGGCCAGCGCTTGGAGCTGCACGTAGGCCATCCCCTCCTCGATGGAGGCCATCACGAAACAATGGGCTTGGCCGTAGTGCTGAGCCAGTTCCGCTTGGGGGCGGTGGCCAAGGCGTTGGACCGCGGGCGGCTGTTGATCCAGCAGGTTGGCCAGCTCTGGAGTCTCTCCCCCCAGCAGGGTCAGCCGGGCATCGGCCAGGTCTGCGGCGGCAAATCCGGCCAGCAGATCGGCGATTCCCTTGCGCACCGAAAGCGTGCCGGCATAGATGATGTGGAGTCCTTGCTGCGGGGGCGGCGCGGGCGGTTCGGCCGGCGGATGGAAGTTGCTCAGGTCCACACCGAAGGGGTTGCGGAAGAGCTTGCTGGCCGGGAAGCCACGCTCCAGAAAACTCCGCTCCACGAACAGGCTCGGCACTGCCACGGCGGTGGTGAGCGTGTATTCCCGCAGTTCCATGGCCTCGATCTGCGGGTGGGTCTCGGTCCAGGTCAGTCCGAGGCGTCGGTGTTCTTCGCGCAGCAGCCGGCTCTGCTCAAGGATGTGGGAGGAGGATCGTTCCAGCACCGAGGGAATCCGCCGGGCGGCCGCCCACTGCAGGGAAGGTTCACTCCACTGGGACCAGCCGTGGATCAGCTCGCTGCCCTCGAGGTGCCGTGCCGCCCGGGAGGCGAACCAACGGTGGACCCACCACTGGCAGCGCATCATCAGGCTTTCGCCCCCGATCCGGTAGATCGCCCGCACCACAACGAAGGTGAACGGCAGGCTCACCACGCGTTCCGCCGGGATCCCCCAGCGTTTCACGAACCAGCGTGGGTAGTTGGTGATCAGGCGGTGCAGGTGGCCGTGGAGGTGGAGTTGGCGGGCCAGGTCAAAGGCGTGCCAGCGCCCCCCCACCACGAGGCTGATCCGCATGGGTGTGTCCTCAGTCATGGCGGTCTCCTTCCCAGGGCCTGCGATCGGTGTTCCCGGAGGAAGCCCCATCCCATTCCAGGATCGTTCTCAACCTGGCCCCGTAGGTGTGCTCCGGTCGGCGCAGGGCCGCGGCCCCGTGCTGCCGCAGTGTCTCCTGCAGCCCGGGATCGGCAAGGATCGCCAGGGCGTGGGCACGGAGCTCGGCCGGGTCACGGAAGAAACCCACCTCGGGGTATTCGGGCAGCAGGGCCCGATGCTCGGGGCTGTCCCTGTAGAGGCCGCAACCGCCGATGGCGCCGATCTCGTAGGAGCGATCGGTGGAAAGATCGCCATTGGCCTGGCGCAGCAGCCCCAGCACCAGCCCGGCATGGCTGATGGCACGGGCGTAGTCCTCGCCGTTCACGGCGGCGTGCCGCTCCCAGCCAGGGGTGGCCAAGCCGTTCCAGCTGTTGCCGTAGATCCGGCGGCGCAGGGCCGGCACATCGGCCAGGGCTTCCAGCCAGGGCAGCCGTTCCGAGGCGCCCGTGCCCACGAAGGCCACATCCACCCCGAACCGCTCGGCATCACCGGGATGGACGCGCGGAGGCTGGTGCAGGGTGGGGTCGTAGGCGAAGGGCAGCCAGCTGGTGCTGGGCGCTCCGGCATCCCTGAGCCGCTCACGCAGCGCCTGTTTGGTGCTGAAGATGTGGTCGTAAAGGGGGAGGTTGGCCAGGAAGCTGCGGCGTCGGTGGTTCGGATTCCAGGGGTCATCGGTCAGGTAATTCACGATCCGCCCGCCTTGGCGGTGCACCGCCGCGAAGACGCCCGGGTCGAGCGGCAGGATGCCGCTTACCAGCACCAGGCGCGGTCGCAACGTCTGGATGCGTTCGATCAGTTGACGCTGAAAGCCCCACCACTCCCAGCTGCGGCGGTCGGCCAGGCGGTAGAAAACCTTTCCCCTGAACCGGGCCATGCTCGGAGAGAAGCTGGGCTCCGCTGACAGGTAGGCGACGGCCACATCGTTGTCCGCCAGGGCTGCCTGGGGCGCTCCTCGCAACAACTTGGTGCCCAACGCTTCTGATTTGGAGGTATCAGCCAGCAGCAGCAGACGGGTGGTCATCGGCAGGCCAGGGGCCGCGCTCGGCGCCGCTTGGTACGAGGGCTCATTATCCGCTCGGTTCACCTGGGCATTACCCGCACCGAGCCGGTGAACGGGCCCAGGACTCCAGCGGCTCAAGACCCTTCCGCCGCTCCGCCCGCGGAGCTTCGCGGGGCGGCAGGGCGCTTCCCGCAAGCCCCCCTGAACCGCTCGCACCACGGTGGAGCCGTGAAGGGAATCCGCCGCCGGTGCTGCCCGCAGGTCTCCGGGGCCCCTGCTGGAAGGGCGGGTTAAGCTCGCGCCCAACAATCTTCTTCGGTATGCCCACGGCCCTCCCGAGCATCCGCACGATCTGCTGCATCGGAGCCGGCTATGTGGGGGGACCCACGATGGCGGTGATCGCGGACCGCTGTCCGGACATTCAGGTCACGGTGGTGGATCTCAATGCCGAGCGGATCGCCGCCTGGAATGACGCCGACCTCTCCAGGCTGCCGGTGTATGAGCCGGGTCTGGATGCGGTGGTGGGCCGGGCCCGGGGTCGCAACCTGCATTTCACCACCGAGGTGGATGCCGCCATCGCCGCCGCCGACATGGTGTTCCTCTCGGTGAACACCCCCACCAAGACCCGCGGAGTGGGGGCCGGCCAGGCCAGCGACCTGCGCTGGATCGAGGCCTCGGCCCGCCAGGTGGCGGCCGCCTCCCAGGGCCACACGATCGTGGTGGAGAAGAGCACCCTGCCGGTGCGCACCGCCGAAGCCGTGAAGGCCATCCTCGGCGGCGCCCAGGGCGGCGGCGGCAAGACCTTCTCGGTGCTCTCCAACCCCGAGTTCCTGGCGGAGGGCACGGCGATCACCGATCTGGAGAACCCGGACCGGGTGTTGATCGGTGGCGAGGCGGCGGAGGCGATCGATGCCCTGGCCAGTGTGTATGGCCATTGGGTGCCCCAGGAGCGCATCCTGCGCACCAACCTCTGGAGCAGCGAGCTCTCCAAGCTCACCGCCAACGCCTTCCTGGCCCAGCGGATCTCTTCGATCAACAGCATTGCCGCCCTCTGCGAGGCCACCGGCGCCGATGTGCGCGAGGTGGCGCGGGCGATCGGCACCGACAGCCGGATCGGTCCGAAGTTCCTGCAGGCCGGTCCGGGCTTCGGTGGCAGCTGCTTTCAGAAGGACATCCTCAACCTGGTGTATCTCTGCCGCCACTACGGCCTTGAGGAAGCGGCGGCCTACTGGGAGAGCGTGGTGGGGCTCAACACCTGGCAGCAGCAGCGCATCGCCCGGCTGGTGGTGAACAGCCTGTTCGGCACGGTGAGCGGCAAGCGGCTGGCGGTGCTGGGTTTCGCCTTCAAGGCCGACACCAACGACACCCGCGAGGCCCCGGCGATCCGCATCTGCCGCGACCTGATCGAGGAAGGCGCCCAGCTGGCGATCGTGGATCCGAAGGTGGAGGCCGCCCAGATCGCCAGGGATCTGGACCGTTCCCCGGTGGCGGCTGATGCGGCGGCCGGCTCCCGCCCGATCGGCGCCGACGGCAGCTGGCTGGCGGCCGGTTCGCCCCTGGAGGCGGCCCGGGGTGCTGATGCGGTGCTGATCCTCACCGAATGGCGCGACTACCGCCAGCTCGACTGGGGGGCGATCGCCGCTGTGATGCGCCGTCCGGCGTGGCTGTTCGACGCCCGTGCTGTGGCTGACACGGCCGCGGCCCGCGCCGCCGGCCTGAATGTCTGGACCGTGGGGGAAGGCTGAGATGGCACGCCGCAATCTGATCACCGGCGGAGCCGGCTTCCTGGGCTCCCACCTGATCGACCGGTTGATGAACGCTGGCGAGGAGGTGATCTGCCTCGACAACTACTACACCGGCCGCAAGGACAACATCCGCCACTGGCTCGGCCATCCGGATTTCGAGCTGGTGCGCCACGACGTGACCGAACCGATCCGCCTGGAGGTGGACCGCATCTGGCATCTGGCCTGTCCGGCTTCACCGGTTCACTATCAGTTCAATCCGATCAAGACCGCCAAGACCAGCTTCCTGGGCACTTACAACATGCTCGGACTGGCCCGCCGGGTGGGGGCTCGCCTGTTGCTGGCCAGCACCAGTGAGGTGTATGGCGACCCGGAGGTGCATCCCCAACCCGAGAGCTACCGGGGTTGCGTGAACACAATCGGCATCCGCTCCTGCTACGACGAAGGCAAGCGCATCGCTGAAACCCTCTGCTTCGACTACCAGCGGATGCACGGCACGGAGATCCGGGTGATGCGCATCTTCAACACCTACGGGCCGCGCATGTTGCCCGATGACGGCCGGGTTGTGAGCAATTTCATCGTGCAGGCCCTCAAGGGAGAGCCCCTCACCCTTTATGGCGATGGCAGCCAGACCCGCTCCTTCTGCTATGTGGATGATCTGATTGAAGGCATGATCCGCCTGATGAATGGCGAACACACCGGCCCGATCAACATCGGCAATCCGGGTGAGTTCACCATCCGCCAACTGGCCGAACGGGTGCGTGATCGCATCAATCCCTCCCTGGAACTGGTCTGCCGGCCGTTACCCCAGGACGATCCCCTCCAGCGTCAGCCCGTGATCGATCTGGCCCGCCGCGAGTTGGGTTGGGAGCCGAAGGTGAGCCTGGAGCAGGGCCTTGAGCCCACGATCGCCTACTTCCGCGAGCGGCTCGCCCGCGCTTGATGGCCGGATCCGTTCTGGTCACCGGCGCGGCGGGCTTCATCGGTGCCGCGGTTGCGCTGCGCCTGCTGGCCCGCGGCGAGCGGGTGGTGGGTGTGGACAACCTCAACCCCTATTACGATCCCGCCCTCAAGCGGGCCCGCCTGGCGCTGCTGGAGGCCGCCGCGACGCCCGGGCAGTTTCGCTTCGCCGAGCTGGATGTGGCCGATGGCGGGGGCCTGGCGGCCCTGGTGGCCCAGGAGAAGCCCGACCGGGTGATCCACCTCGCGGCCCAGGCGGGCGTGCGCTACTCGATCGAGAATCCTGCTGTTTACATCCAGAGCAACCTGGTGGGATTCGGGGCCGTGCTGGAGGCCTGCCGCCATCAGGGTGTTGCCCACCTGGTGTATGCCTCCAGCAGCTCGGTGTACGGCGGTAACCGCCAGATGCCCTTCTCGGAGCAGCACCCGGTGAACCATCCGGTGAGCCTGTATGCGGCCACCAAGAAGGCCAACGAGCTGATGGCTCACACCTACAGCCATCTCTACGGCCTGCCGGCCACGGGCCTGCGCTTCTTCACCGTGTATGGCCCCTGGGGTCGGCCGGACATGGCGCCGATGCTGTTCGCTCGCGCGATCCTGGCCGGCGAGCCGATCAAGGTGTTCAACCAGGGCAACATGCAGCGGGATTTCACCTACATCGATGACATCGTCGAAGGGGTGATCCGCTGCCTCGACAAGCCCGCCACGGCCGATCCCCTGTTCGATCCGCTCCATCCCGATCCGGCCACCGCCGCGGTTCCCCACCGGCTGTTCAACATCGGCAACAGCCAGCCGATTCCGCTGATGCGCTTCATCGCGGTGTTGGAGCAGGCCCTGGGCCGTGAAGCGATCCGCGATCTGCAGCCAATGCAGCCCGGGGATGTTCCCGCCACTGCTGCCGATACCTCAGCCCTGGAGGCCTGGGTGGGCTTCCGGCCCACCACACCGATCGAGCTGGGCGTTGAGCGGTTTGCGCAGTGGTATCAGACCTACTGGCAAGCCTGAGGGCTGAGCAGCGGGGTCTGGAAACTTGCCCCTGCTGAGAGTTGGTGCCGCGCCGTTCAACGCGTCTCAGGCGGTGGGGGGCGAGGCCCCTTCCCGTTGAATGCCTGTCAGGGGGGCGCCCACCATGGCGAGGAGGGTGCCGGCCAGCAGGGGCATGAACACCAGGTCGCAAACCAGATTGAGGCGGAAGGGCAGCGAGGCGGGTGGGAACAGGGGGGCGAACCAGCCGTAGATCACCCCGAGCAGAAGGAAAGCCAAAGCCGCCCGGGCCGGCGGTTTCAGGCCCGGCTCTGCCGTCAGCAGGGCGCCGCAGCCGATGACCGCCGGCAGGGCAAGGATCAGACGGTAGTCATAGGAGCCAGAAAGGAGGTAACAGCCCAGCCACACCAGAGCCAGCAGGCTCGGCAGCGCGGTCAGGCAGTCCCGCTCGAAGCCCGCAGCGCGCGTCTGCACCAGCTCCAGCCAGCAGCGGTGCAGTCCCAGGCGTCGCCAGAGCAGCAAGGCCAGGAGCACCAGGGTGATGGCCAGCACGGGTTGGAAAGGGATCTGCAGCGGACCGTGGTCGGAGGGCTCCCAGGGCAGGGTTACTCGCCAGGGCATCTGCGGCACGATCAGGCCGTGGCCAATGTCGCGTTTGAGGGGCTGGGCGGCCGTCCCACCGGACTGGCGGTACCAGGGCAGGACATGCGCTACGCCGGCTCCTGTGCCGGCAAGCACCGCCAGCGCCATCCAGGGCCGTCGGCGCCAGTCACGCCAGCAGCCCAGGCACCAGGCGGTGAGACCCACGAAGGGGTACATCTTGATGGCCACCGCCAACCAGGCCAACCCCGCAGCCGGCAGGGCCGCCCAGCGGGCCGCCAGGCAGCTCACGGCTGCGAGCCCTGCCAGCAGCACAAAGATGACGGAGTCGATGTTGGCCCGTTCCAGCGCCAATTGCATGGGAAATCCCAGCAGGATCACCGCCAGCAGGCCGTTGGCGAACCATTCAGGCTTCACCAGCCGCCGGCTCAGCAGCGCCAGGATCGTGATCACGGCCAGACCAAAGCAGAAACCGAGCAGTCCGGTGTGGTGACCCTTCACCGCCAGGAAGCGGGCCGCCAGAATGGACATCGGCGGATAGCTCAGGGAGGAAGACTTTCTGTCGAAGGGATCACAGCCGGCACTGAGACCACTGGCCAGATCACTCAGTCGCACGCCACATTCGCTGTGGGCAGTGACCCAGCGCAGATCCGCGAAGGTCGGCATCCGGGTGACCACCCCATGAGGAAAGATCCCCAGCAGGGGAAAGGCCTGGTGGTGGTGGTGGGGAAGGAAGCCGTAAATCAGCAGAGAGGCCAGCGCGTAGGTGAGGGCCAGCGCCACAACGATCCGGCTCAGCACCAGGAGTGCGAATCGACCAGGATCAGCCCGCAGCCGACTCGGATGGCTGCAGGATTCGGCCACGGCGTCTGCCCCTGGAACGGCAACTTTAGGTGCTGGATCCAGCCCTTCCCGCGGGTTTTTTCCCTGTCGCATCCCCAGGGCTGCGCAGCGCAAGCCTGCCAGCCAGCAGGGGTTGGCTATGCCTCCATGCACACTGGGGGGTCGTTGCGCCTTTCGCCTTGGAATCGCTGCAGAGCCTGCGCGGCATGGTGGACCTCCTGCCGGAGCGCACTCCCCTCTGGCAGCGGATCGAGGCCACGGCCCGCGAGCACTTCCGCCGCGCCGCCATCGGCGAGATCCGCACGCCGCTGCTGGAGGCCACCGAGCTGTTTGCCCGCGGCATCGGTGAGGGCACCGATGTGGTGGGCAAGGAGATGTACACCTTCCTGGATCGGGGTGAGCGCAGCTGCACCCTCAGGCCGGAGGGCACCGCCTCGGTGGTGCGGGCCGCGATTCAGCACGGATTGCTCGCCCAGGGTCCCCAGCGCCTTTGGTATGGCGGGCCGATGTTCCGGTATGAGCGCCCCCAGGCGGGGAGGCAGCGGCAGTTCCATCAGATCGGCGTGGAATTGCTGGGGGTGGCCGATGCCGAAAGCGATGCCGAGGCGATCGCCATCGCCTGGGATCTGCTGGCCGCACTGGGGGTGGGGGGTTTGCGGCTCGAGCTCAACTCCCTCGGCACGCCGGAGGATAGGGCCCGCTACCGCGCCGAACTGGTGGCCTGGCTGGAGACCCACCGCGAGCAGCTCGATCCTGACTCGCAGCAGCGCATCGGCTCGAATCCCCTGCGGGTTCTCGATTCCAAGAACCCGGCCACCCAGGAGCTCCTGGCCGGCGCCCCCAGCCTGGCCGATGCCCTGGCCGGGGAGAGCCATGAGCGTTTCGGCCGGGTGCGCCTGGCCCTGGAGGCCCTGGGGATCCCTTTCGTGCTCAATCCCCGCCTGGTGCGCGGCCTCGATTACTACGGCCACACGGCCTTCGAGATCACCAGCAGCCAACTCGGCGCCCAGGCCACGGTGTGCGGCGGCGGCCGCTACGACGGACTGGTGGGTCAGCTGGGCGGGCCGGCTACCCCAGCGGTGGGCTGGGCGCTGGGGATGGAGCGGCTGGTGCTGCTGCTCAGCCAGGCGGAGGCGGGCGAGGCCGCAGGCGGCCCGCTGCCGCCGGATCTCTATGTGATCAGCCGCGGTGAAACCGCCGAGCGCCAGGCCCTGGCGCTCACACGGCGGGCGCGCCTGGCCGGGCTTGCGGTGGAGCGCGATGCCAGCGGCTCGGCCTTCGGCAAACAGTTCAAGCGGGCCGATCGCAGCGGCGCCGCCTGGGCGGCCGTGATCGGTGACAGTGAGGCGGCCGACGGCGTGGTGGTGCTGAAGGATCTGCGCGGCGACGCCGCCGAGCAGCGCCTGGCCCCTGATCAGCTGCTGATCCAGCTGGTGGCACAACACACTTCGGGGATGGTCTCCGGCCTTGGATGAACCAGGTCTCAGCCCTGCGTGATTCTCCGCCTTCGACGGCGCCGACGGCTGCGGCAGGTGAGCGTGGCGGACGGTAGGTGGCTTCAGGTGCTCTCGGTGGGCCGCTTCGGCTCGCTTCCCAGGAGCGCAGCTGCTTCGTGGATTCCCTGGACCCACAAAAAAGCGGGCCTTTGGCCCGCTTCCGTGTGTGAGGTGGTGATGGGCCGCGATCAGGCTGAACCAACACCCACATAAGCGCCATAAAAGAAGAGGCCCACCACGAAGATCACGGCCATGCCGCCGGCGGTGGCCACCAGCCAGAGGGGCAGGGCCCCTTCGGTCCAGCGGCTCTTCCAGGCCACGGCAGGCCGCCCATCGGGGAGGCGATCGGGAATCCGGCCGTCAGGAAGGGTGGATTTCTTGCCGCTCATCGGAAAACCTCGTGGTCAGGGAGAAAGGCGAAAGGAGTTGATCCCCGGTTGGATCAATTGAAGAAGTAACTGGTGAACAGAATGCCGGTCACGAAAATCAGCAACAGACCCAAGTAGAGGCTGGTGCGATTGAGTTCAACCGGCAGGTTGTTGGGATTCGGATTGCGTTGCAGGCCCATGGGATCAGCGGCGGACGAACTGCATGGCCGCCAGCGCTCCCAGGAAGAACACCGTGGGAATGCCGAGGGCGTGAACGGAAAGCCAGCGCACCGTGAAGATCGGGTAGTTGCGCGGCGTGGTGGGGGCGGTGGATTGGGTCATCGCTTATGGCAGGCGCTGGTCGAGCTGGGTCTTGGCCTGGTAGCGCTGGCTCACCACCGGCGCCTTGCTTTCCTGGGCCTGGAAGTAGGCGTCGGGGCGGGGTGTGCCGAAGGCGTCGTAGGCCAGCCCCGTGGACACGAACAAGAAACCGGCCAGGAAAATCGCTGGCAGGGTCACCGCATGGATCACCCAGTAGCGGATGCTCGTGATGATTTCGAAGAACGGACGTTCCCCTGTAGAGCCGGCAGCCATGGCACCAAGCATTCAGCCCGATGATCCTAGGGGTCGGCCTGCAGGCCCCGGGGACGGGGCGGGGGGTTGGTTACAGAGGGAAGCAGTTGCCAGCCGCCGCCGCCTCGGCTCGCCCCCTCGGCTCAACCCACCCAGCGCAGCAGGCAGCCCCGCTCCCCCAGCACGAAGCCCTTGCCATCAGGGGTGAAGGCGATGCGGGTGAAATTGCTGGCCTGCGAGGCCCCTACCGGATCCTTCTGCCAGCTCTTGCCGCCGTCGGCACTCACCAGCAGGGTGCCGTTGCCGCCGCCCGTCCAGAGGGAACCGCGGGGATCCCAGGCCAGGTCGAGGTAGCCGAAGCCGTTGGTGATCGGAATCACGGGCTTGCTCCAGGCCTCGGCATCGGCCGGATCGGCGTTGAAGCGCAACTGGGCGCCGCGGGCCACCATCCAGAGCCCGCCCTCGGGCTGGAAGCCCATCGATTGCAGCCGCTGGCTGCTGACCCGCTGGTGGGGCTGCCAGGTGGGCTGGCCCGGATCCCAGGTGGCGTAGAAGTTGCCCAGGCCGCTGACGCTCACGTAGCGGCCATCGTCGCCGCGGCGGAGGTCGCGTACGGCGCCCGCGGCATCGCTCACCAGGGCCTGCCAGCTGTTGCCTGAATCGCCGGTGCGGTAAACCGCGCCCACGGTGGTGGCCAGTTCGGCCTGTTTCGGTCCGAGGGCCGTCACCAGGTAGGGCTCACCGGGCAGCTTGGTGTCGAGGAAGAGCCGGGTCCAGCTGCTGCCCCGGTCGGTGGTGTGGAGCAGCAGGCCCGGCTGGCCCACGATCCACCCCTCATCGCCCTGGAAATCGATGCTGATCAGGCGGAAGTTCTCTTCGGCAGGCAGCTCGAGGGCCCGCTCCTGCCAGGTGGCGCCGCCATCCTCGGTTTCCATGATCAGGCGGTTGCTGCCCACCAGGAAGCCGTGGTTGGCATCGCTGAAGGCGAGATCCAGTGGATTGGAGCGGGTGGCGAGGCTGATGGCCTGCCAGGGGCTGGTCGATGCCACGGGAAGGCCCGTGCTCACGCAGCCGGAAAGACCGAGGCCCATCGCCAGCACCAGCACGAGGCTGAGCAGGGGGGTGAGCAGTCGGCGCAGGGAAGGGCGGGTCACGGGATCAGCGCAGGGAATAGAGGGAGAGAAAGAAGGCGATCGCCAGGGCGAAGGCGCCGAAGATCAGCACGTTCTTCTGGCCGGGGGTGAGGCGGTTGACCCCCAGGCCGAAGTTGAGGTTCTCCTCAAAGCCGCTCGGCTTGTTGCGGGGGCCGATGTCCTTGAAGGCTCCCACCCTGCTGCGGCACACCGGGCAGCGGAAGCTCGCCGGATCCAGCTCGAGAAATGGGGTGCCGGCCTCAATGGCGAGTTTCCTGACCCCCTCGGCCGGGTCGTAAACGAAGCCGCAGCTGCGGCATTCGAAGCGATGGGTGGCTGGATCGACCTGAGGCGCTGCAGCAGCCGGGGTTTCGGGGGCCGGCTCCCCGGGGGGGCCGGCTGCGTTGAGCGGATCGACGCCTTTCGCAGTGGTCTCCGGGGGAATCTCCTGGGCGTTTCCGCCATCCGGACCGGCCGGATCGGCACTGGGGGCCGCCGGGGGTTCGCTGCTCATCCGCTGCCGCCGATTAGAGCTTGAACTCTATCGAGAGCCCCACGCCCCCGCTCCGGCTTGGGCCTCCCCCGCCGCCCCCTGCTCGTGCCTTCGTCCTGACCCGTGCGACCAGGCATGGGCTTTCGATGGCGGAACCGCCAGCCCAAGGCTATCGGTGCCAGACTGCCGCCCACCAACGCTGGTCCCACGCGATGTTCGTGCTTCCAGGCTATGACGCCTTTCTGGGCTTCCTGCTGATCTCAGCGGCGGTGCCCGTGTTGGCGCTGGTCTCCAACAAGCTGCTCTCCCCCAGCAGCCGCGGCGGCGAGCGGGAGCTCACCTATGAATCCGGGATGGAGCCGATCGGCGGCGCCTGGATCCAGTTCAACATCCGTTATTACATGTTTGCCCTGGTCTTCGTGATCTTCGACGTGGAGACCGTCTTCCTTTATCCCTGGGCCGTGGCGTTCCACCGCCTCGGCCTGTTGGCCTTCATCGAGGCCCTGATCTTCATCGCCATCCTGGTGGTGGCCCTGGCCTACGCATGGCGCAAGGGCGCCCTTGAGTGGAACTGACCCGTCACCAGCCATGACCCTCACTCCTTCCTCTCCCTCCAGCGGCGAAATGTCGCTTTCCGCAGCAGCCTTGCGGGATCTGCGGGCGGCCAGTTGCGGTCCGCTGGGCGCTCCCACGGTCACCTCGGATCTTTCCGAGAACGTGATCCTCACCAGCCTCGATGATCTGCACAACTGGGCTCGTCTGAGCAGCCTCTGGCCGCTCCTCTATGGCACCGCCTGCTGCTTCATTGAATTCGCCGCCCTGATCGGCTCCCGCTTCGATTTCGACCGCTTTGGCCTGGTGCCCCGGTCCAGCCCGCGCCAGGCCGACCTGTTGATCGTGGCCGGCACGGTGACCATGAAGATGGGCCCGGCCCTGGTGCGCCTTTATGAACAGATGCCCGAGCCGAAATATGTGATCGCCATGGGGGCCTGCACGATCACTGGTGGCATGTTCTCCGCCGATTCCACCACGGCCGTTCGGGGGGTGGACAAGCTGATCCCCGTGGATCTCTACCTGCCCGGCTGTCCGCCGCGCCCCGAGGCGATCTTCGACGCCGTGATCAAGTTGCGCAAGAAGGTGGGTAATGAGGCCCTGGCGGAACGGGGCCACCGCCTGCCCACCCATCGCTACACCACCATTCCCCACCAGCTCAAGGCCGTGGCTCCGATCGTGGATGGTCGTTACCTCCGGGCCGAGACCCAGCAGGCGGCCCTGGCAGCGGCGGCCGGTCTGCCCCTCGCTGGTGCAGCGACGGTGATTGCCGACCCCCTTCCCGCGGAGCCCCCGACGGCTCCAGGCGCTCAGGGCTGAGGTTCAGCGGGGTGACCCATGGGCTCCCCGTGTTGATCGGTTCCTGATTCCTTCCCCTCATCCCCAACGCTCCCTTCTGCGTCATGCCTGAACCGTCTGCCGCTGTCACCCCCACCGCTCCGGCGCCCGGTCCGGTGAGCACCTGGCTGAGCCAGCAGGGCTTTGAGCATCAGGTGTTGGGCCCGGATCATGTGGGGGTGGAGGTGCTGGGAATCGAGCCGGCCTTTCTGCCGCTGATCGCCACGGCCCTGAAGGCCAGCGGCTTCGATTATCTGCAGTGCCAGGGCGGCTACGACGAAGGCCCTGGCGGCCGTCTGGTGAGTTTTTACCACCTGGTGAAGATGGCCAGCCTCGCCGAGCGCATCGCTCCCGCCAGTGCCAGGGCCGGCACCAACCAGCCGATTCCGGCGGATGTGCGTCCCGAAGAGGTGCGGCTCAAGGTGTTCCTTCCCCGTGATGGCGCTCTCTCCATCCCCAGCCTCTACGGCCTGTTCCGCGGCGCCGATTGGCAGGAGCGCGAAACTTTCGACATGTTCGGCATCACCTACGAGGGCCACCCCCATCCCAAACGGTTGCTGATGCCCGAGGATTGGAAGGGCTGGCCGCTGCGCAAAGATTACGTGCAGCCGGATTTCTATGAAATGCAGGATGCGTATTGAGCCCATGCGTGCCCAAGAAACGGCTTGCCATAACGGATGAATAGCTTAAATCTGGATATACTCATACCTACCTGGGATAGGCCTGAGCAGGTCAACTCCAGGCTTGACGAGATAGCTCTCCAGTTTGGTT
>Ga0209598_10002553_pt1 | contig 14184 bp, 14 predicted proteins | sample M_140807_EF_Meta_FD_187317 | JGI IMG/M metagenome (GOLD analysis project Ga0209598, IMG submission 187317) | Freshwater microbial communities from Lake Montjoie, Canada to study carbon cycling - M_140807_EF_MetaG (SPAdes) (version 2) | ecosystem: Environmental > Aquatic > Freshwater > Lake... | reverse complement strand
TCTTCCTGGCTTGCCCCGGAGCCCAACTTTTACCATTCTCCCTGCCCATGCCTAACACCCTTCCGACCCCTGCCGAGCAGCCCAATATCCTCCCTGCGGAGAAACCCGCTTGGCTGAATGCCCGGACTCTGATCCCCCTGATTCTCGTTCTTGGAGCCGGAATCGCCCTCGTCCTATGGCAAACCTCCAAATCCGAGAAGGCACGCGAGGAATCGAACCGCCTTCTGACCTCCAAAGCCGATACCGAAACCTGGTCCAAACTCATCCGCGAATACCCGGGCCAACCCGCCACCGCCATCGCTCTCCTCGAATCCGCCGCCGAGGCGACGGAAAAGAATGACCCCCGCAAGGCGGCCGGGATATACGACCAGTTCTCGAGGGATTACCCCAAACACCCCCTCCGCTCCGCCGCACGCTTTGCCCAAGCCAATAGCCTCGCCGCTGCAGGAGACCGAGGGGTCGCTCAAACCCTCTATCTCTCCATGATCACCGAACGGCCCCCCAACCCCTTCCGGACTGGAGCAGCCGTCGGCCTAGCCACCTTACAGATCGCCGAAAATCGCCCCGAAGCAGCCCGCCAAGTCCTGAACGACATCCTCGCAGAAAATACAGGTAGCGCCTTCCTTCCGGATGCCCGCGCCCTGCTGGAAAAACTTCCGCCTCCTCCCATTTCCGCTTCGGCCCCTTCCCTTCCTGTACCACCTCCCGCTCCCGCGCCGGCCAAAGCCTCCGTTTCTCAACCTGCCAAATAACGCTCCGCATCGATCGCCGCCATGCAACCCATGCCGGCCGCCGTGATCGCCTGCCGGTAAACCTTGTCGGCACAGTCTCCCGCGCCGAAAACCCCCTCCACATGGGTCCGGCTTCCCGGCCCCAGTTGCAAATAACCCGCCTCATCCATCTTCAGTTTCCCCTGAAAAATCTGCGTATTCGGCACATGCCCGACTGCGATGAAAACTCCCGCACAGGCTAGAACAGAACTTTTTCCCGTCGCCGTGTCCTTTAATTTCACCCCCGTCACTTTCCCCTCCTTCAGCCCCTCGACCGACTCCACCACCGAATTCCAAACCGGCTGAATCTTGGCATTCCCCAAAGCCCGCTCTGCCATGATCCGCGAAGCCCTTAATTCCCCCCGGCGATGCACCAGATAAACCTTCGAGGCAAACCGGGTCAAAAAGGTCGCCTCTTCACAGGCCGAATCCCCTCCTCCCACCACCACGAGCGGTTGATTCCGAAACATCGGCAGCGCCCCGTCACACGTCGCGCAGTAGGTCACGCCCTTGGTCTCCAACTCCTTCTCCCCGGGTACCCCCAGATGCCGATGCCCCGCACCCGTGGCCACAATAAGCGCCCGAGTCTCGATCGTTTTATTACCCACGCGAATCCGGTGGGACGGCCTTCCAAGAGTCACCTCATCCGCCACCACGCCGAATTCCACCTCCGCCCCGAACTTCTGCGCCTGCTCCATCATCTGCGCCATCAAGGTCGTCCCATCTACCCCCTGCGGAAAGCCGGGAAAATTCTCCACAATGGAAGTCGTCGTCAACAAGCCACCCATCTGGGCCCCGGTCAGGACCAGCGGTTTCAGATTGGCCCGCGCCAGATAGAGCGCAGAGGTCCACCCGGCACATCCGCTACCCAAAATCACCACATCACGCATGGTCTGGTGTTACCCCTTCCGCCCAATCGCGTCCAATACCCTTCGAAGATTTTTCACATCCGAATGTGTTTTTCTGCAAAAAAGTCTCCTTCTCCCCCGTCCGCACGCTACCAATCCTTCATGGCGCAACCCGACAAACTCGACGAAATCTTCCGCATGCAGGACATCCTCAACAAAAAGATCGGGGTCGATCTCGCCAATCTCACGCCCGAGGACAAGACCAAGTGGGCCCTCAACTATTCCAGAGCCATGACCCAGGAGATCGCTGAGCTGATCGACAGTTTCCCTTGGAAATGGTGGGCCAAATACCAAAAGATCGACGAACAGAACGCCCGCGTAGAGGTGGTCGACCTATTTCACTTTCTCGTCTCCCTCGCCCAAACCCTCGGCATGACCGCCGAGGACATCTATCAGGGATACGTGAAGAAAAACGAGGTGAATCACAAACGCCAAGAGTCCGGCTACAGTGTCAAAGACCACGCGGATTCCAAACACATCTAGTCACCCACCCTACTTCCACAACGTGGCGATCTCATACCGCCGATCCGACCACGCCGGATCATGGGTGACCGCCGTCATTTTTTCCAGTCGACACTGCGCGATCATCATCCGGTCAAACGGATCCGCATGCACCCGAGGAAGCTGGTAAACCTCCTCTGCATGCCTTGCCTCCAAGGGCAGAAGCCGAAAGCCCGCCCCTTCCAGATCCCGACTCAACCCTTCTCCCAATCCCTCGGGCGCCGACAGCTTCCCGGCGGACGCCTTCATCGCCATTTCCCAAAGCACCGCCGCACTCACATAAACCTGGTTACGTGAATCCTCGATCACCTGGGCCGCCCGGGGGGAAATCTCCTCGTCCTTCCGAAGGAACCAAATCAGGGCGGAGGTATCCAAAAGAAGTTTCACAGACGGGAGGAGAACTCTGCCAGCGGTTCGCTAAACTTCTCCCCCACGGGACCAAATTTTTCCTTCATCATCCCTCTTTTTCTGCGGATCTCCGGCCCCTCATACGGCCTCAACTCCGCCATCCTCCGCCCATTCCGAGTGATGACAAAAATCTGCCCCTCCGAAGCCTCTCTTAAAATTTCCGAAAACTTCGATTTCGCCTCGTAGGAAGGCACCAATTTCATATACTTAATATATTATGACCGGTCAGACCGGTCAAACTAAAATAGCATATTTGGCCTCGAATTCATTCACCAAGGCACGTATGATCTCACTTCTGTGACCCAACCAAAAACCAAGTCCTCATCGAAGAAAGCCTCCGCCAAGGCTGGCCCCAAGTCCAAACTCAGCCCCGCCACGATGGGCTGCGACCTACTGGTCCAATCCCTCGAGCATGCCGGCGTCGACACCATCTTCGCGTATCCGGGTGGCGCCAGCATGATGCTGCACCAATCCCTCACCCGCTCTAAAAAAATCCGCACCATTCTCCCCCGTCACGAACAAGGTGGAGCCTTCATGGCCGAAGGATACGCCCGCGCCACCGGTAAAGTTGGCGTGGTCATGGCCACCTCGGGTCCTGGCGCCACCAATCTCGTCACTGGTATCGCCGACGCCTACATGGACTCCGTTCCGATGGTCGCCATCACCGGCCAAGTCCCCACCACCGCCATCGGCCGCGGCGCCTTCCAAGAGACCGATGTCTTTGGCGTGACCCTCCCCATCGTCAAACACAGCTATCTCGTGATGCATCCCGGGGATATCCCCCGCATCGTCGCCGAGGCTTTCCACATTGCCACTTCCGGCCGACCCGGACCCGTGGTCATCGATATCCCTAAGGATGTCCAGAAAGCCACCGCCCAAGTCACCTGGCCGGCAGTCATGGATATCCCGGGCTACCGCCTGCCCCCTCCCGCTGATGAACTCGCCCTGCACGAAATCCTGGGCCTGATCGAGAAGGCCGAGCGGCCCATGCTCTACGTCGGTGGAGGCATCATCACCTCCGGAGCCGAAGCCGATCTCCTGAAGTTCGCCCGCTCCACCGGGATCCCCGTCACCACCACGCTCATGGGCATCGGTTGCTTCCCCGAAACCGATCCGCAGTCCCTCAAGTGGCTCGGCATGCACGGTACGGTCTACGCCAACTACGCGGTGGATGAATGCGACCTTCTCCTCGCCATGGGTGTCCGCTTCGACGACCGCGTGACCGGCAAGGTCTCCGAATTCGCCAAGAAGGCCACCATCGTCCACATCGACATCGACGCCTCGGAGCTCAACAAGAATAAAGCCGTGGCTCTACCGGTTCTCGCTGATGTCCGGCTGGCGTTAAAAAATCTCAACCAGCTGCTCTCCCGCCGCTCCCATTCCCACCTCCCGAAACGCTGGGCCAAGTGGCGGGAGAAAATCGAGGGCTGGAGGAAAAAATATCCCTTCTCCTACTCCCCTGTCCCCGGACGGATCATGCCCCAACAGGTGATCGAGGAGCTCTGCCGCCTGACCAAGGGTGAAGCCATCATCACCACCGGGGTCGGCCAGCACCAGATGTGGGCCGGGCAGTTCTACGACTTCCACCACCCGCGCAGCTTCCTCACGTCCGCCGGTCTCGGCGCTATGGGCTACGGCTATCCGGCCGCCGTCGGTGCTAAGGTTGCCTGCCCCGACCGCGAGGTCATCGACATCGACGGGGACGGATCGTTTCTCATGAATGTCCAGGAATTGGCCACCGCGATGGCAGAAAACATTCCGGCCAAGGCAATCATCATCAACAACCAGTACCTTGGCATGGTTGTGCAATGGGAAGATCGCTTCTTCTCCAGCAACCGTGGACACACCTTCCTGGGCGACCCCAACGACACCGAGAAGATTTTTCCGTGCTATCTTCAGATCTGTCAGGGATTCGGCGTTCCCGCCGAGCGGATCACCCGGCCCGAGGAAGTCCGTCCAGCCCTCCAACGTATGCTCGCCTCGAAGACTGCCTACGTTCTCGACGTTATGGTGCCCTACACCGAACACGTGTTACCCATGATTCCCGCAGGAGGCACGGTAAAGGATATCATCCTTGAGCCCATGCAACTTGGCGACGCGCCCCTCCAATCCGAAGTTCCGGGCTAGCGCAGTTGCGGCCTCTTTTGGCCGGCTTAACTCAAGGTTACTTTAAACTTAAACGGGCTGTCGTCCGCTCCGAGGAGCAGGATGTTGTCCCCACCCTGCAGATCGCACGTCAGGGTGTCCTCTGCTAGCCCGATAGGCTTGTCGTTCACCACCGTGCCAACCGAACTTCCTCGGTCCCGTACGAAGAAATGATCACCCTCCCGTTCGATCGAGCAATGGTTTCGCGAAATCTGGTACGGTTTGTCATCCCCGATGGGCAGGTCGTTGGAGGCAAACACCGTTGCCCCTTTTCCCGGCGTGTCATGCTTTCGACCAATCCGGAAGGGAAATTTGCTAATCGTCACCAACGCCTCGGGGAGACGCGCCTTGGCGTGTTCCGTCAACGCAGTAAGAACCACCGACTGGTATCCCCCAGCCGGAGGTGGAGCCACGGGAGCAGGAGCGGGCGCCGCCGGTTGTCCCGCCTTGATAACGACCGGAGCTGGAGGAGCCAACCGGGTCAATTCTAAGGACGGAGGAGCGACGGGAGTCACTACCGGAGCCGCCACCCGGGCCACCGGCGTCGGAAGGGCCACCGGCGCCGCACCACTGGAAATCTGGGATTCAGCCCGAGCCCGTAGCCGCATTTCGAGACGAAGCCTGTCGTTAGCCGTGCGGAGACGCTCAAAAAACGACGCCATGTAGGGGATGAGGACCTCAGGTCGTTGCAAAACCAGATCGTTGAAATTTTCCGGTGTCAGCACCTCACACTCGGACACCTCTAGTGCCTGGGCCGAGGCGGAGCGTGGCCTCTCGTCCACCATGGCCATCTCCCCAAAGATATCCCCTTCCCCTAGTTGGGCCAAAATCACCGGCTTTCCATCCGCGAGGATGCTGATTTCTACCCGCCCTCTCAAAATCCGGTAAGCCTCTTGACTCGTATCCCCCTCTCGAAAAATCACCTGCCCGGGTTGAAAAACGGCTGCACTCATGGAAGGCTCAACGATGCGGATTTTACAATCGGCGGGCAAGCCTAGCCCTTCCCCGGGTCCGAAGATGTTCGTTGAGACGCCCAGCCCTAAACCATAAACTTTCCGGTGCCTTTTCGATTCCCCATCTCCTTGCCAGCCCGCCGAATTCTTCTCGTCGCCCTTTCCTCCCTGCTCGTCTCTTGTGGCCCCTCCATGAAACCGATCCGGTTACCCGCTGCCATGACCTTCACCGATCTGGCCACCGGACAGAATTTTGAAACCCAGAATCTCAAGGGAAACCTCGTCCTCCTCAATCTTTGGGCTGCCTGGAGCCCCGCCTCGGCCAAAGAACTGCCCGAAGTGGTCAATCTTCATGAAAAATTCTCCGCCCAAGGCTTAATCATCCTGGGAGTCAGCCTCGACGACGCCCCGCCGGCCGGCCTGCTTGTCTTTGCCGAACGCCACGGCATCCACTATCCGCTCGTCCACCCCGGAGATCAGACGCTCGATCTACTCAATCCGATCGAAACCATTCCCTACACCCTCCTCCTCAACTCGGAGGGTAAAATTCTAAATCGCTTCCGCGGCCCCTTCAAACCCTCCGAAGTTCGCGAAGCGATTGAAAAGAACCTCTAAATCCCTTCCCCACCCACCAATTCCTCACACCAGGGCAACACGGTCTCCATGGGCAGACCGATGACGTTCGTCCGCGAACCCTCAACCCTCTCCACCAACCGATCCCCGCCGTCCTGCAGGGCATACGCCCCTGCTTTATCCAAAACATCCACCTCCCGGATATAATCCGCCACTTCTTCCTGCCCCAATTCACGGAACTTCACTCTCGTCCGCACGACCGCCTCCCTGCTCTTCTTACCCCCCGGCATCATCAGGACCGCCGCCGTGACCACTTCATGGATCCGGCCGCTCAGCCAACCCAACATCAGCTTGGCCATCTCTTCATCAGCCGGCTTTCCCATGATTTTTCCCTCACAAATGACCAGGGTATCCGCCGCCAAAACCGGTTTGCCGGGATTTTTTTCCACCACCGCCTTGGCCTTGCGCCTCGCGTTTGCCCGCGCCAGCTCCCCGGGAGCCACCTCGGGAAAATCCTCGGCCGTCCACTCCTCCACCTCCGGCCGGATCACCGAGAAGGCAATCCCCGAATCCCGCAACAGGTCCGCCCGGCGGGGTGAAGTGGAGGCCAAAATCAGCCGCATCGCCCCCTAGCCTGCCCCGACCCCTCACCAAGGCACGCCCGGAGTGGTGGAGTTATTCTTTTTTATCCCTCTTTTTTCCAAACGGTTCTCCAACAACTTTCAACCACTCATTGAGACCTGCGTTCCATCACGGACGATTCATTCCTGTGATTGCTGAAGCCCATCCTCGTGGACAAGGACGCCGCGGAGCCCCCGCGCCCATCACGATCGAAGGACTTCCTGCCCATCACAGCCTAGAGGCCGAACGCTCCCTGCTCGGCGCCATGCTGGCCGACCCTGAGCACGTCGTGGATCTGACGCGGGAAAAAGGGCTCCGGGAAGAGGACTTTTTTCACCCCGCCCACCAAGTCATTTTCCGCGGCATCATCCAGATGCGCGAAACCAGCCAAGCCATCGACCCCTCCACCCTTCTCGCTTGGTTGACCGACCGCAAACTTGCCGATGCCGCCGGGGGGCCGGCCCTGATCGGCGAACTCGCCGCCGGGGTCATCAGCGTCTTCACCGCACCCACCCACATCGCCCAAGTTCGGGATAAAAGCCTCCTGCGGGAACTCCAGCAGGCCTGTGCCCAAATTGTAGTCGGCGCCCATGAACGCCCTCACGAGGTTCAAACCATTCTCGACGAGGCCGAGCGCGACATCCTCGAAATCCGTGGTCGCCGCGAAACCCAAGGCATTGTCCGCGCCTCGGAAGTCACTCCCAAGACCATTGAGATGATCGAGCGCTTGGTCAAAGGCAAGGGCCGTTACGGCGGCATCCCCTCCGGCTTTGATGAACTCGACCAACTCACCACCGGCTTCAAAGGCGGGGAAATGATCGTCATCGCCGCACGTCCCGGCGTTGGCAAAACTGCCCTCGCTCTCAGCATGGCCCGGCACATTCTTCGCCAGCGCTACGACTCCGAGCGCGACGAGTTCATTCGTCCGGGCTACCCCGTCGCCTTCTTCACCTTGGAAATGTCGGCTCAACAGCTCATGTTTCGTCTTCTTTCTTCCCACGCCGGGCTGGATTCCGAACAGATCCGGCGCGGCCAGCTCACCGAAAGCCAGATCACCGCCTTGCGCGGTGTCGCCGCCGAAATTAGCGATCTTCCTCTCTTACTCGATGAATCCAGCCTACTGACCATCGGCCAGCTTCGCGCCCGAGCTCGGCGCCTGAAAAAACAGTACAACATCGAAATTCTGATCGTCGACTATCTCCAGCTCCTCACCTCCGGAACCGACCGGGCCAAGGAAAACCGTCAGGTGGAGGTATCTGAAATCTCCCGCGGTCTCAAGGCCCTCGCCATGGAGCTCAATATTCCGGTGGTCGTTCTCGCCCAGCTCAACCGAAAGCCCGAGGAAACCAATTCTGAGCCTGCCCTCCACCATCTTCGTGAATCCGGATCCATCGAGCAGGACGCGGATCTGGTTCTTCTTCTCAGCCGGGAAAGCGCGTCGGACGAACCGGAAAACAACAGCCCGGCGGAAGAGGGCGAAGCCCAACCAATGGCCGCCAACGTCCGTGGAATTCCCTGCCGATTGAACATCGCCAAGCAGCGTAACGGACCCACTGACCGCATCCGTCTTCTCTTCCAACCCCGCTTTACCCGCTTCGATTCGCTGCCCCGCGAAGCCCGCTGAGTTTCCAGCGGTTCGATTCGATCAACCTCTATCGGAATCCGAGACGCCGGATTTTGACCCCAAGTTTCTCGGAAAGCCTCTCTTTCAAATCCATTCGTCGGGCGATTTCGTGGCGCCGCGTCGAACTCATACACCGGATCCAGGCTACCCCTTTGAATCCGTCGATTCTCTCGAGCAACGACTCCTGCGCCGTCTCCTCCCCCGCCACTGCCGCCCAAGCATCCTGCAGCCGACCCTGACTTCCCCGAAAGCGTCCCTCCACCTTCTCAACGACCTCGGCCAAAAGTCGTTTACGGATTCCAGCCGCCTTCGCTGCTAGGTCAGGCTTCTTGCCCAGTCCCTTCTGCCCCGCCGCCTTGCCGTATAACTCCAACTCCCTCGGCGTCATGCCACGTCCATGCGCTTGCCGAAAAGCCTCCCTCAACCCCGCCGCCGCCGACTCCTGAACAGCCATCCGATCATACGTGCCACGCTCGATGCGCAAACGATCTACATCCCGAGCAGGACGATCTCCCAAAAGCTCACGAGCAATCTCGCGCCGCACCTCAAGATACTCCGCCCTTGTGACCCGCAACCAAGGACGATCGGCCGTTCCCTCTCCAATATAGCGGTAAAGTCCGATCTGATCCGCGGCCAACCTCCTCCGCTTCGATTTCATCTCCCGGCCCAAGCCGAGCATCCGATAGGAGCCTAACTCCTTCCGTTTGGTCTCACTGTCCCGCTGGCTCCATGGACGCTCCTGCATCCTTCCACTTTACCCGTGCCAAAAGCACCGCCCCGAGTAAAAACCAGCCCCCGTTGAGAATGATGCTCGCACGCATTCCGAATAACGTGACGAGCCCCCCAAAGAGTAAAGGCCCGACGATGCCTGCCATCTTTCCTGCAAATCCCCAGAGACCAAAGAGCTCCCCCTCCCGCCCAGCCGGTGTGAGATCCGCCACCGCTGCCCGTCCGGCCGACTGCATCCAGCCCATCGCCACCCCCGCCAATGCCGCCACCAGATAGAAAGAGCCGGCTGAGCGACTTAAAAAAGCCCCCACGCTGACCAAAATCCATACCGCAAGAGAACTCAGCAAAACCCATCGTGATCCTGCCTTATCCTGCCACGGCCCCGTGAGTAAAGCCCCCACCGCTGCTGCCACCTGGAGACAGACAAACAGCTTCACCGTTCCCTCCAGCGTGAAACCGATCTCCTGGGTGGCATAGATCGAAGCGAAGCCCACCACCGCGCTCAGCCCAGATAGCGAAGCGGACAAGCCGGTCAGCAACCGGATCAGTTCCGGATGCCCCTGAATGGTCCTCCGGATTGCCTTCCACCCAGGCTCGGCTGAATCTCCCTCTCCCGGTACAGCCCTCTCCCGAAGAAATAAAAGTGTGGGAAGAGCCGCCACCAGCATAAAGGCCGCGGTAGCGGGAAAAACCTGCCGGGCCGCCTCGCTTCCACCGCTCCGGAGGAGGTAGAGGGCCAAGGCCAGTGATCCCAATCCTCCGACATATCCGAAAGCCCAGCCATAGGCACTCACCCTTCCCCGTTTTCCAGGTTCCGCCAACTCCGGAAGAAAAGCCGCCACCAGATTCTCCCCTAGAAGAAAGGCACTGTTGGCCAACGCCAGAACCCCCACCGCACCCAAAACCCCGAGACCCGACCTCCCAAGGACCAAGGTTCCCGCCACGCAGACCAAGGTCAAAACAACCAACGCAGGTTTCTTCGATGCCCGACGATCCGTCCATCGCCCCAACAAAGGTCCCACGACCATGGCCATCCCCGCCGAAACCGAAAGAACGATTCCCCAAGCCAACTCCGCCCACGCCGCTCCACCACAGATACTTTTCGTAAAGAAAACTCCCCCGACGACCGTAATGACCACCGTGACAAACGCGCTATTGGAAAAGTCGTACCAACACCACGCAAAGATCTCCCCTCTCCCAGCCGCTGGTCGCCGGCTTTTCATCAAGCGGGCGCGGCGATCTTTTGCAGATATTCCCAGGAATAAATTCCCGTCCCGTGGCCATCCTCCCAGGTGGGCTGAACCGCATACCCCCCCACCGTCTGCATCCCCTTCAACCGGAAACTGTCCGCCTTGAGCTCGATGCCCGCCGCCGGCAAAGGCCGGGTCAGCCCCGGTTCCCCCGCACAGGCCGCACAAGGACATCGCCGACGCATCTCCTCCAGGGAAAGATAAGTCTCTTTCCCATCCGGCCAGCGGATGGCCAACTCGGTCCCGATGACCTGCAAGTCCGCGGGGGCCTGCAAAGAATATTCCTCAGGCGGGCAGAGGAAACCGGGCGGTCAACCGCCGCACTTCGGCCCGCACCGCCTCTAACGCGGCGGGATCTTCCCTTTTCTGCAGGGCTTGGTGAATCAAATTGGCCACGTCGAACATCTCCGACTCCTTCAACCCACGGGTCGTCATCGCCGGCGTGCCCAGACGGATGCCCGAAGGACGCATCGGGCTGGCCGTATCGAATGGAATCGAATTTTTGTTCACGGTGATACCAGCCAAATCCAAGGCCTCCTGGGCAATTTTGCCGTCCATTCCCGCCGGACGTAGATCAACCAGCAGTAGGTGGTTATCGGTTCCGCCCGAGACAATCCGGTATCCATGCTTTTTCAGCCCTTCAGCCAGAGCCCGCGCGTTGCGCACCACCTGCTCCTGGTAGGTCTTGAACTCGGGTTTCAGCGCCTCGGCAAAACAGATCGCCTTGGCCGCGATCACATGCATCAACGGGCCGCCCTGCACTCCGGGAAAAACCATGGAGTCGATTTCCTTGGCGTACTTCGCCTTGCACAGAATGATTCCACCCCGCGGCCCCCGCAGACCCTTGTGGGTTGTCGTGGTGACAAAATCGGCATGTGGCACAGGGTTAGGATGCACTCCCCCCGCCACCAGTCCGGACACGTGGGCCATATCGGCAAAAAGTAACGCCCCCACCTTGTCGGCGATCTCTCGCATCCGCGCATAGTCCAGCAACCGGGAGTAGGCTGAAGCCCCTACCGTGATCATTTTGGGCTGAAACTCCTGTGCCGCCTTGTCGAGCAGATCGTAATCCACCCTCTCGGTCTTCGGATCGACTCCGTAGTGCCGCACCGTGTAAAACATTCCCGAGAAATTCTTCGGATGACCGTGGGTCAAATGCCCCCCGTGAGCCAGATCCATGGTCAGGATCTTGTCCCCGTGTTTCAGGAAAGCGAAATAGACCGCCGTGTTGGCCTGCGCCCCGGAGTGAGGTTGGACATTCGCATGCTCGGCGCCAAAGAGCTGCTTGGCTCGATCGATCGCCGCCTGTTCGACATCGTCGACAAACTCACAACCCCCGTACCAACGCTTGCCCGGGTATCCCTCGGCATACTTGTTCGTCAGACAGGAGCCTTGGGCCTGCATCACCGCCGGACTGGTGAAGTTTTCCGAAGCGATCAGCTCGATATTTTCGGACTGCCGGCGATGCTCCTTGCGGATCGCCTCGGCAATGCGTTCATCGGACCGTGCCAGGTCCGGTCCCACCGGTTCGCCCCGGCGCGATCCCGCCAAGGCGGCCATCCGCTCGATCCTTTGTTCGCTCTTTCCGCCGGCGAAAGCGGTTGCCACCCAGGCCTGCACACAGGCGCGGGCATCGGAAGCGCCCAGCTCATCCGAGCCAAGGCAAAGTACGTTGGCGTGATACCGTTCCCGGGCCAGACGGGCCGTTTCCGGCGACTCCACCACCACCGCCCGAACCTTGGCAAACCGGTTGGCGGCCATGCAAAGTCCAATCCCAGAACGACCCACCAAAACCGCCCCCTGAATCCGGCCGTCCGAAATGGCATCGGCCGCCGCTTTGGCGATTTCCGGATACTCGGCTCCCTCACCCATCGATAGGGAAACGGTCGCACAACCTTCCCGGCGCAGAATCTCCTGAGCTTCCGAGAGTAGGATTCGTCCGGAGGGATCCCCCGCCAAACCAACCGCCATCTGGCCAGCGTAGGAAGGCACCGCGGCGGGAATTTTCGTGCTATGCACCACTTCCAGCAGGTAGGGCATGGCCTTGCGGATCTGGTCGCGGCAGGCGCGATACGTCTCCCTCGACTGCCCGATCGGGTCATCGACTTCCCGATCCTCCGGAGAGAGGCCCGGATCAAACTCGCGGACGAGGAAGACCTTGTCGGCCGCGGCCGGGTAGAGCAGCAACAACGAGTCCAGATGGCCATAGGTCATCACGAAGATGTGATCGGCCCGGCGCACCATCTCCTGGTTGATCGGTTGGCTGCGTTGGCGGGAAATGTCACAACCCAGCTCCTTCATCACCTCGATGGCGTGTGGGCTGGGGGCCTGGCCGGAAACCGCCCCAATTCCGGCCGACTCCACCTCAATTTCCCGGTTTCCGTTCAGCTCTTTTCGGCAGAGTTCTTCCGCCATCGGGCTCCGGCAAACGTTGCCGGTACAGACAAAGACGATTCGTTTCACGAGGAATGAGAAGGGGCAGAATTTTGGCCACGAAAATCGACCGGGTCAATGGAAGCCCTCCGGGTAGGGGGCATCTTGCGAATGGTCCGCAGAAGATCTCCTGCCCTCTGCAGTCCCCGATCCTGGGGCGGTCTCTTGGTCTCGCCCTCCTTCCCAGGTGCAGGGGTTGGGGTCTCCTCCTCCATCTCCACATTCTCCTGCTGGATTAGGGAGGCCTCGTTCGGTCGTTTGATCGCCGGAACTTCGGCGATGGTGGAGGCAATCGTGGCTTCTCCCCCGGGCCAGATCTCCGTATCGACGAAACCCTCACTAGCCAAGTCTACATCCGGAGGAATCGGACGCCCGATGCCCTTCCGACCTCCGGGAAGAAGAATTTCCCCTTTGACCCGGAAGATGGATCGCCCTGAGGAGAGCCGAGTTTCCCCCAGAAGACCCACCTGTCCGCCCGTCGCCTGGCCAAGAAGAATTGCCCCGCTCCGCTCCTGAAGAATCGAGGCCACCAACTCCCCCGCGCCCCGCAAATTGGGTCCCACCAAAACAATCAGTGGCGTTCCCGATCCCAGCCCAAGTGGCTGACGGTCCGATCGGAAGTTTTTTTCCTTTCCGGTTTCATCCCTCCAAGTGAAGAGCACCTCACCCGGGGTGACGAAGAGCCCACAAATCTCCGCCGCTGACTCCAAACTCTGAACTGGAAGGCACTCCCTCAGGTCGAGCACCGCACCCAAAGGATTCTTTTGCCGCCAAACCGCCCAATCCCTGCCCATCGCTTCCGCCAACGCGGTGCCCAGATGCCGAACCCGCCAATAAGCCACATTGCCCGGCAACCACTCCGCGACCCACGGGCGCTCCGGCGAAGCCGCCTTGCCGGGCTCTGCCACCGCCAACCGACCTCCGGACTGCTCTAAAAGCCTCGCCACTTGGGCCGGACTGGTTTCTCCGCCGTTCGCCCCCAACTCATTGCCCAAAATCCGGACAATCTCGGCCGCTTCCGCCGGCTTCAGGGGAGCCACCGGCTTGGGAGCTGGCACGGCCGCCGGCCGGATCAGAGTGGCCGAGGAGGAAGAAGAGGCGGAATCCCGTTTGCGGGTCCGAATTTTTTCCACCGTCGCCGAAACCTTGGACTGAATCTTGGGAAGTTGGGGGGCCAGCAGGATTCCAGCCACCAAACCGGTCAGTAAAAGGGCAGGACTACGCACATGTCTCATAAAATCTGAATCCTATCTCCCCTCAAGAAATCTT
>Ga0209598_10002552_pt1 | contig 14186 bp, 9 predicted proteins | sample M_140807_EF_Meta_FD_187317 | JGI IMG/M metagenome (GOLD analysis project Ga0209598, IMG submission 187317) | Freshwater microbial communities from Lake Montjoie, Canada to study carbon cycling - M_140807_EF_MetaG (SPAdes) (version 2) | ecosystem: Environmental > Aquatic > Freshwater > Lake... | reverse complement strand
GCGGGAGACCACCTCCCGCACCGTCACCCAGCTGCGGGAGCGCGGCATGGTGATCGGCGACCCGCAGGGGATGCGGATCGCCGATCTGCAGTGTCTGCGCAAGCGGGGGTTGCTGGCCTGAGGGCGGCTCGCCCGGCCCGGTAGGGCCAGGAGCGTGCCCGCTTCAGGCGCCCAGGGCAAAGTCGCTGCCCTGGAGGGTGATTCCCTGGTTCACCGTGGCGAACACGCCACCCTGGCCGGCGCCGGCTGCGGTGCCGTTCTGGTTGAACAGGATCGAGCCAGTGCGCAGGTCCTGGATCAGCAGGGTGCTGCTGCCCAGGGCGCGGGTCAGGTCGGCGTCATTGTTCACCGTCTGGAAGCTCAGCGTGGCACCGGCACTGAGGCCGAAGGCGCTGCGAGAGAGTTCGATCCGATCGCCCTCGCTGCGGCTGAAGTCGGTGATGCGATCGGCCTGGGCCGTGCCGAATGCGCCGGCTGTGGCGAAGCGGAACCGATCAGCCCCTAAGCCGCCGGTGAGCACATCCCGGCCGTCGCCGCCATCGAGCAGGTCGTTGCCGGCCTGGCCATCGAGGTTGTCGTCACCGGCCCCACCCCGGAGTTCGTTGGCGGCCTGGTTGCCGATGATCCGGTTGTCGAGGGCGTTGCCTGTGCCGTTAATCGCTTGGCTGCCGGTGAGGGTGAGGTTGCGGGCGCCGTCGGCCAGGGTGGTGCTCACGCTGCTGCTCACGTTGTCTTGGCTGCCGCCACCGGCGGGCGGAAACTGAGGTGCGGGCTTGTTGCCACTCAGGGCCGCGCCCGGGTCCTGCAGGTAGCGGGGATCACCGCTAGGGCTTCCTGCTTCGAAGCCGGGGTTGGTCACACCGGCGCCATTGCTGCCGGTATAGGTTTTGGGTGCGCTGGTTCCGCCGCCGGAGTTGCCCATGCCTGGGGGGAGCGGCGTGCCGACCAGCTTCTGTTGCTGAAGCGAACTCTCGTTCACCGCGATGCTGCCGTCACGCACCACTAGATCGATGCCACCTTCGGTGACGGGCGTGACATCGCCGCTGCCGCCCTGGCTGGTGGGTTTGCCGGCCTTGGAGGCGATGATCTGGTTGAGCATCGATTGGGTGAGGATGTTGACATTGCTGCCGGTGTTTTCGGGGTTGGGCATGCCCGCATCAGCCTTTCTTGCCTGCTCAAGGGCCTTCCCTTTTTCGGTAAGAGTTCCATCCCAATTGCTCATGCCAGTCATTACTTCCGATAGCTTTTCCAGGAAAAGTTTGTTTTGCCACTCCTTGTCAGCGCTCGCTTCTTTTGTGGGATTTCTTTCTTCAACTTCTCCGTCTGGGTTTGTGGTGGCATTAGCTGCCGAGGTCGCGCCTGGGTAAGATTCTTTTCCATTTTCCTTTTTGTCTTCTTTGGGTTTGTCTGACCCGGTTAACCATGCTTTTGCGTCGCTCCAGAACCCCGAAACCAGCCCACTTCCTGCCGCCCCGCTGCTGGCAGGAGGCACTTTTACGTCGATGGCCGCCACCGCCCCGAGCACCCCACCGATGGCCTGGCCCTGATAGGCCGCCATCGGGTTCTGCCCCGCCATAGGGGCCACCCCGAGGGTGACGGAAGGACTGCCGAAGCCCTGATCAAACGCGGGCTTATCGGTCTTGCTGGATCCGGCCAGATCCGTGAGTTTGTCCTTGGCCGAGCTGGCAGCCGTGGAGGCCGTGCCCACGCCGGCCAGGCTCTTGATGGCATCGGCCTTGCTCACCAGCCCCAGGGCCTGATCCACGCTGGCCTGCTTGTCGGCGGCGGTCTTGGGGGCGAGGGAATCGGTGCTGGGCTTGTTCACGCCGGGAAGGCCGGTGGAGGGGCCTTCGAAGCCCTGGGGAGGGTTGGTCTTGCCCTGGCTGCTTTCGGCTTTGCCCTGGTTCTGAACCTGGTTCGCGTTGCTGGAGGTGGATGGGTTGGCGGCCAAAAGGTTGGCGTTGATCGCGGCTCTGGTGAGCGCGGTTGAGGTCGCGGTGGCGGTGTTGCTGATGGCCATGGGGGCCTCCGTTGGGGACCCCCGCACTGTCCGCGCATCGGCCGGGGTGCCACCGGAGAACGCTCACGCCGGGCTGTGAACTTGCTCACAGCGCCGGCCCTGCTCTCGCCCTTTCCTGGGTCAGGGGGGCCGCACTCCGAAAGACGGTCGGCGCCGCCCGCTTCTGGCGGTTTGTTCCTTCCCCCGTCACCCTGGAGTCAGCCCATGCCTTCCCTCCGCCGTCCCATGTCGATGCCCCAGCGTCTCCGCAGGGCAGTCGTGGTGCCTCTCGCCCTGGCCGCCGCTCTTGCGCCCTCCGCCCCCTGGAGTGTCAGCGCCGCCCCCGCCGTGCCGCGTGTGGTGGAGGTTCCTTCCCGCCCCGCCTTCGTCAAGCCGCCCGGCGCCATGGAGCGTCCAGCTCTGCCAGGCCAGGTCCTGGCGCCCCGCACCCTGCTGCGCACCCAGCTGCCCGGCCGGCTCCAGGTGCAGCTGGCCAATGGCCGCAGTTTCCGGCTCGGGGGTGATGCCGTTGCACGCCTGGGCGCCGATGGGGTGGATCTGGAGCGCGGGCAGATCATCGCCTGGGTGAATCCGGGAGCGAAGGGGGGCGCGCCGCTGCGGGTTCGCACCCGGGTGGCCACTGCCTCGATCGTGGGCACCACCGTGTTCATCGACGCGTCGCTCACGAGCGTGAAGGTGTTCAGCTGGGAGGGCCATGTGTCGGTGGTCACCACCAGCGGCGAGCGTTTCGAACTGCAGAGCGGCGAGCAGGTGATGCTCGATCTGGGCACCTGGCAGCCACCCCGTCGTCTCAGCCAGGAGGAGGCCGCCACCCGCCGTCGCAAGAGCATCCTTCTCAATGGCTTTGAGACGCCCATGGACACGCTCCCGGTGATTGAACGGGAGCTGGGGCTCTCACCCCTGGCCGCCCCTGCGGCAGCCGCCCCCCGACCGCTCCCTTGACCCGGTTCCCGCCGCTCTGGAGCCTGGCCCTCGGGTTGCCCCTGCTGTTCAGACCTGCCCTGGCGGGTTTGGATTCCCAGTGGAGCGCCCTGTTCTTCCAGCTGAGGGGAGCGCGGCCGCCGTCGCCCGATCCGGTGCTGCTGGCCGTGGACGCCGATTCCCTCTCCCTCGATCAGCTGCTCACCCCGGCGGAGCGGCGTGCTTCCCCCCTGTGGCGGCGGATGGGACCCTGGCCCTGGCCCCGGGAGCTGCAGGCCGAGCTGGCGGCCCGCGTGTTGGAGCGGGGCGCCCGGCAGGTGGTGTTCAACGTGGTGTTCGCCGGGCCCAGCCGCTTCGGCTCCGCCGACGATGCGGCCTTCGAGCGGCGCCTGGCGCCCTGGCGCAGGCAGGTGGTGCTGGCGGCCGCCTACGGCACCAGCGAGCAGGGGGGGCTGGAGCAGGCCCAGCTGCAGAGACCTGTGTTCAGCAGCTTTCCGAGGCTGGGCCTCACAGCCCTGTTGCAGAGCCCCCGGGGGCTGGCCGAGGCCATCCCGGGACGGGCCTGGATCGATGACACCCTGGCCGACTTTCCCGGTAGCCATCCGGTGCCCCTGGCCTACGAGGCGGCCGGGCGGCCTCCGCCGGCCCCATCCGTGGGGATTGCGTTCAGCGGGCCAGCCGCCGCCTTGCCCCAGGTGCCGGCCTGGCAGGTGCAGCAGCAGGCCGAAGGCTTCTGGCGGGGCCGCACCGTGCTGATCGGGGCCACGGCGCCGGAGCTGGGGGATCAGCAGGAAACCCCCTTCGGCTCCCAGAGCGGCGCCCAGGTGCAGCTCGCCGCCCTGGCCACGGTGATGGAGTCGCGGGGTCTTCTGGCCCTGCCTTCCTCCCTGGAGTGGCTCCTCCTGGCGGGCTGGCCGCTGCTGGTGGCCTTCACGCTGCGCCGCGGCGCCCAGGCGGGGGCCACCTTGATGCTCACCGGGGTGCTGGTGGCTGCCGGACTGCTGGGAGCGGGCGGGATCTGGGCCCTGGCCCAGCGGCTGCTGCCGGTGTCAGCGCTGGTGGCCATGCCGCTGCTGGGGGGTGGCCTGCGCTCCTGGAGCCAGTGGCGGCACGAGAGCCGGGAGCGCGCCTATCTGCACCAGGTGCTCGCGCGGCGCGTCTCTCCCACCCTCCTGCGCGACATCCTGCGGGAACCGGGGCCGATCTGGACCCAGGTGGGCGGGGTGCGGGGCCGCTGCGTGGTGCTCTTCACCGATCTGATGGCCTTCACGCCCTTCAGCGCTGCGCTGCCGCCCGCCGAGCTGTTCAGCCTCCTGAACCGTTACTTCGAGGCGATTGCCGCCGCCGTGATCGCCGAGGAGGGCCTGCTCGACAAGTTCATCGGCGATTCGCTGATGGCGGAATTCGGCGTGCCCCGCAGCCGGGGCGATGGGGTGGAAGCCCTGGCGGCCGTGCGGGCGGCCCTGGCGATGCAGGCGAGCCTGGCGGACCTCAATGCCGAACTGGCCGCGGCGGGCCGCCCCCCGCTGCGCCAGGGCATCGGCCTCCATTTCGGTGAGGTGATGGCCGGCAACCTCGGCTCCAGCCAGCGGCTGGAGTTCACCGTGATCGGGGTGAGCGTGATCGTGGCCAGCCGTCTCGAGCGCCTCACCCGCCAGTTCCCCGACACCCCGATCCTGATCAGCCGGGCCCTGCTGGAGCTTCTGCCGGACCAGCTGGAGGTGGTGCCCCTCGGGGCCCACCACCTGAAGGGATTACCCGAGCCGGTGGAGGTCTACGGCCTGCTGGGATTGCGGGGATCGCAACGGTGCATTGCGCTTGGGGATTCTCCGCACCGTGCGGGCTGACAGAGCACGACGCCTGTGAGCATGTGGCTGTGCTGGTGAGGGCCACGCCGGGTGGCCGCAGGCCGGCCCCGTTCCATAGGATTGCGCCCAAGCCTGGAAACCGCGGAATCCCGATGTCAGTGGCCGCCACCACCTCCCCTTCTCCCGCCGCTGCTTCTGCCGGCGGCGATGGGCAGGCCCCCTGGGAGGCGGTGATCGGCCTGGAGACCCACGTGCAGCTGGGCACCGCCAGCAAGATCTTCACCGCTGCCTCCACCGCCTTCGGCGATGACCCCAACACCCATGTGGATCCGGTGGTGTTCGGCCTGCCGGGCACCCTGCCGGTGCTCAATCAGAAGGTGCTCGAATACGCCGTCAAGGCGGCGATGGCCCTGAACCTGAAGATCGCCGCGCACAGCAAATTCGATCGCAAACAATATTTCTATCCCGATCTCCCCAAGAATTATCAGATCTCCCAATACGACGAGCCGATCGCCGAGGATGGTTGGATCGAGGTGGAAGTGGCCGAGAAGGGCAAGGAAACCTATCTCAAAACCATTGGTATTGAGCGGCTTCACATGGAGGAAGATGCCGGCAAGTTGGTACATGCCGGCAGCGATCGCCTGGCCGGTTCCAGCCATTCGCTGGTGGATTACAACCGCGCCGGCGTGGCCCTCGCTGAAATTGTCAGCAAGCCCGATCTTCGCACCGGCCGGGAGGCGGCGGAGTATGCCTCTGAAATTCGGCGGATCATGCGATACATCGGTGTCAGCGATGGCAACATGCAGGAGGGATCGCTGCGCTGCGATGTGAACATCTCGGTGCGGCGGGGGCCGGACGCACCCTTTGGCACAAAGGTGGAGATCAAAAACATGAATTCTTTCTCCGCGATTCAGCGGGCCTGTGAGTATGAAATTCAGCGCCAGATCAAGGCCTATGAGGCCGGTGAGCCGGTGGTGCAGGAAACCCGCCTCTGGGATGAAGGCAAGCAGCTCACCAAGAGCATGCGCAGCAAGGAAGGGGCCAGCGACTATCGCTATTTCCCCGATCCCGATCTCGGGCCGATCGAGGTGAGCGCTGCCCAGCGGGAGGCCTGGCGCGCCGAACTGCCCGAATTGCCCGCCGCCAAGCGGCATCGCTATGCCGAGCAGTTGGGCCTCTCCATCTATGACGCCCGCGTGCTCACCGACGAGCGGCCGATGGCGCACTACTTCGAGGCCGCCGTGGCCTCGGGTGCCGATCCCAAAGCCCTGGCCAACTGGATCACCGGCGACATCGCCGCCCATGTCAATGCCAACCGTCTCTCCTACACCGAGCTGCCCCTGCGGCCGGAACAGCTGGCGGAGATGGTGGCCCTGATTGAGGGCGGCACAATCAGCGGCAAGATCGCCAAGGAGATCCTGCCGGAGCTGCTGGAGAAGGGCGGGTCCGCCAAGGCGATCGTGGAGGCCCGCGGCCTCGGGATGATCAGCGACCCGGCGGCGATCACGGCCATCGTGGCGGAGCTGCTGGCGGCTCACCCTGAGGAGGTGGAGGCCTTCCGGGGCGGCAAGACCAAGCTGCAGGGCTTCTTCGTGGGCCAACTGATGAAGAAGACCGGCGGCAAGGCCGATCCCAAGCTGGCCAATCAGATCCTCAACGCCCAGTTGAAGGGCTGACACCCGGCACTTCAGTTCTTGCCTGGCTCCATCCCGGGCGCCGGTCGGCTGGCGGCTGCAGATCGGCACAGGTGCCTCCGATGCCTCCTTCAGCCTCTTCCCTGCAGTGGCCTGGCTGCTGCATGCGCTGCACCACCTTGGCCAGGGCGGGTCGGTGTTGACGCCATCCCTTCAGGACCCTGTTCATCCGGTGGCGGCTACTCCGCGGCCAAGCAGCGGCCCTCAGGCGAAGCGACTCCAGTGGAACGCCTGGAGCAGCCCTGAGTGATCGCGCTGGCCCAGCAGCGCCCCCGCCACCAGTTCCGCGCTGATCGCCGCCAGCAGCACCCCGTTTCGGTGGTGGCCGGTGGCCAGCCACAGCCCCGGGATCGGCCCTTCCCCCAGCAGCGGGGCCTGATCCGGTGTGCAGGGCCGGAAGCCCCACCAGCGCTCCATCGGCGGCCAGTTCGCGGCGGCCGGCAGCAGGGCATCGATGCCCGCCTGGAGCTGGCGCTGGCCCGCCGGGGTGAGCCCTTCGGCGAAGCCGGCCTCCGGTTCGCTGGTGGCTCCCACCACCAGCAGCCCGTCCTCCCGGGGCACCAGATAGGTGCCGGGGCCGAACATCACCCGGCCCAGGGCCCCGACCGGTCCTTGGAGCGAGAGCATCTGCCCCTTCACGGGAAACACCGGCAGCCGGGGCAGCAGCCGGGCGCTCCAGGCGCCGCCGCAGAGCACCGCCTCGCGGCAGGTCACGGTGAGCTCCTGACCGTCGGCCCGCCGCAGGCGCACCGCCACCAGCCGGCCCTCCCTGGCCTGGGTGGTCGGAGCCTCCTTGCCCTTGGCCCATCCACCGGCCGCCTCGGGTTCCGGCGTCCGCCCCTCTGGCGCTTCCTTGTCGGGGTGGTTTCCGATGGCCAGCGGGCTCTCGGCGCCCGCCTCCGCCTCGCTGAGGATCTCCAGCACCTCACAGCCCTCCTCGAAGCGCACGCCGCGGTTCACGCAGGCCCGCTCCAGGGCCCGCATCAGCTGGCGGCGGTTGTCGATCTGGCCGTCCTGGGGAAAGAGCAGTCCCGCCCGCCAGGTCGGACCGATTCCCGGGATCTCCCGCTCCAGGCCCGCGCGATCCAGGGGCTCGCCGCAGGCCGCCGTGGGGTAACCATCGCGCTCGGCGGCGCTGGCGAAGGGCACCACGATGCCGCAGGCGCGTAGGCCGCAGCCCAGGCCGCTGTCGGCTTCGATCCCGGCCACCCAGGCGGGAATGCGCGCCAGGCTCGCCTGACCCAGGGCCAGCAGCGCTCCGCTGAGGCCTTCGGCGTGGGGCGCCAGCATGCCCGCCGCCACGAAGCCCGCCGCTTCGCTGCGCCGCCGGCTCAGCACGGTGGCCGCCCGCCCCTGGCGGGCCAGGGCATGGGCGATGGCTAGACCAATCAGGCCGCCGCCCAGGATCAGCACCGGATCCGATTCGGCAGCGATGCGGGTTCCGGGGAATTCGCCGCTGGGCATGGTCAGGAGGCCTCCATCCGATCATCTCCTGAGCGTGTAGCGGACGCCACGCATCGCTTGCCCATGGGCCGCGGCATCGCCCGCAACCCCGGCGAGGCTGAAAGTGTGATCTAAATCACGGGCCGGAGGGGTTCCGGCCGGCAGAGTGTTCAAGGAATCTGATTGCGCCGTGAAGGCCCTGGCCCTATACCCCCGAGCCATGCCCTTTCGCCGATCCCACTGGAGGCTTTCGAGGTGGACTGTGGCGCGTGCCTGGGGCCGGCTTCTTCTCGCTCCTGCTGCCCTGGCCTTCCTTCCCCTGGTCGTCGCGGCGCCCGCGATCGCGGCGGACAGCACCCGTTCCATGCCCGCCAACCGGGAGGGCGGCGGCAGTCGTGATGCCTGCCAGGCCCGCCGGGTGGTTCATCTGGTGCCGCTCTCCGATCGCTTTGCGCCGGGTGAGGCGCGTCGGCTCGCCGTCCTGGAGGGTTCGGCCCCCCGGCCAGCGCCCCTGCAGGTGCGGATCGGCTCACTGGGGGTCTGGACATTGCCGCCCGAACCGGTGGGCATTCGTGTGTTCACCATTCCTGCTGTGACCACAGAGCTGCTCTGGGAAAGCTCGCCCCTCTGCACATCGGCCCAGGATCCGATCGGAGCGCCTCCGGCGCGCTCCTGGCTGCTGCCCCGCAACGCTGCAACGGCCGATCAGGAGGCCGACAACCGGGTGCGTCTGCAGTTGCTGAATCTCACCCGCCTCTGTGGTTCCACCGTGGAGACCGCATCCCTGCTGCGGGCTTTCGACCTGGAGCACCTGGCCGCTTCGCTGCCGGCCCAGCTGCCGGTCCGCTGTGATCCGCTTGCTCAGCTCGCGCCGCTCTCCTCGTTGGTGCCTTCCGCCGAGCCCTCTTCCAGCAGCTCCCACACCTCCACCGCGGTGGAGCGACCGCTCAGGGGCAGCGTTCCCCAGCGGTTCCAGGGTCCCTGAATCGTGGCTCGCACATGGGCGAGGGTGGTTCCCGAGAGCAGAACCCGGCAGGTCGGTGATGGCCCCTGGTTGCGTTGCAGCCCTTCAATGCGTGCCGCGCAGTTCACCGTGTCGCCCACCACACCGAATTCCCAGCGCTCCGGTGTGCCCACCGATCCCGCCAGCACCGGTCCGGTGTGCACGCCGACGCGCACCCGCATCGGCGGCAGACCTTCCGCCTGAAGCAGGCCATTGAGGGCAGCCATGGCCTGACGGATGCCCGCCGCGGCCTGCACCGCCGCCAGCGCCTCCAGCTGGGTGCCCCGGTCGAGGGGTGCTCCGAACACCGCCAGCAGGCCGTCGCCGGTGAACTTGTTCACCAGCCCCCCCTGGCCCTGCACGGGCCCCACCATGGCCTCCATGCCCCGGTTCAGCCAGGCCAGCAACGCCTCGGGATCGAGTTGTTCGGCCACCTGGGTGAAATGCTCGATGTCGGTGAAGAGCACGGTGAGTTCAAGCTTGCGCCCCGGGAAACGGCCTCCTTCAAGCAGCAGTTCCCGTTGCCGCCAGAGCTCGCCCGCCACCGATGTGGAGGTGGTCTGCTGCAGCAATCCCTCCAGTTCCTGCCGCTGTTGCTGCTGCTCCTGAGCCCGCCGGGTCCAGGCTGCAACGGCCAGAGCCGCCAGGGCGGCGAGCGGAGCGGCTGCATCAAACCACCAGCCACTCGCCAGGCTCACCGCCGTGCCCACCACCAGCGCCCCGGCCGCGGCCAGCACGGTGAGCTGGCTCCAGCGCAGCCGGCGGATTCCTTCCCCCAGGCCGACTCCTGCCAGCGCGGCCGCCACCAGCAGCACCGTGTTCAGCCAGGGCGGCGCAGCCCTCACACCCAACGGCTGCCCCTGCTGGAGGGCGATCAAGGCCGCCAGCCGGTGGGCATGAAGTTCCACCCCCGAGATGCGCAGCGAACGCGTGGGTTTGGGACCTGTGAACGGCACGCGGAAGCCGTCCCGCAGGGATGGGGCCTGGCTGCCGATCAGCACCAGGGATCCCCGCAGGCTCCGCTCCGGGACCTTGCCGGCCAGCAGCGCCCGCAGGGACCAGGTGGGGAAGCTGCCCAGACGATGGAAGGCCAGCATTCGCTGCACACCGCCATGGTCGAGGCCGTGGTAGCCGCCGCTGTTCGTCTGCAGGGGATGGACCCAGGCCGGATCCCGCTCCAGGGCCTCCCGGAGGGGATGGCCGCCGTGGCCCACCTCCAGCATCCGCAGGGGCAGCGGCACCATCGCCGATCCCATGCCCCGCACGTAGAGCAGATCACGACGCACCACGTCGTCACTGTCCACCACCAGATCGTTGTAGGCCTGACGGTTGGCCGGGGTGCCGCGGATCGCGCCGATCCCATCCACATGGCTGAACACCGAGACCAGCCGTGGGTTGCGGCTGCTCAGCTCCCGCAGGGCGGAGTGGGCATCGCCAACGCCGATGTCCCGGTAGAGGTCGAGGCCAATGGCGGCGGCGCCGGCGCCATCCAGTCGTTCGATGGCCCGGAGCAGCAGGGCGTCGTTGAGGGGCCAGCCCAGCTCGCGCAGGTCCTGTTCATCGATCCCGATCACCCGTACCGGCGTGGTGGCGCCATCCGGAGCTGGCCTGAGCCGCACGGTGAGGTCGTAGAGGAGGAGATTGGCGGTCTGCACCAGGCGGCTGCTCTGCAGCACCAGGAGCACCAGGGCGGCGGCGGCGTAGGGCCCCAGCTGGTTGACGATCCGCCGCCACGGCAGGGCCTTGGGCGGGCGGACGGCCTGGGCCGATGGCCGCGTCGCTGGCGGGGACGGGGAGGCCATTCAGAAGCGGTAGCTGATCCGGCTGTAGAGGCCGTTATTGAGCAGCCAATCCTGGAGAAGGTTGGCGGTGGAGCCCCCGAACTGGCTCACCCAGCCCAGTTCCATCAGCCAGTGCTGGCCCTGCAGCCAGCGCACCAGCACCCCGCCCGCTCCCACATCCCCGCTGAGCGTTCCCTCCTGGAGGCTGGTGCTGACGCGGCCGGCCCCGATGAAGGGCACCAGCTGGATCTCAGCCATCCCGCTTCGCCAGGCGCTCCAGCTGAGTTCCGTTTCGCCGAGCAGGCCGCTGTCGCCGCTGATCACCTGACCTGGTAGACCCCGCAGGCCGTTGTCGCTGCCGAGGCTGATCCCCATGGCGCTGGTGAGCGGTGTGAGGGCCTGCTGGGCCGCCGCCTGGAGGGTGAGCTGCCAGCGCCGCGCCGGGCGCCAGCTGCCGCTGAGTTGCAGGCCCAGCGCCCGGGACTGGCCGGGATCGATGCCGAAGTACCCCAGGATCTGCCGTTGCTCGGGGGTGCTGAGACCGGCCACACCCTGGAGGCCGTAGGCGCTCCCGCTCCAGCTGAGCCGTTCCCCCCGGCCCTCCGCCCCCAGACCGAAGCGAACGAACCCCGTGCGCAGCCAGCCGTCGCCGCCGGCCCCCAGCAGCAGGGGGAAGGCGCGGCCCCCGAGGTAGCCGTCGGTGCGGTTCACGCTCAGTCCGGCAAAGCCGAACCAGCGGCTGTTGAGGGTTTCGGCGAGGCTGTAATCCATCTGCCCCAGAACCTGCAGCTGGCGAAAGGAGAGATCCGGGCCGGGACCGTTGAGCTCGATCAGGTTGCGCCGGCTGGCGCCAAAGGCCCCGCTGATCTGGAGCCTCTCCCCCAGGGGCAGGGTGTAACTGAGGGAGGCCAGGCTGTAGCCCAGGTCCGGCTTGCTGTCGGTGTCCACCTCCCCGTAGAGGAGCAGGGCGTCGCCGGCCCTCACCAGATCGCCCTGCAGCAGGGTGGCCAGGCCCCGGAACTGACCGCTGCCCGCGCTGCCGTCGTTCCTGAGTGAGAGGTCGCCTTGAAGGGCGCGCCGGCCGGCGTCGACCGTGATTACCAGCACGGCCCGGGTGGGGTCGCTGCCGAGCCGGTTCAGGCTGGCCTGGAGGTTCGCCACCCCATTGAGGCGCTCCAGCTGGGCCACCCTGGCCTCCAGCTCGGGCAGGCGCAGCACCGTGCCCTGCAGGGGCAGCAGCAGGTTGCGCAGGCGCCGGTTCAGACGCTGGTCGGGACCCTCCACCCGCACTTCCGCGATCCGGCCTTCCACCACCTCCAGCAGGCCGGGCGCCGGTTCGGACCGCGTGTAGACCCGGGTGTTCGTGTACCCATCGGCATAGAGCCGGCTGCTGAGGGCCGCCGCACAGGCCTGGAGCCGGGAGGCAGGATCCGCGATGGCGGCGCAGGGGGTCAGGATGGCGCGAAGCGTGGCGGGGCTATAGAGCGTGAGGCCCTTGACCTGGGGCACAAGAAGCGGATCCGGGGAGGGTGCCGGTGCCTGCGGGTAGACGGGCTGGGGCGGAGCTCCTTGCGGCTGCTGGTCCGGCGAGCGGATCTCGCGCCGCGGAGGGGCGGCAGGCGAGATCCGCTCCGGCAGCGGGGCCGGCAGGCGGACAGGCCCCGGCTGCAGCGGCGGCGCGACCAGTTGGGCGAGCAGGAGCGGCAGCACTCAGTAGGTGGAGCCGTGGGTTTTTGGGGTTTTGCCGCCGCTTACGGGCACCGTGACCACCGAATCAATGGCTCCGGCGGGCAGGGCACGGCCATCACGAAGCACCAACTGGGCGATCACGGAACCGGGATTTTGTTTCGTGCCGTAAGGGTAACGGTCGTTGCGGTAGGCGGCCAGGATTCCCATCTGCTGGTGGTAAATGAACACCAGGCCCTGGTTAAGCGGGATCGGATCGCTGTTTCTCAGCTGGCTGTAGACCCGGCCCGCATTGCGGATGGAGCTCAAGGGGCGATCATTGAAGGTCATGGCGCTGCCATCCACCGCGATGATGTCGCCCCGATCGCCGGCGGTGCGGAGAAAGTTGCTCTCCATACTCTGAATCAGGCGTGGCACCCCGGCAAAGGAGGGCACCTTGGACTCAACCTGCACGACCTTCCCTGGGAGCGATTGCGCCAGGGCTCTTGGACCTTGGATGAGGGCCGTCATGGTCTGCTCCAGCCAACTGAAGGCCTGGCTCAGGGCCGTGCTGGCCGCTCCCAGGCGTTCCCATGGCGCGAGCAGGGCATCGCGCTCCCGCACGGCGCTTGTCCAGAGACCGCCTCGCTTGAGGGCTATCGGCGTCGGGCAACTGGCCACAAAGCTGGCATCGGCGCCGGAGTAGGCCGGGTAGGGGGGCGTGAGGGCCAGGTTGCCCGGGGCCGCTGTGGCGGAGCTGAGCTGGTTGCCGCCCAGTCCTGGGGTGCCGAGGGCGGTGACCTGGAGGCAGCGGTTGACGTAGATCACCTCCGTGCCGATCGCGTTCAGGGTGATCGTGTCCGCTTCACTGGAGGGTGATTGGCGGAACACACAATCGGTTGTGTTGCCGCTGGGGCTGGTGCAGTTCGCCAAGTTGACAATCGTGGCGGGCTCATTACCTACCACGTAGGTGTCGTTGCCGCCGCCACCCTTGAGGTTGTTTTTGCCCAGGCTGCCGATCAGAATCTCGCCGCCGGCGCCGGTGCCCGCGGCATTCAAGGTCCAGCCACTGGGGCTGCGCAGGGTGATTCTGGATCGAAGGTTGTTGGCTGCGATCGTGATGGTCAAAGGCGAGTTAGAAGGAGCCGTGGCGGGATTTTGGGATGGTGCCCAGAAATAGGTGTCTCCCGTTAAAAATGTGGTGGTGTTGGTGGCGCACTTCGTGCCATCGAACTGGTTGCAGTATTGATTGGCGGCCTGCACCGGCGTGGCGATCAGGCTGGCGGTTCCCAGCGCACCCGCCAGAAGGACCGCGGGCATGCCCCTGGTGGGTTTGGGGGTCGGGTTCTGGCTTTGGTGCCTGTTTTGAAGGGGCGTCATGGCGGTGGGGCAGATGGGGAGGGATGGGGGGATGGGAGAAGAGGAGGCGGTCAAGGGCATCGGGCGTGGTCTCCTCACCAGGGGCTGCCGGAGAGGGTCATGCCGGCCCAGAAGTAGGGATGGCTGAGGCCCTCGGCAAGCCGCAGCCGGTCGCCCGGGGAGAGGCCGGCCACCAGAGGCCGGGCATCGGCCCCGATCAGGCGGTCGCCCTCCAGCCGGATGGTTCCGCGGCGAAAGGCCAGCCGGGTCTGCCGCAGGGCCTCGTCTTTGGGGAGGCCCCGCGCCAGCTGGCGGTAGAACTCCACGAAGAAGGCGGCGCTGGCGGCATCGTCCACGAACCAGAGGGTGCCCAGGGCGCTGCGGCTGCCGGTCCGCAGGGCCAGGCCCACCAGCCCCAGCTCACTCTGTTCATCCCCCAGGGCCGTGCGACAGGCGCTGAGGCTCAGCAGGTCAACGGCGCCCCGGCTTGGG
>Ga0209598_10002549_pt1 | contig 14202 bp, 14 predicted proteins | sample M_140807_EF_Meta_FD_187317 | JGI IMG/M metagenome (GOLD analysis project Ga0209598, IMG submission 187317) | Freshwater microbial communities from Lake Montjoie, Canada to study carbon cycling - M_140807_EF_MetaG (SPAdes) (version 2) | ecosystem: Environmental > Aquatic > Freshwater > Lake... | reverse complement strand
AAATAGCGTCGCTAGAACGATGCCTGGGACAGCGAAGATGATCTGTATGTCTTTAGAATCGAGCCAAGGCCCGAGATATCCCTGAGCCCCGAACATCACCACATAAATGAGCCCAGACACCACGGGAGACACCGAGAACGGAAGGTCAATCAAGGTGATGAGCAGCGCTTTGCCTCGGAATTGGAACTTGGCCACTGCCCAGGCGGCAATCACACCGAAGACGAGGTTGAGCGGGACGCAAATGGCAGACACCAGCAGGGTGAGCAGCACCGCCGACCGCGTGTCTGGCTGTTGAAGGGACTGGATATATGCAGACCACCCTTTAGCAAAGGCCTGCGCAAACACATTGGCCAAGGGCAGCAGGAGGAAGACTCCGACGAATCCAACGGCGATCCCGATGAGGACCTTGCGGATAAACTCCGGTTCTTCAATCCCTCGGCGGGATTTGCTGTTCATGGCCACCTGGGGACCTTTGGGAATGCCGTGGGCCATGGTCAGCGTTGAAACCGGCTGGCCCAGCGTTCGAGCAGGTTGATGGTGATGAGGATGGCGAAGGACGCGCTGAGCATCACCACAGCCACGGCCATGGCATTGGCGTACTCGAATTGGTCCAGCCAACCCATGATGACCTGAGGGGTGATTTCGGAGACGTAAGGTTTATTGGAAGAGATGAAGAGGACCGAGCCGTATTCACCCACCGCCCGAGCAAAGGCCAGGGCAAAGCCGGTCATCAAGGCTGGCAATAGGGCAGGAAAAACCACCCGGCGAAAAGTGCACCATCGGCCGGCACCGAGTGTGGCGGCGGCCTCCTCCAACTCGACCTCAAATTCTTCCAGAACGGGCTGCAGCGTCCGAACGACGAAGGGTAGGCTGACGAACGTAAGGGCTAGGACGATGCCGCCGGTGGTGTACGCCAGATGGATTCCCAGCGGCACCAGAAATTGTCCCAGCCAGCCGGTCTGTGAAAACAGATTGGCTAGGGTGAGCCCTGCCACGGCCGTCGGAAGGGCAAAGGGGAAATCGACCAGGGCATCTAAGATTTTGCGACCCGGAAACCGGTAACGGGTTAATACCCAAGCCAGCAGCGTGCCGAGCACCGCGTTGATGGTGGCGGCGAGGAATGAGGCCCCAAAGGTGAGTCGGTAGGCGGCCAAGGCCCGATCGCTGAACGCCACCCGGACAAAGTCCGCCCAACTCATCGCAGTGACGCGGATCAACAGCCCCGCCAGCGGGATGAGGACAACAAGGCTCAGGTAGACGATGGAATAGCCCATCGTTATCCCGAATCCCGGCAGTACATTATTTCGTTGGTGGCCCATTTCCCTGAAGTGCAGAAAGGCTATTGGGCCGTCTCGGTGGTTGTAAACACATAAAGACAACCGAGATTGTAGAGATTAAAGAGGTTGCCCGAGGTGTGACTTGGCCATTGAAGCGCGATCCGGCTTTGGACAAGTTCTCCGCGATGTCGATTCCGAGCGAATTCAACAACGTCACTGCCACCGCCAAAGCCAATGTCTATTTCGAGGGCAAGGTGGTGTCTCACACGATCCGTTTTTCTGACGGTACCAAGAAGACCCTGGGCCTGATCTATCCGGGCAAGTTCCACTTTGGAACCGACCAGGCTGAGCGGATGGAAATCGTGGCCGGCCACTGCGTCATCCGTCTGGATGGAACCGAGGAAACCCGATCGGTTGCTGCCGGTTCGTTCTTTGATGTCCCCGCCAAATCTGGCTTTGACATCGAAGTCTCGAGCGGGATTTGCGAGTACATTTGCTCGTTCCTGCCGTGAGGTGATCGTTGCCTCAGGGATGTGCTTCTGAGGGCCGTTGAGACGTTGACTTGGTAGGGGGGCAGAGCGTTTGCTCTGAGCCCTCTCCTATGAATCGCCGTCGCTTTCTGTTGGGGGCCTCCGCCCTTCCGCTCTTGCCGTCTTGGGCCTTGGCTCAAGGATCAAAGTCCTATCGTTTCGGTCTGATCGCCAAGTCCCAGGGGAATGCCGTGTTCCAGGTGGCTCGGGTCGGTGCCGAGGACGCCGCTCGAGAGTTGGGTGCCCGACACGGGGTGAAAATCCGCATCGACTGGCGGACCCCCAATGAGGAAGACGCTCAGAAGCAGGCTGAGGCCATCGAGCAGTTGGTTTTGGCGGGTGCTGATGGAATTGCCGTTAGTTGCAGCGATGCGAACAAGGTGACCGACGCCATCAACAAGGCGGTGAGCGATGGAGTGCCCGTGGTCACCTTTGATTCAGATGCGCCCGCCTCCAAGCGACTGGTTTGCTATGGCGTGGATGATGGCCTGTGCGGTGAACAGGTGATGACTGAATTGGCCCGAGTTCTGGGAGGCAAGGGGATCATCGCCATTTTGGCAGGAAACCAAAATGCACCCAATTTGCAGAAGCGTGTCGCTGGTGTCCGCAAGGAGGCCAAGAAATACCCTGGGGTGGTTATCCGGGATACTTACTATCATCGGGAAACCCCGCAGGATGCTGCTGCTCGAATGGAGCAGGTCCTTCAGGCCAATCCGGACATCACCGGTTGGGCCTTAATTGGAGGATGGCCTCTCTTCACTGAGAATGCGCTCAAGTGGCAGCCAGGCACGGTTCAATGTGTCAGCGTCGACGCGTTGCCGATCTGCTTGAATTATGTGCGCAGCGGGCACGTTCAGGTGCTCTTGGCTCAGCAATGCCACGCTTGGGGCTACCGCTCAGTGGAGCACTTGTTTAACAAGGTCCACTTGCACAAGAATCCGGATTCGCCCCGAGATGTCAGCCCCTTGGTTCGTGTGGACCGATCCAACGTCGAGGCCTACGCCAAGAATTGGGAGAAGTGGCTTCCTAAATGATGCTCCGGTGAGGCCCGGACGTTGGTTCAGGACTCACTGAGCCTGAACCATCCCCCTTTGTTTTCTATCGGATAGCTGATGAAGAAGTTCCGTCCGACCCGGTGCGGGGCTTCAGAACACGTCCATGATCATGGAGACGGTTTGACCGATGCTGCCCTGATTCTCGCGGACGACCGTCTGGGCCCGTTGACCGAGAGCCGCTCGTTCGGCAGGGTTTTCTAGCAACCGGGTCAACGCCGATTCCAGCCCCGCTTCATCGGCAACTTGCACGGCGGCGTTGGCCTTCACAAAATTTGGTGCAATGTCGGGGAAGTTCTCCATGTGCGGACCAAAGATCACTGCCTTGCCGAGAGCAGCCGGTTCAATGGGGTTTTGTCCGCCTTGCGCAGTGAGACTCTTGCCCACAAAGACAATATCGGCCCGGGTGTAGAAGTGACGGAGTTCACCGGTGGTGTTGACCAGCAGGCATTCCAGATCGCCCGATTTGTGGTGTGTGTTCGGCCGCATGTCCTTGCGGAAGATGTATCGAACGCCCAGAGCCTGCAGCTCTGCTCCGACGGCAGCACCTCGTTCATGATGCCTCGGCACGAGCACGAGGAAGAGCCTTGGGAACCGGGGCTTCAAGCGGAGGTACATGGAAGCCAGGATGCGTTCTTCCCCGTCATGGGTGCTGCCGGCCACCAGAACTACGCTGTCGGGAACAACCCCCAATTGCCCCAGTAGGCTGGTAATATCCAGCGTACGGGTGTCATCAAGCTTGGCGGCGTCGAACTTGAGGCTGCCCACCACGTGGATGGCTTCTTTGCGGCAACCGAGTTGAAGCAGGCGCTCCGCATCGGCTTCAGTTTGCGCGCCCACCCCTTCAAACCCTGCGAAAAGATCTCGGAAGAGGAACCCAAACCGGCGGTAGCCACGGAACGACCGCTCCGAGAGGCGAGCATTGACCAAGAAATACGGAACCCCACGGCGTTGGAGACTCCACAGAAAGTTGGGCCAGATCTCGGCCTCCACTAAAATGACCACCTCAGGGTTGATGAGGCCGATGGACCGTTGGATGTGTTTCCGGCGATCAATGGGGTAGTAGACCTTGGTAATATGCGCCGGAAGGTGGTCGCGCAGGAGTCCCATGCCCGTCGAGGTCGTCGTGGAGACGACGATCTTGTGCAAGGGGAGCAGCGGTTCCATGGCCCGTATTAACTGCGTGCACAAGTTCACCTCGCCGACGCTGACCGCGTGGAACCAAATGACCTGACGGTTGGTCAGGGCCTGCTTGAGCTTGGCGTCATACAGGCCGAAGCGCTCGCCAAACCCGGCCTGCCAGGATCCGCGACGGTACATCTTGAGGAAATACCATGGAGCCGACAGGGCGAACCCGATGTTGAAGAGAATATTGTAGAGAAGTCGCATGGACAGTGTCGTCGCGGAAAACCAAGAGGAACGGTGGGTACTGTCCCAACGTTCCGGCGGGGCCAAAGGTTACGGATTTTTTTGACGAGGCCGAACCTGACGGGGTGTCGGTGCGAGGGACTCGGCGGTGGTTTCTTTCGTACCGATCCGTTGCACAAAGGCACCGATCCATTCGCAGGCTCGATGTTCTTGGGTTTTTGCTACTTCGAGAACTTCTTGGGCAGAGACGACCTGTGTTTTCCCGCCTAAGCCGGCCGCAGCATTGGTAATGCAACTAAATCCGGCCACTCGCAGTCCGCATTGGCGGGCCACGATGACCTCCGGCACGGTGCTCATGCCCACAGCATCGGCGCCCCACATGCGGAAGGCCCGGATCTCGGCCGGTGTTTCAAAACTGGGACCAGAAACGGCCAAATAGACCCCCTCGCGCACCGGCAGACGGATCGACCGCGCAGCCGCTTTCAGATGTTTTTGCAGTTCCGGATCGTAGGTCCGGGTCATGTCGACAAAACGAGGTTCGCCCTCGGCGACCGCTCCCCGCAGCGGATTCATGCCCAAGAAATTGATGTGATCGTTCAGGATCATGAAATCGCCGACGCGGAATTTGGGGTGAATGCCGCCCGCTGCATTGGTCACCAGCAGCGTCTCGACACCCATGGCCGCGAGGACTCGAGTGGCATAGACCACTTCGTTGGGCTCAAACCCTTCATAGTAGTGGGCCCGTCCGCTGAGCACGGCCACGGGCACCGAGTGCCAGGTTCCGATCCGCAGTCGTCCCTCATGCCCCGGGGCGCTGCCGACTGGGAAGCCAGGCAGGTCTCGATAGGAGAATTCCCGGTCCACCGAGACCGACTGCGCGATGGGGCCAAAGCCACTGCCCAGAATGATGGCCACCCGTGGCCTTAGAGAGGTCCGGCGTAGGATCAGCGAGGCAGTGGACGAGGGAGGGGGCAGGGATTGAGAGCGACGAGGCATGGCGCTGGCAACGGATTGCGGAACTCAACCGGGGATTACAGCCGTGCGTTGAGCGTGGGAAGCCAATGCGGCCTCGAACAGTTCGTGGCTCCGGACAGCTTCGTCCGGGGTGACACAACCAAATCGATTGCCGAGGGCTCCCTGGCGTTCGGCCGCAAAGGCTGCCCACATTTGCAGAAAACAGTCTGGGAAACCTGGCTCGAAGATGCCCCCGGTAATCGTGGGGAATGGTGTCTGGAATCCGAGGTCTGTGCGGCTCCACCACTGTTCTTTTGAGCGGTCGAACTTCCAGAGCGTCTTCGGTTCGGCGGTGGAATAACGCATGCCGCCGTCGGTGCCGAGGATCTCGATGGACCAGGAGTTGGTGGCTCCTGGGGCCAGCCGCTTCATCTCCAAGCGCATGGGAGTTTCGATGCCCTGTATATTGACCTCGGTGTGGAGCATGGCGTTGTCCCAAGTGTCGCAGGGGGCCGTGCCTCCTTTGCCGTCGGGGCGCTCGTGATAAATTTTCTGCAACTGGGCATAGACTCGACTCGGGAACCATCCGAGCCGGAAGGGCACATGGACGACGTGCATTCCCAGGTCACCCATGACGCCAATGGCCCCGCAGGTGCGGACCTGACGCTTCCAGTTCGCTGGCTTGGTCGGATCAAGGTCGCTGGAATGCCAGAAGCAGGAGCGGACTTCTAGCGGTTGGCCCATGGTACCGGATTGAGCCCATTCGATGACCCTTTGAACTCCCGGCAAGAAGGGGAACTCAGAGCTGCAGCGCACGAACCGACCGGACTTGGCGGCCGCATCGCGGATGCGTCGGGCGGCCGCGAGATCGATGCCGAAGGGTTTCTCGGCCAACAAATCTTTTCCGGCGGCCAACACGTCGAGGTAGATGGCCTCGTGAAGGTTGTGAGGCACGGCCACGTACACCACATCCACCTCGGGTGAGGCGAGGAGCTGGTGGTGATCCGGGGTTAGCAGTTTGACTGTTGGGATTTGGCGGAACCAGTCGAGCAGGGTGGGTTGAAGGTCACAAACAGCGACCAACTCAACCTGAACGGGGAAGTTGTTGAGGACGAACCAGCGGGCAAACGCGCTGGCCGCCTCGCGGCCCATGAGGCCGCCGCCGATGATGCCGATACGGAGGGTGGGTTTCATGAAATGGATCGGGAGGGACGCTTCTGGGGGATACTCTGTGCCATCTCTTCGCTCGGTGGGATTGGGGTGTTCGGCTCCTGTTGCTCGAGCAGTTGGTCTCGGAGGCCCGTGAAGCCGTCGAACGCTTGGAGGTTTCGATTCAAGAGGCCGAGCAACTGATCGCGAGTGAGTCCTTCGGCTTCGAGAATCTGTGAGATCGGTTTCCCAGACGAGACCTCTTGATGAACTCTGCGGAGGGCGCGGAGGGTTAGGGCCGAATCCTTGCGACCCAGTGCGGAGGTGCGGGATGCCGCCGAAAGACGAGAAGCCCCCTCGGCGAAAGCGATGGACGGATGATCGGGGATGGTCGGCCGATCTACCGTGGCTTTGACCCGATTCCAGGCCTCCACCACTGCCTCTGAAGTGCCCCGCATCCCGATGTTACGCCGGAAGCTGTCCTCCACAAATTGCAGGTGCATTAAGTCTTGGGCGGCCGCATTGATTTCTCGACCGGTGCGTGACGGTGCTGCGTTACGGATTACCTCGAGTTCGATGGCGAAAATCTCTGGATTTATCCAAAAGCTGAGGGCCGCTAACGGGCGAAACAGCAGCGGGACGATCCTCAACAAAAGATGACGATCAAAGCCAGCCGAGCTGCAACCGTAATAGTAGCAGTAGGCCTCCCTAAAATTGGAGTGGACCGATTGGGTAATGGCCATGGGTAAGTCGGGCTCGTTGAGGACTTCGCAAGGGTCCGACTTCTAGCCGTGAGGTGTCAACGGTGTGGCAGATTCTTTGCAACCCGCGTCAGTGGAGCTTCAGGTACGCACCCGGTAGAGGGTTTCGCCGGCTTTGGGAACATACAGGATGCCCTCAGACTCCCGCCCTTGGAACTGGGTCGGATCGATGGAGCGCCAATCCCGGTAGCCCAGGTTAATTTCGAGGCACACCGATTCTGGTATTCCGGTGGCCAACGTCACCCGGGCCCGACGTGTTTCGACTCCGTTTTCGTAGGTGCCCTGACCGAACACATGGGTGCTATGGGCCAGGGTTCCCCACGGGAAATCTTTGAATTGGTCCCATTGTTTCAGGAAGTAGTCACGGCAGTGGTAGCCTACCTGCCGAAGCAGCGCTCCATGGACCACACTGATCTCATGGAGGTGGGGAGCATAGATGATGAGTTCGCCACCCGGAGCCAGTACCGGCTCTAGTTTGTACATGCACTTGGCCCCGACCCACAGCTCGTCGTACATGGCTGGCGCGCAGCTCAGAATGGTGTGAAATTGGCGATCCTTCCATTCGATGTGCGTCTGGGCAGACAAGTCAGCAGCTTGATCCCAGGCGGCCTCGGGGGTTCCAGTAAAGATCCCCGCCAATTCTCCATGGCCTCCAGGTTTCACCACCAGGGCCAGACACAGCTTGGGAATGGGCACCATGGCTCCGGCTCGGTCCACCACTCGACGCACCGGGGTCCATTTCTGACCAATGACTCCTACGGTGGTGATCACCGCGCCGAGCCAGTGGAAGAAGTTGAGAATTTCCGGACCGCTGACTCCGGGGAATAGGTACTTGTTGCCGCCGCTGAACCCGACGACCTCATGGGGAAATACCGGACCGATGATAACGATTTGGTCGTAGCCCAAGACACGCTTGTTAATCGACACGGGGACATCCATCGCGAAGAGCCCGTCGGACAGGGTTCGTATCTCTTCGGCGGGGATAACTCCCAGGGTCTCCAGGGCGGCCGGGTTGTCCCATTCGTGGTTGAAGAATCCGACCGCTCGATATTGGGAGGCACGTTCCTCGCCAGTAATCTCTAGCCGCTCGCAAATGGCCTCCTCGGACATCGCAGGATGAGTGCCTAGTGCGATCAAGATATCCAAGGCGGCCACCGATTCGGACCATTCGGCGTGCAAGGCCTTGAAGACGGCTCCGATGGGTGCGGTGCGCGTGCCATCGGGGATGATGAGCAGCACACGTTTTCCGTTAAAACGGTGGGCCGGGTGATGAGTGACCACCCAGGAGGCTATTTCGGATTGGTTCATCGGAAAATCACACCTCCCGAATCTTCGGACCGGCGAAGGCGTCGGGTAGCATGGTCGATTTGATCTTGGGATGACAAATCCGATATCGGCATTATCGGCGGTTCGGAGGAGGGGCGAAATTGCTCGCGACACCGTCCTCCCGCCGTGGACCTGCTCTTGGGGCTGCCTTATCTTGGCAGCTAGAGCGCCTTCAGTGCTTCGAGGACTTCCTCGGCATGGGTCTCCGGTTTCACTGAATCCCAAATTCGCGCGATCCGGCCATCTTGGCCGATCAAAAAGGTCACTCGATGAATACCCTGGTACTTCCGTCCCATGAAGACCTTCTCGCCCCAAACCCCGAAGGCATTGGCAAGCACTGCCTCCGTGTCCGCCACCAGGGGGAAGGGAAGCTGATGCTTGTTGGTGAATTTCACGTGGGATTTTACCGTGTCGGCACTCACTCCGAAGACAACAGCTCCGGCCTTTTGGATAGCCTCATACTGGTCGCGGAAACCGCACGCCTCTTTGGTACAGCCCGGGGTGTCGTCGCGCGGGTAGAAGTAAATCACCACCGGCTTCCCGAGAAGGTCTTTGGAAGTGATTTGTGAAGCGTCGGTCACCACCGCACTGAACGGCGGGGCTGGATCACCGGGACGAAGACTCAATGCGATGGATTTGGCCATATTCGGCAATTTATGTGGGAAGAGGCTTTGCGCAATGGGCGAGGGCAGTGAGTCGCAATCCTTCCAGCGTCAATCCAGGGACCACCGCCTCAATCTCAGGCAACCCGCGAGCAATCAGGCGGGCGCAGCCGCCGGTGGCCACGACCGGCAGGCGGCTCACCCCGAGTTCTCGGCGCAGCTCGATGATGAGGCCACGCACCAGACCCCGGTAACCGAAGACGGCTCCGGAGAGCATCGCCTCCTCGGTGTTGCGGCCGACCACCCGTCGGGGATTCCGGATACGAATCCGAGGCAGGAGCGCCGTCTTTTCGTGGAGATAATCCGTCATCGCAGAAAGCCCCGGGGCGATGATGCCGCCCACATACCGGCCTGACCGGTCCACCACGTCGAAGGTCACCGCAGTTCCGAAATCGACGACCAGCGCCGGAGCTCCGTAGTGGTGATGGGCGGCGACGGCATTGGCCAAACGGTCCTGACCAATGGTGTCCGGATGGGGGTAATCGATGCCCACACCGCGCAAGGACTGCGGGGTCAGTTGTAGTGGGGCTAGGTTCAACCGCGAGTGGGCCCATCCAGTGAGGAGTGGGGTTGCTTTCGGAACCACACTGCAGAAACACAGTTGGTCGGGCATGCGCTTGGGAAGCAGCGCCTCGAGCAGTCCGGTTGCGGTCCCATCGGACCACGCCGAGGTGGGAATATCGCCCAGCGTTCGAAGGCTGCGCGGGCCGCCCAAGCCCACGTGGGTGTGGGTGTTGCCCACGTCCAGCAGCAGCATCATAGCGTCGGACCCTTTGTTAAAGACACGTCACCGCCGATGATGTGCTCCAATCGCCCATGTTCAGTCCGCACGAGCAGGGCCCCGTCTTCATTGAGAGATTCGGCCCGGCCGATGACGACTCGGTCGGCCATCCGGATTGTCACCCGTTGACCGAGGGTGCTGCAGCGCCGCATCCACTCGTCGCTTATTTCATGGAAATCACCCCGACGGAGCCGTCCATACGCGGCGTCCAACTCGGCGAGGACGGTGGCCGCGAGATCCGAGCGATCAAAGGTGCGTCCCCCTTCGATGCGCAACGAGGTGGCGATAGTGCGCAATTCCTCGGGCATTTCATCGGCACTGAGATTGACGTCGATACCGATGCCCAGCACGACGTGCCGGATGTGGTCGAGTTCGGCCCCGAGTTCGAGCAAAATGCCGGCCACCTTTCGGGTGCCGAAGACGATGTCATTGGGCCACTTGATCTCGGGCTTCAGTCCGGTGTGGCGTTCAATCCCACGGGCCACGGCGACGGCGCTGACCACCGTCAATTGCGTGGCGGCTGCGGGAGGGAGTTGCGGTCGAAGCAGAACGGAGAACCAGAGTCCTTTGCCCGAAGGGGATATCCACTGCCGACCCAGGCGTCCCCGCCCGCGGGTTTGCGATTCGGCAAAGACAACGATGCCCTCGCGGACCGAGTCTCGGGCCATTTTTTCAACCACATCATTGGTGGAGGCCGTCACTTGGAAAACTTGGATATCGCGTCCGATGAGCTTGCCAGGCCCCAAACGGGCCAAGAGGTCATCGGCGTGCAGTCGATCCGGGGACGAGCGGAGTTGGTAACCGTGGTGTGGGCTAGCATCGATGTCGTAACCGGCCTTGCGAAGGTCCTCGATACGGGACCAGATGGCCGCCCGGGAGACTCCCAGATCCTTGGCCAATGCGGCACCGGAGATGCCAGTCTCTCCGGCAGCCCTCATTGCGGCCAGAATGCGAGTGTCGGGATTCACGGGAGAAAATCCAAACCGATGTCTACTGCACGCGCCGAATGGGTGAGCGCACCGATCGAGATAAAATTAACCCCGGTCTCGGCGACAGCTCGGACGGTGGCTTCATGGATGCCTCCGCTGGCCTCGGTCTGACAACGGCCGGCGATGCGTCTCAATGACTCCCGCAAGACCTCTGGGGGCATATTGTCCAGGAGGATCCCGTCTGCACCCGCCTCGGCTGCCCGCTGGGCTTGGTCCGGGGTGTCGGCCTCGACCTGGACGAACAACGACGGAAACTGAGCGCGCGCGCGCCGGACCGCGGCGGTCACAGGGTCGGGATCCGCGCCTACCAGCGCCGCCAAATGGTTGTCCTTAATGAGGATCCGGTCATGGAGGCCCATTCGATGGTTGACCCCGCCTCCGCAGCGCACCGCGTACTTCTCGAAGCGTCGCCAGCCCGGGGTGGTCTTTCGGGTGTCCAAAATCCGGGTCTGGGTGCCCTCCAGCAAGCGAACATAGCGGGCAGTGGCAGTGGCGACCCCAGAGAGGCGTTGTACGAAATTCAGGGCCACGCGTTCGGCCGATAGCAAGGCCCGTGAGGGGCCAGAGACTTCCAGTAGCGTCACCCCGGCTTCGCAAGACTGTCCGTCTTCTGCGCACTGGCGGATCACGGCATTGGGAGCCAGTTCCCGGAAGGCCCCTGCAGCAAACGCCAAACCGGCGACCGTGAGGCGTTCACGAGCATTCATCCGCGCCGTGGATTCGGCCTCGGGTGGGATGCAGGCTAAGCTGGTGGCGTCGCCGCTACCGAGGTCTTCCTCCAGGGCCTGAATTAGGGCCGTTCGAATCAGTTGAGGATCCAAGTGCTCCACGACGGGAGGCTGCAAGAGTCTACGTCGGAGGCGCAATCGACAAAGCAGCGGCAGTGCGGTGGCAATGCGTCGGCGGTAGGACGAATTCTGAGAAAGAGAAGGGGCTCCGAAGGGTTGAAACTTCGGAGCCCCTTGACCTGACCGTTCGATTGGCCGTTCGATTGGCCGGCTGATTGGCCGTTAGGAGTGGGTCTCCTAATTTTTATCTCTTACTGGAGAGCCTCGAACACTTTGCCCACCATGTCTTTGCTCGGGGTTAGGGTCTTGGAACCGGGCTTCCACTTAGCCGGGCAGGCCTGATCGGGATGGCCGACGAGGTAGGCGTTGGCTTCCATCTTCCGCAGCAACTCCGAAGCATCACGTCCAACGTTGTAGAAGTTGATCTCGCTGGAGACCAAGTTGCCTTCCGGATTGATGATGAAGGTGCCGCGGAGGGCCAAGCCGCTGCTGGAGTCATAGACGCCGAAGATCTTGGAAACCGCTCCCGTTGGATCGGCGGCCAGCGGGTACTGGACATCGGCCAGAAGCTTCTCTGAATTGCGCCACGCCAGATGCGCGAACTTGGTGTCGGTGGACACGCCATACACATCGCAGCCAAGGTTTTTCAGCTGGGAATGGACCACGGCCAGATCAGCCAGTTCAGTGGGGCAGACGAACGTGAAGTCGGCAGGGTAGAACACCAACACAGTCCAGCGGCCGCTCCGCTTGGCTGCCTCGAGTGAGAACTTGCCGAAGTCGCCTGCGGCGGGATCGTAAGTTTCCATCTCGAAGTGGGGGACGTTTTGACCGACTCGAAGGGTGATCTGTTCGCTCATATCGACGGGGTTAGATGACAAAGTGGCAGGATTGACTGTTTCCCGGCGTCGGGCCGGGTGCTGAAAATCGATAGCATGTTCCGCTGGAGGCGCAATCGGATGAGGTGCTTTTTTTGACGAATCGGGATCATGCGATACGATTATAAATGATTTCCATGACCCGATTGCCGCGATTTTTGCTGCTGCCGGTGCTGTGTTCGTCGCTGATGGCCGCCGAATCGTGGGACCAATGGCGTGGCCCCAATCGGGACGGCAGAATTTCCGGTGCGAAATGGCCCGCAGGGCTGGACGAAGCCCGCCTTAAGAAACGTTGGCAGTTACCTCTCGGTCCCAGCTACTCCGGGCCGGTGATGAATGCCGAGCGGGTCTTTATTACCGAGACCGTGGACAAGAAGCGGGAGCAGGTGACGGCGTTGCGACGCTCCGATGGTTCTGTGGTTTGGAAGCGGGACTGGGAGGGAGCTATGTCCGTTCCATTCTTTGCTCGATCCAATGGGGATTGGATTCGTGCCACCCCGGCCTTGGATGGCGATACGCTGTATGTTGCTGGCATGCGCGACGTGTTGGTGGCTCTGAACAGCACCGACGGTTCCGAGCGTTGGCGATTGGACTTCGTGAAACGCTTTGGAGCAGACCTACCCACCTTTGGTTTTGTCTCCTCACCCTTAATTGATGGCGACAGTGTTTATGTTCAGGCCGGTGGTGGTGTTGCACGTCTGCGCAAGGCCGATGGGCAGGTGGTGTGGCACGGGGCCCGGGATGGTGGCGGTATGATGGGCAGTGCCTTCGGATCGCCCGTGATCCTCACCCTCGCCGGCAAACGCCAGTTGGTGATCCAGGCGCGGACTCGACTCTTCGGGGTGGCGTTGGAGGATGGTGCCGAATTGTGGTCCCTTCCGGTCGAATCCTTCCGTGGCATGAACATCCTAACGCCGACCTTCGCCGGCAAAGATCGACTCTTCACAGCTGCCTACGGTGGGAAAACTTTGGGCATCGATATCCGTTCGGAGAACGGTGGCTTCCGGGCGGTCCCGGCATGGGAATTTAAGGCGCAAGGCTACATGACCTCCCCGATCATTCACGAGGGACATGCTTACCTCCAGTTGCGGAGCCAACGAGCTCTCTGCATAGAGCTGGCGACGGGCGCCGAGAAGTGGACTACCAGTGAGAGTTTCGGCAAATACTGGAGCATGGTTGCCAAGTCCGATCGTATCCTTGCCTTGGACGAACGCGGGGAGCTGATCTTGTTTAAAGCCACCCCGGAGAAATTTGACGTCCTTTCTCGGCGCAAGGTGGCTGAGTCCGATGCCTGGGCCCACCTGGCGGTGGACGGTTCAGAGATTTATATACGCGAACTCAAGGCCCTCAGCGTCTGGGATTGGTCCGGTGGTGCGTCTCAGTAGTGAGGCTTACCCAAGACGCGACGGGGTATTAGAAAATGCTGCCTGCTGCCGTGCCGATGACCTGAAGTGGGCCGGCATCCTCTAGGGTTTCGGTAGCTTTTTCGACCTTTTGCAGGGTGAGCTTCAGGTTGCGCAAGAACGCATCATCATTGATGAGCTGACCGACCGTTCCGTTTCCTCGATTCAACTTCTCGGCCACTTCGCGGAGGTTGGTGATCATGTTGGTCGTCTCACGGAACAGCGAGTCATCCACCAGCAGGCGGCCGATGGTTCCTTTACCGGAGTTCATGTCGGCCATCATTTGG
>Ga0209598_10002547_pt1 | contig 14210 bp, 19 predicted proteins | sample M_140807_EF_Meta_FD_187317 | JGI IMG/M metagenome (GOLD analysis project Ga0209598, IMG submission 187317) | Freshwater microbial communities from Lake Montjoie, Canada to study carbon cycling - M_140807_EF_MetaG (SPAdes) (version 2) | ecosystem: Environmental > Aquatic > Freshwater > Lake... | reverse complement strand
ATCAGTATCCGTTCACGTATTTTAGACCAGGCTCTTGTGCCTCCATTAGCTCTTGCTGACTTAGCTGGCATCAGTGGTATCCATTAGCTTTGAAGAATCTCCATGCGTTGCACATAGATCCGTAGCGTTCCTTGATATAGCGAATGCTCCAGTCCACCATCGAGAAGCCATCAAGTCGTCCGTATTTAGCATTCTTCATTTGGCCTAAGCCGTAATGAGATCCATTACGTGCATCGATTCTCCAGTTGCTCTCCTTAGTAATTAACGAATGAAAGCAGTTAAACTGCTCATAGTTAATAATCCTTGAATGTGCATAAAGCTTAAGAGAATCAGTCTTTGTTGCTGCTTTAGCTTCGACTGTTGTTGATACTGTCAAGATCAGAATTGACATAGGAATAGCTAATAAGTTTTTATTATTTTTTATCTTTATTTTTATTATCTTTTTATTTATCTTTATTTTCAAGATATTATCTTTCAAGTATAGCGATGGATCCTGACAATCTGTCAAGGATTGAGTCCGGTGTGTCGCATTGTCCACATGTGCCTGTGGATAAACCTGTGGATAACTATTCAAGGCCAGCCACCAGCGAATCATCGATTAGCTTGACCGAGAATGCCCCGCAACCAGAGCATTGAGCGAACCATTCGTGCTCTGTTAGCTCTGCTCCCTTAGTAATTAGATGCTCCCTGCGCCCATCACCATAAAGCTTCTTACATATTGAGCAATCAAATCGCAGCAGTGGCATATTCGCTCCTGACCAATGTTTCAATCGGATTCAGATTGGCCTGATCGACCCACCAGGAATCCTGACGCGGATTCTTAAACCGCTTGCGCCTGGCGAACGCAACCGGCAACCAGCCAGCAATATGATAAACCGGCGACTTGCCAACGACTAAAACGGCGATGTCAGTCTCACGATCATTCGGATAGACAATCAAATTGCCGCCGACATAAGACGTCCAGCGCACTTCTAGCCCTTGACCGACATCAGCTCCTCGCTTGCCATTCGATAGGTTGATGTCATAATCAAGGCCGAAGTATCTGGCCACAATCATTTCAGCTCCTAGACTTTCGGCATATTCCGTCACTTGTTCGTGATTGTTTAGCTTGGAGTTGTAGCGAATCGTTGTTCCAAGTTGGCCACTGTATGAGAACACCACATCAACGGCTCGTTTGTGAATTGCCCATTCATCAGCCGCACTAATAGTCATTTTCTGCATTCAATACAGAACCAGAGAATCGGCTCTCCTCCGACGTTGCGTTGATAACCGCCTTGATCTAATGTGCGAATCTTCTGGCAGTTGTCGCAGTTTTCGACTTTGTATTCTGCGACAACCTTGCCATCAATAAGAGTCCGGCCAATCATCGTGTCAATGTTAATAATCTCTGATACTGCACTCATACCTGTGGCCTCCACTGTCCATCAGATCCGAGCATGTACCAGGCTGGCGCACACTGCCTCGCCTTGACCTTCTCTGAGCACATATAACCGCCCCAGCCTTTATTCGTCTTAGCTGATGTGCCTTCTCGCCAGATCATGTGGCCATGAGAACACAATGGCGCAGCAGCTACCTGAACTCCGCCTAGATTCTCCTTGATAGTCTCCATAGCTATTCCGAGCGTCGGAATGCCGGCCTCTTCTGCCTCTTCGCGTGTCTTAAACGATGGCACATCGCCATGTTTTGTGCTCCAGTAGTCATAGGCAACGGCAGAATCCTGCACAATCTTTGGATCAATGCGCTCTACCTGTTGCATATTCTGCACTGTTGGCCGCTTATCGGCTCCAAGTACCAGACCGACGCAACGGCCAATCGCTGATGTGACTGTGTCCTCAACAAACCATTTCTTCATCTGGACGTTGTAGGTGTTCACGTTGCCGAAGGCGTAATCAATGCCGGCTGGCTCCTGGTCGTCATAATGACGATAGACACGGCATTCGACTAAGACGTAGCCCTTTTCAAGGTTAATGTCCATAATTGATGTGTGGATCTTGCCATCTTTGTGTGTAGCCCAGAATCGCTGGATTCGTGCAGCTACATCTTCGTAGTTTTCTAGGAAACTCACTTTGTCACCGCCTGAGCTGATGCGTGACGGCCTACGGCGCGACCACGTTGATAGCCTTCTTTGTGGCCTTCTTTGTAGCCCATTGTGTAGCTCACAATCGACCATAAAATACAGGCCAGACACATAAACAAGAATAAACCAATTTCACCTGATGTCATTTTTTGCTCCCGTGGGAGCCTTGTCGAATGCTCCCAGATACAGAGTGACATTGATGGCTGACAATTTCAAGATTGACTTCGGCGTGTCTATTTCTTTAGAGCGAACTCCAGCAGTAATTGATCTAGGCGCGCTTCAATTCGAGACACTTGATCCTTGAGACTGTTGCCGCCATTCGGTTGCAGCTCCCGCATGATCGACTTCACCATGAATCTCATTGACGAATAGATGGCAGTGAGCACCGCAAGAACAAGCCCACCCACCGCCGTCCATTCGCCTACACTCACTTCTTGTTACCGAATGCCACGTCTTTAGGATTAGCCCAGCGAGCTAAAGCTGGAATAACGCCAGCAACAAGCCCCATCGCTAAATCTTTTGGATTCGTGTTGCCTGTCATATAGACGGCTAACATTCCAGCCACAGAGCTTCTCGCCCATGATGCACCTAACGCCTTAATGTCTTTCATTTCTTCTTCTCCTTTGGCTTTACCTTTTGGATTGGCTCAACCAATGGATATTCTCCTGCATAGGTTGTCAAGCGAGCGCGAGCGAAACCAACAATCTCCTTGCCGATATAGCGTTGCTTGAGCATTACCATGCCGCCATTACGCTGATCTCCATCGCCGGAGGTGTTGCCCTCGATGCAGAGTACGCTTGATGTGCCTACCTTGACCACAATGCCGATGTGGCTGATGCGATCAATGCCATCGTGTGGAAAGTCCATAAAGCATAAATCGCCAAGCTGCGGCTTATCATCAATCCAGCGTCCGAGCTCTTTCATCTTATGAGCTCCAGCAGCCGTTGAAACCATTGAAGGAATCTTGACTTTTGCCTGGTCAAAGACCCAGTTGCAGAAAGATCCGCACCAGGGCAATCCGTCGGCCTTTGTAAACTTGCCGTACTTAGTCAGATTATCGCCAGTCTCCACCGTGCCGACTTCAGCTAGTGCGACTTCAATGATCCGTGCAGCAGTGCCGTCCGGATATTTATTCATCGCTCGTAACTATTGGTGTGAAGTGTTCCGCCTGTGCTTGTTGCTCGTCATAAACCGACTTAGGCATTGAGGTGTATTCCCCATTGCCTCGGTCAATAATTGCGTGTTCTACTTCTACGCCGTCTGTGCCTGCGACTGTAATAAAAGTTACTTCGTCCATTGTCATCTCCTAGAGTTCTGCACTAAAGCCAAGATAAGAAGTTGAATCCGTACCAATTAGGTTTATGGCTGAACCGCCAGTTGGCATACTGCTACCTGAAATAGAAATCAAAGTCGAATAAGGAGATGATTCCTGAACGGTTGGTGTGATTGCACCTGAACCCGAAGGAATCCACCATTTTGTTCCTGAATAATCAATGGTAGTTGGTCTAACGCGCATAGTGGATTGAAAAGTTACTAAAGCGTAGGCCAATGAAGCAGTTTGTGTAATTCCTTGACCAAACCAAGGAGCACCTGAAGTAGTACTGATGCGGAAATAATACCTCTGACAAGCGGCTAATTCTCCTTGAAGTGTTCCAGTTGCAGTTTGGAAAGCCGTAGCAACCGATCCTGCTTCAACTTGTACGCCCCAAATGTCAATAGTTGCGCTGTTTAGAGTACCGCTTGCATAAGTAAGGCTTGCGTTGAGATAAGAGTTTGTTCCTACTGTTTTGCCTGTAATTGAAGGCAACGCAATAGTTGATGTGTAACGAACCCAAGAAGAAGTTAAGGTTATATTTGATCCAGCAGTCGTAACAGTTCCAGAACCGCCAGAACCAAAATTTTGATTGAACAGAGGTTGAATAACTATTGCAGCCGATGATTTAGCCCAAAAACTAAAAGTGACTGTCTGACCTGCTAAAGTTCTTACATCTTCTATTCTTTGATTAAACTCTAAATAAGTTGAAGTTGATCCACAGGTAATGCGAGAGAAATACTGTGATTCATAACCTGCAACTGGAGCAGCACCTGCTGTAAAAGCCTGCTGGCTAAAAGATGCAGTTCCTGCACTAAAAGAAAGATACGCAAGAAAGCGATCTGCTCCGTAAGCGTAAGTGTTGTTTGTCAATGAAATGCTTGTGCCGCGTTGCCACACATTAAAAGCCCCGTTAATGATTGCATTTTTACCAGCAGCAAAGTTTGACTGATAGCGCAAGCCTGTTGAAGTTGATGAATCGGCTACAAGTGTCTCGCCGTTGTTGCCTACTGCTAGGCGAGCGTCCACTGTTGTGAAAGTAAATAGATCGCCTTTAGTTGTCAGTGGTGTCTGATCCGTAGGAGTGACCCACGTAAAGTCCATATTCGTCGCGCTTGTCTTTGATAAGACTTGACCAGTTGTGCCACCGAGTAAATCTTGCAGCGACGTATCAACGCCCTGACCAAATGTGTTGAAATCTGCTGGGAGATTGGTAACGAGCGAAGAGCTCGTCGGCATGACCCAGCCGAAGTAGGTAGTTGGATTTGCCATCGTTTCTCCTTAATTGACGACTAATGCGTCTGCATAGTCAAGTGTAGGGCTAAGAGTGTTAAAGGTTTCAGCGACACTTACATCTTGCCATTCCATCGCCTGGAGTGAGAATGGAAGTGGCGAGACAAGAAGCGTTACTGATAGCTCGTTGAAAGAAGCTTGGAATCGCCAGCCTTCGACAAAGCCCAAGAAATTTCCTGACTGCATATTGACCGGCAAGTTTGAGAGCGAAATCGGCTGACCCATAAACACGTTGATAAGAGCGTCACGATCTGCATCATCGACTTCTGGATTGGTCAATGCGAATGTGATGGATTCTAGGAATGCCTGTGGCTGGGCTCTCAGTGTCAGATAGAAATTGGCTTGAGATAGGGCATCGGCAGAATGCTCAAGCGATGTCGTAATCTGTTGCGCAAGTTTTCCATAGAGTGCGATAGAAGCTGCACTGGTAGCCGTCTGCGTTCCAGATTTCCAGACGATGGAAACATCGTTGCGAATATCTCCGGCCTTAGTCTGAATCTTTATGCCACGACCTAGAGCTTGATTGGCATCTAGCTCTGTGTAGCCGTTAGTGGCTAAGTATGTTGAGCGATGTGTTGAATCTGCATAGGAGATGAGTCCAGAAGCGTCCTCGTATAAATAACCAAGTCCGGAAGTCGCAAGGTCGGCCACCAGATTCCAGGTAATTGTCTGACTAGATCCGCGATTGGCCAGCTCATAATTGCCTGGACGATCTATCTCTCCTAAGCCTGTATTTTCAGCAGTAGCCCATGTTGTAGTTGCTGGAGTGTAATTCGCCCACGTTAAAGCTGCTGGAACCTCTGACCAATTATTGACTAGTAAATCTTCGAGGATTGTGTAAATCTGGTCGCCGTCATAATCCTTAGTTAAGACGCCATTAGTTAAGGCCTTCTGAAGCCTTGCAAGGGCTCCTAGAGCCGTGATCGTGACTTCCTGAGTAATTGCTACTGAGCCAGTCTGTGACACTGTCACGGCAACGTCCACAATGCTGCCGCCGAAGATTGGAACGAATGCGCCGGCAGTGTCCTTGACTTGGATTGAAACCGCGTCATTTATTTCGGCAGTAATAGCTCCAAGATTAAGATTGATAAGATTGATTGTGCAATAGCCGGCTTGAGCCTGCGTGTAGATATTGCTGCGCCCTGATGAAATTGAAAGATTTGCTAGAACGACGTCAGTGTATTCAATGCCTTGAATCGTTACTTTCCACTCTGGAGCCCACTGTGTCATTAGATTGCCTGGAGTGCGCCGGCTCCGCCAGTGCCACGGTAGAAGGAATCATTGAGCACGTTTACGATTGTGCGAGCAGTACCTTCGGCATCGATTGCGCCATTGACTGTCACATTGATCCGAGCAGCGTTCTGAGAATCCGTAAATCCGCCTCCGCCCATAGCAGCTAAACGAGCCGCATTCTGTGAATCGGTGAAGCCACCGCCTACGCGAGAGGCTCCTGACACGGCAGAAGTTACGCCAGCCGATGATGTTGTTGTAGATCCTGTTCCGGTTGAAGCCGTGACACTTGGAACCGAGATTGTAGGAATGCTAGGTGTTGAAGTAGTTGTTTTTGGAATAGTTACATTTGGAACGCTAATTGATGGAGCTGAAATCTGTGAAACGTTAGGCAAGAATGGAATTGAGTTGTAAACACGAATCAGAGCGTTGATTCCAGCCACGGCTCCAGAGATCAATGCGTTTAGGCCAGAGATGACCGCCCCGATGACGTTGATAATTCCGCCAGCAATTTCTCCGACAACCTTGAAGGCTCCGCCTAAGACTGTGACAAGAACTGGCACGACGTACTTTTGAATAAATCCAATGAAGTCTGTAAAGGTTTCTTTATTCTTGTCAATGGCGTCAGTGATTGGCTTAAAGAAATCTGCAAACTTTCCAAGTGCCGGAACGACTTGATTGACCACGAACTCAACAAGCTGCTGAATAATTGGCAGAAGTTTCGCACCGACTGATTCTTTGGCTTCATCGAAGGTCACTTTGAGAATCTGCAAGCGTCCGGCGAATGTCTCTGCGTTAGCTGCTGCCGCTCCACCGAATAGATCTGAAAGCCTTGTCTGTGTCTCTTCGAATGACATCGCCTTGAGCTCTGCGGAAGATAATCCGATACCTAGCTTGCCAAGAGCTGCCGTATTGCCGTCGTAGGCTTTACCAAGTGCATTAGCTACTGAATCCAAGCCCTTGCCAGTAGCTTGCGAGATATCAAGTGCAAGATTGAGAAGATCCTGAGCTTTTGTGACGTCGTTAGTCGAGAGCGATAATCTCTGCAAAGCTGGACGTAATTTATCGTCTGCGACGCCTGTGGCTAAAGATGTCTTAAGAATCTGCTTCTCGACCGATGCAATCATGTTATCGGTTGCACCAGTGGCATTCTTTAATGCAGTGGCAAGTCGAATCTGAGCAGCTTCATCTTCAATCGCAGCTTTAACTCCATCGACTGCAAGCTTGACGGCATAGGCTCCAGCAGCAGCTCCGGCGGCTGCAAATGCCAGTCCTGCCTTCTTGCTAAACTCGCCCATCTTTGAAGAAGAATCATCTACGTCTCCATTAGCTTGAGCAAGTGATTTCTTAAGCTGATCTACATCAGCAAGAATCGAGAGCTTGAGTGTGCGCGATTGTCCGGCCATTTACCACTCCTTCAAGATTCGGTCGAAAGCATTTTCCCATTTGTCAATGATGTCTGGCTGGATTTCGCGTAGTGTCGGATAAATAAACCAACCTTTGGAACCAGCGCCTTTTGTAGATTGGCCTGACCAGATTGGGAATTGCTTAAACTTGTTAGATCCGAACTCTGTACCGCCCCAGAGATCCTTTGTTGTGCCACCGCCGGAGAACTTTTGACTTACAAAGCCAAAAGAGAGCTCGCCAATCTTGGAAGATTTCGAGACACGGGAGCCACTGGCAATTCGGTCGGCGGCCTTGCCTCTGGTGACGGCCTTCTGCTGGATCTTGCCCTGAGCGAACTCTGCAAGAGCTGACGATTCTCTTTTAGCTGCATCGGTAGCTTCTGTATCCATCGCCTTGAATGCGGCAGTAATGCGACGAAGGTCTGCCTTGTCATAGGCAATCTCAACGTTGTCGCTCACTTTGTTTCTCCAGTATCTCGAAAGCCGTATAGATCTGCTCCGCCGTTGTCCATTCGCTCATCGGTATTCCTGTGGCTATGGCTAACTCCACCAGGATTCGATTTACGCTTCCGGCGGCGTAACTTTTGGGAGAACGTCACCGACTGTCACGTCGGCCACTGTTTCACACCAAATTTCATAGCCCTTGATGGGCTTACCGCCTGCTTCACGCTTCATCGCATTCCACGCAAGGAAGAGAAGATCAGAGATTCCGATCTTCTCCTGCGCTTGCGAGATTGTGCTGCCTGTCTTTTGTTCCCATTTAGCCCACTCTGGCGGCTGAGCTGTGTAGGTGCCGAACTCGCCTGATGTGTATTCGATGGTGATTGGTAGTCTCATTTTGTGCTCCCGTTTCTATAGGTTGGATCAGGTAATTGTGAGAACTGGTGTTGATGCGCAGAGCATTGACCATGAGTCAGTCTGTGCGTCTGGAGCAGTGCCGCCAGCGGTTGGAGCCACTGGAAAGGCAGTTCCAGCAAAAGATGCGCCAGTAGCTGATACAAGTGTGAAGGCAAGTGCAGTATTTGGAGCAGAAGTGAACGCAGTCCACATCGCTTCAAAAAGTGATGATGTTGCGCCCCAGTCTGCAAGAAGCTCGATGTTCAGTGTCCACTGATCATCGATGTGTTTGTAGGCTTTTCCGTCAAGTGTCTGGTAAGTAGTAATAACTGGCGCATTGACCAGTGTGACGGCAGTTGTCTGCGCGTCGTAGTTTACTGTCGCAAGCGTGAAGGTTATGTCGCGACCGGTGACGATAGTTGTTGGCATTTCTTTGTCTCCTTAGATTGTCTGTTGTGTGTAGTAAGTGCTGACCGCGAGATCCGCCACTAGTAAATTGGTCGCGCCGACCTGTTGGATTGTCGGACGTTGAACGTCTCCGACTTCGTAACCTGCTGGCATCGCTGCCATGATGCTAATAACAAGCTGCTCAAGATTGTCAAGTGCTCCGGCCGTGTTGTTATAGGCAACGGCCGCAGTAACCACAAAGTTAATTTTCACGCGCACCTGCGATTTGCCGATTGTCGTCGTTTCTAAATAGGGCGAATCCGGAACGATTACGCAAGCTGGAGGAATGACTGCCTCTGGTGGAGAGCTATACACAGAAGCCACGACGCCAGCTAGAGCAGTCGCAAGAGTGCCTCTGACATTGGTCGCAATAGTTGTTGGCGTAGGCATCACATAGCCATCGTTGAGACGTCGATGTAATTACCTAATAAACCTATGACGCGATTTTGCAGTGATCGACCCATTCGATATGGCGACGGCGTAAAATCTACGCCTTCAATCTGGCCACCTGGAGCGACCACGCTTTGGAATATCTCAACGCTGACGATGGTGACCGCCTGTTCGACTGCGTCGGTATCCGCGTAAAGCGTGGCCGCGTCTGCCCCAGATAGATAAACTACGCCGCCAGGAATTACTGGACGAAATGTAATATCACTATTTGTTATAGCTGCCGTGAAGTAAAAATATGGAGCCGGATATGCGAAAGGTAAATATGGGAATGGATCATAATAATTTGATGTGACTGTCTTTGTTCCGTTAAATGTTGATGGAACGCAACCTGTAATCACGACACTTTGACCGGCCACGAATGTGTTGGGCTTCTGTGTTATATAATACGCGACATTGTTTTGAAGATAAACGGCGGCGACTGAGTTTTGATTGGCAGTCAATAATGGCAGAATTACCTGCTCGGCTGAATCAATAATGCCTTCAAGATAGGCATCAGAATAAAGAGACACAGAGACGCCAAGAACCTGCCGCAGACTTGCGACTGTAATGATTGCTGGCATCTCTGTGTCCTTTCGTGAGCTGCTGGGCTAGATACGGGAGCGCACCTAGCCCATGATTAGTTGGATTAGGTTAGATTGAAGCGACGTAGGCCACCGGCAAAGACGGCCTGAGCTGCGATGTAACCGTAAAGCATGATCTCAATCTCGCCTGTTGTTGGCACGTTAGTGGCCAGCGTTAAAGCAGGAGATTCAAAGATTTCGATTGAACGTGGCTCGATGATGAATGCTGATTCATCGATTGATGTGCTGACCATGTTTGGGTCAACGTAATACTGAAGTCCAAGAACGTTGCCCTGGATTGCAGTTGGATTTACTGTACCGCCCGCATTCATGGTAGTTGGCTGAGCATTGTAAATTGGGCGCCCCGTTGTATCTGTTGCACCAAGTAGTAACCCGTAGATTGATGTACCAGAAACAAATGACTTTGCAGTACGCTTTGTTGCACTGTAAACGGCTGGTGATTCTGTTGATACGAATGAAATGATACCGGCTGAATCGGCCGCAGTTGCAGTTGCTTGCGTTCCGCCAGCAGTAATTTGAGCCACTACATAGGAATCTGTCGCCTGTGCGTACGCATCGCGAAGATTTTGAAGCATAATTTCATAGAATGATGGATCTGAACGATCTAGCAATTCTACTGAGTAACGCTGAAATCCAGCCTTTTTGATTACTGTCGCATTGACGTAAGCTGAAGTGATTGCAGTTGTTCCTGTTGGATCTCCGCCTTCTGCCACTGTTGCAGCAGTTGAGTTTGCAGTGATTTTAGGAATTGAAACTGTCATTCCGTATGTGCTCAATGGACGTGTTCCACCGCAAGCCTCGATGACTGGACGATCTGCGTTTGTGTTCTGTGCAACGTCGCGAACATAAGAAACTGGCGAGAACGCTGGATTTGTTGAGAACGAATCATCAGCAGCTTTTACATATTGGCGAGAATCTTCGTTGCCTAGCGTTGCCTTGATTGAGTGTTCTAAATATGATCCGCCAGAAATAATTGGCGAACGTGGACTTGTGAAATATAGAGGACGAGCTGCCTCGGCCTGTACGACTTTGGAAGCCTCAACCGGTTCGGCTGCGACTTCTGGAACGGCTGTAGGTGTTTCCACTTGCGTATCTCCTTCGGTAGTTTGTTCTTCTGTTTCCACATCGGATTCAGAATCTTCTTGCTCACTAGCTGCTACTGCAACCTTCGCACTGGCGATGGCTGGATCTGTAACAAGTGAGACTTCTTTGAGCGCGCTTGCGCTAATAACTAGAACGCCATCGACGTTCTTATACTTTTCAGCTAGAACGCCGACACTAAATCCGTCGCGTAATCCAGAACTGGCCTCGACCAGACTATCGTTGCCGGCCGTTGTGTTGCCGATAGCGAACGTCGCATCGATACCGTCATCGGTGACTTTGTAGCTCTTAAGAAATCCGATTGGAGATTCACGTCGATGCTCAAGTAGCAATTTTGTTGTATCACTAAAAGTAATTGAGCCAGGCTTGAACATAGTTGATCCGGCTGATGTAGAGCCTTCTTCATTCCAGGTGACAATGCGTCCAGAGATTTCGCGCTTTGGAAAGTCGGTGGCCGTGACTTTGATTGAGAAGTCAAGATTGATTGGAGTTGGCTTTGTTTCTTTCATCGGATCATTTCCTCTTCTAGTCGGATTTCATCGGAAGTAAGAGCTCCGATGTCGTAAAGAATCTTGTAAACGTCTGCGCGTTCTTTTGCTGATCCGCGCAAGTAATCATCTAGATCGAACTTGACTTCCTGTGATGCTGGCACGAAATCATTAGCCATTCCAGTCATTGAGAGACGCTCTTCAATGGCAGTCATAATTGGACGCAAAGAGAAGTCCAGCAAAGATTGACGCGCCAAAGTTGCGTTTGAATAAGTCATGCTAGATCCGGATTCTGCATCTACGTAATACGCCGGAATTCCCGTAACTCTGGCTAATTCTGTCGCAACGTAAGATCTGGCTTGATTAAGTTGCAGCTTCTCTGGGTCAAATCCAAGTGTCTGCAATTCCACATCAGCGTTCAAAAATGCAGTTGAACGATTGCGACGTGATTGCCCCCAAGATTCTAGAAGCTTTGCGATCCGATCTGCTGGAAGTGCAGTGCCGTTAGATTTTAAGACCATTGTTGGCACTGGCTCGCGTGCGTACATTGTCGCAGCGCGTTCTAATTCTGCACCAGCTTTAATTGTGCGACCAGCGCGATTAAGAATGCCCTCATCTACTCCGTAAAAGACTGCAAGGCTTCCGACGCCTTCGTATGGAACTGGAATTGAATCTACGCAGTAATAATCGATTTCTGTTCCTTGCGCATTAGTTTTAATTGTGACGCGAGTTGGATCAATGCGTTCTGCACTGCGAATGCGATATGTGTCTGCATAGATTTCCAAGATACGCATGTAGCCATATCCGTATAACAATAAATCTTCAGCAAGCCAGGCATAAGTTGCAAAGCCTGGAACGCGTGGATCTGGCTGGTTAATAACTTTCGGCGGTGACTCGACACGTGCGCCATCTGCCTTTGTGCGAACGCGGAGCGGAATTGATGCCACAGAACTTGAAATAATGTTTCGCGCTCTGGCACACGTTGGTACGCTCATAAATTCAACGCGCGATGCAGTAATGCCGGCGACGCCGTAGATATTGTAGAGAGAGCTAGTGACATTTACTGGAGCCAGAGATGCTTCAATGTCAGAGGTTGCAGCCGGAGCCGCCGTCGTTACTGTCCGAGAGAATAGACCCATGTGGATAAGTCTAAAGGTCTGCTATACATCTATCCGACCAGAATGTCTATCTCCATCTCTGGGCGTGTCGCAAAGTGTGTGGCGAGCGCACTGGCAACGGCTGCGCAGACCGCGACACTTGACGCTCTTCTTCCTATAATCCAGCCTCCGTCGCCCATTGGCAGTCTTACGGCCGATAGTATCTGCTTGGATAATTCTGCCTGTTTCCCGTGGATCAATCTCTTTGACGTAATCGCACCAAGCAATTCATCGCAGCTCTGGCCATAAAGTGCGCCATCGATGTCAATGACCGGAATGCCAGCCGGAGCAAGTCGCGCAGCTACGGCAGAGCTTGTTCTCTTGCTAAAAGCCACATATTCAAGCGGATATTTTCTTGCATAGGGAGCGATGTCATTGGCAATAGCTTTATCGTCTAAGGAAATCGGATTGTGCCAAGTATGCAGAAGCTTGATGTTGAAAGTATCGTCCGCATTCTTTTGAGCAGCTACTAAAGCTCCATCTCTACGATCCGGCGATAAATCAAGGCCGAACCACGTCATTTTCTCAACGTCGAGATGAATCTCATCAGATCCACACTCTTCCCATTCCTTTACAGGAATCGCGCCGGAGATTGTATTGACCCATCGGCACAACACCTCCGTCTGGACTACATCTGGCGGATCATTGAGAACGGCGCGGATATTATCTTCGTGGATTGTGTGTCCAAGCGCCGGATTACTCGCGACCCAATTCTTTTCATCTTCAATCTTGTCCGAGAATGCCGACCATTCGAAATAGGCAATATCATCGTTACCACCAGCAGCCGATGCCATACCGCGCTCGCGTAACTGATTGAGAATCAAAGAATGTTGATCTCCAGCATTCGAGAACGTCCAGAGTTGCGGATTTTTAGCGGCCATCATCGTATATCTCATAGCTGACCAGGCTTCGGTGTCTTTGAGCTGACGCGTTTCGTCCATATAAACTGTTTCAGGTTTAGCAAATCCACGAGCTGCCGCGTTCGCCGCCTTGACTACGTATCGCGCACCGGACATCAATTCAATCTCCTCGGATCCGTGAGCCCAGCGAATCTTCTTGACTTGCTTCGCCAGTGCTTCGTTGCTTTCGATAATGCTAACCACGTGCCGGAATGTCTCTAGCGATGTAGTCAGAACGTGAGCCGAACCAAGCTGGAGCGATTCTTGCCACAGGAAAAGGCGAGCCAGAATCGACATCTCCATAATCGTAGACTTGCCATTCTGTCGAGCTGCAACGACCACGACCAGAGGCGCGTGCCAGCGTCCGTCCGGCTTGACCTTGAGCGCGTGCTCAAAGACAAACTTCTGCCACGGCATTAGCTCCACGCCTATCTGCGACGCAAAGTCAATGATTTCCAAGCCCTTAGACGGCAAATCGTTCAAGCGTGAAGAGATTCTAGGCGTTCCTGAGCCGATTAAACGTTTAGGTTCGGTACTGATTCCCTGTTCGACCCTGTTCAAGTCTGTAACGACCTGCAACGCCCGATTCTGCCCTGTTGTGGCCTTAGTCATGGCTAGTGCTCTCTTGTGTCGGTGAAAACGGAAAAGGAAGAGTCAGAGGTGTCCTTGCTACACCAAAAAACGGGCTCATTCGATTGCCTTTCGAATAATTGCACTTTGAACACGCACTTAAAAGGTTGTCCGGTGTGTCGTCGCCTCCCTTGCTGATTGGAATCACGTGATCGACTGTGTTGGCATCATTCCCGCAGTACTGGCACACGTAGCCGTCTCTAATCAGTATCCGTTCACGTATTTTAGACCAGGCTCTTGTGCCTCCATTAGCTCTTGCTGACTTAGCTGGCATCAGTGGTATCCATTAGCTTTGAAGAATC
>Ga0209598_10002546_pt1 | contig 14219 bp, 11 predicted proteins | sample M_140807_EF_Meta_FD_187317 | JGI IMG/M metagenome (GOLD analysis project Ga0209598, IMG submission 187317) | Freshwater microbial communities from Lake Montjoie, Canada to study carbon cycling - M_140807_EF_MetaG (SPAdes) (version 2) | ecosystem: Environmental > Aquatic > Freshwater > Lake... | reverse complement strand
GGCACCCTGGCCTTCATCGAGAGCCCCGCTCAACTCGCCGATCTCTACGCCTCCGAACTCCAGGGCCTGGCGAGCACGCTTGGCAAACGGGTGAGCATCGGCATCCGCCCCAAGAACGGCGCGGAGTTGCTCGATCTGCTCAACGACCTGGAGGCCACCGGGCGGGGCAACTACCAGCTGCCAAACCTGCGCGCTGGCCAGGAGCTGAACGTGGGGGTGCGGCTCCAGCTTCCGGCCTGGGCTCCCAACCAGGAGATCGCCAGCGTGCGCCTCGCCTGGGATGCCCCCGGCGCCAGCGGGCGTCAGGAGCTGATGGCGCACCTCACCCTGCCGGTGATCCCCTCAGCGGAACTGGCCGGCCTCGAGACCGACCCGGCGGTGGCTGAGCAACTGGCCGTGATTGAGGCCAACCGGGCACGACGCCGCGCCATCGAGCAGCTCGATCTGGGCGACATCAACGGGGCCGAGTTCAGCCTTAGCTGCGCCAGCAGCCTGTTCTCCTCCCTCCCCGATACCGAGCTCACCATCCGGGAGCTGAAGCTCCTCAAGGAGAAGCAATCGCTGCTCAGGCAGGACCGCAACCTCAGCCGCAAGCGCATGAGCCGTGAATCGCTGCGCTCAAGCAACCATGTGTGGGAGGAGCGCGATGGCAAGAACTGACTCCAAAGCCCATCGGCAGCCACCGTTGCCAGCTGCAGCCAGCGGGCCTGGGGTGAGCGACCCTCACGCTCTCGGGCACTCCTGAGAAGGGGGCGCCAGGGCGGCAGCGCATCAGGCGGGCTCATCAGGTTCCCAGTGTGGCGACAAAATCCCAGCCAAGTCCATCACCACCCGATGCGGTTGGGGTGAGAGCTGCAGGGCAGAGGGTTCAAGGAAGGCCACCAGGATCGTGATCACGAGGATGGTGTCCCTGAGGGCTGGATCCAAGGGCGATTCGTAGGCCCTCTGGCTTCCAGCTTGCGGAGCCGTTGCGCGGCACCGCAAGCTTTAGAAAGGCCGGAGGCGACCCCCACAGAACAAACGAGGCAACAGGATCTGTATGATCACAGCTACACAGAATAATGACCTAAGCCGCCCCAATGCCTGAACTCACCTGGAACAGGGCAATTCAACAAATCCTGGCCTCTTCAGCATCACCGTTACATTACAAGGAGATCACCGAACGCATACTTGCAGATGGATTGCGAACCAATATTGGCGCCACACCCGTTGCCACAGTGATCGCTCAAATTACGCAGTCAATAAAGAAGGATGGCTCAAAGTCTCCATATGTGCGGATTGCGAAGGGAACCTATGCATTGGCAGGTGACAAGACTGAATTGGCCGGCTCCACAAAGACAAGGAAGCCTGAAGTAGGCAATGAAGAGATCGAAGAAGAAGCTGAGGAGCAGTATGCAATCATTACCGCCTTCGGCATGTTCTGGAGAAGAGAGGCAATCGATTGGTCGCGCAATCCAAAGCTTCTTGGCATGCAGCAAATCGGCGCCACACCAGTTGATTTCAATCAACAACGAGGAATTTACTTGCTATATGACGGACGTGAGGTGATATACGTTGGTCGAGTAACTGATCGAGCACTGGGCACAAGGTTGAATGAGCACACAGTTGACAGGCTGTCTACAAGATGGGATCGCTTTTCATGGTTTGGCCTTGTTCCAGTCGCAGACTCGGGAAGCCTGGGGAGTATGCCAGCAAGTTATGACGCAACCAAGCTTGCGCCAGCCCTCGAAGCGATTTTGGTTGAAGCGTTAGAACCTCGTCAGAATCGCAAGCGAGGCGATGATCTGGCCGAAGTTGAATACGTACAAATGGTTGATCCAGAGGTTCAGAAGCGTAGGCTGAAGGTCGCGATGGATGACCTAATCAGCAAGAGCTAAACGATTGCGCGCACATCCGTAGTCATAGGATCGGCTCTATGCAGCGCAGGGCTGGACTCGCAGTTGAGGAATCAGACCTAAGAGGGCACCAGGTCAGTAGTACTGCTTCACGTATCCATAGGCCTTGTCGAAGAGCTCTTGGTCGTGGTGAAGCTGCGGCTTCAGCAATACCTGGCGCAGGGCTCTTCGCACCTCTCGTTCGCCGGCTGAGGTCTGCTGCCAGCCCGGGAAACGAACCACTCGCACGATTTCATCGATATCGGCAACGATGCGCTCCACGATGACCGGTGTCTTCTCGGTCCGCACCTGCTGGAAGAGCTCCGTGAGTGCCGCCTTGCCGCGGTCCTCGTCTTCTTCGGGTGGGGTGTCGTTTTCGGCGGCCACCAAGTCTTGGGCGAGGCTGAGCAGCTCCTTGAGGAAGTCGATGCTCTGGATCAGGCCTTGCGCGTGGCGTTCCCGGAGGGCCTCCAGACGTTCCGAAAGAGCCTTGTAGCGCGGGTTGCCCATGTGCTTTCGCAGCCGGGCGGTGAGTTTGAGGTCGATCTCCTTGGCTTTCTTGTTGGGGTCGCCCGCCATCACGGCTTCGAGCAGGTCGGCGTCGAGCACCAGAGTGTCGAGGTCATCGCGCACGGCCTCAACATGCACGTTTTGGTGGATGAGCTCGATGGTCTTGGCCCCGAGCGCATGCCAGATCAGCTTGCCTGTGCCGCTCGTGGGTTGAACGGAGACATAGACCTGGGTCAGCCAGCGGTAGTCGGTTTCGAGCGGCAACAGCACCGGATCGGGTGAAATCGCCTCCCAGAGCTTGCCGAGCACTGAATACTCGGCAGCAAAGAGATCACGGACGTTGTTGTTAGGAAGGCAGTCCTGGGCCGCGATCAGCCCTTCATACCCACCCACGTTGCGATCCACCCCAGGGAAGAAGGCAAGGCACTTCTGCATGCCCACGGCGACCTGCGCCTTCTCCGCGGCCAGCTTGCTGGCAACGTCAGTCATGCCCTCCTCATCGAACTCCAGCGACTGGGCCACGTCGTCGAACACACCGAGGTAGTCGATGATCAGCCCATGGGTCTTGCCATCGCCGTAGGTGCGGTTGGTGCGGCAGATGGCCTGGAGCAGCGTGTGGGCCTTGAGTGGCTTGTCCAGGTACATCGCCTGGAGGATGGGGGCGTCGAAGCCGGTGAGCAGCTTGGCGGTCACGATTAGCAGCTTGAGGGGATCGTTGGGGTCGCGGAAGCGGTTGAGGAGCTTCTCTTCCTCGTCGCGGCTGCGGTCGTAGGGCTTGTAGCGCTCATCCTTGCCGGTGGCCGAGATCACGATCTCGCTAGCCTCTGGGGGTAGGAACTGATCGAGGGCCGCCTTGTAGAGCAAGCAACACTCCTGATCGAAGGTCACCACCATCCCCTTGAAGCCGTTGGGGGCAACAGCCTCCTGGTAGTGCTTGGCGATGTCCGCGCAGATGCTTTGAACCCGCTTGGGCGCCTTCACCAGCACGGCCATGCGGCTGGCGGTCTTGGCGAGTTGGTCGCGGTCAAGGTCGGAGAGTTCACCGGTGAGGGCGGCAAAGGCCTCATCGATGGCGGCCTTGTCGATGTGCAATTCCACCAGGCGGGGCTCGAAGTGGAGCTTGAGGGTTGCGCCATCGCGGATCGACTCCTCGAAGCCGTAGCGGCTCATGTAGCCGCGGGCGTCCTCCTCGGCGCCGAAGGCGTAATAGGTGTTGCGATCGATCCGGTTGATCGGTGTGCCGGTGAGGCCGAAGAGGAAGGCATTAGGAAGAGCGGCCCGCATCTTCATGCCGAGGCCTCCCTCCTGAGTGCGGTGCGCTTCGTCGACGAGCACGATGATGTTGTCGCGATCGTTGAGCACCCCTTCTGCTTCCCCGAAGCGGAAGATGGTGGTGATGATGATCTTGCGCGTGTCCTGCTGGAGCAGGCGCATCAGATCGGCACGGGTTTCGCCCTTCACCAGGTTGGGCACATCGCTGGCGTGGAAGGTGCCACTGATCTGGGCATCGAGGTCGATGCGGTCGACCACGATTACAACGGTGGGGTTGCCGAGCACGGGATGCTGGCGGAGCTTCTGGGCCGCAAACACCATCAGCAGCGACTTGCCTGATCCCTGGAAATGCCAGATCAGTCCTTTGCGGGGCTGGCCGGCCAGCACCCGCTGCACGATCAGGTTGGCGGCTTCCACCTGCTGGTAGCGGGCCACCACCTTGATGCGGCGGTTTTTGTCGTCGGTGGCAAAGAGGGTGAAGTGGGCGAGGAGATCAATGATCACCGCAGGCCGCAGCAGCCCGGTGATCGAAGCCTTGAGCTCAGCAAGGGATCCTGGGGCTGCTTCCTCGTCACCACGCCAGGGCCCCCAGAGCTTGAGCGGACAACGAATCGAGCCGTACATCAGCTCCTTGCCTTCGCTGGCCACAGAGAACACGTTGGCGACGAACAGCTCGGGCACATGGCGCTCGTAGTCGTCATGGACCTGGAGGGCGCCATCGAGCCAGCTCACGGCCTTGCGCACCGGCGTTTTGGCTTCGATCAGCACCAGCGGAAAGCCGTTGACCAACAGCACCAGATCGGCACGGCGCTCGGCTGGGCCGGCGCGGACGGTGAACTGGTTGGTGACGACGTACTGGTTGTTTTCGGGGTTCTCCAGATCGAGCAGGCGAACGGTGACGTGCTCGTTGTTCGGCCCGAAGGGCATCGAGCGGTCGCCCCGCAGCCAGGCCGTCATCTCCTCATTGGCCTTGATGAGGCCGTCGGAACGCACTGAGAGCACGATGGCGCGCAGCTTGTAGATCACCTCATCAGCCCGGTCGGGAATGGCGGCGATCTCGGGGTTGAGGTGGATCAGCGCTTCCCGAACCCAGGGCTCAACAAGCACCTCGTGGGGTAGACGGGGGACGTTGGCCGGCGGGAGATGGTGCCAGCCGAGACCGGTGATCTTGCCGTTCTTGCGGGCGAGACCGGCTCCTACAGCGGTGTTGCCCATTACGGCTCCGCAAAGCAGATCAGATATCAGCCGCTCCACGGTTGACCCTTCTGTGAAAATCATGACAGTTCACTATTCAGGAATACATGAAACATCTGGCGGGCTGATTTGATGCGTGCACGCGAATTGTCGCGCTGCTGCTCGATCTGTTCAAAACGCTTCGACCAAGATCGTTGCTCTTCTACTGAAATGGCTGGAATCGGCAAGCTGCGCACCTGGCCTAGAGTCATACCTGGCTTGGTGCCACCGTCGTTCCTTGACCATACGGATTGCTGAGCAACGGAGCTAGTTAGTGAAAATGCAACAAAGCTTGGATCTGCGAGTCCCTGATCAAGCCGGACAATTGCGACATGCTGATTCACATACGCCCGTCCTATAGACTCTGTAACTAAGCCGATCATCCCCAAATACTCTCCTGTTACTGCGACTAGCACGTCACCGGATCGAACCAAGGTTCGTAAACCTTCAGCTCCTTCTGGTGGCTTCACAAACTTACGGTCTATCAAGTCGAGTCTGATAGAATTTGGCTGTAGATTTGTTACCCGAAGAAATAAGTCTCCCGATTCCGCGTAATGCTGCGCCCATCCTCTTGAGCCGCTTGTTACAAATGCTGCTGTGTTTCCAAGTGGCTCTGACGGACAATTAGCAACGCATGTATCTACTGCCGCCTGTGCAACTATGTCAGCGGCAGAAGCGAGCTCTTCTAAAGCATGCACAGATTCAATGCTTGCTGCAAGAAATTTGCACATTCGCCGCTGCTCCTCCAACGGCGGCAGCGCGAACTCATAGGCCGCAAGACTCTTCCAGTTGGTACGTGGTGATAGAGAACCCGCCGACGTACCAACCGCATACTCAAAGAAAACTTCTGTCTGACAGATGAACGGCAGAAGTTCTGGTAGCAGCCGTTTGGGATCTGCACTCTCGAAGACATAAATATCGCCTGAGCAGATGGCGTCAAAGTCGGCAACCGCTACCTTGCGCTGGTAGGCGCGGCGCTTGCCAAAAAGCACCTGCCCAGGGCGAACCCGGTTGCTGAACGTGGTGCCATCGGCTACGTCGGCCCATGAGCGCACACGCAGGTCGCTGGGCTCCAGATGCTCCAGGCCGATCACCCGGCTGATCCCTGCGGCTTCCGGGTCTTTGCAGGTCTCTTTGTTGAGGCGCACCACCTCGCCAAACTTGACACGCTGCCAGCCCGGCTTCAGATCAGTCATGGCTCACCTCCTCCGGCCAGCGGTAGCTCACCTTCAGGCCGTTGAGATGGGTGCGGGGCAACCACCGCTCGTGCTGCAGGCGCCCCACCACGATGCCCGGAGCAATGCCGAGGGCCTTGGCAGCGGCCTTCACCTCCTGTTCGGAGCGCAGGCCCTGCAGTTTCTGGGCAGAAGCAGGCGGTATCAACTGATCCGCAGCAAAGCGATCAGCTACAGCTTCATGTTCTTCGTCTACACCATCGAGGCCATCGACAAAGGTGGCCTTCTTGCCGTGTTTGAGGATGTGCCCAGCCTCATGGAACAGCGTGAACCAGAGGTGATCGTTGGTTTTGTGGCGCAGGCTCAGGGCGATCAGGGCCCGATCCGGGCTGAGCCACTGGGTGGCCCCACTCACCCGGCAGCCCGGTGGGGCAGGCACGAACACCACCGCCACCCCGGCAGCGGCAGCTAAGGCCTGCAGCCGCGGGACGAACATCGACGGATCCGCTTCGCAGCTGAGGGGTCGAATCTCTTGCAGCGCCGCTCGGAAGGACCTGGCTTCATAGGGTCTGCAGGCGATCGAGGCCGCTTGCGTTTCGGCGCGGCGCAGCCAACAGGCCAGGGCTCCCTGCTGCGTGGCATAGCTCTTAGAGGTGCGATAGACGGCCAAGGGTTGGCCATAGCGCTCCCGCCAGGCCTCGATCGACGCCACCGCGAAGAACTTCAGGCACGCCGAGACTTGCTGGCCGGCATGGCTGCAGGTGTCCACCCAGCCCTCGCCCTGCATCCAGCGCAGGGGCAGTTCCTTCAGCCAGTCCTTCTGGCTGGCCAATTGATCGAGTTGTTGCAGCCGAACCAGATCCTGCTGGTAGTTGGCCTCCAGCCGCAGCCAGAAGCCGGCGTCATGGCCGAGCACCCGCTCCAGCCGTTCGGCCGTGTCGGCCGTGATCGACGCTCGGCCCTTGAGCAGTTCATTCACATGCTTGGGACTGAACGCCAGCCGCTGGGCCAGCTCAGCGCGGGTCCAGCCGTGTTCCTCCAACACCTCCTCGATCAGATCCCCGGGGGGAGAGGCCCAGTCGGCGTTGAAGCTGGCGTTGGTGGTGGTTGCGGTCTCAATCATGGGTGTCTCCAATCTCCAGGAGGCGAACACTGCTCACCTGCTGCCAGTCGATGCCGCCGGAGGGCAGGGTTGGCGGTGGCTGATCGGTGGGCTCGAACAGAAGGCGCATCGGGCCATCGAGGTCGACGGAGTACTGGCCGGCCCGGTCGCCGGTGAGGGCGTGTGGGCCACCCAGCCGAAGCTGACGGACGTTCTCCACAGCCCTCAGCTCACTGAGGCGGACCTTCAGTCGCTTGGCGCGTTTCTCACCGAGCTGCTTGCGCTGGTGCTTGTCCTCTTCGCAGAGGCGCTGGATGGTTTTGCTGGCGTAGGTGATCTGCATCCTAGGCCATCACTCTTGATTTTCCTTCACCGCTTCGGTAAAGCAAACCTCGCCCACGAGCCCATCCAGCATGGCCACCACACCGTCCATCTGCTGCCAGAACTCCTGTCCTGAAGCCTCCCAGGTCTGCCAGGCCTCCTGCAGCGTTGCCGCTTGACCTCCCCCTTCTTCCTCCGCCGCCGCCGGCCGTTTCACATACAGCGGGATCGACAGGCTGTGCCCTTGGGCGGCGATCTCTGCCAGCGTGGCCACCTTGGCGAACCCCTCTACATCGGTGAAGGCGGCATAGGCCCCGGCAATGCGGACTTGATGCTCGGGCCGCAGGAAGCTCATCGCCCGCTCCCGGGCCACCTCGTTCACGGCGTCGATCAACAAGACCTTGCCGCGTCGATCGGCGGGCTTTCGGCTCCGGCAGAAAACCACGCAGGCCTCCATCGGCGAGTTGTAAAACAGGCCTGCTCCCAACCCCAGCACGCAGTCCACCAGGTCGGCCTCCACGAGCTTGCGGCGCAGCTCGGACTCCTCCTTGCGGAACAGCACCCCGTGGGGGAACAGGACCGCGCAACGGCCTGTCGTCGGGTCCATGCTCCGCAGGATGTGTTGGAAGAAGGCGTAGTCAGCCCGGCCCTGGGGCGGGGTGCCGAGGAAGTTGCGTCCCCAGGGATCGCTCTGCCAAGCCTCGCGGTTCCACTGCTTGATCGAATAGGGCGGGTTGGCCAGCACCACATCGAAGCTGCGCAGGGCATCGTGTTCGCAGAAGCCGGGCGCCGCCAGGGTGTCGCCACGGGCGATCTCGCTGTCTTCCACGCCGTGCAGCACCAGGTTCATGCGGGCGATCGAGGCCGTCATGTGGTTCCGCTCCTGGCCGTAGAGCTGCAGAGTGCGGTGCTCGCCGCCCTTGCGCTTCACCTCAGCCAGGGCCGAGATGAGCATGCCGCCGGTGCCACAGGTGGGGTCGTAGATGCGATCACCGGGCTGCGGGTCGAGCATCTGCACCATCAGGTGCACCAAGGTGCGGTTGGTGTAGAACTCCTGCGCCGTGTGGCCGCTGTCGTCGGCGAACTTCTTGATCAGAAACTCGTAGCCGTTGCCGAGTTCGTCCTCGGGCACATGGAACAGCGACAGGGATTGGCTGGAAAAGTGCTCCAGTAGGTTCTTGAGCGTTTCATCGGGGAGGCGCTCCTTGTTGGTCCAGGGCGCATCGCCGAAAATGCCGTCGAGCTTTCCCGGGTTGGCGGCCTCGATCGCGCGCATGGCGGTCTGAAGGGCGCGGCCCACGTCTTTCGCGACGGCACGCACGTCGGACCAGTGGGCCCCGGGCGGGATCACGAAGCGGTCGTTGGCGGTGGCCTGCGCGTAGGCGGTATCTCCTTCTGACTCATGCATGGCATCGGAATAGTCCTCGTCCCACACATCGGATAGGCGCTTGTAGAACAGCAGCGGGAACACGAACTGCTTGTAGTCGCCGGCATCGACCAGGCCGCGCAGCAGCACGGCGGCGCCCCAGAGGTACGACTCGAGTTCGGATTGGGTGAGGATGGTCATTTCAGCCAGCCTCCTTCCACCATCACCTGCCTCAGATGATCCTCGGCTTCTCGACACTTTGCTAGGGCGTCCTTGAACGCCGCCACCGCTTCCGGTAGGGGTGGGATGTCAGCCCCGATTGGGGGCAGCACATAGCGGGAGATGTTGAGCGTCCAGCCTTCCTGCTCGATCTCGTCGAGGCCCACCACGCGAGCTCGATCTTCCACGTCTTCAAACGCCGAGACCCAGCCGTGAATCTGGGAGGCGTGCTCAGGTTCCAGGAAGTTCTGCGCCCGCCCGCGGCGAAACAGGCTGGAGGCATCGATCACGATCACCTTTCCCTGACGAGCATTGGCTTTGTGGCACCGAAGCACCAGCACACAAGCCGCCAGCCCGGTGCCATAGAAGAGGTTGGGCGCGAGACCAATCACAGCTTCCACCAGGTCGGCCTTGAGCAGGTGCTGGCGGATTTGACCCTCCACACCACTGCGAAACAGGGCGCCCTGGGGCAGCACAACGGCCATCCTTCCGGTGCCCGGCGCCATCGAGGCCACCATGTGCTGAACCCAGGCCATGTCGGCGTTGCTGTCCGTCGGCAGACCAGCGAAGGCCCGGCCCCAGGGATCGCTCTCCCACAATTCACGGCCCCAGGCCTCCAGCGAAAACGGCGGGTTGGCGATCACCACATCAAAGGTGCCCAGGCCACCGGATGAGGCGTCGGCGAACACGGGGTTCCGCAGGGTGTCGCCCCGCTCGATCACGAAGTCCTCCAGTCCATGGAGGAAGAGATTCATACGCGCCATGGAGGCGGTGGTGAGGTTTTTCTCCTGGCCGAAAATCTTGCCAAAGAAGGTGCGCGGGTCCCCTCCACGGGCATGAACGTGCTCAACGGCCGCGAGAAGCATGCCACCGGTGCCACAGGCTGGGTCATAGACCGTTTCCCCTTCCTGCGGATCGACGATGTCCACCATCAGGCGGACAACGCTGCGCGGGGTGTAGAACTCACCGGCTTTCTTGTTCGTGGCGTCGGCGAACTGCTTGATGAGGTACTCGTAGGCGTCACCCATCACGTCGGAGGCGACCGATGCGTTGCCGATCGCCAGCGAGGAGAAGTGTTCGATCAGATCCTTGAGGAGCTCATCGGGCAAGCGATCCTTGTTGGTCCACTGGGCGTCGCCAAAGACGCCATAGAGGTGCTTCTGGTTGGCAGCCTCCACGGCGCGCATAGCGTTCGAGAGGGCTGTGCCGACGTTCTTGGGAGTAGCGCGCACATCGCTCCAGTGGGCGCCCTCGGGCAGTTGAAAACGGTGCTCATCAGCGAAGTCCTCGCCGTACTCGGCGATCATGGCGGCGTTCTCCTCGTCCCACTGGTCGCAGATCCGCTTGAAAAACAGGAGCGGCAAGATGTAGGACTTCCAATCGCTGCGATCAACCGGGCTGCCGCGAAGGATATTGGCGGCTTCCCAGAGATGGGATGCCAGCTGGGAGAGGGTCAGCGGCCCGCCAGGGCTGATCGCAGTCGCAGCTGCAGGCCTCGTCTGAACTTGATTGCTGCCAGCAGCTCTTAGGCCTCCACCAGGCCCCTTGACCTTTTCGGCGAGCCCCATGGCCACCAGAGCGTCCTTAGCGGCGTTGAATTGCTCATCGCTTAGGGCAATCTCAAGCTCGCGATCGATTGCGGCTCGCAACTCACGGTTGGCAAGACGTGAGCCGTCCTCAGGGAGGAGCGCAATCATCGCGTCGGTGACGTCCTGATTCAGTGGTGTCGTTGTCATGAAGACACCTCCTCGCCGCTGTTGACCAGCTTTGGAGGGAAATCCTCCATCCAGCCTTGCCGCGAAAGCGATTGCAACCGGCGGCTGAGTGCTTCGACCTCACGACTCAGGGCCACACTCTCATGCTCCAGGCTCTCAGCTCGCTGGAGCTCTCTGGCGCTAGGAATCACGACGGGCAAGCCCTTCACTTCCCCCATCGGCACGAAGGAGACCGCCGCTCCCTGTCCAGCCTTGTTCAACAGGGTCTGCCCCACGGCACTGCGGAGATATTGCACCAGGGCGGCTGGGGTTAGAGGGGCGTTCGGCCTGAGGCGGACCACGCAAAACGCCTGGCCAGGCACCGTGGGGTTCTCGAGATCCTGAACCACCGCCACCTTGCCCAAGCCTCCCTTGATCGACAACAGCACATCTCCCGGCTCTAGCAACTGCTGGCGGCCCTTGGACAAGGCGGCTTCCGGCAGCCGAATCACTTTGGATCCTTGGTGGAGCTGGCCGGAGTCGTCGATGTCGCCTGGGGTGACCTCCCGCACCTCTACGCCATCGACCTCTTGGCGGCCAATGGAGGCCACAGGGCGCTTGATTTCGGCTAGGTCGCCCAGTTGCACCGTTACACGAGATTCGATGTAGCACTGAAGCGTTAAATCCGCCTCAGTGCGCAGGTATCGACTGACCTGAAAGCTAAAGCCATTGGCCTCCATCTCTTCAGCCGTAACGAGCCTAGAGCAGGAAGACTCTTTGCGCTCGCTAAGTATGCAGGCCAATTCTTTTGTCGCGGTGGCATCCCAAATCTGCCTTAAGCCGCGCTCCTTGCTTGGTTGCAACAACTCCTCAGCTGAAATAAAGATAATTGGCGCTCCGTGGGGTCGCCTCTTCTTAAGAACAAGCAACATGCTCTTCAACGCCGTTGAGGACAGTGCGCCAGTTGGGAGTGCGATGACTGCATCCAGCCAATCTTTCCGAACCAGTTCCTCGCGGAAAAACTCCATGTCCTTTGATGTCCGGAAGCTCATTCCGAGAGAAACCAATGCATAAGTCGAATCATTACAGCGTTGATGTGCCGCATACACCCTGCGCGCCTCAACATCCCTGATTGCCGCAGGACAATTAAGCGGCAATGGAGGTAGCCAGGGGTCATCCACCAGGAGGTCTTGTATCTTTTCTCCCCAGGCAGCTGCCACGATTCCGACGGACCACGACTGATGGTCTACAAGTGATGCCGGCTCTTCAAATCTAGGATATAGGCTTAGTAGTCCACGAATCCAGTATTCAAGCTCTGGATTGGGACACGAGTAAAGAAGAGGGTGGTCAATTCCCAATCCTGGAACCGCTGTAACTCCGACTTTGTATAGACAGGCCACGTCTGCCTGCGGGTGATAAGCGAGTAAAGCCTCCCAAAGTGATTGAAGCGACGGGGAGCCGCTCCAAAGATAGCCACCATTTTCGTCGGAGAATAGCCCGGCCATGGCGTCGATCACTGCCTTGGTCTGCAAGGGATCAGAACCATTTACGACTCTCCCAATAGGCAACAGGCTAGCCCTCATACGCTCCAATCCTTCAGCATTCATCCGACTGGCCATAGAAGTGTGACGTCGGTGAGCGCCAGATCTCTCGGTGATGATCTCAACAATCGACTCCCACTCAGCCAAGCCAGAAAGGCTATGCATTGCATCGAAGAAGCCAATAGTCTCTCCTTCTGATGAGGGAATCCATCGGGCCCAGAGGAGCATGTCTAGAGCAACTTCTAGGAACTTGCTCGCTGGCAGGTGTCCCTGAACCTCAGTGCAGGCCTTCCAGATGTGTTGCTCGGCACTGTGCCGGTTGATTGAACTCTTAGTCATGCCACCCATCAGTAACGGTTAAAGCTGTCGAAGTCGTATGCGGTGATCAGCGCTCCGCCGGACTCGACGACGATCACGCCCCCTTTGTCCATTGCCCTGATCAGCTCCTTGCGCTCGCGATCAATGGCTTCGAGGACGAACCGGATTTGCTTGCGGCCGAGCACCAGCTTGTCCCCATGAGGGATGCCGTGCTGTTGAGCCAGTTCAACCGTGCGTTCTCGGATGCCCCGCTGGGAGATCCGGGCGCCGTAGTGCTTGGTCTTGGCCATGGTCCTCTTGGGATCGATGCGCAAAGCGTGGCATGCCCAAAATGACCTGTCAAGTTTTTTGGGAAATGTCAGTAGCTGACATGGTCTTGGTCCCCTGGATTGAGCTGATCGTCTTCTTGGCTGGCCGACCTTCAGGACTGGCGCTCCAAGTAGCAGGGGATGCAGCGCGCTACCCATGGGCAAACAGTGGGGGCGGCTGCCACTGGGCCGTTGTCGTTTGCCAGCCCTGTTGACGTTTCTCGCTCCAGAGCTTGATGGCCTCCTCTCGGCTGAGCTCGAGGCGTCGTTTGAGCAGCGGCACCGACTGATCCGGCAGCAGCTCCCCAACCGTCACCTCCAGCTGCTGACTCCAGCGGTCCCAGCGACTGGGCCGAAAGTGCAGTATCTGGCGGCCATCGCTGAGCCAGGCCTCCTTGGGCGACAGCGGCGGCCGGTTGCCGGCTCTACCGCTCAAGCCACCTCAGGCGCCCAGCCCCGATGGCGGTGCAGGTCTTCTGTCCAGCCGCTGCAGCGGTGGGTGAGGTGCTCGCCATGGACGATCAGCCCCTGGTGCAGGTGGCACGTGAGCAACGGGATGCAGTTGGGGCCCGGGTGGTGCCGGAAGAAGTGGCAGGTCATGCAGACCTGGCGGCTGCGGCTGGTGCGGAGCACCTCCTGATCGAGCCAGGGCCAGTCCTCGATCGCATCAATGCGGGAGGGCTGCAGACGGGAGAGGGGGACCGGCACCATGGCGACTTCTTTGGGCGTACACCTGTACTAGCAGGGTAGGCGGTCTTACGCCAGGGGTTCACTGGGTGCTGCCGTGTTGCTGCTCAGGTGAGCGCACCTCTCGGTGCTGTTCTGCTGGGCGCACCTATCGGTGCGACACCAGAAACGCACGGGTCCAGTCGTGATGGCACTTCTGGCTGATCCGATCGGGTGTGTTTGCTGTTTCGCATCGCCGATTTGGAGCCTGGCAGGAAAGGGTGACTGCCTCTGTCCCAGAGGGCTGCCATCGCAGAGGTTCATGCCGACCAGCAGCCTGGTCATCAGCTCAAGACAGCTCATAGAGCGCAGGGTCAATGGCAGCCGACGAGCAAAGGTCCACTGACATTGAGGCGGTTCAGGCCAGGCAATCCGACCCAAAGCTGCTGGGCCCCAGTAGGAAGGGTGCCCCCCCTGGCCTGTGCATGGATCCACTCGCCGCCACCCCCGACCCAGCGGCAGCACCGCTCACGATCGCCTTCTTCGGGCTTGGGGCGGTGGGCTCCTCGATGCTGATCTGTCTCTCGGAGCTGGCCGATCGCGACGACGTGCCGTTGCGC
>Ga0209598_10002545_pt1 | contig 14222 bp, 7 predicted proteins | sample M_140807_EF_Meta_FD_187317 | JGI IMG/M metagenome (GOLD analysis project Ga0209598, IMG submission 187317) | Freshwater microbial communities from Lake Montjoie, Canada to study carbon cycling - M_140807_EF_MetaG (SPAdes) (version 2) | ecosystem: Environmental > Aquatic > Freshwater > Lake... | reverse complement strand
TTGCCGCCGAGCGACAGGGCGGTCATCGAGTAGCCCACCGCCGAGTAGGGGACACCCTCGATCCGGGTCGGAGCCAGGACCCGCTCGTCGCTCGACCTGAGGTCGACCATTTCGGCGAGCTTCAGGTTCCGGATCCTCTCCATGTCCTGATCGGTGAGCGTGGGCGTGGCACCGGACCGATAGATCTGTCCCCAGCGGACGGTCCTTCCATCCGCCGTTGAGTACCCTCCGATGTCGCGGAAGTTAGAGCCCTGGGTCAGCGGAAGCACACGCTCCGCCACCCGGGTCCCATGACCGTCCCGGGTGTCGACGAGGAGGAAGTAGGGCCGGCTGAGCAGGTCTGCACCCCATTCAAACTGGCCGTCGCGGTCGTCGTCCGACACCAGTTTCATCTTGTCGCGCGGCGCATCCGGCGTACTGGCCATGTAGACGTCGACCGGCGTGCTTGAGGTCCAGGTCACGCGGACCCGATCCGGCGAGGTGCGATCCGCCACCCCTCCTGAAACCCGAGCCTCGGCGGTCCCGATGGCCAGAAGCAGGCTGAGGGTTAATGAGAACGCCGTGGTCTTGATCATGGGGTCGTTCCTTAAAGTGTTGCCGACAGTTGCCGCCAAGGAAGCGCGTCCAAGCTTCGCCGCGCTGAGACCAGCCCTCAGAAGTCGTATGACCGCACCCTTGCTGAAAGGGCCGCGCCATCTCGACTACGACGCTCGGGAGATAATTTGATGACGATCCAAATCCCTGCCGAAGACCGACGCGGCCCGCGCCCCGGTCCGCCTCGTAGACACGCGTCTGGACTCCCGCAAACCTTCCCGGCCAGAACGCGTCCCGTTCGCCTAGTAGCGGACCTTGGCCTCAAAACCGAACGTCCGAGGCTCGTTGAAGGAACCGTTCACACCGTTCGTGCTCGAGATGTTGCGCGAGTAGAGGTACTCACTGTTCAGCAGATTACGGGCCCAGAGGGACAGGCTGAGGTTTCCGGTTCCGGCCAACTCGATGTCGGTGAAGCCAATCCGCGCATTGAAGACCAGGCCATCCTGGCTCTTGATCGCCGCCAGCACGGGACTGGGATCACGGTCCGTTGCATACGACCCGGAGTCCCAGCTGCCATCGATGTGCGCCTGGAGCGCGAAGGAGCGGATCGGCGTTTCGTAATCCACCGCTGCGGTGAGCGCGTGTTCGGGCGTGAACTCCTGGTAGATCCGGGTCGGTGTCGTCGCCAGCACCATGCCGACGCCCGCCACATAGGTGGGGAAGGGATTCAGGGTCGCGGGGATATAGACAACCGAATAGGCGTAGCTGGCGGAAAGCGTCAGGCCCTCGACGGGAGCGGCCGTGATATCGAGCTCAGCGCCGTGCACCTCGCCCTGGCCAGGGGCATTGATGGTATCGGTCGTCGTGCGGGTTGTACTCGCGCCAGTGATGATGTTCCCGTTGGCGTCATACGCATAATAGGGCGCGGAGAAGTCGACCTGGAAGCCTTCGTAGGTCCCCGCATAGACCGCAAGATTCAGCCGCAGGCGGCGATCGAGGAATTCTGATTTCACCCCGGCCTCGTACATCGAGACCTCTTCAGGCTCGAAGGCCTGGTAGGACAGGGACCGGGAGTTCGCCCCGCCGGACTTGTAGCCCTTGCTCCATTTTCCATAGACCATCACGTCATCGGCGACGTCGAAGGCTATATTGACCATGGGATCGATCCGCGACCAGCTCTTGCTGAAACTCAGCACCCCGGGCTTGCCGTAGGCATTAACCGGCAGAGCGTTGTTCACCACGTAGAGGTCACCCTCCTTGCTGTCTTCCGTCCAGCGCAGACCACCGGTCAGATGGAGCCGGTCGTCGAGGAGCGGCGGGGTGTAGGTCACCTGGCCATACACCCCGTAGCTTTCCGTCGTTGCACGGCTCGCCCGGTCGATGCCGGCGGTCGGAAACAGGATGGGAAGATCGATGGCAATCGGCTTGATGTTCGGACCGGAGGCATTGACGGTGGCCGCTGTGCCATCGACGTTGAACTGCATGGAGTTGTAGGTCTGCGCCATGTCGCCGACCTCCTCGTGATAGAAGAGGGCACCCACCACGTAATCAAAGCGTTCGGTCTCGCCGATCGCCTGAATTTCCTGACTGTACTGAGACTGATCAAATTCAGCCAGACTATACCGCGCGAACGGTCCGCTCGCCGTGAAGACGGCGCCGGAGATACTGTTCGAGAACTGGTTCTGGTAAAGCTCCCGGTAGGACGAGATCGACTTGAGGGTAAGGGACGGAAGAACGTCCCAGGTCAGGGTCAGGGCATGCCCCGATTGCGTGCCTTCGCTGGGCTGCAGCGGAATCCCGACTGGAGATGCCTTGACCCGGTGGGGAAGGACAGGGGTGATGGGGGCGAGTTTGTTGGTCCCCGGAGAGACATTATAGGAAAATAGGGTCGCGGATTCGTCCCGGCCGGTATCGTAGGTGTAGTTCGCAGTGAAGCTGTCACTGGGACGCCATTCCACCTGACCGCGGAGCCCTCGGCGTTCATTGGCCCCGAAGTCAGAAGCCCCGGGTAGCGGATTGTCAACGACCCCGTCCCGACCGGACATGGCCCCGTCCAGCTTGGCCCGGAAGTTGGCGTACTCGGGCATGTCCAGATGGAACTCAGTCCTGTAGCTGCCGTAGTTGCCAACCCCCCCAATGACCTCAATTCGACCTTGGCCCGAGGGCTTCTTCGTGACGATGCTGAGGGCGCCACCCTCCGTATTCCGGCCGAACAGGGTGCCCTGGGGCCCTTTCAGAACCTCCAGGCTCTGCACATCGTAGAGCCCGGCATTTAGACCTTGAGGACGGCCAAGGTAGACGCCGTCAATGTAGACGCCGACGCCGGCGTCCCGTGCCGGCTGATTGGTGTCGAGCATCACGCCGACCCCGCGAATGTTCAGGATCAGGCTGAAGGGGCGGGATGCGTAAGGCATCACCCGAAGGCCCGGAATCCCTCCCGTCACCAGGTCGGCGAGGGAGTGTATGGCGCGGGCCTCAAGCTGTTCCCCGCTGACCGCTGTGATGGCGATTGGCGTCTTCTGGAGATCGGTCTCGCGCTTCTCGGCAGTCACCACCACCTCAGAGAGGCCCACTGCGGTGTCCGCCTCCGCCTCCGCGGCGAAGCTGCTGGATGCAAAACCCAGAACAGTGATGGCAGCGCTGCACAGCGCGGCCGTCCGAAACGAAGTCAGCGTGCTCATCGGTCAATCCCCAGTTTGATCTCCGGGGACTACGGACCTTTGGCATCACTTCAGCTTCGGTTCGAAGAATTCCTCATGACTTGAGTTAGATTTGTATAGACAGCGGAACGGCTCACTGGCCTCCAGGCAGGTCGCGCGGAGGGAAGGTGTGAGCGCTCGCCGGGCCTGGCCTCGCTTCAGATCAGCCCGTTGGACTCGAGCAGCGGCAGGAGATCGTCGACGGTGTCGATCACGAAGTCCGCTCCGGCAGATTCAAGCTCGCTGCGGGCGCGGGTGAGCCCGTCAGTGCGCACGTCTTCAGTCAGGGCTTCGTAAGAGTCAGCGTCCAGGCCCAGGGCGTTGCCGCTGGCCGCAACGCCGACCGTGAGGCACCCGGCGTTCCTGCCTTCAAGTATGCCGACAGGGGCGTCATCGACCTTCAGGACGGAGGCCGTTGGCCAGCAGCCGAGGGTCTCAAGGGCGCGCCAGATCATGAAGGGGGCCGGCCGGCCCGCCGTCGCCTCGCCGGCGCAGACCACGACCTCTGGCGCATAACCCTGTGCGGCGGCGCGCTCCAGAATGGGCTCCATCATGGCCCGCGTGTAGCCGGTCGTCGAACCGACCCGGATCCCCTTCGCACGGAGGACTCGAGAGCACTCCGCAGCCCCTGGAATCAGGGTCGCCCGGTCTGCGCCGGCGTCCGCCATCAGGGGAACCAGAGCTTCGAATATCCGGTCAATGTCTCCATCCACGGCGTCACGACCCTGCTTTTCAGACCAAGCCCTGCCAACCGGCGCCGATCCGAGGATCGCGGCCACGTGATCGCGTTTGGCGAGCCCCATGCCCGAGCGAATCTCGCTGTCGGTGAGGCCGATCCCCTCCTGGGCGAAGGCCTTCCGCATGGCGATCACCGGGGCGATGGAGCCGAAGTCCACCATGGTTCCGGCCCAGTCGAAGATGACAGCGGAAAGCTTCATGGCAATGCGTCTCCTGGATGCGGCCCGAACAGGTCTTCAAGGGTTTCCTCGGCGATCGCAAAAGCGGTGGAGGCTCCCGTGCCGCTTGTGACGACGACATGCCTTACATGATCCGCGGGCGCGGCGCGGAACATGTCCGCCTCTGCGCTGGCGTAGGTTCCCGTCCAGCGCTCCCGGATGTGGGGGGTGGCGCCAAGGGTCTCCCGGAGTTCATCCAGGATGAGCCGCTCGACCTCGCTGGCCGCGAAGGGGCCTGGCGAGTCCGCGTAATGATGGCTGTCACCGACGATGAGGGATCCGTCCTGGCCCTGGGTCACAATCAGATGCACCCCGTGCTCAAGGTGTGAAGCCTGTTCGGTCCGAAGGCGGGCCAGCAGGTCGCCCGCCTGCGGCAGGTCCGCATAGCCCCTGTACCGGACAAGGCTCAGGTCCGTCATGAGGGGCGCCGGCAGCCTGTGTCCGGGGCTTTCCAGGCGCATCATCTGAAGCACGCATCGTGTCACGCCCAGGCGGTCATAGGTCTCTGGATAGAGGGTTGAAAGGTCATCGCCCGGGCAGGCAATGACCCGTCCTGCCCGGATGCGGCCGCGGGAGGTTTCGACCCCGGCGTCATCAATCGCCAGCGCCGCGCAACGGAACCGGAACTCGACGCCGAGACTTGCAAGCCAGTCGACAAGGCGGGGGATCGCCTCACGACTCTCGACGCGAACTTCGTGGGGGCTCCAGAGGGCGGCGCCGAGGGACGCTGGCTGCACCCCGGCCAGCCGGCCTTGGGCGGCGTCTCCAGAAAGCAGTTCGCACTGTTCGCCCATCTCGGTGGCCGCAAAGGCCTCCAGGACGGCAACGGCCTCCGGCCGGCGGGCCAGGACCAGCAGCCCCCTTTGTTCTATGGCGATACCCGCCCGGGGCGCGACCTCGGCCCAGATTGCGGCGGACCGGAGGGCTCGCCCCCAGGTCTCGCCCCGTCTCTGGCCTGTGACAGTGATGAAGCCGAAGTTCCGGATCGAAGCCCCTGATGGGCTGGCGTCCCGGTCTATGACGACGGTCTTGAGGCCGCGCCTTACGGAGGCCAGGGCGTGGGCCAGCCCAACGATCCCCGCCCCTACGATCGCTACGTCATGGCTCATGGTCACCCGCCTCTGCCACTGAGGTCCCGTTGATAAGGCTACGAGTGGCCATCTCCAAAAAAAGAAAACCGGCGGAGCCAGGGGGCTCCGCCGGTCCGTTGCGCTGTTGCGCGGGGGATTACATCTTGACGGCGACCTCGAGGCCGAAGGTGCGCGGCTCATTGAAGAAGCCTGCATAGCCGAAGCGAGGATCGAGGAACTTCACGAAGACATGCTGTTCGTCGAGAAGGTTGCGCGACCAGAGGGAGACTGAGGCCTTGCCAGTGCCAATGGAAATGTCGGCAAGGGAGAGGCGCGCATTCACGATGAAGGAGGAGTCGCCCTGGGGCTGCTTGATGGTGACAGCCCGGGTCACCGGATCATAAGCCACATCCGTGTAGTTCGCGTAGTAACCATCACTATAGTTAGCGTCCAGGTGGGCAGCGATGGTGGCATTCTCTAACGGGTGCGCGTAGTCGATGACAAAACTTGCTGAATTCTCAGGCGTATAGACCTGGTAGATCGGAATTGGCGTCGTGATGAATGTGCCATTCGCCTGACGGAACGGATTGATCGTCGCCGGGATTTCGACCTTGTTGTAGGCGTAGTTGGCGGAGAGGGTCAGTTCCTCCGTCGCCGCAAAGGTCAGGTCCGCCTCAAAGCCGCGCAGCTTGCCGGTCCCCGGGGCATTCGTCGTTTCTGTTGTCGTGCGCTGGGTTTGCAGGAGGGCGCCGGTGACCGGGTCGGTCTGGACATACTGGGCGCTGAAGTCGAGCTGGATGTCCTCATACTTGCCGTCATAGGCGGCGACGTTCAGGCGGGCGCGGCGGTCAAAGAACTCAAGCTTCGCACCGATTTCGGTCATCGCGACCGTCTCCGGGTTGAAGGGTTGGTAGCGGAGCGACCGCGAGTTGGCACCGCCTGACTTGTAGCCCGTGGAGTAGCGGGCATAGACCATCAGGTCGTCCGAGACGTCGAAGGCCGCGTTGATGATCGGGTCGAAGCGATCCCAGGACGAAGCCATGGGCGGCGGCGAAAGGAGGCCGTTGATGACCTGGCCTTCCGAGCCGGCCGGGAAGTTGACGCCGTTGATCGTCAGCATCCGGCCATTCTTCTCGTCCTTGGTCCAACGTCCGCCCAGGGTAACATGAAGGGCGTCATTGAAGATCGGCGGCGTATAGGTCGCCTGCCCAAAGACGCCCATGCTCGTTGTCGTCACCTCGCTGGCCCGGTCGATCCGCTGGGCGAGATAGTCGATGGAGCGCACGACACTGGCGACGCCGGTGGCGTCCGTGAAGGTGTTGGTCTCGAAGGCCCGGGCGTTGTCGTTGACATTCTCTTCGTAATAGAGCGCCCCCGCGACCCACTGCAGCCTTTCAGAGTCACCGATCAGCTGGAATTCCTGGCTCAGCTGGTCCTGGTGGAACAGGGCCAGGCTGAAACGGCCGAAGTTGCGGTTGAGGAAGGTGGTCGCCGGGGCGATCAGGTAGGCGCCCGATGACGTGGAAGCGGACCCGTTGTCCCACTGGTCCTGCTTCAGGCTCCTGTAAGAGGAGATCGACTTGAAGGTCAGCCCCTCGAGGATCCGGTAGTCCACCGTCAGGCGGTGGCCAGAGGTGATCCCAACGCTCTCCAACTGTGCGACACCCATGGTCGCCACGTCGATCCGCTTGGTGCTCTGGGTATTGCTCGCCGCCGGCGTGAAGGACCCAGGGTAACGCTCCAGGAACTGCTGGTAGAGGGTCGAGGTGGAGTCATAGGCGGTGTCGTAGGCGTAGTCGAAGGTCAGGGAGGAGGTCGGTTCCCAGAGGGCCCGGGCGCGCATGGCGCGCTTTTCCATGGAACCGAAGTCTTCGCCCTGGGGCAGGGGGTTATGAACCCAGCCATCCTTCGCCGTGAGGACCCCATCCACCTTGATTTTGACACCGGCCACCGCCGGAAGGTCGAGGTGCATTTCACCCGTGTAGCTGCCGTAGTTACCCACCCCGCCCTTGGCCATCAGACCGAATTCACCCGTAGGCTTCTTCGTCGTGATCGAGACGGCTCCGCCTTCGGTGTTCCGTCCGAACAGGGTGCCCTGCGGCCCCTTAAGGACTTCGATGTTCTCGACGTCATACATTGCTGCGCCCAGACCTTGCGGGCGGCCCATGTAGACGCCGTCGACATAGACGCCGACGCCCTGGTCCCGGGCAGGCTGGTTGGAGTCGGACAGGACGCCGATCCCTCGGATATTCATGATGAGGGCGCCCGGACGGGAGAAGAACGGCGCCACCTTAAGCGAGGGAATGGCGCCGTCGCCCAGGTCGACAAGCGAGTAGATGTGACGGTCTTCAACTGCGGTCGCGGACATGACCGAGATCGCGATGGGCGTATCCTGCAGGTTCTCGGACCGCTTCTGGGCTGTGACGATCACCTCCTCCAGGGCAATGCCCTCGGCGTCCGCCGCTTCGGCGCTGGGCGCCGCCAGGGCCGGCGCGGCTCCTGCGAGAACGATCGCAACGAGGCTGGTCGTAGCTAGAAACTTGGTCACACGCATTTTCGCGTCCTCCGGGAATGATGGGCCGTGCATGACGGCCAGGCGCGACAGATCAGTGACCCTCTCGCTACGCTTTGGTGTCGGTATGATTTGAATTTCGCGACGCGATTTTCCGGCCACACAGACACCCCTGCGCGATGCTCGTCAGTTCAAGGACACCGGGGGACCTGGGGAACGGCCTGCCTCGGGGCCGTCGACCCCGTCACTCCCCGCCGTCGCCGGTCATCAGGCGGGCCAAGGCCTGGCCGGAGTCCCAGGCGCATTCGATCCGGGGTCCGGCCAGCCAGTCTCCGCAGCAGCCCAGCTGGGCCGGCCCCGACCACAGGGCCAACTCTGAGCCTGCAGACGACCGGGCGTAGCGCCAGCGGTGGGCCTGGAGCACAACCGGCTCCGGGATCGGTGCGTAAATGCGGTCGGCGAAGGCCGCCAGAAGGGCCTGGCCTACGGCTTCGGCCGGGTCCTCAAGATGGTCTCGGGACCAGTCCGGGCTGGCCTGGAGCACCCAGGCCTCTGGCCCCCCGCGTCCCGGCTTGGCGCTGTTCCGCGCCGCCCAGCCGAGGACCCCGTCCTCGTCCAGGGTGTCGGCGGCGACAGGCAGGCGCTCGCCGAAGGCGGCCATTACAGTCCAGCACGGAGCGGTCCGGGAGGCTGCCGCGCGGGCTGACAGGTCAGCATCCCATCCTGCAAGCAGGGCGGCGGCCTGCTCAGCCGGCAGGGCCAGGACGACGCAATCGAAGGGCTCCGAAAGGCCCTCAGGTGTCTTCAGCCGCCAGGCCTCCCCGTCCCGGGAAAGGGCCTCCACCACGGTGCTCCAGGCGATGGACTGGCCTTCGGCCAGGGCCTTCACGGGCGTATTCATGCTGGGGACCCCGACCCAGGCCTCTGGACCCGCCGCCGGCCAGGGGGCGGCGAGGCCTTTCGTAGCCCAGCGAGCGACCTCGGCGCGGAAGCCATCGCCCCGGGCCGTGAAGTACTGGGCGCCGTGGTCGAAACTGACCGTCCCCAGGGGTGTCTCGACCCGACGGGTCGACATTCGCCCTCCGGGTCCCCGGGCCTTGTCGAAGAGCTGGACCTCCGCCCCCGCGAGGCAGAGGGATCCGGCGCAGGACAGGCCGGAGAGGCCCGCCCCCACGATGGCGATGCGACGTCTGCTCAGGGTCATGTCTCTACCCTGGCCCCGTGACCCGGGGTCAGGTCAACACCTGTCCGGGGCCCGCCCTGTCGCCGTCTCAGGGTTCGATAGGTCGCAGGGCTCCCGGGATCCCGCTGTGGATCTCCTCCTGGGCGAACCAGCGCACGTCGATGAACCGGGCGTCCGAGGCCATGGCCTCGGCGAGCTGGGTCAACACCGAGACAAGATCGGGATGCTGGGGTGCGAAGGTCGTCCGGAACCAGCTCGTCTGGAACAGGCCGATCAGGTATTTATCGATCTGGGTCACGCGGATACCGAATCGCGACCGTCCCTTCGGTCCGCCCCGGATGAGCAGCTCCCATCCCCGTTCATGCAGGTAGATCAGTTCGATGATTTCGTAGCCGAGCCCCTTGAGGATCTCGGCCAGGGTCTCCGAGAGGAGCTTCCCCGGATACTGGAGGATGTCCATCTCATCCTCGCTCTCGATCAGGTCGCTCGGGAGTGTCGAGGCGAACTCCGCCCAGGGCCTCATGTTCATCGGCGTCTCTCCTCGCCATCGTGTTCATCGACCCAGGCGCCGAAGCCGACCAGGCCTGTTCCGAGAGCTCCGGCCGCCGTCGCCTTCAGGGGATCTGGAGCGCCGTACCAGATCTGGCCGAGGGAATCTTCCTTTTCCCAGCCCAGATTCCTGCCGCTCCACCCTTTGACGTTGCCGACACGCCTCGGGACCCTCCCGCCGTTGAAGTCAGGATCGACCCGGTAGTGCAGTTCATACATGTCCCCCCTCTGGATGCCCTTGGGCTTCAGGAGGAAGAAAGGACTCTCGCTGATCACCGGGGGAATCGGCCCACCGCCGAGAATGTCCGGCAGGCGTGTGCGGCGGGGCAGGTAGTGATGTCCCATTCCGATATAGGGCTCGACGAAGTAAGCGGCGATCGATGGCGATACGCCCTTGGCGACATAGTGGTCCACGGTCTTGAGCCCACGCGCCACCTTGCCCATCCGGGAAAGGCCCTTGATTGCGGCTCCGCCCACGGGGAGAGTGGCCGCGTCGAAGAGCAGTCCTCCTTGGTTGAGGCCGATGCCGAATTGCCGGTCAACCTCGCCCCTGAAGGTGTCTGCGACCGGAGTCGCCTCGGGAACGGTCTTCACCGAAAGGTCTTCGGCCCAGCCCTCTAGTCCCCCCTTCACCCGGGCGACCGCAGTGGAGGGATCTGAGACAGCGTCCCTGGCGAAACCGACGCCAGCGCCTGCGACCCGGCTGACATCATCCCAGGCGGCTTCCTGTTGGTCGGGATCGAAGCCGTTAAGCAGTCGGGCACCGAAGGCTGCGCTGTCGACCGTATCCTCGACAAGCCTCCAGGCGCCCCTTGCAAACCCAGGGCCAACAGCGCCCCATCTTGTAACCTCTCCGGCGATCGCCTTGGCCTCCGGGCTCTGATCAAGCCAGGTCTCGATCCGGCCCGGCGCAGTTGGTACCGGGCCCGCCGGTGCCGACGCGACCTTCGCGACGGAGCGGACCGGCGCTTCCGCCGGTCGCCGCGCGGGAACAATTTCCCGGACCCGCGCCCGACCCTGCGCCGCTTCCGACCGTCGCCTGGCCTCCAGCACCGCACCGACAACTTGACCGGTCGGGCCCGGCATTAAGGTGCGCGCGAGCACCGGGGCGATTTCCCGAAATCCGCCCCTGAACCCTGTGACCTCACGCATCCTTCGGGCCATGAAGGCCTCCATGGACTCATCGGGGGGGCCGTTCGCGCGTCTCTGCGCCTGCGTCATGCCGTCTCTCCATCCTTAGCCCCGATGGAAATGTTCCACAAAGACGGCGTTTTGAAAAGAACAAAAGTAGAACATACTGCCTGAAGTTGGCACCGACAACGGCCGCCATCGTCTCCCCGCGGGCCAGCCATCCTGCCGGAGGCTCTCTCCGGTAGACGTGTTCCGCTGAACCCCTGCTCGCAGGTCAGAACCGGGCCAGGATCCTGGCCACAATTCTATCTGGGGAAGCTTAGCTGGCGCCGCCGGCGGCCGCCGGCTCACAGTTGGCTGAACCGCCCTGCGCGTCCGGGTCGTCCTTACATGCCGCCGATCCGGAGAGTGGCAGGTCATTGCGGATGGTGGGGGGCTCCGCGATGGAACCGGGTGTCTCGACGATGACCGGAATGTCCGGAATGACTGGGTTCTCGAAGGGCTTGGGGCGAACCTCGAACTGGCCGTTCGTGAAGTTGATCTGGTAGTTGGCCCCAGCCGTGAGACTCCCTTGCAGGATCGCGTAGAAGCCGACGCCCTCGCCAGGAGCCCGGCTCAGGTTTCCGGTCAGGGCGTCCCCGCTGACCAGGGCACCGGAGTTGAGGGTCCAGGTCAGGGCGGGATCCACCGCGTCCGCGAGCTTATCCTTGTTGTCCGCCGAGAGCGCCAGGATCCGCTGCGCGATGACGCCGGACGCCGTGTTGAGGGTCACGGTGTAGTTGCCCCCACCGTTTCCGTCGCTGACCGCGTAACCCGGTGACACTCTGACCGTGCGGTTCCCGGCGTTCTGGCTGTCAAAGACCTGGGACAGGCCCGTCACCGTGTCGGAGCCCTTGAGCCCAGCCGAGGTCGGTGTCCCGGCGGCGGTCACGCCGCCATCGTAGGTCTTGCTGGCGGTCACGGCGGCCAGGGTCAGGGCGGCTTTGGAGATCGTCCCGACGGCGGTGTTTGTGCCGACGGCGTAGTTGCCGCCAGAGTTCCCGTCATTGACCGTGTAGGCCGAGACGCTGAGCGTCCGGGCTCCGGCGTTCCGGCTGTCGTAGACCTGGGACAGGCCTGAGACCGTATCGGAGCCGATAAGGCCAGAGATCGTCGGGGTCCCGCTGGCCGTCGTGGCACCATCGTAGGTCTTGGTGGCCGTGACGGCCGCCAGGGTCAGGGCGGCCTTGGAGATGGTCCCGACCGCAGTGTTGGTGCTGACGGTATAGTTGGTGCCGCCATTGCCGTCGTTGACGCTATAGCCGCCGCTGACACTAAGCGTCCGCGCCCCGGCGTTCCGGCTGTCGTAGGCTTGGGACAGGCCGGTCACCGTGTCGGCGCCAGCGAGGCCCGTCACTGTCGGGGCACCCGCTGACGTGGTGGTCGCGTCGTAGGTCTTGGTGGCCGTGACCGCCGCCAGGGTCAGTGCGGCCTTGGAGATGGTCCCGACGGCGGTGTTGGTGCTGACGGTGTAGTTGGCGCCGCCATTGCCGTCGTTGACGCTGTAGCCGCCGTTGACGCTAAGCGTCCGGGCTCCCGCGTTGCGGCTGTCGTAGGCCTGGGACAGGCCCGTGACTGTGTCGGAGCCGGCAAGGCCTGTGATCGTCGGTGCGGCCGATGAACTTGTGGTCGCGTCGTAGGTCTTGTTGGCGGTCACGGCGGCCAGGGTCAGGGCCGCCTTGGAGATCGTCCCGACGGCGGTGTTGGTGCTGACCGCGTAGTTGCCCCCGCTATTCCCGTCATTGACGGTATAGGCCGAGACGCTGAGGGTCCGCGATCCAGCGTTCTTGCTGTCGTAGGCCTGGGCGAGGCCGGTCACCGTGTCGGAGCCGATGAGGCCGGACACTGTCGGCCCACCCGTGGCAGCCGTGCTGGCGTCGTAGGTCTTGCTGGCGGTCACGGCGGCCAGGGTCAGGGCCGCCTTGGAGATCGTCCCGACGGCGGTGTTGGTGCTGACGGTGTAGTTGCCGCCGGAGTTCCCGTCGTTGACCGTGTAGGCCGAGACGCTGAGGGTCCGCGACCCGGCATTCTTGCTGTCGAAGGTCTGTGCAAGGCCGGTCACCGTGTCAGTCCCCAACAGGCCGGAGACGGTCGGCGCGCCTGATGAGGCCGTGGTCGCGTTGTAGGTCCTGTTGGCCGTGACAGCAGAGAGGTTCAGCGCCGCACGGGTGATCGACAGGGTCCCGGAAGAGAAGCTGAAGCGGTAGTTGAGGTCCGAGAGAAGGGTCCCGAGGGAGGGCGTGACGGTGTAGGTCCCGACATTCTTGCTGGTGAGGCCTGCAAGGGCGGCGGCACCCGACCAGGCATCGCCAGCGCTGTCGCCCGCCAGGACGCCCGTCACCGACACTGCGGAGGCGGCGGAGGGGAGGGCGCCCGAGTAGGTCAGGCTGGAGACCGGGGCCACGTTCAGGGTCGGCTGGTAGCCGTAGACGAAGCGGTTGCCCGCGCTCGGAGCGTTGGCGAAGGTCCCTGCGCCTGCCGATCCGAAGGTGTAGGCGTTGCCGTACCAGTTCTTTCCGACGAGGCCGCCGGTGACATTGCCCACGGGGGCCAGGCCCGCCGAGTTGGTCTGCTGGCTATAGACCAGCCACCGGCCCGAGGGAGCCGACAGGGCCGAGGCCCCTCCATTGTTGATGAAGGCGCCATTCGCAGCCAGGCGGATCGCGTCCCCGCCGCCCGAGGCCGCCAGGACTGCGCCGCTGTTCAGCACAATGTTCGAGCCGGCGCTCGTCCCGGCGTTTTCCACCGTGATCCCGCTGGCGGTGATGGAGCCCAGGGAGATGGCGCCATTGGTCAGGTGGGTCTTGCCGGTCCCGGGGCCCATGTGGACCAGGACCTGGCCGGAGCCGGCGTTGATGGACACCCCAGGCGCCATGCTGATGACCGCCGCGCCCGCATCCCGGTCGGCGTTGATGACGCCCGAGGACAACAGGGTGTTGGCGTAGAGGCTCAGGGCGCCATTGGCGGTGCTGATGTTGCCGTTGATCAGCAGGCTGCGGCCGGCCTGCAGGGTCAGGGCCCCGCCGCTGCTCCCGGTCACGACCAGGGCGCTGTTCAGGGTGATGTCATTGCTCGCCTGCAGGACCAACGAGGACCCCGTCGCCAGCTGGGCGGCCAGGGCCGAGGGCTGCAGGGTCACCGTCTGGCCGATAGCGCGGTTGTAGGTCAGCTGGCTGAGGCTGGTCAGGCCGACGAGGACGCGGTTGGGGATGAAAATGCCGGAGGCGGAGGAGCCGCTGGTGCCGAAGAAGTAGGAGCTGTCGGCGGCGGCACCCTGGTAGATTAATCCCTCATCTGCCGTGAACTCGACCAGGCTGTTGGCGGCGGAGACGGCCCCGGTGATCCCGGTGGTTCCTGAACCCCAGGTTAGGGCGCTGGCAATCACGGGGGCGGGGTCGCCTTCGCCTTCCGAATAGCTCTCGACAACATAGTTGCCGTTCACAAGAGCGTGGACCTCGTAGTAACGCCTCGAGACGTTAGTGGTGGGTCCGACCAGGCTGTTGGCGGCGGAGACCATCCCGGTGATCCCGGTGGTTCCCGAGCCCCAGG
>Ga0209598_10002542_pt1 | contig 14234 bp, 18 predicted proteins | sample M_140807_EF_Meta_FD_187317 | JGI IMG/M metagenome (GOLD analysis project Ga0209598, IMG submission 187317) | Freshwater microbial communities from Lake Montjoie, Canada to study carbon cycling - M_140807_EF_MetaG (SPAdes) (version 2) | ecosystem: Environmental > Aquatic > Freshwater > Lake... | reverse complement strand
CCAGAAGCGCGAATCGATCGAGGAGCCCTATGTGAAGCTCGAGATCTACACCCCCAACACCTACAACGGCGCCCTGATGGAGCTCTGCCAGGAGCGCCGGGGTGAGTTCATCGACATGAAGTACATCACCACCGACCGGGTGACCCTGCACTACGAGATGCCCCTGGCCGAGGTGGTGACCGATTTCTTTGACCAGATGAAGAGCCGCACCAAGGGCTACGCTTCGATGGAATACAGCCTGATCGGCTATCGCAAGAATGAATTGGTGCGGCTCGATGTGCTGATCAATGCCGAGAAGGCCGACCCCCTCACCACGATCGTGCACCGTGATAAGGCCTACAACGTGGGCAAGGGCCTGGTGGAAAAACTCAAGGAACTCATCCCTCGCCAGCAGTTCAAGATCCCCATCCAGGCCTCGATCGGCAGCCGCGTGATTGCCTCCGAAAGCATCAGCGCCATCCGCAAAGATGTGCTCGCCAAGTGTTATGGCGGCGACATCAGCCGCAAGAAGAAGCTGCTGCAGAAACAGGCCAAGGGCAAAAAGCGCATGAAGGCGATGGGCAAGGTGGAAGTGCCCCAGGAGGCCTTTATGGCAGTGCTGAAGCTGAATCAGTAGGCGGCCAGCGCAACCCGAGGCTCAACCTCACAAGTTGGCCAGCTCACAAGTTGGCCAGATCGATCACCGCCGGCAGGCCCGCTCGCGGCTCCTGGAGCTTGCGCAAAAGCCGTTGATCCGCCGTGATCAGGGTGGCCCGTTCCTGTTCGGCGAGGGCCACATAAAGGCAGTCATAGGCCGGGTGGTCGAGCTCCCGGCACCAGTGGGCGGCGCGCGCCAAGAGGGCCGAGGAGGGCACCAGGCGGCTGAAAGGTTCCGATGCCCGGCTGGCCAGCATCTGGAACTGTTCGCTGGTGATCGCTCCGAGCCGCAGGCTCTTCCAGGCCGCGTTCAGCAGTTCCACCAGCACCAGGTCGGGGGCCAGCAGCAGGGTGCCGGGTTCGGCATCCAGCAGCCGGGCGGCTTGCTCCGCGTTCGGCACCGCCGCAAACCAGGCGAAGGCCACCGAGGCGTCCACCACCCAGGCGCGCGCTTCAGCGGCCATCGCGATCCTCGCGGATCAGGGCGGCCACATCCAGGCTGCGGCCGGCAGCCGGGGTGGTGGCCCGCAGGCGGGCGAGTTCATCCCGCAGGGAATCGTCCGTACGGACGGCATTGGTGAGCAGATCCCGCAGGCTCTGCTCGAGGGAGAGGCCCTGCGCCCGGGCCCGGGCCTTGAGCGCGTCCACCACGTGGTCATCCAGCTGTCTGACGAGGACCTGCGCCATGGTGCTGACAACTGATAGTGGTGATGATAGCGAGGGGTCTCCGTGGCGGTTCGGAAGCTCGAGTGCTGAAGCTCAATCAGCAAGGGCGGGCCCTGGCCGCGCGGCTTGCTGTCCGCCGCCGGGAACGCTTGCCGAGCGCTCATTCCTCGCTGCCATGGGAGCCATCGTTCCCCGCAAACCCCCGCTCCCGCCTTCCCCGGAGGGCGGCTTCGTGCTCCCCCTGGCCCTGGGGGTTTCGATGCTGATGTTGCTCGGGAGCCTCTCGCTTCAAACGGTGGCCCTGCAGGGCCGCCTCGACCAGGTGAGCCAGGCGGGCCGGGGTCGCGATGAGGATGCCCTGGTGGGGACCGCCCAGCGGCTGGTGGGTGAGCTCAATCGCCGCCACCCCTGTCTGCTGCCGTTGCCCCTGAGCCGTTGGCCCCAGGATGGCCAGGCCTGCGCCGGCCTGTCCGAGCAGCAGGCCCTGTTGGGGGTGGGCGGATCCTTCGGAGGGCGATTGCTCGCCTGGCAGCCGGATCTCCACCAAGCCGAAGCCCTGGTGGAGGCCGCTCCCGCGGCGCCGGGGAGAACCGCCCGGCGGGCCGCCTTCCGGGTGGATCTCCAGGCCGATCCGCCCCGGGCCCAGTCGCCTCGCCTGCTGGGCCTGCGGGGGGTGGCGCCATGAACTTGGTGGAACTGCTGCTGGCCACGGGGCTGCTGCTCGGCTCCAGCGCGGCGTCGCTGGGCGTGTGGAGCCGGGTGTCCGCCACCGTGGTGGCGGACCGGCAGAAGCTGGGGCAGCTCGAGAGCCTGGAGACGGAGGTGCAGGCGGTGGAGGCTCGGCTGCAGGCTCCGCAGTCGGATCCCTTCGGCCAGCCCCTCTCCTGCGAGGCGCAGCTCCAGCGGCTTGTGGCCCGGCTGGAGAGCCAGCCTCCCCGGGCCGGTGTGGTGCGGAGCCTGGAGCTGCCGGCGGGGAGCGACCTCCTGCTGGTCCGCCTGCGCTCGGGTGATCAGGAGCGTCAGCGGCTGTACAGCCCGGCGGCCTTTGGAGGGTGTGGCGGGGATCCGGCCCAACCTCCCGGGCCTGGATCCAGCCCTGGCGATGGCGTAGGGAGGCGGTGATGGCGCGATCTGAAGCCTTCACCCTCCCGGAACTGCTGGTGGTGGTGGCGATCCTGGGCTTGATGGGGATGATCACCCTGGGGTTCGGAGCGGAGCTCCTGGCACGGCTCGAGGTGGAGGCCGCCACCCGCAGGCTTTTGGTGGGGCTGGAGCGGGGCCGCAGCGCAGCGGAACGCCAGGGGCGCCCCTGTGCCCTCAGCCTGGAGGCTGGCGGATGGGGGGCACCCCGTAGCAGCGCTCTGCCCGCCTGCGCTGGCGTGCCGCTGGCCCTGGAGGAGGGAGTCGGCCGGGAGGCGGCGCTGCGGCTGGAGCACAACCTCCCCCCAGCGGTGCGCTTCAGCAGCAATGGCCTGGTGCTCGATGGCGGCACGGTCCAGGTGGCCCACCGGGCCACGGCCCTCAGCCGCTGCGTGGTGGTCTCCCTGCCCCTGGGGGTGACCCGGGTCGGGCTGTATGGGGGCGGCAGCTGCCGCCCGGATCCGAACCTCTGACCATGGCGAAGCCTTTGCCGACCGCTGCGCTGGAGTTCCGAACCGGCCCTAGCCAGCGCCGGGCTGCCCGGGCCTTCACCCTGGTGGAGCTGATGCTTGCCCTGGGGATGGGTCTCGCGCTGAGCGCGGTGCTGCTGCAGCTGCTGTTGGCGGAGGCACGGCAGGGGGCCCTGCTGGTGCAGCAGTGGCGCGAGCGCACCTTCCAGCGCCGCAGCCTGGACCTGGTGCGGGGCGACCTCCAGCGCGCGGAGGCGATCCGGGTGGGTTCCGCCGCTGGCTCCCCCTGCCCCCTCGCCGGCCGCGAAGCCGTGCTTCAGATCAGCACGGCCGAGGGACCGATCACCTACACAGTGGGCCTCCCCCCCAGTGCGATCTGGCGGGGCCGGGTGCTGATGCGCTGCGGGCCCGCCTTCGGCCTGGATGGGGAGCCCAGCCGCGGGGCAAGCCAGAACCGCGTGGTGATCGACGCCCTGGTGCCGAAGGGCTTCCGGGCGGAGATCCAGGGCATCGGCCAAGTGCGCCTGGGCATGGAGCAGGAATTTCCCCTGGCCCGCGGGGGCGTGCACAGGCTGGTGAGTGGTGTGGTTGTGGCGGCTCCCACGGCTGAGGGTGGCTGAGAGGAGGCGCCTCCCCTTCACCAAGGGCGGCCCGGGCTGACGACCTGTTGCTGATGAGAACATCTCATGTAGGATCAGCAATCCATACGACGACGTCGGCATGATCGTCGGCCCAGACCGCTTCCGAATCGCCAGGCTCGACGCCTCGGGGCCTGGCGATTCCAATCAAGGGGTTGTGGTTCAGGCGGTGTTGGTCATGGTCCTGGTGACCACGATCGGCGTTCTGTTGATTGCAGCCCGGTTGGCTGGATTTAGGCAATCGGCAACCTCTACCTCCCTCTCCAATGCGGCACGGCAGGCGGCTGAGTTCGGTTTAGCCGAAATCGTTTCCGAAATGAATAGGGATGCAAAATCCTATCTCTGGGTCACAAAGTTTAGTGAGTGGAATAATGTCAGGGATAGCGATCTAAGGACTTGTGGTGTGATGTCCACGGCCGCTGATCGTGACGTTGGCCGTCCAATAACCGGTTCAACGCTGCCAATAGCCGTTTCAGGCGAACTTCCTAATTCTTCCACCGCTTCTGTAAGACTTTCCTACAGACTCACTGACTTCCAGGCGCCGTTCATCTTGCCCGGCTCGCTGCCTGAATCACTTTCAAGCTCACCTCAAAGAATTTGCGGGGAGACAGGCAAATTCGGCAATTTGATCGGAGGCACGGCCGAATTGACTATTGTTGGAACTGTGATGCGTCCCGATGGTTCGCCCTTGAGCACGTACGCATTGAAGCGCATGGTCTCGGTGAAGCGAGTCGCTCCGATCTTTAACAATCCGATTAACCAAATCCCTTTGAGCCGGACCTATGCCTCTGGTGACAGTCGTTTTCCGAATTTCCCCGTTGCTCCAATTGGTGGAACCTATTACCGGCTAAATTGTGTGCCTAAGAATGGTTCTGTAGCTGTCATCACATGCTCAGCGGACTCTGACTCTGGACCTCTGCCACCCGAGGATTTCAAGAGTGGAATCGATCAAATCCCCCCACCACCTTTGGATTATTTTCCTTTCGTGCGTGGTGTGCCATGGCCCGGGGTTTGTAATGAGGATGGAAACAATGTGCGCTGCTTGGTTGAATCCATCAAGGTGGATGCAGATACAGCTAATCCGATCCAGGCATTCCGAAGTGCTAAGGCCAATATGTTGGTGAAATCGCCCCCGCCCCGGAAGCAGGTTGAGATTTTTCTTAGCAAGGATATAACTGTTGGAATGGGTTCAATACTCTCCGGGGATTACTGGTCTAGGTTCCGAATTTATGGCGTCGCTTCGGGCAACTGCGGAAGTCAGAAGATAACCATGAATCCACTGCTAACGCCTGTTAAATTCGTTGAACCGAATTTGCAGAATGTCTTCGTTTGGCTCCCCAAAGGAGAGATAAAACTAGCAACCACCAGACCCGCGGTGACCCAAATTCAATCTTTGGTAGGTTCTGTCTGCAAAACTGTTTCTTTTGCTCCCGTTACGCTCCTTTCACACCGCAATTTCTTTGAAGGACTCGGAGGTGCGTATGATTTCGAAGGGGTGTTCGGAGGTCAATTACCGATTCGCTTTATCTATCGTGGATTCGGTGGTGCTGAACTAAGCATCTCATCCTAAAATGGCGCGATTTCTTTTCTGTCATCCTCAAAATTCCCCTAGGCCTCAAGGCCACGCATTCACGATCTTGGAGGTGTTGGCGGCGATCGCGATCGCTACTGGTGTGATTAGTTTACTGGTTCCCACCCTTCTAAGGCAAGTTTCGCGAGCGGAAGAGTCCAGTCGCCTAATGGCGGTGGAGGCAGTGGTGTCTCGCGACCTAAATTGGTTCGCCAACTATGCCACGTTTTGGAGATTATTGGTCGGTACTTATGATGTACCATCTGACGTTACGCAAACGCGAAACATCTCTGGTGCTGCGGCTTTTTACGTGCCAACCGCTGCTAACTGCGCACGTCCGGCTGACTCTCTCCTGAATGATGCCTTGAAGATAACAAGTACTGGGTTTAAACCGCCCTACCCAATCAACAAGGCTAGCGCTACATCTTTACAGGGTTCCGAAATTGCTGGAGCTGCTGTGGTTGTCAGCCGTACAGTCACTCCCATTGGCAATAAAATTCGCCTTTCCTATAGTAGTTCTATCAATGGCTTTTTATTCAGGCGCGAGGAATCGATCCTCGTTGAGGCTGCTGCCTGGTGCGATCGGTTGCCATGAGGTTGCCATGAGGTGGTTGTCATGAGGTCGAGGTCGCGGCAGGCATTCACTCTGTTTGAACTGATGGTTGCCGTCGCCGTGATCGGGATCATTTCATCCTGGGTTTTTCGTAGCACCTACACCTACCTTCAGGAGCAGCATCTTCGTCAGGCCGCCAATGAATTTGTCAGCTATTTGCTCACCGCTAGGGCGAGGGCCCTGCGCGAGGGGAGTTTGTCTGGGAGGGCTTGTGAGCTGCAGCTGATCGCGACCACCGTTGCGCCAACCACCCATCCGGAAAACGTTTGCAAAGACTCCCCGCGCCTTGATCTGTTGGCTGTCAGCGGTGGTGATCATCTCCAAATCACCTCAATGCCGGAAAGTTCGTTGATAACCTTTAATCGGTTGGGAGTTGTGGCTTCATCAAATCTTTCCAATTCAAACATTGTGCCGCTTCCACGGATTTTCTATTTTTCCAATAGTGCCACCCAAGTGCAGCAATGCGTGTTGGTTGATCTCAGCTCCCTCCGCATCGGCTGGCGCAACTCGCCGAGAACAGAGTTATGCACCTACGATGAAAACTAGTTTTTGCCGTCTCCTGGCACTGATGAAGGCCAGTTCCCCTAGCCGTAGAACTGTTGCCATGCAGCATGGCTTCACATTGGTGGAGCTTTTGATGGCTGTCGCCCTCGGATCGGTGGTGCTGGCTTCCCTGGGTGGTTTTCTGCTGGTCTCTGAGCTTAGGGTCTCGGCAAAAATTCAACGCAACCTTGCGTCTAAGGATGCCGCAACTCGGGCGACTCATCTCATGCGTGAAGAGGCGCTGTTATCTAGTTATATTAGGGGTCCAGTTGTGCCGGCGTCTGATTTTTGTGATGACGCCCCTCTCGCTTACGTACAGCGCGGCGATCCCACGGGTAAACTCACGATTTGTTATAAACTATTGGATTCTAAAAACCCGCCTTCGGATCTTCCTGACATTTATCAGAACGCCTTCGACGGTCAATGCGTTCTCCTTCGCAAGGGCCCCTCTTACAAGCCCAATGGTGACCTGGACACCTCGTCTGATTCAGTCATCCAAGTCTTGCTTGTGGGTCCAGCGCAGCCATGCACCTTCACCGTTGCCTTGACGAGCACGATCACCCTGGGTGCGGCCACCTACAGTCGCAACGCCGATATTCAGCTCAAGCTCGATTCCAGCAAGCCGTACAGCTTCAGCGCAAGGGTGCCCTCTAATCCGGCCTATGATGGCAATGATTTTTATCAATACACATGTTCGTCTGAGGAGAGTCAGGCTGGGAGCTGTTCCTATGCCGACCTAGCTGTCCTGCATCTCAAGCAAGCTAAAGATTATGTCGGAGCGACCAGTAAGGAAAACATCGTTTACTTCGATAATCCCGCTTCCGCGTACACCCTTCTCGATCAGCGATCGGGCTCCGCGTCGTGCACCTACGCCCAGTGCTACGTTGAAGAGCGACGCGGCGGCTTGGGGGTGCAACTCTCCTTTGTTGATGCCTTGGTCTTCACTGACAAGGAGATTCGGCCCCGATAGCTGATTCATGTAGTTCTCGATGAAGATCAAGCATGCCGAAACTGGTGATGCGCTTGGACTTGTCGGTTTGAAATACAGGCTGGCCCATGCTCGCTCGGCAACGTAGCCGGGGTGAGCTGGCCATTGCAGACCTCGATCGGGGATGGTGGCGTTCGGTGTTGGCGCCTACTGCCATCTCGGCATCTTGGCAACGCGAACCAGCTTTGCCATGCCGGCGATGGAAAGTCCGAGGAGTTCGCCGAAACGCGTGTGTGGTTCGCAGCCGTGCAAAAGTTTTCTTTAGCTACCACCTGTGCCCTATCCATAAAAACGTCCCGGGACTGAGGTCCGGGACGCTTGTACGAGAACTGGAGGATCAGGAGAAGGAGCAGCTCATGTCTCCAGTGTTTGTAACAGTAACTGTGACTGTTTTGTTGGTTGCAACTGCAGTTTGATTAAGGCACTTGACGCCGACAACTTTTTCGCTAGTCCAGGTTTTAGCGAAGGTGCCCCCCGACGTTGAGCACCCAGCCGGAGCAGTTCCTACGCCACCGCCGGCCACATAGACGGCACATTCTTTGCCTAAGCCCACAACTTCACCCACAAAGGCCCCTGCTTGGGCATTATCACGAACATCCAGAAACTTGGGAAGGGCCACCGCGGCCAGGATGCCGACGATGCCCACCACGACCAGCAGTTCGATCAGGGTGAAGCCCTTGGCCTGCCCTTTGCGCTGGCGGAGTTTGCGGAGCAGTTCGAGTTGGAGTTTGGTGCGCATGGATGCCTAAACACGTCGACGTGCACCACGATACGCGCCCTTTCCTGGGGCGTCCATACATCGGCATTGGCGCGTGGATGATGCGGTAGCGGCTCAGAGGCGCTGCAGCGCCTGGGCTTCCCGCGCCAAGGAATCAGGGGCTTCGGCTTGATTCATGCCTGCCTCGGGAATCGTTCACGGATTTTGACCGTGGCATGAATGAGATTTTCAGCGAGCTCTCACGAATGTTTCACTCGGCCCACCTGGGCGCGGTTGCCCCGCCAGCGGGCCTGGGGCCTGGCCAGGGGCGGCTAGGTTGAAGGGAGAACCCTCCGAGCTTGTCCATACCCCTGCTGGCCCGCCCCCATGGCTCCCTGCGGCAGTGGTTGCTGTCGGGCAGCTTGATCGCGGTGCTGGCGGGCTATGGGGTGCTGCTGTTGGCCTATGGCTGGCTGGCGGAGTTCGACCGCCGCGAAGCCCACCGGCAGGTGGCCAGCCAGCTGCTGGCCTGGGTGGAAAAGGAGGGAGCCCAGCCCGGCCATGCCTCCCTGATCGGCGTGAACGCCTGGATCGAGACCTCCGCTGGCACCCAGCCCCTGGCCCGCGCCATGAATCGCAGCCATGGCCTGCCCCCCCTTGCCATGATGCGGCGCCAGCAGCGCGGCGGGGTGGTGGCGGGCCCCTGGCTTTACCAGGGCCACAGCTATCTCTCGAGCACCATGCACGTGGGGGCCAAGCAGTCCGGGGTTTCCCTACATCTGCTTCAGGATGTGACCCTCGATATCGGCCGGCAGCAGCGCAACTCCCTGCTGCTGCTGCTGTTTGCCGGTCTCTCCACCCTGGTGAGCGGCACCCTGTTGCGGTCGGTGCTGAAGGCGGGACTCCGGCCCCTGGAAGACCTCGGCGACCGCATGGAGCAGATCGAATCCGAAACCCTCGGCGACAAGCGCCTGCCCCTGGCGCCCCAGCCCCGCGAGCTGCAGCGCATCGCCGGCTCCTTCAACGACCTGCTGGATCGCCTGGCGGTGTCCTGGGAGCGGCAGCGGGCCTTCGTGAATGCCGTGAGCCATGAATTGCGCACGCCAATCACCCTGGTGTCCGGCTACGCCGCCCGCCTGCAGCGCCGCGGCACCAACCTCAACGCCGCCCAGCGGGAACAGCTCCATCTCATTGAGGAGGAGGCCGGCCGGATGGGCCGCATGGTCACCGATCTGCTCGATATCGCCCGCAGCGACTCCGGTCAGCTCACCCTGCGGCGCAACCGCTTCGATGTGGGGGATGCCTGCCTGAGGGTGATCGACCGCATGCAGCCCATGGCCGCCGGCCGGCTGGGGTTGGCCCCGCAAGCGGCGGAGCTTGAGCACTCCGTGCACGCGGTGGGGGATCCCGAGCGCCTCGAGCAGTGCTTGATCAACCTGGTGGAAAACGCCCTCAAGTACAGCCCAGCCACCGGCCTGGTGCAGCTGGCCTGGGAGCCCCGCGGCGATTCCGTGGTGCTGCATGTGCTCGATCAGGGGCCTGGGGTGCCCGAGGAGGACCGGGCCCTGCTGATGAAGCGCTTCCAGCGGGGGAGGAACACCGGCGATGTGCCCGGCAGCGGCATCGGCCTGGCGGTGGTGGACACCCTGATGCAGGCCATGGGCGGAAGCGTCGAGATCGGCGAGGCTCCTGGGGGAGGGGCCGATTTCCAGTTGGTCTTGCCCGCGGCCCCTGGCCAGGAGCTCAGCTCGCCTGCTCCATCATCGCCGCGAGCAGCGCAGGAAGCCCCGTCTTGACCACGAAGCCATCGGCTCCGGCCGCCTTCACCTCTTCCTCATCGGCGGGATCCCAGTGGGCGCTCATCAGTAACACCTTCGTGGTGAGGCCCTGCTGGCGCAGCAGCCGCAGGCAGGTGACGCCATCCATCTCCGGCAGCCCCACATCCAGCAACACCAGATCGATGCCGTCGTTGGTGAGGCCGCTGAGGGCCTCCTCGGCCGATCGATAGCAGACCACCTCGGCGCCCAGATCCTCCAGTTCGAGCTGCAGGAGGGTGCGGATCCGCACGTCGTCATCCACGATCGCCACCGAGCGGGGCGCTTGGGGGTTGGCGTTGGACTCAGCCACGCGCTTCACCCTCCCGCAGCATGAAGCCCACGCCGCGCACCGTTTGGATCAGGGTGGGGCGACCAGCCTGCTCGAGTTTGCGGCGCAGGTAGCGCACGTAGACATCCAGCAGGTTGTCATCGCCGTAGAAGTTCTCCCCCCACACGGCCCGCAGGATGGCCTGCCGCTCGAGAACCCGGCCGGGCGATGCCATCAGGTGGCGGAGCAGCTCAAACTCCCGCACCGACAGGTTGATCGCCTCACCGCCGCGGCTCACCTCCCGGGTGGCCGTGTTGAGGATGAGATCGGAGTAGGTGAGGCGTTCGCCGTTGTCCTCCTCCTGGCCGTAGGAGCTGCGGCGCAGATGGGCCCGCAGCCTGGCCAGCAACTCCTCCACGGAGAAGGGCTTGAGGATGAAGTCGTCGGCACCTGAATCGAGGGCCTCCACCCGCTCCTGCACCCCATCCCGGCCGGTGAGCATCACCACCGGGATGTTGATGCCGCTGGCGCGGATGCGGCGGCACACCTCCACGCCGCTGAAATCCGGCAACTGCCAATCGAGCAGGATCAGGTCGCCGGGGGACTCGCGCAGGGCGACCAAGGCACTGAGGCCATCGGCGGCCTCCCGCACGGCGTAGCCCTCCACCTCGAGCTCACCGACGAGAAACTGCCGCAGCCGGGGGTCGTCGTCGACGATCATCACCTGCAGCTGGCCGCTCCGCGCCGGGCTGGGGCTTGGGTCCTGGTCCACCGATGGGGTCACACAAGCTCGGGCGGTTCCCCCGTTCCGGGAGGAGGCTGCGGCTCCAGATTACGAAACCGACAGCAGGCAGACTGAGGTTCCCTGCCCTGCACCCGGTGCTGCGTTTCCCCTGGCTACCGGCCGGTGCCACCCTCTCGGCGCGGATGGCCCGCTGGGGTGTGGCCATCGTGATCGCCTATGGCCTGGTGGCCCTGCTCACGCCGCTGCTGATTCACCTGGGTGTGCTGGCCGATCCCAATGCCGGCCTGGCCAATCCGATCTATGCCCCGCCCTCCCTGGCCCACTGGTGCGGCACGGATCGCTTGGGCCGGGATGTGTGCGTGCGCACCCTGGCCGGCAGCGGCGTGGCCCTGCAGGTGGTGGCGATCGCCCTGGTGCTGGCCCTGCTGATCGGGGTGCCCCTTGGCATGGTGAGCGGCTATCTGGGCGGCTGGGTCGACCGGGTGCTGGTGCTGCTGATGGACACCCTCTACACCCTGCCGGTGCTGTTGCTCTCGGTGGTGCTGGCCTTTCTGCTGGGGCGGGGCCTGCCCAATGCGGCCGCCGCCCTGTGTGTGGTGTATGTGCCCCAGTACTTCCGGGTGGTGCGTAACCAGAGCGCCCAGGTGAAGGCCGAACTCTTCGTGGAGGCGGCCCGCTCGCTCGGGGCCGGCCCCCTCTGGATCCTGCGCCGCTACCTGCTCCGCAATGTGATCACCTCGGTGCCGGTGCTGCTCACCCTCAATGCCGCCGATGCGGTGCTGGTGCTGGGCGGTCTGGGCTTCCTCGGCCTGGGCCTGCCGGAAACCATCCCCGAATGGGGCGGCGATCTCCAGCAGGCGCTCACGGCGGTGCCCACCGGCATCTGGTGGACCGCGCTCTATCCGGGGCTGGCGATGTTTGTGCTGGTGTTGGGGCTGTCGTTTCTGGGTGAGGGGCTGGAGGATTGGTTGAGTGGTCAGACCCAGCGCAGTTCATGAGGTAGAGACCCCGCTGGTCATGTTGAAGCTTTTTGTGACAAGCCTGCGGCAGGATCTGGTTGGTCTTCGTTGTTTGATTGTGCAAACACAGCTTTGGTTTAAAATAGGCGTATGTGGCTTGTTTGGTTTGAGGCAGCCTTGCTGACCATGGAACCCGAGACGCTTGAGCATTTCGAACGGATCGGTGCGCTGCTCGAGGGGTTGAAGGCCATCCCCTGGCTGGATGATGAGGAGACTGGGCAGATTGGCGAATCTCTCCTTGAGTTTGACAGCCAGTACTGGTCTTTTCTAAGGATTCTATCGTTGCCTTTATACAGCGAACTCACAGGGCTGTTGCGGAGTGGCTCGGTGCTGCCCCATCTCCAGGAGCGTCCGCGCATTTCCGTGGTGGTTCCGGTCTACAGGGCTAACCGCGACCTCCTTCTCGCGGCGCTTGGCAGCCTCCGCATGCAGGTCGGTGTGGGCATCGACTGTTTGATCAGTGTTGACGGCCGCGAGGAGGATCGACAACTGGTGCAGGAGGTTCTGGCCCAGTTGGGTGCTGCTGAGGACAGCCCGCATTGGAGGGTGTCGGTGTTCAAGCTTGAGCACAACCGTGGTGTGGGCATGTGCCGCAACCGTGCGTTGCGTGAAGTGAACACACCCTTTTTCACGTGTCTGGACGCAGATGATATTTTTCATCCGCTTCGCTGTTTGCATGCCTTTTTGGTCCTGCAGCTCTCCGCGGTGGCACGGGTAAATACGGGGTGGAGCCGGGTGTCGATTCGAGAAGCCAAGATTTTGATGATCAATGGCCAGATTTCCACCCATGGACACAACAGCTTCATGGCGAGGACTGAGATTTTATGGAAATATGGATACCTTTCCGATCTCCGTGTTCATGAAGATACGGAGTACATGCAGCGGCTGCGCCATTTTCATGTGCCAATGCTGGACAGCCCGGTTGTCTCGCATTACCTTAATTCGGAGGCGCGATCTGATTATCAATCCCTTTCAACCTCTCTGCGAAAAGAGGTTTTAGCCATCGAGGGCCATCCTTATCTCTGCGGCACGGTGGTGTGCTCAATTGATGAGCACTGCCTAGAGATTGAAAGACAGCATTCTTCGCTTTACGATGCATTGCTATTCAAGGCTCTTTTGGAGACTTTCCCTTCTGAGTGAAGTTGCAGGTTGCCGCTCGAATCTCAGGGGCGACCATCCTAGCTTTACCATTTAAATGGTGATGTGCTCCCTTCGGTCTCTTGTTCAAAGAAGCATGGGCGATAGGAGCGTAGGGCGTAGGCTTGATTAAGGGTTTCAAATTGGTCGGGATTCATTGGAATCCACTTCCTTGCGTTCTCCGGCATCTCCTTTCCCGCCATCCGAAAATGGTTGCGATACCAGGTTTCGAAATAGACGCTCTTGTGCTCGGACCAGGCACAGTTAAATTCTGATACAAGCTGACTGAACATCACTCGATCACAGCGTGGGCCCAGTTCTTGCGGCATTTGGCACCATTGCGACAAGGCTCGATAGGCCGATCGAAAAATCACCATGCAGCTCGTATCGACATGGGAATGGCTCGTGTCTTCAGGATCATCCGCCTCCATAATCTCGCCATCCGGGAAGACCACATGTCTGTAGCTAAAGACGACATCAGCCGCTGTGGCTTGATGGGTGTAAAGAGCAGATGTGACGTGATCCTCTTGGTACCAATTATCGGCATCCAGGTAGAAATGGCGTCGTAGCCTTCATTCATGGCGCACAGTGAGCCAATTCCCCGAGGGGTATTGCCATTGTCGTTGTGCTCAACCGGAAGAATGATGTGTTGACAATCCCAGGATCTGATTTCATCCCTTGGGTGGCCATCGGCAATCAGGAAGTGGGTGCAGGTGTCGGTTTGTTGGCGAACACTCTGGTGACAGCGCTCAAGCTTCCAGATTGGCTCCTTGTGGTAGGGAGTAATGACGGCTACTTTCATGGCACTGATGACTTGCCTTCAGGCTCTTAGAGAATTGGCAGTACTTTAGTGTCACAACTGAACCGGAGCCCGTTTGGTTCGATGACGCTGGCGCTGTTCTTTTGACGACTGTGCGCCTTTGATGAACGAGCTCACCGATCTTGGTTGTGGTTTTGGCAAGTGTCTCTAAGCGGCTTGCTTTCGCCATCACCCATCAACACCGCAACCGCAAATTCCGCGGCAACTTCTCGCTGATCGCCCCCTCCTCGTCGAGCGCAGGGTACGGCCGCCCCTCCCGCTGGCACCAGGCGGCCACCTGGGGGTAGGCCCACTCGAACAGGAGCTTGTCGTAGAGCCCGGGTGGTAGCCCTTCGCCATGGTCGGGCAGGAGCCCGGCCGCCTGCCGTTGCCGCACCGCCTCGAACAGCAGGGTGGCCGTGGCCACCGACACATTCAGCGATTGCACCATGCCCTGCATCGGGATGAAGATCGCCTGGTCCACCAGG
>Ga0209598_10002541_pt1 | contig 14236 bp, 5 predicted proteins | sample M_140807_EF_Meta_FD_187317 | JGI IMG/M metagenome (GOLD analysis project Ga0209598, IMG submission 187317) | Freshwater microbial communities from Lake Montjoie, Canada to study carbon cycling - M_140807_EF_MetaG (SPAdes) (version 2) | ecosystem: Environmental > Aquatic > Freshwater > Lake... | reverse complement strand
TGCGCGAGGGGGTTGGGGTGTTCGCCTCCAAGGCTCGCTCCGGCCTGACACCGCTCCGCTACGGTTTTTTGGTCGCGGGGTCGGTCCCACCTATTTACACAAAAGGGGCCACTCTCGTTTATTTTTAGTAATTAGGGACAGGCTCCAAATCGGGGTGTGTGGACAGTCTGTAACGAGGGGATGTTGGGTGCGTTGGCGGGTGTGGCGTTCGCGGGACCGTGCCTGCGCGCGCAGGGAAACTCTGGGGATGATTTAGCGTTCGCCCTATGCGCGCAGGGTTGTTTGGATAGCCCCCAGGGCATGCTCTGGCCCGGTCCCATGGGCTCATGAGTTCGGCTAGCGCCCGGGGTCAGTCGGTGGTGGTGGCGTTCGCGGGCGACTGGGAGTCGGTGTAGGGAAAGGAGGAGCACTTGATGTGGCGGACTCCCGGCTCTGTTCCTCATTCCGGACGCAAGGGGACTCGGTGAGAGCCGTTGAAGGGGCGATGCCGAGGAAGTTTTATCTCGAGTGACTGCACCCAGCCCAATGATTGGGTCGTGGGTTGGCGGCGGGTGGGGGCTTGGGATCCGAAGCTCTAGGAGCTCTAGGAGTAGGAGGTCCAGGCCGAGCGCACCACCGGAGCATAGGAGCGAACTTGGCGGAGTTGGCGGCTGGATCGATCCAGTTCCGCTTCCTCCGCCAAAGCTTGGCATCGGACTTGTGCTAGGGTTTCACCGTTCTGATTCTCAAGGTCGATCAGCGATGCCACCTCGCGGCGAAGTCGCTGTTCTACCTCAGACCAACTGCCTCCCGTTGCGGTCAAGTCGTTCCGAGCGGACTGAGTGTACTGAATGATCCGCCCTTGAAGTTCCATCTTGGCCCGCTGGCAGGAATTGACCCGAGACCAATCGGCACTGCGAATGGCCTCGCCTTCGCGTAGCGACCAATCGCGCCACTCATCATAGGTCTTGAACAGGTCGTGACAGGCGCTCATACAACTGAAATGCGATAAGTTATCGAACGGGATGACATCGAACGGGATGACATCGAACGGGATGAAATCGGACGGAAAGAAATCGGACTAGATGACATCGAACTAGATGACATCAGTTTATGGACCGGTGGAGTTGGATCAACCGTTCGGAGATCAAAGGCCCGAGGCCAACCATTAGGCGGTTGTCATTAGGCGGCCTGAAGTTGGTGCTCCACCTGTAGATCAACGGTGTTGTGCGAGTTGCCGGTTAGCATCTCAGCCCAGGCTCCACGGATTATCGAGAGTAGGCGAATGACTAACTCAATACCGGAGGGGTCTTTCCTCAGGTTGCTCTGGGAGAGTTGCAAATCGTAGTAGTTGTAAAGACGCCGCATGGTGTTCGCGAACTCGCCTCCCTTCTCCATGTTGAGCGACATATTCAATTCTCGGAGGATCTCCTGAGCTTTGAGGATGTTGTTGTTGATCGCGAGGTTGGAGTCCAAGGGATCGTCGAGGTCGAAGCCGACTAGTGCTTTGTCGAGGAAGCGCAGGGCTCCATCAAATAGCATCAGGACGAGTTGTCCCGGCGTAGCGGTCTTCGTGGCGACCTGTCGGTAAGATAACCAGGGGTTAGCGTTGTATCTCATGGGTGAATGAGTCGGGTGAAAGGTGTTGGAAAATTGTGCCTGGGTTCAGACGAGCTCGGTTCAAGAATTTGGGTTTTGAAAAGCGCTCTTTGAAATGCGTTGCTCGCGACAGTTCAGTGGTGTGTTTGAAAATCAGAGGGCCATGGGTTCATTCATCTTGACGGCCAGTAGGTTCGAAAGCTGTCGGATGGTCTTGGTCGGAGGGTATTCGATATTCGCTGCCAAATCTTTGCCGTAGCGGACTTTTTCAGGGCGGCTGCTGGGCAGGTTGTCCAAAGCACCTCGAAGGGCGTCGGTTTGGGAGAAGTCTTGTTCATTCAGTGCTGGAACAGTCGCTTCTCGGCGAGTGGTGTTGCGCTGTACTTTTGACGTGGAGTCGAAGGTGCCCGTGCGTTGGATTTCCATGGTTTCTCACTTTCTAGGCAGGCGCGGTTGATTTCTGTTATCCCCCAAGAACCAACCACATTAGGGACATCGGCCAGTGATTTAAAAACTTGAGTATTCATCGCTGGGGCAAGGTCTTCCAGACGGTTTGGGCGGTGTACCGACAGAAGCGGGAGGGTGAGCGCAGGTCGGCTTGCGGGTCGGCCAACTCTGCGGATCCGGTGTGATGGCTGCGGAAGTAGTCGCGGGCCGATCGGGCGACCTCGGCCTGGGAGGCATCGAAGGTTTCATCCACCGACCACAGTGTCCGTCCCTGATCGGCGGTGACCAAGCGCAGCTGCCAACCGATGGCTACCGGAGGGAATGCCCGGTAGCTGGCAATCTGGATGAAGAGCACGCCGTCGGCCGAATGGGCCGATTGGATCCGCGTCAGCAGGTCGGCGGGAAGGGTTTCTCCGGCCGAGAAGGCGTCCTTGCCGAAGCCACGGCGCAATTCTTCCGGAGTGGCTTTGATCACCTCGAAGCGGTGGAGTTTCCGAAGTTCCTCTTCGAGGATTTGTGCCAGTTGGTTGCGGTGATCGACGGTTGCCAGTTCGGGGGCCGAGACAGTCACCGGCAACAGGACAACCCGTTGCAAGTCCGCAGGCAGGGACTCCACGGCGCGGTACACATTCTTGAGTTCGAAGCGTGCTCCCAGTTCGGGCAGCGCTAGTTTTTGATTCTGGCACCCTCCGAGGAGGAGTCCCAAGGCCAGAAGCCAGAGGCGGCGCGGATTGACGTGTTTCATGAGAACTGTGGCTGATTACTTTTCTGGGCCGGACTCGGCGACCACCTGAGCAATGAGGCGCGCAGCCGAGGGCAGCGTCTGACGAAGAGTGCCAACCCGCTGGTGCAAGGCGTTGACCCAGCCGTCGAGGCCCATTTCCACCGACTGTCTGTATCGCCGGATAAGATCTTGGCTGACCGCTACTTCGCGGTCCGGCGGCAGAGCCGACTGGGATTCGCCTGCAAACAGGCGACAGAGGATGAGGCCGGAGGAATTGGCTGCATCGTTGGACTGCGACACTTCGCTCCAGAGTGGGAGGGCCTCGTGGACATGTCCGTTGAGCAAGAGGGTCTCTGCCCGCTGCCGCTGCAAGGTGGGGTGGTTGGGCAGGTGCTTGAGGGCCTCACTGCTCCAGTCCAGGGCGAACTCCAGGGTGTCGCGATAGCGGAGCGAAAGGGCTCCACCCGCCTCCCAGACCTTGGCCTGATTAGGGTTCTGCTCGATGCCTGCGTGCAGTAGGGTAAGGGCTGGAATAATGTGACCCGCGTCTGCCTGGAAGGCGGCGAACTCTACCCGCGCCGATTCATTGAGAGGGTCGTCTTGAAGGGCTTGTTCAAACGCAGTCTTGGCCTCGGCCTTGCGCCCGAGCTTTCGCAGGGCATGAGCGAGGCAGTGGGCCGGGGTTGCACTTCGGATGTCCTGATGGATGGGGGTGAGGGCTGGTTGCTTTCGCAAGTTCAGGCACTGCTGCAAGTGGGTTGCGCAGGGTTCCCAGCGCTGCAGTGCCGAATGAGCTAGACCCAGTATGAAGTGCTGCGAGGCCGTGCGGTCCTTGGGCGCAATGGCTCGGTCGTGGAAGAGGCTGATAACTTCCTGGGAGAGTTGGAGGGTCAGCAGGTGCGACGCGTACTGGGTGAGCAATACTTCTCTCAGCTCCGGGGGCGTCTGGGCGTAGGGATGCTGCAACATGGCCGTGTAGGCCTGCTGGTAATACCCAAGGCCGTAGTTCTGTTGACCAGAACGCCAGAGTTCCAGCCCGAGGTTCATGAGCAGGTTGACGTCGTTGGGGTATTCCTCGTTGGCTTGTTCTAGGAGGCGGAGGTTCCGCTGGATCTTGTCCCGGCTTTTAACCACCTCAGCCTGGTAGCCATGGTGGATGAGTTGGGCGTCGCCGAAGAGGTTCTCCATTGACCACTTCTCACGGTTCAGCTCGAGGCTGGCGTACACCTGTTCATGGATCCGGCTTACGTAGAACTGCTGGGGTGCATTGCGGAACAAGCGGGGCACCTGGCTGACGCCGTCGGCTTCGCGACCGACGTCTACCATGGGCAGTCGGTAAGCGATCACATTGGGTCGAGTCAGGAGCGCACGCAGCGCCGCGTGGTGCGCCGGGGAGACTTCTTCGTCGGCATCGAGGATTAAAACCCAGTCGCCACGGGCGTGCAGCAGGGCGGCATTGCGGGCGGCACTGAAGTCGTGATCCCAGGCTCGGAAATGGACTTCGGCCCCGTGGTTGCAGGCGATTTCGACGGTCCTGTCTGTGGAGCCGGTGTCCACGAGGATGACTTGATCAGCCAGGCCTCGGATCGATTGAAGGCATCCGTCGAGGAAGCGCTCCTCGTTCTTGGCGATAAGGCAGACCGACAGGCGTGGTGCCAAGCCCTCGCGCAACGGGGGCTCGCTCAATTCGGCCGTGGGCTTATCGGACCCACCGGTAATGCTGGAGAGTTGTCGCTTGGCGGGCTTCCAATTGGGTGTCAGGGCGACGGCCTTTTGGGCGCATCGTCGGGCCAGGGTTCGGTGACCCGCGCTGACGGCCACCTCGCTCAAGAAGACCCATCCCTCTGGGTGGAAGGGACGCTCTTCGATGGCAGTGCAAGCCAGTCGCCAAGCATCCGAGAGGTTCTTGGATTGGAAGGCGTTCCGGGCGGCCAGCAGATCTCCCCGGAAGGAAACCTCGGGCAAGGTCAACGGATGCCCCGATCGGGCGAGGCGGGCCTTCTCTTCAATGAGGTTTGCGCGGCGGGTCACCAACTCCCGTGCAAAACGGGCGGCGGTTTGTGCGGCGTTTTTCCAGGTCCAATGGGCAGCCACATGCTCGGCACCCAGTTGAGCTCGTTGCCGCCACTGCGGCGCTTGCTCCACAGCTTGGCGGAGGGCCAGGCACAGCGCCTCAGGATCTGGGCTCAACCACCAGCCTCGATGGTCCAGTTTTAGGCCGCTCACTTCGTTGCCTAAAAACTCCCGAGAGGCCGGGATGCGATGCACGAACTCATCGGTGGCGAAGTCGTCGGTCGACCCGCCGCCGGTACAAATCACGGGCAGCGCGCAAGCCATCGCCTCGAGCACCGGGAGTCCAAAGCCCTCTCCGCGGTAAGGGTGAACGAGGCAGTCGCAGGCGGTGTAAAGACCGGCCAGTTCGCGCTCGGGCAACTCCTGGTCGATGTACACGATCTCTGGTGCTGAAGGGTCGGCCTGAGCCGCTTGGATTTGCTCGGACAGGGTCTGACCCTGGTAGGCCGATTTGCCGCCGAAGTCTTTGATCACCAGACACACGTCGTCAGAGCGACAGAAGGTTTTCAGGAAGGTCTCCAACAACAGGTCCGACCCCTTGCGAGCGATGGTTCCGCCGACAAAGAGAAACTTGAAGCGCTTGCTCGTGGCGATGGGAGTGGGGGTAGCCCCGGGATGATGAACCGCGGGATTGTAGCCGTTGGGCAGCACCCGGAGTTTCCCCGTCGGGATACCCGCCTGCAGGTACAAACTCCGGACGTAGCGGCTGGGGCACCAAATCTCATCGACGGCCTGCGCCTTCTCTGCCCACTCGGCGGGGATGGACCCGAATTCCCACGGCTGGATGAGCACCCAAGCGCCGTGTTCCGGGCGACGCCAGTCCGGCGGCCAGGCGTGACGCAGGGTGATCGCGGTGTCCGACGGGGAGCGCTTCTGCACTCGCTGGGACCAGCCTTTCAGATCCGGGGAGACGGACTTGGCGGATGCAGCGTCCGTCGCGACGGCGACAGCCCGGAACCGGGGCTCTTGGTTGAGGCCCTGAATGAGCGAGCGGTTCACATGCGAAAGAGAACCCAGGTCGAGGAAGGATCCCTCTAGCGACAGGGTGAGCGTGGCGTTAAGTGCTAAGTTGGGCCCTGCGTTGGGCACTGCGGACACCGGCGCGCTCGTCGCATCCGGTCCATGGAGATCGACCACCCGTGCCGCTGGCAATTGCGGTGAGAGCAACGAGCGCTCGATGGCTTGCAACCGGTGTATCACCAGATCGGCCACGGCCTCACGGCTGTAATGGCGAGCCATGTGTTGGCGGGCCGCCTGGCCCTTGGCGCGGGCTTCCTCTGGATGGGTGAACACGCGGCGCATCAAGGTGCGCAGGTGGGACTCCGACGGATTGGCCCAGCGGTGTCCTTTATAGTGCCAGAGCTCGGGTTCGAGACCGCGGGCTTCGACCAGTTCGTAGTCGAGGAGATAGCTGGTCTCCTCGGACATAAATTCCGTGTTGGCGCTCCAGTTCGTTGCGATGACCGGCCGCTCCATAAGCATGGCCTCATGTTGAGGGCGTCCCCAGCCCTCGCCTCGGCTCGGGGCCACGTAGCAGTCGCAGGCCAGGTACAGGCTTGGCAATTGCGCGCTGGGCACCTGCTCGGCGATGAGTTCGATCCGGGGTAGGTTTTTGCCCTCCAACCCCAGCGATTCGGTGAACGCTCGGATCCGTTGCCAGATCGCCTCGGTCGGATCCCCGTCGGGCTTGGAGAACAAGTAAGTGCGCAGCCAGAGGCAGACGTCGTCGTCGGCCGAGAACTCGCGCAAATAAGCGGCCAACAACACATCCCAGCCCTTGCGGGAGGACCACTCGAAAATCGACAGGAAGTTGAACCGGGCCTTGTTGGGCAACGGGTAGACCGTGTGCCGGGCCGGATCGAAGAACTCCGAATCCACCGCTCCTGGAATCACCACCAGTTTAGAGCGCTCCACGCCACTGGCCGCGAAGGTCTCGACATTGAACTGGGAGGGCACCCACACCTCATCCATCCGATTGCAGGCCGCGACCCAATCGGGCGCGATGCGATCGGTCTCGAACATCGTGCGCCCGATGCTGTAGTCGGCGTCCGGGAGGCGAGTGAAGAACCCTGCGGGGCCGTGGGAGATGCAGATGCCGCCTTGCAGCGTCCCGAACCGGTCGCGCATCCGGAACAGCGCCTCGCGTTCCGAGGCTGGTAGGCCTCGGGTGAATGCCTCCGACCAAATGGAGGAATTGTGGAGAATGCCCAAGGTGCAATTCTTCTGCAGCGGCAGCACGAAGTTGATTGCCTCGCTGGCATACCCGCTGAGGTTGAAGATCGGTGCCGACCAGCGGACTGGAAGGTTGAGAGAGTGGCGAAATGTTGTAAGATTCCGATAAAGTACCAGATTGTGATTTTGATCGTTACGGACGATGTGAGTGTTTCGTGTTAACTGGATTTCGCTGTCTAAATTTTTACGGTTTTTGTAAATATTTGAGTAGTTTGCTAGGATCTCTTTTTCATGTGCAACTTTCCACGAATTGTGTTCGAGGTTTGTAGACATTCCTTTTGGGTTGTAGTAGTAAACACCCAAAAGTTCATTAATTTTTTTAAATTTAGCTCCATTGAACGCGCATTTCAGCCAGAAGTCCCAATCTGCAGCCGATTTGTATCTTTGGTTGAACCAGCCATTTTTATGGTGGAGAGATTTACGCCACATAGGGTTGTTGTGAGGTGGGTTACCCCGCAACATTGCTTCGATGGAGAATTGCTCAAAGCTGTATCTCTGGCTGTCTTCTGTGACATCTTCCCACCGTTGATTTGGTTGATGCAGTATATAGCTATCAGCGTATACGAGATCCACATCGGGGTTTTTTGTTAAAGCAGCTAAGTGTTTTTCAATAGAGTTTGGAGCCTTTCTATCATCCAGATTAGCGTTTGTGATATTTTCAGCGCGGCACAAACTGATCGCATGATTCCATGTGTCGTAAATTCCAGGGTCATAATCGAGTCTTATATATACAATATTTGGATATTTTTCCATATATTGTTTAATGATGAGCTCTTCGTTCCCTGGTGAATTAGGGTTAACTAAAACCAGTTCGCAGCATTCCTTAAAAACCGTTTGTCTTGTTATGTCTTCTAAATATTGTTCGATGAATTCATCGGAATTATAAACAGAAGCAAATATAGATACTTTGAGAGGCTGGTTGTCGGTATCTGGAGGAACTCTATTTGTTTCGGTCAGACGCTCGTTGGCAGTCATTTCCGATTGGAACCTAGGTCCAGTGGCTGAGATCTTATTTGCCGACTCTTTCGCCCCCTGAAGGTTAACCTCGATAATCTCAACGTTGTTTCCGATTAAAAGGTTCTCGGGGCTTCGCCAAGCTGGGAGAACCTTTGCGTTGTTCCACCCGGTAGCCGATTGCAGGAAGACGCGTGGTTTAGATGATCCTTCCGCCAACGTCCGGCGGATAGCCTCCGCCAATACATCCGAAGAGACATCCTTCACGCAATGCGCCTGCGCATGAGGACAGCGCCAGTTGCAGCCAAAGCAGTCCAGCGGGAGTACCACGGCAGAGGTCAGCCGCGAATAGGGCATGAAACGACCAAAGTGCCCGCCGCCCAACAGGACCACGTTCGGTACTCCCACGGCACAGGCCAGATGCGCGCCGCTGGATTCTGCGCCCACGTACAAACGGCAGCGGCGAAGCAATGCAGCGGTTTCTCTCAGCGAGGATCGACCGCAAAGGTTGAAGACCCGACCAGGTAGATGGTTGATGAGTTTGTTAGCCAGAGGCTCATCGGCTTCAGCGCCAAAAATGAGAAAGTCGAAGCCGCTAATTTCGCGCAATGCCGCGGAGTAGCCGCCGTAGACCCTGCAGTCGTGTTGCGCGCCCGGGAACACAGCGATGGTGCGCTGGGAATCGAGCTGGTTTGTTCTGAAAAACGTCTCTGCTAAGGCTTCATCTTCCGGCGAGGTCCATACCTTCGGTTGCAGTGCGGCCACGTGGATTTCGAGTCCGGTGAGAAAATCTCGGTGGCGCTCCAATTCGGACTTGTGCGACTTCGGCGAGGGGATGATCTGGAGGTATTCTCGCTGTGCTTCATTGCGATTGGTGTCGGACATGTTGGCGAGGTCGGCTTCTATGCCGATGTGCCTCGCCGACCGAAATGCCAAGGTCAGCGTCTCGGAGAGAATGTCCCGGGATCGGACCGAGTTGAGGATGAGTTGAGGCTCAAACTGGGCAATTTCTGCGACAATCTCCCGAAGGTGCGCCTCATTCGAAGTCTTCGACTTGTCGAAGGCGATGATGGAGGTGACGTGCGGGCAGGCAATGTACAGATCGGCCACCCGTGCTTCACACAGCACTACGATCTGAGCCGCAGGATACTTGGCAGCCAAAGGCGGCAGCATGGATGAGGCGAGCACTGCATCGCCGATGGAGTCGGTGCGAACCCAAAGCAAACGCGTCACCGTGTTGTCCACCGTGACCTTGGCGGGTGTGAAACGTCCGATGCAGAAACCGAATTTTTCGTTGGATTCCACCCGGATCTCGAACCGGGGGTCGGCCTGCATTTGGCGTAGGCTGCGCCGATGCTTGATGTGGTGGACGTCATCCAACGCGATCCAGCAAGGGCCCTCGAGCTGGCTGAGCAAATAGTTGAACTCCACGTTCCCCATGTGGCCTCCTGAATCTAGGAGCACGAAATCGGGGCGACCGCCGAATCCCCTCAGCACCCGGCCCAGTTGGTCGTCCGGGATGCCGTGAAAGTCCGTCTCCTTAAAGTACAAGGTCGCGCGCTCATGCTCACGGTGGTCTACGAAAAGGTCGTTCTCCTCGATCTCGCGGACCGTGCTGCGCTCGATTTCCGACAGCGATGGCAGCAGGCCGCGCGGAACGGAAACTCCGTGGTGCAGATTCACCTGAGATGCCAGGCCGTTGCGGTAAAGATTTCCACGCGCTTGAGCCAAGTGGCCTGGATTAATCTCGATGGAGTGGAACTGCGCCTTGGCAATGCCGAGTTGGCGGAGGGCATCAGCAATGACACGGGTGGTTCCCTCGCCCAGATAAGTGCCTGTCTCGACAAGTTTGGTGGGGCGGTGCTCGGCGAAGAGCTGGCGGATGGCGGAGGCGAATTCGGACTGGTTATCGATCTGGGTGAGATCAACCTTGTCGGCGTAGTCCGCCGCGACTTTAACGCGCCGAACAGAGTTGATGGAGTCTGACTCCGGAGAGTTGACTGCGGTAGGCTTTAATCGGCCGATGATGAACATGTCATCGGGGAAACAGCCGGGAAGTATCTGGGTTATCTCGAGGCCGCTTTTTTCAAATAGCCGGTGAATGCTCTTCTCTGTGTAAAGGAAGGTGTGTTCCTGCGGGCGGAATTGGTTCCACTCACTTCCTTCACCGCAATAACGTGGAGTCTGAAAGAAGCAAATGCCGCTAGGCGCGAGGATTTTGGCAACGCCTCGGAGTCCCTCTGCAGGATCAAGAAAATGCTCAATGACGTCGAAACCACAGATGGCGTCGAACTGCTTCACCGGCAGATCAACATCCGGAAAGAGCCCGCTGACTACATGCGGAAGACTGAAATGATCGCGGGCCATCTGGCAGGTCGCCTCATCCACTTCCACGCCCACGACGGTTTCGCTACCGTGCTGTCGGCAGTGATGTAGAAATCCGCCGTGCGCACAGCCGATTTCTAGGACCCTACGAGGAGTTGGATGGTTGGCCGTCAGCACCCGGTACCAGATTGGTATGCGGTCCTGAAAATCATCCTTAGCCCTCTGCTCAATAGTCGGATGCCCTGTCACCTTGGACTGGTGCTCGTGCCAGTATTGCTGGTAGCCGTAGAAAGATTTTAATTCGGCCTCGGTGAGAGTTCGACGCAACACCAGAGTTCCGCAGTCTCGGCATTTCCCGTAAAGCGGATGTACGGAGTCGTCCAATTGGCCATCGCACCAGCACCGGCGGCCTGCTGATTGAGCGGAAACCAGCTCGCCTGTTAGTCCTTCCCAGAGTGCGGCCAAGAAGCGCGGCCAGTCGTGGTTTTGTTCGACCAATGATCGGTTGCGATCACGTAGTGCAACGAGTTGAGCATCCGGCAGGGTCTGTAGATTCTGAAGCGCGATAAGATTGTTTTCCGTGTCGATCAACGAGAGAGGGACAAACGAAGAATAGGTGTAGCCGCACTGAGGAGTGGTCACGGGAATCAACCCGAGTGCCATAGTCTCAAAGAGCGTGGTGGGTGAGGCGTCGCTAACGGAAAAGTTTAAGAAGAAATCACAGGCAGTGACGATGCGTTGAACGAGCGGTTCGTTGAGCCAGTTCAGCACTCCCAGAAATTCCGTGTCCGGTCTTTCCTTAAGAATCGCGAGGTCTGTCGCCGAGAATTCACCTGCGACTAAAAGCCGACCAGGAACCAGCAGAAGTTGTTGAAACAATTCTGTGGATCCCTTCTCCGGGCCGCTCCGTCCCAGTACGAACAGTCCACGCTTGCCTTCTGCATTAAATGACTTCTTTTGTAGCGCGAAGAAATCCCGGTCGATGGAATTGTCCAGCCTGACAATCTTGTCGTGCCAGTCGGCGTACTCTGTTTGTTGAATCCTGTCGGTCCAGAAAGGGCCGGAAATGAGAAACAACTTTTGGGTGTCCGATGTCATCTCTTTGACAAAGCGGGCGACCTCAGGAATTCGCGAGTGGAAGGGAAAAATGAGGTGCTTACCTGCACACTGCGCCTTGAGCAACCGGCGCATGATCGAGTCGGGATGCGGATGCGGATGGCCCAGAACGATGTCACCGGGACGGACGTCCGGTACCGTCGTCGTGTCTGCAAAATCGTAATATACCACTTCGGACCGCTGTTCGAGAAAGCGGAAGATCCGATTGGTGATCGTCCCAGGCGCGCGTAGAGCAGCATCATTCCTTGGATCACCCGAGTACGCGAAATGGATGCGAGGACGGTTACTGCATGAAGCAGTTCCTACTAGTTGTTCACCCAAGAACTGTCGGCGACGAAAAATACTCCACCCATGGCGATCGTTGAGGTCCATGTCCACGATCTCCCAATCGGGATTGGCGGAGAGATACTCATGCGTGCCAGCATTCTTGTGCTCCGCCACATCGTCTAGGACGAGGATGTTCGTTCGGTCGATGACGGCCGAGAGTGCCTCACGTGCGAAGAAAAGATCGGCGTCGATGACGACCAGACCGAAGATCTCATCGGGGATTTCCCTCAGTATTCCACCTTGGCGGCGCCAAAGGGTTTCGGTCTCGGATTTCGTGTGGTCGTACCAATGCCTCAACTCCTCTTCCGTGATGTGCTCGAGGACGTGGTTATGGCGGCTGCAGACATCGGCCAGAGTTTCTTCCCAGGTGGGCAGCGCGTTGGCATTTACCACACTGCCGTGCAAGGGAGTCACGCAAGCGAACCGGGCGACATTGATTTTGAGGTGTTCAAACGTGTTTGCAGCCGATTCGACAGCGTAGATGCGCGAAGAGAGGTTGTGTTCTGCCACCGCTTCAGCCAGCACGGTCGTGGACCCGAGACCCGATGCGGCTCCGAGATCGAGAATGGTTTTCGGGCGGAAACGTCCGATCACGGTACGCAGTGATCGGCCCATCTTTGATTCGGGCAAGATCTGGCCGACAGTGACAAAGAAGGTGTTCTTAAAATTGATGATCCGTTTTCGCAAGGAAGCGGCTTCCGTGGATCCGGGCAGCAGATTCGTAGCGAGCGTCGCAAGACTCTCCGCTAGACCGATGCGTCCAGCCTTTAGGGCTGCGACCGCTGTCTCGATGACGACCTGTCCTTCCCAGCCGAAGTGTTCGCGGGCTCGAAAAAAAACCTTTTGCGCTTGGTCCTCGTCTTCAATGGACAGCAGCGCCGGAAGATCCAGTTGGGTATGTCCATCCCGGACTACTACTGGATGGCGGATTCCGATGTAATAGACATCAATACGGTGAGGTTGGTTGTACTCACCGTAGAACCGTTGCTGATACAGCTCGGTAAAACTTTCCTGCAAGAAACCAGTCACCAGTGGGTCGGTGACACGAATCGGATGGCCTGCATCGAATTGATGGGTCAGAAGAATTTCGAGTTGCTCCGGACGAAACACATTGTCCCCAAACACAAAAATGCCCCCAGGTTTCAAGCATTGGAGGATCCTCTGGAAGATGGCAGGAACATCGAAGCAATGTTCCAGAACATTCGCCATCACCACGAGGTCATAGCGTTCCACCGGATCGAACCCCTCGATGGGGCTGGCGACGGTTTCAACGGGAACCCCCAGTAAGCTTCCGGTGCGATAGGTGCAATGGGGATGGTTGAGATAGTCTTTTATCAACGGATCCAACAGCGTGATGTGCTTGGCCCGGATATGCGGTAAGACAAGTCGGAGATTGGTGAATGGACCACAGCCAAGTTCGATGACGCGGTTAAAAGCGCGTCCGGCGATTGTTCTATAGCCACCGAAGTTGTTTTTATGGTCGTGGTTACGGTCGTCGTTTGCGTTGACCTGGTTGGTCATCCAAGTCTTGCGTTCGTACCGCTGGGCTTCCTGCCATCGGGCTTGGTCCACTTGTAGAATGCCCTGCTGGCTCAGGTACTTGAGATCGTTGCGATCGCGCAGGCGTTCAACCGCGGCTGAGCCTTCGAGGACTCGGATTTCGGAATCGACGAAGATGGGGAGAGGCTGCGGTTGGGTGTCGCCGTAATTGGGGCCTGTCATATCGAGTTAGCGGATTTTCAGTCACCTGATTCCCGAAGCCCCACGCTGCCGTGCAGGGCCCCGATTACCACTTCTCCATGGGCTCCTGGAGGAAGGTGAACCGTATTTAGTTAATGCCAGAAAGCATGATTGATGCCGGCATTAGGGCTCCTGAATTGCGGTCATTATTGCCGGACGGTGTCTTGAGTCGTCAGGTCACTGACTTGAATCCGAGGTGTGACGGAAAAAAATGCCGCCATGGCCTCGCGCTAAAGCAGCGAGGCCATGGCGGCAGGTTTTGACCCATGCGGGTCCGGGTAGCGCTTTTTCTTTAGACCAGTTCTGAAGGGCAACCACTTCAAATGGTTATTTATCCATCATCGATGGGCGAAGCGTGGGTGATGGAACTTGCGGCCAAGGCATGCTGATGGCGGGCCTCCACCTAGTGCTGCATGGATCACCCCTTACGTCCCACCAAACCGCTGCTGGAGAAACTTGAGCTGCTGATTGATCGTTTGCTGGGCGGTTTCCATCTGGACGAAGCTGTCGATCAGGCGCTGGCGGTTGGATTGGACCCGCTTTTCGAGGTCGGTGACCTGGGTGTCAATGGCGCTGGATTGCTTGGTCAGGGCGTCTTGCTTGGTGATGAGTGCCCCGTCTTCGCCAATCATCTTCTCGAGATACGCGTTGAGTTGTGTCGCGATCCCCTTGTCCGGGTCATTGAAGAGGGTCTTGAGCTCGCTCAGGTGATTGGCGATG
>Ga0209598_10002540_pt1 | contig 14239 bp, 9 predicted proteins | sample M_140807_EF_Meta_FD_187317 | JGI IMG/M metagenome (GOLD analysis project Ga0209598, IMG submission 187317) | Freshwater microbial communities from Lake Montjoie, Canada to study carbon cycling - M_140807_EF_MetaG (SPAdes) (version 2) | ecosystem: Environmental > Aquatic > Freshwater > Lake... | reverse complement strand
TCTCATTAATCCTTTGTTATCTCATACAAAAAGATGGAAGTTGCCACAGCCGCGTTCAATGATTCGGCTAGACCTAACCTTGGAATGGTAATGCACTCATCTGCTTTGTCAATTAACGCTTGAGACAAACCATTGGCCTCGTTTCCTATCATAATAACACCTGCATTAATTGGTGATAGTTCGCCGATAGGTTTTCCATTTAAAACGGTTGCAAAAAGTGGAACATGGTGATTTTCTTCTACCCATTTTTCAAGATCAGTGTACCCCACTTTCACCCTTCCTAAACTGGCCATTGTACTTTGAACTACTTTAGTATTATATTGATCTACGGTATTTTCGGAACAAATAATATTTTTAATGCCAAACCAATCTGCTGTTCTGATGATTGTTCCTAGATTTCCTGGATCTTGAATTGAATCCAATAGAATAGTAATGGATTTTTTTTCTGCCTTAATTGATGGAATTTCCGGTATTTTAAATAATGCTACAACTTGATTGGGCGTGGTATAAGAAGCAATTTTCTCTAGTTCAAATTCTTCTATAAGCTGGGCTTTTTCTTTTAAAGCAGATAATAATTTTTCATCTTGCCAACCTTTCCATTTTGCAGTTGCATATACTTGTTCACAGTCGAAATAACCTGTGCTTAAAAACTCTTCCACTAATTTGGGGCCTTCCGCAGCAAAAACCTTTCTTTCATTTCTAAATTTTTTGTGCTGTAAACTTTGAATATCTTTGATTGTTGCTTTGCTTAACATGTAGCGGAATTTATGCCATCAATAATTAAATTTAATATCATTTATTTTTCCAGAGTTTTAATGCTATTGGGAATTTTGGCATTGGCCTCATGTGGCAAACCATTTGTAAAAAACCCGCCAAAAAATCAATTTTATCTCTACAAAAATAAAATCGAAGTTAACGAAGTCAAACTTAGCAAATCAGAAAAAAATATACTTGAAAATAGACTGACTGGTCAGCTATCGGATAGTTCAAAAGTAAAGATTACAAAAAAATGGGGCATTTTTAAAATGCTTAATAATCCTACAAAATACGATACCAACTATACCATAGCATCATGTGAAAACATGCGCGGATCTCTATTTCACCTTGGTTATTATCAATCTGATGTACGATACCACACAGATACAATACGTAAAAAGATCACTGTGCATTATAATATTAATCCAGGGAAAACAACTATAATCGAAAGCATTAATTATAAACTCAATAAACCAGACTTGCAATTATTGATAAACCGTTTTGAAAAAGACAGTTACCTGCAATTAAATCAACCTATCACCAAAGCTGGCGTTATCACTGAGATTTCAAGGCTTGTAGATAGTTTTAGAAATAATGGTTATTATAAATTCACGGCATCTGAACTGAAATTATTTGGGGATACTACATTAGAAGCACTTTCATCATTAAACAGTGATCCATTTGAACAGCTTCGATTATTAAACGAAGCTCAACTGAAAAAGGACATTCCAACTATACGACTAACTTTTACTTTAAATCCTACCCTTGATAGTTCTAGATTAAAACAGTACAAAGTGAACAATATTTTCATTTTCAGTGATTACAGACCTGGCGACCAATTTGACGATAAAAATTTAAAAGAAATTATCACCTCACGATTTAATTTAAAATATCACATTCCACTATACAAAACAAAATTAATTGAACAGAATCTTCAAATAATTAAAGGGAGTGTTTTTAACCAAAATGCATACAACCAAACGATTTACAATTTTACTAAATCGGGGGTTTGGCAATCTGTAAACATTCAATTGATGGATGTAAAAGACAGCAATCATTTGGTGGATGTTTACATTGAAATGATTCCATCAAAAAAGCTGGGATTTGAAACAGCGCTTGAGGTAAGCTATTCTGCAGCAAGCAATACGAGTAATGTATTGGCAGGTAATTTATTCGGGTTGTCTGGCAATATTTCTTTGTTGAATAGAAATTTGGCTCGAGAAGCAATTCGAATGACACACAATGTAAGAGCCGGTATTGAATTCAATAACAACTCTGGCGTAAAAAACAGATTAATTAATTCAAATGAAATTGGATACACCAACTCTACTTCGTTTCCAAGGTTAATCTATCCGGGCATTCCCAATTTGTTTAATAAAAAATCGAATTACAATAATGGGGAAACATTTATTAATCTTGGCATTGCGTATAATACCAGACTTAATTTATTTAATTTAAGAACCATAAATGCAGGCTTAGGTTGGACAGGTATCAACCGTCAAAAATGGAAATGGGTTTGGTCTCCCATAAATATAGGATATAGTAATTTGCTCAATCCGAGTGACAGTTTTAGAAAAATATTAAACGATAATCCCTTTTTAAACTATTCATATAATACCGCATTGGTAAACGGCATGCGTGTTAGTTTTTCAAAAACCATGAATCATTTTGCTCATCCGAACTCTTTATCAAAGGAAATGACCATAATAATGAACACCGAAGAGTCCGGTTTATCTTGGGGATTAATTCCTTTATTCAATAAAATAAAACGTAGATATATAAAAACAGATTTCGAAATAAAACATACAATCGTTTATAATAAATCGACATTAGCGATGCGCGGATTTCTGGGCGTTGGCGTTCCTTTATTGGGTACTGACACCAATCGAACATTACCATTTTTTAAACAATATTTTGGGGGCGGCAGCAATAGTTTAAGGGCTTGGCCGGTGCGCGGAATTGGACCAGGAGGGAGACCATTAATACCCTACTCATCCAACAAAACGGTATTCAATGATAGAACAGGTGACATGCAACTGGAAGCGAATATTGAATACCGCTATGATATCGCACGAATTATCCCAAATACATTAACCCTTAGAGGAGCTGTATTTACAGACATTGGAAACATTTGGAACATCAGAAGTACAAAAACAGATGGAAGCACAGACAGCACTCAATTTAATTTCAAAACATTTTATCAGCAATTGGGCGTTGCCGCAGGAACTGGTTTACGATTAGATTTCAATTACATTGTATTGAGATTAGATTTTGGCTTTAGATTCAAGCGACCAGAGTTTTATTATATTAACGATGGTTGGAAAATGCCAGACATTGGATTTAATGACTTGTTGAAAAAACTATTTACAAGAGGCGATAATGACGTCTATAAAAAATGGCGTTATGAGAATTTTAATTTCACCATTGGAATTGGTTACTCTTTTTAGTGGCAAAAGATTTTAATCAGCAGTTTTTTCTTTTTGCATCTCCTCAATCATATCCAAAAAACCATCCATTAACATCGCGTCTTTAACATCAAATTCACCGATATTGGTTCTTCTCAACGCACTTAAAAAAGCACCACAACCCAGCGCTTGTCCGAAATCGTGGGCTAAGCTTCGTATATATGTGCCTGTTGAGCATTCTATTTTAAAATGAACTAATGGCAAATCGATTGAGGTAATTTCAAATTGTGCAATTTGAATTTTTCTAGGCAATAAATCTACATCTTCCCCCCTACGTGCCAATTCGTACAAGGCTACTCCTTGCTTTTTTATAGCAGAATACATTGGTGGTACTTGATCAATTTCACCAATAAAAGATTTAGTAGCATTTAATATTTCTTCTGAGGTAAGATGAGCAAACTCTTTTGGAGATTCCGGTAAACTTTCTAAGTCGTAAGTAGGTGTGATGGCCCCAAGTGTAAAACTTCCAGTGTATACTTTTGGCAAAGCCATGAAATCATTTATTTTTTTTGTGAATTTACCGGTGCAAATAATCAACAACCCTGTAGCAAGTGGGTCGAGTGTTCCTGCATGTCCAACCTTTCTAACTTTTAAATAACTGCGGATGCTTTTTACCACATCAAATGAAGTCCAGTGCATGGTTTTATCAATCAGCAATACTTTTCCTTCTTCAAAAGCGGTTAAAGTGTCGGAATTGATTTTTACAAATGCGCGTTTAGGCGCATTTGAATCAGCAGGAACAGATTCGTTTCTGGCATTAAATTTAGATCGGTAACTTCCTTTATTATTCAAAACAAATTTTTAATACATTAATACGCCCTTGCAAATAAAACCCTTTGTGTACTTGGGTTTCCGGTTAATATGCAATTGCCACTTTCTTGTTTATTATCAATTGGAATACAACGAATGGTGGCCTTGGTTTGCTCTTTAATTTTATCTTCTGTTTCGCTACTGCCATCCCAATGTGCAGAAACGAACCCTGCTTTAGTGTCTAAAATTTCAACAAACTCATCCCAAGTATTTGCTTCTCTAATATTTTCATTTCTAAAAGCAAGTGCTTTATTGAAAATTTGTTGTTGTATTTCTTCCAACAATTGTAAAATATGTAATGCCAAACCTTCAAAAGAAACCGTTGATTTTTCTTTGGTATCCCGACGAGCCAATTCTACTACATTATTTTCGATATCCCTCAAGCCCATGGCTACTCTAACAGGAACACCTTTTAATTCATACTCTGCGAATTTCCAACCTGGACGTGCATTTTCACTGTTGTCGTATTTTACAGAAATACCCAATGCTTTTAAATCTTTAATTAAAGAAGCTACTTTTTCATCAATGATGGGCTTGCTTTCTTCGCCTTTGTAAATGGGTACAATAACCACTTGTAAAGGCGCAATACGCGGAGGCATTATCAATCCTTGATCATCGCTGTGCGCCATAATCAATGCGCCAATAAGTCGAGTAGAAACGCCCCAACTGGTTGCCCAAACAAATTCTTTTTTATTTTCTTTATTTAAAAATTGCACATCAAAAGCCTTGGCAAAATTTTGTCCAAGAAAATGCGAAGTACCTGCCTGAAGCGCTTTACCATCTTGCATTAAAGCCTCAATGCAATAGGTATCTTCCGCACCAGCAAAACGTTCGTTTGGTGTTTTTACACCTTTGATTACAGGAACTGCCATATAATGTTCTACAAATTCGGCATATACATCCAACATTTTTGTTGTTTCTTCAATAGCCTCCTCTTTTGTAGCATGAGCGGTATGACCTTCTTGCCACAAAAATTCTGCTGTTCGCAAGAATAATCTCGTACGCATTTCCCAGCGAACCACGTTTGCCCATTGATTGATTAACAATGGTAAATCGCGGTAAGATTGAATCCAACCTTTGTATGTATTCCAAATAATTGCTTCGCTGGTAGGACGAATAACCAACTCTTCTTCAAGCTTCGCTTCAGGATCAACAATTAATTTCCCTTTATTATCGGGGTCATTTTTTAAACGATAATGGGTAACTACAGCACATTCTTTAGCAAATCCTTCTGCATTTTTTTCTTCTGCTTCAAATAAGCTTTTGGGCACAAACAATGGAAAGTAAGCATTAACATGCCCTGTAGCCTTAAACATTTTATCCAATTGGTCGCGCATGTTTTCCCACAATGCATAACCATAGGGCTTAATAACCATGCAACCTCTAACAGATGAATGATCGGCTAGCTCGCCTTTTATCACTAAGTCATTGTACCATTGGGAGTAATCCGCTTCTCTCGTTGTTATTTCTTTGCTCATATTTAAGTTGTAAACATTAATAATTAGTACTATAAAAAACCTTCAAATTAACAAACTCTAAACAAAATCTATACTTTCAACATTTAGATTTGTACAGAAATTTCAATTCAATAGTCGCACAAAAGTAATAACTTCAATTAACAATCCTTTTAAACTTGACATTATGCGCTTAAATTTTTTATTATTTACTTGTTTATGTTTCTGTTTAACCAGTTGTAGCCACATTTATAAAGTATCTCAAACTCCGGATGATGTGTATTATTCGCCTGTTCGCGAAATGAATGGATTAGTTGATAAAGAAGATAAAACATCTGGAAATTCCGACAATCGAGAAATCACGATGAGTAAATACGACAGCAGATGGAGAACAATAAATGGAAATTACGATTACAGTTATAATCCTTATACTTATGGATATGGATACGGTTATTATTACAACCCTTACTATTATGCTTATCCGATTTATAATAATGGTTTAAATTTCTCAACAACCAATTCAACACCTCGAACTACTAATTTATCCAGTTATCAGTTTAACAATACAAACACGGTAAATCCCAAATACAATACAAGTCCAGTTAAATATAAAAGTTCAACAAGGGCATACAACAACAGCAATTCGAGAGATAATACAAGGGAATACATTTCTCCAAACAATAATTCAACCGATAATAATACCAGAAGTTATTCGCCTTCATCAAGTTCTTCATCTGGTTCGGGAAATACGATATCTCGACCAACGAGGGGTAATTAAATTAAAAGTCAAAAGTGAAGTATTTAAAACAACGTTTTTTAACTTTTGACTTTTGACTTAAATATTATTTTATGAAACAATACCTGATTATACTTTCACTACTTATTTGTTTGAAATCATTCACACAAATTCCAGAAGATGCCATTAGATATAGTTGGCAGCCATTAAATGGTTCCGCAAGATTTATGGCTACGGGTGGTGTAATGGGCTCCTTGGGTGGAGAAATTACAGCAGCTTATGTAAATCCTGCTGGGCTTGGACTTTTCAAAACGGGCGAATTTGTTTTCTCTCCATTTCTTAATCAATCAAAAAACAAAACCAATTACAGATCAACAAATAGCGAAAGCAATAAAAACGCTTTGCAGTTTGGGCCAATGGGCGTAATTATAGGAATCCCTCATTTAAGCAATTCTGCGAATAGCAGTTCAATTACATTTGCTTTTAATAAAAATGCCAGTTTCAATAACTATTTACGTTATAGCGGATTGAATAATTACAGTTCCTTCAGCGAACAATTTGCAGAGGAATTTGCAAAAAGTAATTTGAGTATAAATGATGTATTATCAAGCAATTCACCATTAGCTTATACATCAGCGCCCGCTCTGTACACTTATTTGATGGATACTGCAACCGTAAACGGATTCATACAAGTAAAAACGGCGCCAGAATATTTGCTCGATTCTGGTGTAGCATTATTGCAGGACATGCAAAAAACAACAAATGGTGGGATCTATGAATTTGCCATAAGTTATGCGTCAAATTATGAAGAAAAATTGCTTTATGGCGTAACCCTTGGTATTCCTATCATAAATTATAAAAGCAATACCATTTTTACAGAATCAGACGTATCAGGCGATACCTCAAATGGTTTTAATTCTTTTACTTACACCGACAATTTCGAAACTTATGGCACTGGCATGAATCTAAAATTGGGTGTAATATATCGACCACAACCATACATTAGATTAGGCTTGGCTATTCATACACCTAACTTTATGACGTTAAAGGATACACGAACAACAACTTTAACAACGGCATTGGAAAATCCAATGGAAACCTACACAATAAGTTCAACCACATTTACAAACGATAAGCCAGGGGAAAGCAAATACCTTTTCAATATGCCATGGAAAGCCATCATCAGCGGTTCTTATGTTTTTAGGGAAATAGAAAATGTAAAAAAACAACGTGCTTTTATTTCTGCCGACCTTGAATACATTCGTCATAGGGCTAGTCGCTTTTTTAGCAATAATGAGAATCCGACCAAAAGCGAAACTGGTTATTTTGAACAATTAAATAAAGTTGTTAAAAATGAATATAAAAGCGTTGTAAATTTCAGAGTTGGTGGTGAATTGAAATTCAATGTGGTGATGTGCAGAGTTGGTTTTGCGTATTATTCAAATCCATACAAAGATTTGGCATTCAAAGCAAATAACATGCGCTTAAGTGGTGGTATAGGATATAGAAACAATGGATATTTCATCGATTTAACGTATGTACATTCTGTAAAAAAAGATGTAGACCTACCCTATCGTTTATCAGACCGTGCAAATACATTTGCAAATACAACCCAAACACAAGGGAACATATACGCCACATTTGGTTTGAAATTTTAAACCAATCAAATTTTAGAAAGTATTTTTTTAACATCAGGTTCAACCCAGGTTGTAGATTCATCCTTTTTAAACCAAGTCATTTGTCGCTTTGCATAATGGCGACTGTTTTGTTTGATCATATTCACCGCTTCATCCAATGATTGAATACCGATTATAAAATCAAAAAGCTCTGTATAACCAACCGTTTGCAGTGCATTTAATTTTTGATGTGGCACAAGTGATTCAACCTCTTTCAATAACCCGTCTTGCATCATAATATCCACACGAGAATTGATTCTATTGTATAAATCAGTCCGAGGTAATTCCAACCCAAATGTCAATATATTGAAATCTCTAATTTTTTTTTGTTGGGATTGAAAAGATAAAATAGATTTTCCGGTTGATTCAATCACTTCAAGCGCACGCATCATTCTTTGTGGATTTTTCATTTCACCCGAATTAGCAAAATCTGCATCTTTTTGAATTAATGATTCTGTAAGCCAGTCTATGCCAAACAATTCGTATTGTTGAACAATAGCATTTCTAATTTCAGGAGCAACAGGCGGAATGGGATCAAATCCCGAACAAAAAGCTTTTATGTATAATCCTGTACCTCCTACCAAAACAGCCACATCATTATTCTCAAAAATTGTTTCAATGGCGTTTAATGCATGCTTTTCAAATTCTACCGCTGTAATGGATTGGTGAATAGAATGAGAACTGATGAAATGATGTTTCACTTTTTGCAAATCAACTTCTTCAGGTTTAGCAACACCGATGTTTAGTTCTTTAAAACATTGCCTACTATCCGCAGAAATTATTTCGGTGCCAAAGTAAGAGGCCAATTCAACAGCAACTGAAGTTTTTCCAACAGCTGTAGGTCCAGAAATAATAATGCATGTTTTTGGCATAAATGTATTTGTGTAAATAGAGATTCATTAAGAAATCAATATTTTGAACAGTAAAATTAAACTTTCCCTACTTTAATTAAAGGATAAACTGTATTCATTTTGAAACAATAATTCATTTATTTTAAAATCAATATTTCAACTTGTTGAATAACAACATCATAGAATTTTGAATTTCTACGTATTTAATGTAAAAAATAAAAACAAACATAAGTATATTTGTCACTACTTAAATAACACTTATGCAATTCAAAAAAATCAACACGATTACAGGATGGGCGATATGTATCGTTGCCTGTGCCGTTTATTTAATGACTATGGAAGCATCTGGCAGTCTTTGGGACTGTGGCGAATTTGCTTCAAGCGCCTACAAACTTCAAATTCCGCATCCACCAGGAGCGCCTTTGTTTGTGTTATTAGGTCGTTTATTTATGATTCCTTTCGACCCTCAACACGCAGCTACAGGTATAAATACCATGAGTGCGTTGGCAAGTGGATTTACCATATTGTTTTTGTTTTGGTCTATTACACATTTCGCTAAAAAAATTGTGCAAAAAGATGGCACAGAAATGGACAACGGCAAAATTATCGCAGTTATGTCTGCGGGTATCGTTGGTGCGCTTGCTTATACTTTCTCTGATTCATTTTGGTATAGTGCTGTAGAAGGTGAGGTTTATGCGCTTTCATCTTTCTTTACTGCCATCGTTTTTTGGGCAATGTTGAAATGGGAACAGGCAGTAACCGATGAACAAGCAGAAGGCATCAAAGGGCATTTTACCAAAGCTGATCGTTGGATTATTTTGATTTTCTATCTAATGGGGCTTTCAATTGGGGTGCATTTATTGAACTTGTTAACCATCCCTGCTATTGTTGTAATTTATTATTTCAAAAGATATAAAGCAACCACATGGGGTACAATAGGTGCCTTTTTATTAGGTTGTGTAATCACTGGTGTAGTTCAAAAAGCAGTTATCCAATGGAGCATTTCAGGAGCTGGTAACATGGATATCATGTTTGTAAATAATTTCGGACTGCCTTATTTTAGTGGATTTGCATTCTTTTTTGTTTTGCTAGCAGGTTTGATCTTCTTCGGATTAAGAATCGCAGTAAAAAACAATTGGAACTTTTTAAGACTTGGATTATGGTCATTTACATTTATGATATTGGGATACTCTACCTATTTTACAACATTGGTAAGAAGTAACGCCGACCCAAGTGTTGATATGTTTAATGTAGATAATCCTGTGAGTTTAGTTGGATATGTTAGCCGTGAACAATATGGAGATTGGCCAATTCTTTATGGCCAAGATTATACCGCTCAAATCATTGATGCAAAAACAACCGACACGTACATAAAATCAAATGGCAAGTACGAGAAAAACGGCAAAAAAGTAGAATACATTTATGCTCCGGAAGACAAGCACGTCTTGCCTAGAATGTGGGATCAAAGCAATGATCAAGGACACGCGGATTATTACACTTCATGGATAAATTCAGTTAGTTCGGATGACCCTATTGAAAGAGGACAAGATGGTACTTGGAATAGAAAACCTACTATGTCTGAAAACATTGGATTCTTTATGAGTTACCAATTAAATTGGATGTACTTCAGATATTTCATGTGGAATTTTGCTGGAAAACAAGACGATGTTCAAGGGGTAAATATGGGTAACGTTAGAGACGGAAACTGGAAAACCGGTATTTCTTTTTATGATGATGCCAGATTAGGAAATCAGAAATCATTACCAGACACATTGAAAAATAATAAAGCAAACAACAATTTATACATGTTGCCTTTTATTTTGGGCATCTTGGGCATCATTTATCAAGTTAAAAAAGATAAGAATGATGCACTAGTAACTACATTACTTTTCTTCTTCACAGGAATAGCTATTATTTTATATTTAAACCAAGCCGGCAATCAGCCACGTGAACGTGATTATGCTTTTGTAGGTTCATTCTATGCATTTGCCATTTGGATTGGATTGGGCGTTTTGTTTGTGAGAGAACTTTTGATTGCGCCTTTGAAAAATAGTCAAATGGCTAGTTTGCTTTCAGGAGCAGCTTGTATATTGGCGGTACCTGTTTTAATGGCTAGTCAAGAATGGGATGACCATGATAGAAGTCAAAAAACCATTGCAAGTGATTTGGCTAAAAATTATTTAGAAAGTTGCGCACCAAACGCAATTCTGATTTCTTTTGGTGACAATGATACTTACCCGCTTTGGTATGCACAGGAAGTAGAAGGTGTAAGAAAAGATGTTCGCGTAATCAACAGCAGCTTATTGGGAACGGATTGGTACATCAATCAATTGCGATATAAAGTAAACGAAAGTGATCCAATAGATGCAATTTGGTCTGCCGATCAAATTGAAGGTTCTAAAAGAGATGTAATCCAATTCTCATCAGTAAACTCTGGTATCGACCCTAATCAACCAATGGACTTATATACCATGATGAAGGACTATGCTGGTTCTGATGATGAGTCAAAAGTACAGCAAAATAACAATGGTGATGCCATGAATATTTTCCCTAGTCAAAATGTGTTTTTACCAGTTGATTCGCAACTTGTATTGAAAAATGGAACGGTTAACAAAAATGATAAAATTGTAAGTAAAGTTTCATTTAAAATCAACAAAAATTACATTTATAAAAATGATGCTGCTATTTTAAATATCATTGCTGCTAACAAATGGAAACGTCCAATTTATTTCACATCACCATACGGAGAGTTGGGATTTGAAAATTATTTACGTCAAGATGGTATGACCTATCGTTTGGTACCTATTGACAATGGTGGAACCGGTACACAAGCCAATGGCGATTGGGTTATGGACAAAATGATGAACAAGTTTTCATTCAGCAAAGCTCCTAAAGGCTCTGTTTATTATGATGAAGAAAATCGCCGTCATTTGAATAGCATACGTTTGGCATATGCACAAGCGGCAAGTTCATTGGCAGATCAAAACAGGAAAGAAGACGCCATTAAATTATTACACAAATGCGATTCAATGCTTGGTCAAGACGTTCATCCTTATGCAATGCCTGGTCGTTATCAACAACATAATCAAATTTCGATGCAAATGCTTTATGCATGTTACAAAGCAGACGAAATAGCTTTGGCTGAAAAAATCAGTAAGTTGCTTCAAAAAGATATGGAACAACAGGCATCTTATTACCGATCATTACCTGAAAACAAAAGAGATGGAATGGGGCAAGAAATTGAACGTAATGACAACATGTTGAAAGGTATTAGTCAGTTGAAAGAACAATTTAAAATGATGAATCAACTGCAAAAAAATCCTCCTGTACAAAATGTAGCACCTACAGATACAGCAAAACCTTAATTTAAATTTCTACTATAATGAGAAAGGTCTTACAGAAATGTAAGACCTTTTTTTATGAATAAATCTGTATGGTCAAATTCAGAGGGTTTGAAAAAAACAACAGTCGTGTGTTTTCGAATTGGTGAGACACTGTCCCACTAATTGACATGGCGAAATTATTATGAAATTAAAAGCCGATAACCCTTTGGAAATCAGTTTAATTAGTTGAAATCACATAAAATCTTATCATAATTTTAAAATGTTTTTTTAATCATTTTTTTTAAACTTTAAACCCCGCATTTTGTTGATTATATTGTGTACAATTAAAATACTTCTACAAAAAAAATGCGCAGTTTTTATTTCTCAAAATATGATCCACGAATAAATGAAAAAAGCAGTTTTGAAAAACTGTTTGATTTATTTACACAGTTGCTTACCTATACCAATGGCGATTATAATGAAGCTATTCAATGGCTTACAGAACTTGACAAGGAATATAAATTAACAGACGATGATTATGGGATTGGGGACTTCATTGAAGACTTAAAAGCGAAAGGATATATCGACAATAATAACCCGGATGGCAAAATAAAAATTACATCAAAAACTGAACAAAGCATTCGTAAAAAAAGTTTAGATGAAATTTTCGGTAAAATAAAAAAATCAAAACAAGGAAATCATCAAACATTTAAAGCAGGAAGTGGCGATGAAATAAATCCTGAAACGCGACCATTTCAATTTGGTGACACGATGGAGCAAATTGATTTTACGGCTTCTATTCGAAATGCACAAGTAAATCATGGTATAGATAGCTTTAGAATGCATGAAGATGATTTGGAAATCAGAGAAACGGATTTTAAAGCACAAACATCAACGGTATTGATGATTGATATTTCGCATTCTATGATTTTATATGGTGAAGATCGAATTACACCAGCGAAGAAAGTAGCCATGGCACTTAGTGAATTGATAAAAACTAAATATCCAAAAGACACACTCGATATTTTGGTATTTGGCAATGATGCATGGACTATAGAAATCAAAGACCTTCCCTATTTAGAAGTTGGCCCATATCACACCAATACTGTTGCTGGGCTTGAGCTTGCCATGGAATTGCTCCGAAAAAGACGCAATCCAAACAAGCAGATATTTATGATAACGGATGGCAAACCTACTTGTTTAAAACAAGGGAAAAATTATTATAAAAACAGTTTTGGAATCGACCGAAAAATTTTGAATCGCTGTATGAATCTTGCGGCTCAATGCAAAAAAATAAAAATTCCGATAACCACATTTATGATTGCCAGTGATCCATATTTACAAAAATTTGTACAAGAGTTTACTGAAACCAATCATGGTAAAGCATTCTTTGCATCGCTCGATAATCTTGGTGCATTTATATTTAAAGATTTCGAAAGTGGTAGAAGTAAAACGCTGATGTAATTTAAAAGTAAAAATTAAAAAGATAAAATGAATCAAATATCAACATTAGGAGAACTAAAAAAAAGTGGGTGGATATCTAAATCAATAAAAGATGAAATTAGAAATAACCTTATCAAAAAAATATCAGAAAAAGAGAATCCATTTCCTGGTATAATGGGTTATGAAGACACGGTAATTCCGGATACAGAGCGAGCTTTATTAAGCAGGCACAACATATTATTTTTAGGACTTCGCGGACAGGCAAAAACACGTATGGCACGTCAAATGATTGATTTGCTAGATGAATACATTCCTGTAATTGCAGGCAGTGAAATCAATGATGATCCTTACCATCCAATATCTAGATATGCGATAGATTTAATTGAAGAAAAAGGGGATGAAACACCGATAAACTGGCTGCATAAATCTCAACGTTACGGAGAAAAATTGGCAACGCCAGATGTAAGTGTTGCAGATTTAATTGGCGATATCGATCCAATTAAAGCCGCCAATTTAAAATTAAGTTTTGCAGATGAACGCGTGCTCCATTACGGAATAATTCCAAGAAGCAATAGAAGCATATTTGTAATAAATGAACTACCAGATTTACAAGCAAGGATTCAAGTATCGTTATTTAATATTTTGGAAGAAGGGGATTTACAAATCAGGGGATTTAAATTAAGATTACCGCTAGATATTTTATTTGTATTTACCGCCAACCCTGA
>Ga0209598_10002536_pt1 | contig 14251 bp, 10 predicted proteins | sample M_140807_EF_Meta_FD_187317 | JGI IMG/M metagenome (GOLD analysis project Ga0209598, IMG submission 187317) | Freshwater microbial communities from Lake Montjoie, Canada to study carbon cycling - M_140807_EF_MetaG (SPAdes) (version 2) | ecosystem: Environmental > Aquatic > Freshwater > Lake... | reverse complement strand
GGCGAGTGCGTCTTGAATTTTTTGATTGAGGTCGCTCATGGAAAAACGTGTAGATCGGCGAAGTTATTCCAACTCGTAACGGGGCAGCGACGGGTCGATTTCGCAACTCCATGCGTCGATGCCACCGCGCAAACTGCGCACATTTTCAAGTCCGTGACCAGCAAAGTACGCCGCAGCATCCATACTACGCACCCCGTGATGGCACACAAAAACGATAGGCTTGGAGCGGTCCCAACCGGGAAGTTCATGCATCAGCTCTTCAGTAAAAAGAACTGATCCAGCAATTTGCACCGCCTGGAACTCTTCTCTGGAGCGAATGTCCACGAACGTCACGCCCCCAGCTTGAAGTAATGCATTCGCTTGAGAAGGTGAAATTTCCATCTGCTCATCGGCTTCGCGAGCTCGGTTTAAGAAGGCCACAACCTCTGCCACCACCAAACCTCCGTTGCGCTCACAAACCTCTGCCAGAGTCTCCTCCGGACGAAACCCACAACTACTGCAACCGCCGATGTGATACCCCCGAAACAACGCACGTTGCGCGCCGGGGAACTGCGAGACGAGCTCCTGCATGGGCGTTTCAGCGGCAATCGTAACGGCGGCGGAGGCGACTTCAGACATACAGCTAATGTACGCCCACAAAGCGTCGCTGACAAACACGGATGGGAAATTCCTCCCAAATCACCCGACACCACTCCACGGCGTCGCCTATTCGGCCTAAGGGCGTCCACGCTAAAACCCACACTCGTGGAGTGCCCGTGTCCAGCTTCGCAGGGTAGCCGGAGCCCGAGTTTGTTCGGACGCACTGAAAGTCCAGTCTTGCAGACAAAGGCCGTCTGAAGTGTTTAGAGTAATGACCACCCCCTGGCCGCAGAATTACGACCCGCTCGGCAACCCGTTGCTTTCCACCGCCGTAGCAGCAATCCCTGTCGCCGTGCTTTTGGGGGCCATTGCCGTGCTGCACATCCGCATCCACATTGCGGCCTTCATCGGACTGGTATCCGCTCTGGCGATCGCCGTCGGCGTGAATAAAATGCCGGTGGATCTCGCCGCTGCAACCACAGCTTACGGAGCGGCTTTCGGGCTTTTCCCCATCGGGTGGATCATCCTCAATGTGCTCTTTCTTTATCAACTCACAGTGGATCGCGGCCTGTTTGAAGTGTTGCGAGCGAGTCTAGCGCGAGTGGCTCCAGACGCACGCGTTCAGCTAATCCTCATTGCCTTTGCGTTTGGCGCGTTTCTGGAAGGAATGGCGGGATTTGGCACCCCTGTGGCCATCACTGCAGCAATCCTCATTCAACTCGGATTTAAGCCGTTGCATGCCTCGGGACTCTCGCTCATCGCGAACACTGCGCCGGTAGCCTTCGGTTCTTTGGGCATCCCGATTACCACTTTGGAACAAGTCACGGGGATCGACGCGCATCTGATTTCAGCGATGGTTGGGAGGCAACTCCCCTTTTTTTCGCTCCTCATCCCGTTCTGGATCGTCTGGGCATTCGCGGGCTGGAGGGCCGTGGTTGGCGTTTGGCCAGTCGCGCTGATTGCGGCAAGCGCCTTCGCCATTCCACAATACGCGGTTTCGAACTTCCATGGTCCCTGGCTGGTGGACCTTGTTGCCGGAGCGGCCTCCATCATCGCCACGGTCTTGTTTTTACGGATCTGGAAACCGCGCGAAATCATGCGATTGAACGCAGGAGTCGCCGAGTATTCCACCGCAGAAGCCTATTCGCAAACTTCGTCAGAGGGAGGCGCGCTCACAAAGGGGCAGATCTTCCAAGCGTGGATGCCGTGGATTATACTGACTCTCTTCATTTTGTGTTGGGGCCTTCCCCAAACCAAGCTGTTCTTGGACAACGTGGCGGCTCCTAAATTCGAGGTGCCTCACCTGCACGGTTTGGTTCAGCGCATGCCCCCTGTGGCTCCCGCAAATACGCCGCCTGAAGCAGCCGTCTTTAAGTTCGGCTTTCTCTCCGCAACGGGCACGGGGATCTTCCTGGCAGCGCTTCTGGCAGGAAGCCTGATGGGATGTCAGCCTGTGCAACTCTTCAAAACCTACCTGCAAACCCTCTGGCGCGTTCGCCACTCGCTTCTCACCATCGCCGCAATGCTCGCGCTGGGGAACGTCACCAAGTTTTCAGGCGGAGATGCAACCCTCGGTCTTGCTCTGGCGCAAACCGGTTCGTTTTATCCGTTTTTCGGCACCCTCCTCGGTTGGCTAGGCGTGGCCCTCACCGGGTCGGACACCGCCTCCAATGTGCTATTCGGATCTTTACAGAAAATCACCTCCCAACAGCTTGGGATAAGCCCAGTCCTAATGTGCGCGGCAAACAGTTCGGGAGGAGTCATGGGCAAAATGGTTGACGCACAGAGCATTGTCGTGGCCAGCACTGCCACGAACTGGTACGGACATGAGGGTGAAATTTTGCGCTACGTTTTCTGGCACAGCCTAGCGTTGGCGATACTCATGGGCGTACTAGTGTACCTCCAAGCGTACATCGCGCCGTTCACGCAGATGGTGGTCGGCTAACAGCGCGCCCGATTACCCCAGCGTCCCAAGCATCAAGAACGCGGTTGCGCGCAAAGCTTCCGATAAAGCGCCACGTAATCCGCGACCATTTGCCGATAACCAAACTTCGCCTCGCCCGCCGCGCGGACCTTGCCCCGATCCAACGCCAACGCCGGAGCCACGAGCGCACTCAGTCCTTCGGGAGTCGGGGCCGTGTACCCAGTAACCCCCTCCTCCACCACCTCCCCGACTGACCCGCGCTTCACCGCCACCACTGGGGTACCGCACGCCATCGCCTCAATCATCACCAGACCAAAGGGTTCATCCCACTGGATTGGGAATAACAGAGCGGCTGCATTACGCAGTAAATCCGCTTTTTGAGCATGATTTACCGGCCCAATCCAGCGAATCTGCTCCCCGTCCACGTGGGGAAGCACTTCCTCGGCAAAATAGCGCTCTTCCGCACCGTTTTGTGGTTGACCCGCAAGCACTAAAGGAAGTTTGCACGCCTTTGCAATGGCGATGGCTCCAGCCGGATTTTTGGCATGACTCATCCGTCCTAAAAATGCCAGATATCCCCCTGACTGAAGCGTGGGTTGGTATGCACCGAAGTCACAACCATTGTAAACCACTGGAAACTCGCGCTGTAGACGAGCGGCGGTATCCTTAATCTGAAACTGGCTGATCGCTGCTACCTCCACTTGCGGATAGCGTTTAAATGCCCATTCATCATCCCTTAAAGCGCAGGTGTGCAGCGTGAAAAGAGTCGGTGTTTGGGAGAGAGACGCCAAAGGCAACCACCCGGGGGTGAGATGGAAGTGTATCACATCAAAATCCGAGGCTCGTCGCAGTGCTTCGGCGACCGCCGCGTTGGCGTAGTGCTCGAATGCATCTGCATCGCCACGGGCCATGAGTTCGGTGAGGCACGCATCGGCAACTGGACAAAGCTCAGCTTTAGTTTTACAGTCTGCTGTGGCAAAAAGTGTTACGCTGTTCCCCTGCTCCACCAACTCGTCCACGAGAAGTTTTACAAGCAACTCAATGCCCCCGTAAGTCGTCGGAGGAATGCAAGTCCAGAGAGGAGACACTTGCGCGATACGAAGATGTCGTAGATTCATATAAAGTGAGGTTTCCGCTGTGCCCCAGCCTAGCGCGGGGAATCTTCCCGCCAAACTGTTTTCCATGAAGCCCTATTTCCATCTTTTAGCCGGCACGGTCCTTGCAGCTGTCCCCCTTCATGCGCAGGCGAGTACTGCGTCCGCTGCGCCGCAACCCAAACCACAGACATCGTTTTGGGGTCGCCTCTTTTCCTCGCCCCCCCCTCCCCAACCAGCTCCCCCAGCTGCGCCCGCCCCAACCCAACAAAAGACGCCCGCAAAAAAAGCGCCTTCTCACAAACCCACCTCCGCCCGCAAAGAAACCGCCCCGATAAAAGACGCTCAAAAGGCGCTCTCGCCAGAACAAAGGGACGCGCTGGTCCGGCTTCAGATATTTTTGGACAAGGCCTTGTTTTCTCCCGGAAAACTCGATGGGCAACCCGGCGAACTCACCACCAAGGCGCTGCTGCATTATCAAAAGGCACACAACCTGCAACCGACCGCGCTGCCCGATGATCTCCCCTTGCCCAAAGCTGAGGAGACTTACACGACTTACACCATCAGAGCTGAGGACGCGAAGTTTGTAGGCGACGCGCCCAGCAAGCCCGCGGAACAGGCTCGCAAACGTTATCTCCCCTACGAATCCTTCTTGGAGTTTGTCACAGAACGCTTCCATGTCGCCGAAAGTCTGCTGGTTAAGCTCAACCCGACTCTAAAATTAAACACCCTAAGCGTCGGAGACACGCTCACCGTCCCCGCTGTGGACCCCTTCCTTATTGAGGAGGTTCACGAAACCGCAGCACTCCCAAAAAAGCCAGAGTTCCTCAACAGGCGCATTCGCGTTGATCGCAACGAACATGTTCTGGAACTGTTTGAGGGCGAGCGAATGCTGGCAAGCGTTCCCATTACCGCAGGCTCGACAACGCTGCCCACTCCGCCCGGGAAATGGCGTATTCAGGGAATCACGCTGTTGCCGACGTTTCGCTGGGATGAGGGCGTCCTCAATCGCGGGGTACGCACCGATCAATTTTACAACCTGCCTTCCGGTCCCAACAACCCAGTCGGAGTTGTCTGGTGCTCACTCAACAAATCGGGGATCGGCATCCACGGCACCAATCGTCCCGAAACGATCGGACGGGCGTTTAGTCACGGCTGCATGAGAGTGGCCAACTGGGACATCATCCGTTTGGTGAACCTCATCACCCCAGACATCCCTGTGCTGATTGAGTAGAAGGTAACAGGGCAACGGCAGTGCGGTCGTTAGATTCTCAAGACGGCCCTGTTATTCGCAAATACAAACCCGCTTTCTTTCCCAAACGGCTTACTTTGTGATTATCTTGGAGGTTTCAATGAGCCGATTTTTACAGAAAATTTTAAGTGAATGGCTGGGAACCACTTTGTTGCTGAGCATCGTAGTGGGTTCAGGCGTCATGGCGGAGCGCCTAGCGCAGGGTAACACGGCCGTTGCGCTCCTCGGTAACACGCTGGCAACCGTCTGGGGGCTCTTCGTGCTCATTGAAGTGTTTGGCCCTGTCAGCGGTGCGCATTTTAATCCGGCGGTGTCCGCGGTGATGGCTTTTCGCGGGGCCCTGCCTTGGAGTCAACTGCTCCCCTACTGGTTGGCACAACTATTCGGGGCAGCGTGCGGGACTTGGCTGACTCATGCGATGTTTGACATGGAAATATTGCAGTGGTCCACGAAGATCCGCTCCGGCAACGGCCAATGGCTCGCCGAAATGGTGGCCACCGCAGGGCTGCTATTGGTCATCCTGCGTGCTCCCGCTCATAAGGTCGCCGCGCTCGTAGCTGCTTACATTGGGGCGGCTTATTGGTTCACAGCCTCCACCTCCTTCGCGAATCCTGCCGCTGCTTTCGGGCGTATGTTCTCCGACAGTTTCGCAGGCATCGCCCCCCAGTCCGTCCCCGCCTTCATCGCCTCGCAATGCATCGGGGCAGCAATTGGCGCGCTGATTCACAGCAGCCTCCCCACAGCCTCTGACGCACAGGAGAAGACGCCGTAACCCCTCAAACTCCGGCATTTCAGCCCCCTGAGCCTACAAAACCTAAGGCACCTTGCAGGACTGCCATGCCAGAAAGCGCCACTGGCCGGCCTCCTCCCGCCAAACCGCAAGGAAACTCAACGTACTGTCCATCTCACCGGCTGCCGTCGCGGCTTTGACTTGGGCCCGACCGCTCATCAAAGCGATGCCTGGTGCGGGGAAAGTAAAGTTACGCTGCTGATATTCGAAGCCGAGATACTTAGTTTTACCCGTCATAAGAACCTCCATCAGCGACGCTCTGGTATCCACCACTCCGTTGGAATGAGCGTAACGTAGATCCTCGGAAAGCAGCGCGCTCAACGTCTGTGAATCCGGCGAACGCATGGCAGCGACCCGAGCGTCATCTGCGTTTTGCAACGCTTTTAGCGGCGAAACGACATCGGCAAATGCGTGGAAGGACGCGGTTACGCATAACAACAAGGTAAGGAAGGTCTTCATGGAAAGGTAGTCTATTGAAATGCAGGATACAGCAGCGACCAAGATTTTCGTGCAGGAACTGGGCGGCCGGAAAAGCATGAATCGAAGAGACACGGCACCTTTGACACTCCGCAAGCTTTCGCAATTTAATTGATTGATGCTTGATAACGACATATGATGTCACCTATGCGAACCATCATCGATTTGTCGCAAGAACAACTCGGCGCACTTGCTCGTCTGTGTGAGGTGCAGAAAATTTCACGTGCAGAGGCGATACGCCGCGCTGTTGATCGTCTCCTGAAGGATTCACTAATTGAGGAGAAAAACATTGGCTTTGGGATGTGGCGAAATAAGGGTATGACGGCGAGGCTATACGTTGATAACCTTCGGAATGAATGGAGTGCGGAATGAGAGCCGTAATTGATAGCGATGTTCTTATTGATTATCTTCAAGGTTTAGAGAAGGCGCGGTTTGAAATCGACCGCTATGCGCGTCGTGAAATTAGCATTATTTCTTGGATGGAAATAATGGCAGGGGCGGATAGTGCGGAGGAAGAGAAAGAGTGTCGTGCGTTTTTATCAACGTTTACGATTCATCCACTATCTGTTGAAATAGCGGGGGAAGCCGTAAGACTACGCAAGAAATTTCGTGTTCGATTGCCGGATGCTATTGTCTGGGCGACCGCCAGAGTGAACGATTGTCTTTTAGTCACCAGGAACACCAAGGATATTTCAACGGATGAGCCGGGAGTCAGGTTTCCGTACAGTGTCTAGTGGTCGAGGGACGGATCTTCACAAGTCTGCGACCTCTGGGTACCAGATCTCAGCGACACGTGGAGAAAAGGCGGAAGTGTCTGTCCCGAATGGCACTTAGTTAAGGGCGTCTTTCGTGGGATTTTTACTTCAACAAACAGGAATGCCGGACCGCGATCGCTCGAAAAAGCGCCTTAACTAAGTGCCATTCGTGTCTGTCCCCTGCGGTTACCCCTCTAGGCACTCGGCGCGACAACCGCCGAGAGGACTAAGAACTCGCCATGGAAAACGATCTTTCTAAGCTAACATCGCCATGATCCTTTGCCTTACCTCCCCAGCGATTGCCTTCCGCACTGCGCTTCCGCTTTTAATGATTTACGGTTCATTGGCCTCCTGCGCCCTGGCTGGCGAAGCATGGCCCCGTTTTCTGGGCCCCAACCAAAACAGCCGCGTTGAGGATGCCCCGAAACTTCCTGTCAACTGGGAGGAATCGAAAGTCCGCTGGAAAGCCGAGATCCCAGGTGAAGGTTGGTCCTCGCCCCTGATCGCAGAAGGGCGGGTGTGGATGACGACTTCCACCGAAGACGGCTTGTCGCTCAGGGCCGTAGCCGTGGATCTTGAATCCGGAAAAATGCTCCACAACATCGAGGTTTTCCACACGGAATCTGCGATCCCAAAACACCGTCGTAATTCCCACGCCTCCCCAACAGGACTGCTTAGCGGAGGCCGCTTTTTCGTACACTTTGGCACCAACGGCACAGCCGCACTCGATGCCAAAACGGGGGAAATTCTTTGGCGCCAGCAGAGCCTGAAAGTGGACCATCAAAATGGTGCCGGCGGATCCCTCTCGGAATACGGAGACTTATTGCTCATCCCCTGCGACGGGCAGGACGTCCAAATGGAAGTCGCCCTCAGTAAAAAGGACGGGGGCATTGTTTGGAAATCGGAGCGCTCCGCGAAGCCGATGTTGGACACTCTGGCTCCGGACCGTCGCAAAGCCTACGGAACCCCCTTTCTAGTGAAGGTGGGACCTGAGACGCTCAGCCTTACTACCGCATCGACACGGCTTTACGCGCTCGATCCAGCCACGGGAACAGAACGCTGGCACCTCAACTACGGCAGCGGCTTTTCAAATGTCCCGCTTCCTGCCACGGACGGAAAGACGCTCGTGATTTGCACCGGCTTTATGAAACCCGAAGTCTGGGGCGTGAAACTCGAACCCGCCACCGGCGACATTTCCGAGACGCATGTCCTTTGGAAACAGAAAACCGCTGCTCCGGATCAAACCACCCCAGTCATCGTCAATAACCTCGTGTTTTTGGTGACGTCCAACGGCATTGCGTCCTGTCTGGATCTCGCGACCGGAGAAATCCGCTGGAGGGAACGCATCGGGAGCGATTTTGCAGCCTCGCCGCTCGCGGCCAACGGGTTGGTATATTTCTGGGACACCTCGGGAACCACTACGGTGGTCAAGGCACAGCCCGAGTTTCATGTTGAAGCCAAAAACACGCTCGGCGATGGCTTCATGGCATCTCCTGCGGTGGTGGGAAATGCCCTAATCCTCCGCTCCAAAACGGCACTCTATCGCGTGGAATAGTCTCAAAAACCGAGGTCGCGAGGGACGTCTTCGGAGGAGAAAGTGAGATACGGAAACAGTCTAACCCTACGTCCAACTTGTGAAAGCGGCCGTTTACGCCCACCCGTGCCAAGGCTGAAAAATTGAGCCGGAGGATTAAAGTAAATTCTTCCCTCCAATTCACATTGGGCTTTTCACATTCAATTTAACAACAATAATCAACGCTATGAAAACGAGTTCTATCATCGATGAAGGATCGATTTTTACGCGACTGGCTCAGTTCTCTTTATTCCTTTTTGTATTTTGTTTGGGAATTGCACCGGTTGCTGCGCTGGCCACGAGCACGATTTTGATTTCTGGAGGAAATTCCTTACCAGCATCAACTATCACGTCGTCAATCACCCTCGGTGGGGAGAATATCATCATTAATGGCGCGGGCGTCCTGACTATAAATGGTTCGAATACGTTCAATGCTGGCACTACGATTTTGACTCCAGGTTCGCTAACCAGCACTGGGACACTGGTTGCAACTAACGGCGCAGGAGTCCTGACGTTAAATGGTTCAAACAGCTTTGTTGGAGGAACAACGGTTCTGAACTCGGGGACGTTAATTATTGGTGGAACGTTGGTTACAAACAATGGATCGGGAGTCCTGACGTTGAGTGGTTCAAACAGCTTTGCTGGAGGAACGACGGTTCTGAACTCGGTGACGTTAATTGTTGGTGGAACGTTGGTTGCCAACAATGGCTCAGGAGTCCTGACTTTAAATGGCTCGAACACCTCCAATAGTGGTACTGTCATTCTGAATTCTGGGTCGCTGATCGGTGCTGGAACGCTGGTTGCCACTAACGGCTCCGGAGTCCTGACATTCACTGGCTCTAGCCCCCTCAACTACGGGACGATAAGTGTGACTTCAGGAACTCTTGTTCTCGGATCGACCGGCTTGCCTACGAATACCAGTCCAACACTGCAACCCGTCGTAGTGATAGACCCCGTCCCCGTCCCATTGACGACCGGCTTGCCTACAATTACCGGTGCGACATTGCAACCGGTCGTCGTTAGTTCGGGAACGTTGGCCGTTCAGCTCCCGGTGAAAGTTTCCGCCAAAACCATCAGCGTCAATATCCCCTCAGGCTGCACCGCATGCCAAATTGAAGTTCGACTGAAAGGGGCGCAAAAGTGGGTTCGCTGGAACACCTCCGTCCTCAATGGAAAACCCTCTTTACTGACTCTCAATGCCCCAAGAGTCGCGGGCCCAGTCGAATGGAGAGCCACTGGGACCATAAACTCAGACAAGGCTAAAGCGTTTGCGAAGAAGTCCAAGTTTTCAGACGCCTTCTACCAGGGACCTCGCGTCTTTGATAAGGCTCCGGCGCTGGGCTACGTGGCCACAACGACCTCTGGATATGCCAACGGTCAAAATAGCGGTGTGCCTGTATCAACAGTGGTGAGAACAACCGCCGGAGTGGTGGATTCGCTCAAAGTGGCGAACGTCACTGCCACCGCAACTCCGACATTAACCGCCACGAACACAACGACAACTACGTCGACGACTAGCGCGCAGGTGGATGAGGCGGATATTTGGAAAACCGAGGGAAACTCTGTATATTTCTTCAACCAATTGCGCGGATTGCAAGTTTTGGATGTTTCGGATCCCAGCAGCCCAAAACTGAGCGCTTATCTGCGTCAACCATGCGTCGGTCAGGACTTGTATCTCTTGCCTGAGGAGGTGGCGGGTGAACGTTTGGTGGTGCTGCTCACGCGGGATTTCAGCTCCTATCTCGCGCAAACCAATGTCGTGGTGGTGCGAGTGGCCGGCAAGACTGCGACGGAAGTTTCTCGCACCGTTTTGAATGGCTGGCTTGCAGACAGCCGTTTGCTGGGGAATCGATTGTATGTGGCAACCAGCGATTGGGGGGCCCAAACAGCAGGGACGACGCTATCCGAAGTGCTCGTCGCCACGGATGGCAGCCAGACGGTTGCGGCCGCCCATCAGGTCTCGGGTCAGGCTTCGGGCGCTCTCATCTCCGCAGGTGAAGATTGGATGACTGTCACCACCAGCGACTGGCGGGACTGGAATCATTCGCGGGTTACTTTGTTTAAACTGGATGAGACTGGGGCCACTGTACTGACGCCCAACTCCATCAAGACCGCAGGGAGCGTTTACGACAAGTTCAAGGTATCGTTCCACCAGAACACACTGACAGTTGTTTCCGCTAAGATTGATACATCCAACTTTTGGACCCCAGTGAGTGTGCTGGAGAACTTCAGCGTGGCAGGTGACACATTAGCGACTTTGGAAATCAAGCGCGGGGAGCAACTTCGCGCCACTCGGTTTGCTGGGGAAAAACTTTACGTAGTCACCGCCGAGCAGGTTGATCCGTTGTGGATCATCGACCTTTCGGATCCCGCCGCACCCAGCGTGAAGGGAAGCGTCGAAGTGCCAGGATTTTCTACGTACATCGAGCCAATGGGAGATTCTGGACAGTTCCTTTTCACGATTGGTTACGATTCGGGCAAGGTGGCGGTGTCTCTTTTTGACGTCTCAGACGTAAGCAACCCGGCGCTCAAAAGCAGGGTGTTCATCGAGGAATCCGGCTGGGGTTATAGCGAAGCTACCTACGATGAAAAGGCGCTGAAAATTCTCCCGGAAGATGGTCTCGCACTCATCCCCTTCTCGGCCTTTTTCAGAGGTCCCGTCGTTTTTGCTTCAACTACGGCTGCGAATTCCAGCGCCACCGCTTCCACTTCGGAAAAAACCTCCTTCGTCCGGTTGGTGGACATCGACCTTCAAAACGGTGGCAGCCTGACTTTACGCGGGCGCTTGGATCACGAGTTCACCCCGCGCCGAGCCACTTTGCTCAACGGGATTCTCACCTCCATCTCCCAGAAGGAACTGATTACTGCAAACATCGACGACAGAGATAATCCAGCTGTTTTGGCGGATGTGATGATCGCCTGGCCCGTGAATCAAGTCATCCCCTCGGGCGACTACCTGCTTCAAATTAGCGACGGATCCAGCGCTATGTGGTCCGGTGACAAGGCTGCGGTGCGAATTTCCAAAGGTGCTTCTGAAAACACCATCGTCAACGACATCGAATTGGGAGACGGCATTGTTCAGGATGCAGTGCTGCGTTCCTCCAGACTCTATGTGCTGCGCAAGAACTGGAATCCGAACCTGTCTTGCATGCCTTATGTGCGTTTCATGGATGGGTGGTCCAACTCGTCCACCAATGCAGAACTAGGCTTGGACATCTACGATGCTTCAGCACTTCCCGCCCTGCCTCTTCTGGGGCGCGTTTCGATCAGTACCGGCAGTACCGCCACAAATTGCACCATCAGCAGCCTCCTGTGGGTGACTGACTCCCTACCGGTTGTCATTACTCAAAACAATCCAGCAGCCTACTGGAGGTATCCCAGAGTGGTCTTCAATGACGCAGTTGCGCCCCCAATTGCTTCCTCTGTGGGCGCCATGGTTTCGAGCGTTTCACCCAAAGCGGCAGCCTTGCCGACTGCGTCGCTGGCGATGCCCTTTATGCCGACGTCGGCTTACAACATCAAGCCGGCACCCGCCATGGTGCGGCCCATCGATGTGAGCAATCCCTCCTCACCCGTTGCGTTACGGCCATATCCGCTCGCAACCACTTTAAACACGCTTGTCTCAACCTGTGCCGCAGGTGATGGACTGCTGGTTTTTGGTTACGGCCAAAGCCCCTCTCCTTGGAGAAACGCGAAGTGGCCCGCTGGAATCGAGGTGCCGCAAGTCTACTCGCATCGCCTCGGTGTTCTGGACTTCGCCAACCCGCAACGACCCATCCAACGCATTCCAGTGGTTCTTCCCGGAAGACTTTTCGCGCTGGGTGAAGTCTCCCGCTCCGGCTTTCTCGCGTTCACGGAAAATGTGGTCGAAAAAACCGATGGCCCGGTGCGTCAGCTTCAGGTGAGCTTGGTGGACGAGACGCAGGCGTCCTTGTGTGCATCTACGGAAGTGGGCGTTGGTGCAGTTCTAGCCGCTGAGGGACGAACGGTGATGGTGGCCGATGGGCAATCGGTTCGACGTCTCATGTTGGACGACACTGCGCAGTTAGTCCAAACTGGTGGAATCGCGAAGCTGGATTGGGCCCCGTACGAGTTAAAGATCCAAGGCCTCACCCTGCTGACTAGCAACGGCAACGAAGTGCTCCGTGTGTCGTGGCCGGGCTTGGACGCGGTCGTTGAGTCATGGAAGGTTCAACAATGGTTCCCCGTATCGAGGCTAATGGTCGGCTCCAACCGTGCCATTTATGCGCCGGTTGGCGATTACGGAGTGAATGTGCTCTCTGTTGATACACCCGTTCGCCCCGAATTTCGCCAGCGTGCCGGAAACTAGCCAAATAGTATCTGGAAGCCATTTCGTTACTTCGCAAATTTGTTTGGCATGACATTGCGCCAATGAACGGCCGGAGTCTCGCTCGGGACCTCGCCTGCGTTCTCTAAACATTGATCCAACAGGTTTTTCATTGCTTAATGACAGCCACCCCATGGCACGTCCCGCAAATTCCAAGAAAGCCGCCGAAGTCGCATCCGCCAAGTCCCTCGAGGCCCAACTTTGGGAGGCCGCCGACAAAATGCGGGGAGCCGTGCCGCCCAGCGACTACATGCACGTCTCCCTTGGGTTGGTGTTTCTGCGCTACCTCTCGGTGGCGTTTGAAGCCAAATTCACCGAGCTGACCAACACCCCGCACGCAGATCCGCATGACTCCGAGGAGTACCTTTCCGAAGGCGTCTACTGGGTGCCGGAGGAGGCCCGCTGGCAAACACTCGCAGCCAACGCCCGCGCCGCCGACATCGGCCGCCAGCTTGATGATGCCATGCGTGCGCTCGAACGGGACAACGACGCGCTGAGGGGCGTCCTCCCGAAAATCTTCGGTAAACCCGATTTCAGCTCCCAGATGCTAGGGGGCCTCATCGACCATTTCACCAACCTGAATCTCAAAGGTAGTTCGGATGACTTTGATCTGCTGGGCCGGGTCTACGAGTTCTTCTTGGGAGAATTTTCAGCCATGCAGGGCCGGACGGGCGGCGAACAGTACACGCCCCGTGGGATCGTTGCGCTCCTCGTGGACATGATCGAGCCGCTCCATGGCCGGGTCTACGATCCTTGCTGCGGCACAGGCGGTTTCTTCATCCAAAGCCAAAAGTTCGTGCAGGCTCACTCCGGTAAAATTGGCGACATCGCCATCTATGGGCAGGAACGCAATCCAGAGACCCATCGTCTGGCCCGGATGAACTTGGCCATTCGTAATATCAACGCCAACATTCAGTGGAACAACGAGGGCACCCTCCTCAAGGATGCTCATCCGGATTTACGGTTTGAGTCCATCCTCGCGAATCCGCCCTTCAACATCAAAGACTGGGCGGGAGACCTCCTCAAGGACGACGCCCGCTGGCGCTTTGGCGTTCCGCCCGAAGGCAACGCCAACTTCGCGTGGCTACAACACATCGTTCATCATCTTGCTCATAACGGTTACGCCGCAGTTGTGATGGCCAACGGCTTGATGTCGTCCAACCAAAGCGGCGAAGGCGACATACGCAAGTCCATGGTCGAGGGCGACGTCGTGGACTGCATGATGGCGCTGCCCGGCCAGCTATTTTTTGGCGTACAAATCCCTGTCTGCATTTGGATTTTAACAAAGGACAAAAAAGGCGGAGTCTCTGCTTCTCAAAAGCATCTGCGTTCGCGGGTGGGCGAAACACTTTTTATCGATGCCCGCAAGCTCGGTCACATGATCACCAGAACGCAGAAGGCTTTCTCGGACGATGATCTCCGTCGCATGGCAGACACTTATCATCGGTGGAGGGAAGGC
>Ga0209598_10002535_pt1 | contig 14251 bp, 9 predicted proteins | sample M_140807_EF_Meta_FD_187317 | JGI IMG/M metagenome (GOLD analysis project Ga0209598, IMG submission 187317) | Freshwater microbial communities from Lake Montjoie, Canada to study carbon cycling - M_140807_EF_MetaG (SPAdes) (version 2) | ecosystem: Environmental > Aquatic > Freshwater > Lake... | reverse complement strand
ATCTGTGCCATTCTTCCCCGGTCGCACGGATGCGTCGCAGGAAATGACAGACGTTCAGTCGTTTGCCGTGCTTGAGCCTACCTCGGATGGGTTCCGTAATTATCACGCGCACGAAATTGATAGGCCTGCTGAGGAGTTGCTTATTGACCGTGCTCACCTTCTGAGGCTTTCAGCTCCGGAAATGACAGTTCTCATTGGTGGCCTGCGGGTGCTGAATGCCAATTCTGGAAATCCTCAGATGGGAGTCTTCACCAAGCGGCCTGAGACGTTGACCAATGATTATTTCGTGAATTTGCTTGATATGAGCACTGAATGGAAGACATCTGCCGTATGCGAACACTTTTTCGAAGGTCGCGACCGCACGACCGGCAAGATGAAATGGACCGCCAGTTCCGTGGACTTGGTTTTCGGCTCCAACTCGCAGCTTCGGGCCATTGCCGAAGTATATGCTGAACAAGGAGCCGAGAAGAAGTTTGTAGCCGACTTTGTGGCCGCATGGAACAAGGTCATGAATCTTGACCGGTTTGACCTGAATCCAGCATTACGCAATGGCGCTAAGCCCGTTGTGAAGCGCTAATGGCTTGATTGCCGCGAACTTGGTGCGGCCTGGCTTTCGCTTAAAAGGCACGGCTGACAACTTAGTTGTCAGCCGTGCCTTTTTTATTCGGCTTTTTCGCCCACAGGTTCTGCAATAACAATGAAATCAGCTGTCAATAAATGCTTTATAGAATCGCCAATTAAGGAACCCAACCGGGTAACGCTGCGGCTTGCACGATCCATGTGGCCATTTGGGCTTCGTCGAGGGTGTCTGTTTCACGGATGTCGATCCACCGCGCTTCTTTGCTGCGTGCTGTTCCGCCGGGAGGAATCGGATCGAGTGACATGCCATCAAAGAACGTCACTTTCACGTAGTGCGTTAAAACGTGGAACGACAGGAACCAGCTTTTGCCATCGATACCGTAAAATGGTGAGTTCCATTTCACGCATTTGCGAACATGGGGTAAGTTCTTCACGATAAGTGCGTCGAGTCGCTTTCCGAGGCTTTGTTTCCAGCCCGGCATATTGTCGATGTACTCTTGCACGGGGGCATCGCCGTCTGCCTTGGCGATTTGCGGATTTCCACCGGAAAGCAGTTTCACTGGCTTGGCCTTGGGCTTTTTCGTGTTGTCGTCCATGATTTCACCCCCAATCAATTCGCTGTGCAGGTGTTGTGTATGGTTAGCGTTCTGAAAACCTGCTTATCCGATGGATACGGAGTGATCTGCTCATTCGGCAAGCCTATGGAACTATGATCGAACCAGGCAAATAAAAAAGCGCAAGCCGAGTACATCGGCCTGCGCAAAGATCAGGTTAATTGAGTGTCTCGATTGGCACCCTTCAAGTTAGGATCAATAGCGGTAGCTGTCGGTCTTGAATGGTCCTTCTTTGGACACATGAATGTACGCGGCCTGCTCAGCCGTCAGTTCGGTCAGCTCAACATTCAGCGTCTTGAGCTGCAAGCGGGCGACGTGTTCGTCGAGTTTCTTCGGCAGCACGTATACGCCAATGGGGTACTTTTCGTTATGCAGCCACAGTTCGATCTGAGCGAGAACCTGGTTGGCGAACGAGGAGCTCATCACGTACGAGGGGTGACCCGTACCGCAGCCCAGATTCACCAGACGGCCCTTGGCAAGAAGAATAATCCGCTTGCGGTCTGGGAAAATGATGTGGTCAACCTGTGGCTTGATCTCTTCCCATGGGTAGTTTTCAAGCGATGACACGTCGATTTCGTTATCGAAGTGGCCGATGTTGCAGACAATGGCCTGATTCTTCATTTTGGCCATGTGGGCGTGCGTAATAACTTTGTAGTTACCCGTGGCTGTCACAAAGATGTCGGCCTTGTCGCAGGCGTAATCCATGGTGACAACGCGGTAACCTTCCATGGCGGCCTGCAACGCGCAGATGGGGTCGACTTCGGTGATCCACACCTGCGCCGAGAGGGCGCGCAGTGCCTGAGCCGAACCCTTACCCACATCGCCGTAACCAGCCACGACGGCAATCTTGCCAGCGATCATCACATCGGTGGCGCGCTTGATACCGTCAACCAGCGATTCGCGGCAACCGTAGAGGTTGTCGAATTTCGACTTGGTAACGGAATCGTTGACGTTGATGGCGGGGAATTTCAGTTCGCCACGCTTGTGCATCTGGTAGAGGCGGTGAACACCCGTGGTGGTTTCCTCGGTAACACCCTTCACTGCTGCGAGGTTCTTGGCGTACCAGCCTGGATGCGAGGCGATACGGCTCTTGATGGCTGCGTAAAGAATGCGTTCTTCTTCGCTGGTGGGCTTATCCAGAACGTGGATATCCGCTTCGGCGCGGGCACCGAGGTGGAGCAGCAGGGTCGCGTCGCCGCCGTCGTCGAGAATCATGTTCGAGTGGCCACCGTCGGCCCACTCGAAGATTTTGTGTGTGTAGTCCCAATACTCAACCAGAGACTCGCCCTTGTAGGCGTAAACGGGAATACCGCCGGCAGCAATAGCAGCCGCAGCGTGGTCCTGTGTGGAGTAGATGTTACACGAGGCCCAGCGGATCTCGGCACCAAGGGCTTTAAGCGTCTCGATGAGCACGGCAGTCTGGATGGTCATGTGCAGTGAGCCGGTGATGCGTGCGCCCTTGAGGGGTTGGCGCGCCGCGTACTCCTGCCGGATGGCCATCAAGCCGGGCATTTCGGTTTCAGCAATGGCAATCTCGCGGCGGCCCCATGGGGCCAGCGAAATGTCAGCGACCTTGAAATCAGTGAAAGAAACAGGTTTTTGAACAGCAACGCTCACGTTCATAGTCTCCTAAACCAATGAACGGGCGCCGTTGCACAGTAATATTCCACCTCATCGAGCCTGGCAGGAACGCCCATGCGTACCGTCGCAGCGCCCCTCGTTGAGTTGGTGTTGAAGTGTTGCCTTATGCAAGGCTCCGTGGGAGAACCATATTCCCAGAACATTTTATACATAGGAGAATGCGAGGCACAGAGGCAAGTTTTCTGGAAAACCGATTCCCTTTCAATCCAACGTGAAGCTGAATATTCGTGCCTGTTAGGTGAGGGCCTTTATCTTTCGCCGCGCAGTACTCCGTAGCGGTTGTTTCAAACCAGCATGAGTAGCCAGTCTGACAAGATATGCGTGTGGCTGTCCCAAAAACATATGCTGATGGCGCTGCCTTTTCTTGGAGATTCCAATGACAACCAATTACGACCCAATTGCCGAGCAATATCAGCGCTCTAAACAGCAACCGTGGCGGACCTTTGTTGAGTGTTTCACCTTGATGAATTTAGTGGGTGATACAAGAGGCATGGCCGTCTTGGATGTTGCCTGTGGTGAAGGTTTTTACACGCGTATGATCCGGCAACGTGGAGCAGCGCGGGTCACCGGCGTGGACTTGTCGCATGGAATGATCGACTTGGCAAGAGCCCAAGAAGCTCGTTATCAGCTTGGGATCGAATACCTCGTAGCTGACGCTCGAGAATTGCCAGTTACCGGCCAGTTCGATCTGGCTGTGGCCGCCTATCTACTTAACTATGCCAGAACAAGTAACGAACTTCAGGCGATGTGCCATGGAATTGCCAGCTCTCTGAAGTCGGGTGGCCGCTTCGTGACGGTCAATTGCAATCCTGCAATGATATTCAGCGCAGCACCGTCTTACCGAAAATATGGCTTTGAAACGAACGTGGAGGGGCCTTGGCAAGAAGGTGCTCCCATCAAGTGGACATTTCATCTGAGTGACGGTCCGTTCGACATTGAAAACTATCACTTGGATGTGGCGTTACACGAGGAAGCATTTCGCAAGGCAGGGTTTAGGGAAGTACGGTGGCACGCGCCGCAGTTATCTTCCGAAGCGTTCATGGAAAAGGATCAGGATTTCTGGTCAACCCTGTTGGAATATCCCCCCATGACATTCATCGAGTGTTTCAAGTGAATTGGTGAGGCTAGGGCGCTGAAAGTTATTCCAAACTTAAGCGGCTATTGCCCCTGAATGTTGGTAAACACAAAAATTTCCCCCCCCCGCACAAAATATCTCGTGATGTATTCGTATATAATTCAGATTTGTAGGCATCTCAACACGAGACAAGCGGTGGATCGGGTTTTCGCAAGTTGTTCCAAGTGTGCATATTTGTAAATAGGAAAGCCTATCATGGCAATCGACATGTTCCTCAAGCTTGACAGCATTCAGGGCGAAAACACCGACAGTAAGCACACGGGCGAAATCGAATTGGTGAGCTTCAGTCATGCTGTCAGTAATCAAACCACCGCAGGTTCGGGTACCAGCGGTTCAGGCGCCGGTAAAGAGGCGTTTGGGGCTTTGGAGTTTGTGGCCCGTACCAACAATTCATCCTCAACACTTTCCAAGTCGCCTCTTGAGGTAATCATTTCAAAAATGCAAAGTTGACGACTAGATAGGCTGGAAAGGAACAACAGGAATATTTCACCATCGAGTTGACCGAGGTGTATGTTTCCGAGTACAGCAACGGTAGCCTAGCAGTAAGTATGTCCGATCCATCCTCAGCGCCACATCAGCACTTGAGCCATAATGGGTAAAGGATGATTAAGGTATGAACTTAAAATTGAAGCATTGTCTGGCAAATACTTTTCACCGACGCACCGTAGGATCTTGAACAGCCGATGTGAGAAGCTTCTGCACCTGAAATTATTTTGAGTCTTCTCGTCAATCTGGGCAAGTTGGTTTGGATGGCCTGCGATTGTTTTCGCGGCGGCTCAGTCGATATGCTAATGCATATTCGAGGAGACAGAGATGAAGGCTTTATCGCCGCAAATTGCGCTTGCCACAGTATTAAGCGTATTGGCTATTTCCTGTTCCCCTCGCAGGGTCGAGAAGACCGAGGATGAAGTAGTCCAGAAAATCGTGGCGACGAGCGCGCTGGTACGTGATGTCACGGTCAGCCAGCAGTATGTTTGCCAGATCCATGCGCAGCGTCATATCAATGTGTGCGCACTGGAGGTAGGGTACCTCGAGAAAATCAAAATCCGAGAAGGGCAGCCGGTGAAGGAGAACGAACTTCTGTTCCAAGTCCTGCCGACACTTTACAAGGCCCGGTTAGATGTTGAGGTGGCAGAAGTTCTGGTAGCCAATCTGGAGTTCAACAACACCAACCGATTGTTCAAGGAAAACGTGGTTTCTGAGAACGAACTGGCGCTTCAACAAGGAAAATTGGCGAAGGCCCAAGCGAAAGCTAGTTTGGCGCGGTCGGAATTGAAGTTTACGGAAGTTCGAGCCCCTTTCGACGGAATCGTGGACCGGCTCAACCAGCAGGAAGGTAGCTTGGTGAAAGAGGGGGAAATCCTGACCACACTTTCTGACAATTCGGTGATGTGGGTTTACTTCAATGTTCCGGAGTCGCGTTATCTCGATTACATGGCTGAAGCAAAGGATAACAAGCAGTCTGAGGAAGTTGTTCTCGTATTAGCCAATGGGCGGAAGTTTTCCCAGATAGGAAAAATCGCGGCGGTGGTCGCCAAGTTTAATAACGAAACCGGAAACATACCGTTCCGAGCGGACTTTCCAAACCCCGATCGGCTGTTGAGGCACGGTCAGACGGGGAATGTGATTCTTAGCAAGAATCTAAAGAATGCCACGGTGATTCCACAGCGCGCGACCTTCGAGAATCTTGATAAGAGGTACGTGTATGTGGTGGGCGACGACGGGTTAGTGCGCCAGCGCGAATTGTCGGTTCTCTATGAGCTGGAAGACATCTTTGTGATCAAGTCTGGATCGCTTTCGACAGAGCGGATCGTGCTCGAGGGCATATTCCAAGTTCACGATGGGGACCGGGTGGAGATCGAGTATCGCGATCCGAAAGAGGTCATGGCTAATTTGAAGAACCGCGCGGAATGAGCCTGTCGCCCCGCTGAGCTGAAAATGGAACTACCGCATGTTCTCCAAAATCCTGCATAGACCCGCGCTGGCGATCGTCGTTTCGGTCGTGATTGTGTTTTTAGGTGGCTTGGCCATCAAGACACTTCCACAGTCTCAATTTCCTTCGATATCACCGCCCAGTGTTATGGTTTCGATCGCCTACCCGGGCGCGAGCGCGGGCGTGTTGGTGGACTCCGTTCTGATCCCCCTCGAGAGGGCGATCAACGGTGTGCAGGACATGCGGTACATGTCGTCCAGCGCCACGAGCGCCGGCGAGGCGACCATCATGGTGTACTTCGAACCAGGCACCGATCCCGACATGGCGGTGGTTAACGTTCAAAACAGGATATCAATTGTTCGCAATTTGCTGCCGCCACTGGTGCAGCGCGAGGGCATCGTGGTCATGCAGGTCATGCCAAGCATGCTCATGTATGTGAACATTTTCAGCAAAGAACCGGGGGTGGACCAAACCTTCCTCTACAATTTTTCACAGGTGAATGTGCTTCAGGTGATACGGCGCGTCCACGGCATAGGCAGCGCCACCATTTTGGGTAGCCGTGAATTTGCCATGCGAGTGTGGCTTAAGCCCGACAGGCTAAGGGCCTACAACATGTCCACCGAGGATGTGATGAAGGCGCTAGCCGAACAAAGTATTATTGGATCTCCAGGCCGGCTCGGGCAGGCGACAGGTAGAACATCGCAATCGATCGAATACGTGCTTACCTATAAAGGTCGCTTCACCAAGCCGGCCGAGTATGAAAACGTCGCAATCAAGGCTAATTCCGATGGGCAGATTCTTCACCTTAAGGACGTGGCTGACGTCGAATTGGGTGCCAGGTTTTTTGATATCTATTCAGACATCAATGGGTATCCTTCCGCGGCTATCGTCTTGAAACAAAGTCCCGGCTCCAATGCTGTGGAGGTAATTAACGAGGTGAAGCGTCAGCTTGAGCAGATTAAACTTGAATCGTTCCCGCCGGGAATGGAGTTCGAGGTTACCTACGATGTGTCCAAGTTCCTCGAGGCCTCCATCGAGAAGGTCTTGCACACGCTGATTGAAGCGTTTTTCTTGGTGTCGCTTGTGGTGTACCTGTTTCTGGGCGACATCCGCTCAACCTTGATCCCAACGATTGCCGTTCCCGTCTCACTGATTGGGACGTTTTTCGTGATGAAGATGTTCGGGCTGTCGATCAATTTGATCACGTTATTTGCCATGGTTTTGGCCATTGGTGTGGTGGTTGACGACGCGATTGTTGTGGTGGAGGCGGTGCATGCCAAAATGCACGAGAAGCATCTGTCTCCGTTCCGGGCAACGAGCGAGGTGATGGATGAGATTTCAGGGGCGATCGTTGCTGTCACACTGGTGATGACGTCTGTGTTTGTGCCGGTAACCTTTGTTCCAGGTCCGGTTGGAACTTTCTACAGGCAGTTCGGCATAACAATGGCGGCGGCGATCGTTTTGTCAGGCATCGTGGCACTGACGCTGACTCCGGTATTGTGCGCGATGATTCTTAAGCCACACACACCCGGGGCTGCCAAAAGGCTGGGGCCGGTTGGCTTATTCCTTTGGTTGTTCGACAAAGGGGTGAATTTGGTTACGGCGGGCTACGGTGCTGTGCTTTACCGCTTGGTGCCGCGACGCTTGGTCGCTCCACTTATTGTGGCGGGTTTTGCTTACGGCATCGTCGATGTGACCAAGGTATTGCCTACTGGATTTATTCCTGGTGAAGATCAGGGAATGATTTATGGCATCATTCAGACTCCGCCTGGCTCAACCCTTGAATATACCAACGCCAAGTCTCACGAGCTTCAGGCCATTGCGATGGAGTTGACGGATGAGGTGGGTTCGGTCTCCTCGCTGGCAGGCTATGAGGTTCTTACCGAGGGGCGAGGTTCAAACGCGGGCACTTGTTTGATCAACCTCAAGCAGTGGTCGGAGCGCAAACGAACGTCGCGGGAGATCATCGCGGATTTGGAGGAAAGGTGCCGCAAGATATCAAATGTCAAGCTCGAGTTCTTCGAGCCTCCCGCTGTGCCCGGGTTTGGCGCCGCTGGCGGCTTTTCTGTTAGGCTTCTCGACAAGAACAGCTCCACGGATTACCGCCGCTTGGGGGATGTTACCGAGAAATTTATGAAGGCCCTTTCCAAACGCGAGGAACTGTCTGATGTATTCACATTCTTCAATGCCAACTATCCTCAGTACGAGCTGGTGATCGACAGCGATTCAGCCATGCAGAAGGGCGTGTCGATCGGCAAGGCGATGGATACGCTCGGTATCCTCATTGGCAGCACATATGAGCAGGGATTTATACTTTTTGGTCAGTTTTACAAGCTTTATGTTCAAGCTGCACCTGAGTACCGCCGGTATCCCGACGACCTTAACTATCTGTTCGTGAAGAACGATCGCGGGGAAATGGTCCCTTACACCGCGTTCATGAAAGTGCGGAAGATGCAGGGGCTTAACGAGATTACCCGATACAACCTTTACCCATCGGCAGCGATACAGGGATCACCGGCAGCGGGGTACAGCAGCGGACAGGCCCTGCAGGCTCTCAAGGAAGTGGCGGCGGAAACCCTACCCCAAGGCTACGGCCTCGGGTGGGAAGGACTGTCTTTCGATCAAGCAAATGCGGGCAACGAAGTTGTCTACATCTTTCTGATCGTTATTGCATTTGTGTATCTTGTGTTGGTCGCTCAATACGAGAGTTTTTTGTTGCCCTTTGCCGTACTCCTATCCCTGCCTATTGGAATCTTCGGGGCGTTCGTTTCCTTGCAATTAATGGGCCTTGCGAACGATGTCTATGCCCAGATCGGCCTCGTCATGCTTGTTGGTCTTTTGGGTAAAAACGGCATACTTATTGTGGAATTCGCCGTGCAACGGCGTCGGGAGGGGCTTTCGTTTCTCAATGCGGCTGTCGAAGGCGGCACACTTCGCTTCCGGCCAATTATGATGACCTCCATGGCCTTCATCGCCGGGCTGGTGCCCATGGTTTACGCCACGGGAGCCGGGGCCATCGGCAACCGGACCATTGGCACGGGCTCGGCAGGTGGAATGTTGGCCGGGACCTTGATTGGAGTTTTCGTTACCCCAGGGTTGTATTACCTTCTCGCCAAGTTAGCTGGCGACGGTAAACTCGTTTCGGATGACATCAAGAAGCCTGCCTCAGCGGAAGTGGATCATCCCCATTAACCAGTTCTCCCGGATGCTGGCGCCAGATTCTTGAGCCAATTCTTTATTTTTCTCGAATTCGCCATGCTTGGTCATGGTGTATCCGGAATTTTCCATCAATGAAACAGGTTGGTATGTCGATACCAAGGAGTGTTGTCGGGTCCATGCTGACTTCCGGGATTTCGGCATGGCGGAGCTGGAGAGTGAAGTGAGCGCATGAACACCCCAGCGGGAAAATCAAGCTATGCCTTGGCAGCCATGGTTCTTTTGCTGGGGACGGGGTGTGGCATTCCCCAATTGCGGCAACCCGGCGCCAACCCACCGATCCCAACTGATTTTCCCGGACAGGAGCGCCCAGAGGCGCAACCAGAGGCCCAACCAGAGGAGCAGGTTGCTGAAAATTCTTCACGCCTTGGCTATGAGGAATTTTTCCATGATCCGGTTCTTAATCAGTTAATTGGCTCCGCCTTGGCCAATAACCTCGAGCTGCGTGTACTAAATGAAGAGATCCAGATCACCAAGAATGAAGTTATCGCTCGGCAGGGTGCGTACCTACCTTTCGTCACGATCGGCGGCGGTGGCGGCCTCGACAAACCCAGTTACTACACTCGCGACGGTGCCATCGACAGGGAGCTTCAGATCTTACCGGGGCGGCCTATTCCTGACCCGATATGGAACTCCGCACTGGGATTGGGATTCGTGTGGCAACTCGACATTTGGCGGCAGTTACGAAACGCGCGAGACGCCGCCATGCGGCGGTATGTGGGAGCACGGGAGAAACGGAACTACCATGTAACCCGGCTGGTTTCAGAAATTGCCGACCTTTACTATCGCCTAATGGCGCTTGACAAGCGTATTGACAACCTCGATATGACGATCCGGCTTCAGGAAAAGAGCCTTGAATTCTCCAAGGCTATGAAGGATGCCGGCAGGGGAACCGAACTTCCAGTGCAGAGGTTTCAGGCCGAGGTTAGTCGCAATCAGAGCCAGAAGTTGATTGTTCGGCAGGACATCATTGAGGCGGAAAACAGAATCAATTTTCTGCTGAACCGCTATCCCCAGCCAATCGAGCGCGTATCTGATGGTTTCTTTGATATTACCATTCACGCATTGTCTGCTGGTATGCCCTCGGAATTACTGGATAATAGGCCTGATATTAGGCAAGCGGCACGCGAAGTGGAGGCCGCTGGACTAGACATTAAGGTCGCAAAGGCCCGTTTTTACCCTGTACTCATGATCAATGCCGCGGCTGGCTATCAGGCCTTCAACCCCAAGTACCTACTCAATACTCCAGAGGCGATCGCCGCGAGCGTTGCCGGTGATCTGGTTGCCCCGCTCATCAACAAGAAGGCCATCAAAGCCGACTACATGAGCGCCAATGCCCGGCAATTGCAGGCGATTTACAATTACCAAAAGACGATCCTTGGCGCCTTTACCGAGGTTGTCAATAAACTCTCGATGGTCGATAATTACTCGAAAAGCATCGAGATAAAGAAAAAACAGCTTCAGGCCCTTGAAACCTCCGTGGAAGTGGCTTCCCGTCTTTTCAAAAATGCTCGTGCCGAGTACATCGATGTCCTGTTCGCCCAGCGTGACCTTATGGATGCGCGATTGGTGATGATCGAAACCAAAAACCAGCAATTGTCGGCAATTGTCATGGCGTACCAGGCATTGGGCGGAGGCGACGCGCTATCTGGAGAGCCGTTGGAGTTGCCCGGACGGCATCGACCAACTTTTGTGGTGCCACGTCCCGCTGAGGTTGCCACATTGCCTTAACGAAGCTTGATTATCAGATGCCTCATGGACAACTCAGTGGGCTAGGTCTCATGTTTCGATAGGCAACTTGTGTTGGCTGAATATTTGGATTGTTCACCGCAAGAGTGCATAGTCGATCCTTGTCTTTGCGAGTCAAGGATGGCCAATCCTGACGATTGGATACTAACTGAATCGAGCCAAATTTATGTTTAGAATTGCTGTCACCGGCATGCGTTGTTTGTTACATTAAACTACCGCACGCCACAGCTTTGGATCAGCCTTGCCTAAGATTGTGATGATTGACAATGGTATTCCCGCAGAACCGTGGCACGGGCATTGTTAAACAACCATAAGCCGCAGAGGGCACACAGATGAAGCATGCGGTTTGTGCGTTGGCATTGTTGGTGATGGCTTTGGCTTGCAGCAAAGGCCGTACAGAAGAACGCGCTGATTTTTTCGAATTGAAGATTCGCCCGGTATTGGTGGAAACCTGCTTTCGCTGCCACGGCGGGACCAAAACAAGCGGTGGTTTGCGGTTGGATTCTCGCGAGGGCTTGCTCAAGGGCGGAGATTCTGGACCGGCCATTATTCCCCTCAAGCCGATGGAGAGTCTGCTCATTCGGGTCATCCGCCGAGAAGCGGGTATCGCGGCGATGCCTCCGGAGAAAAACAAGGCCTTGCGGCCCGAACAGGTCGCGGATTTCATTTCATGGATCAAGGCCGGCGCCGTTTGGCCTGCAAACACAGTAAAATTCGAAAGTAAAAAGCACTGGGCGTTCGAACCGATCCGTGATGCGTCTATACCCAATGTTAAGGATAAGGATTGGGTTAAGACCAGTGTCGATTCATTTATCCGTTCGCGACAGGAGGCACTTGCTGTTCATCCAGCCTCTTCTGCCGGTAAGCTAACCCTGATTCGACGCGCCACATTTGATTTGACAGGATTGCCTCCCAAGCCCGAGGAAGTGACGACTTTTTTGGCCGACAAATCGCCTCAGGCTTATGAAAGACTGATTGATCGTTTGCTCCAGTCGCCTGCCTATGGTGAACATTGGGGCCGGCACTGGCTCGACGTGGTTCGCTATGCGGACACGGCTGGCGACACAGCCGACTACCCGGCGCCTCTTGCTTGGAAATATAGAAATTATGTGATCAACTCGTTCAATGCCGACAAGCCATACGATCAGTTCCTTCGTGAACAAGTGGCAGGCGATGTGCTGGCGCTGAAAGGGTCGCGTGAGAAATACGCGGAGCAGGTGACAGCGACTGGTTTTCTTGCGGTGTCGCGCCGTTTTGGTTTTGATTCTGAAAATTATCATCATCTCACGATACAAGACACCATCGACACGCTCGGGCAGGCTGCACTTGGGCTTAGTCTGGGTTGTGCCCGCTGTCACGATCACAAATTCGACGCGATCACGATGCGCGATTATTATGGCTTATATGCGATATTTGACAGCAGTCGGTATGCCTTCCCGGGTTCCGAGCAAAAGCAGAGGATGACAACCCTTGCCCCATTGGCGCCACCCGATGAGTCCGGGAACAAGTGGACGGAGTACGAATCCCGTGTGGCAATGGTTTCAGATCGTTTGTCGCGCCAAAAGCAGCCCGTTCCAGTAACCCCGCTGCACTCGTTGCATGAAATGGACGGCGATTTTGAAACTCAGGCTCCTGCCGCGGGAGGCAGCAACGGTGTATTGGTCCTGCCCTGGCTTTACGAAGGAAATATAGCTGTTACCGCTTCAGCCCAGAGCCCATTCAAAAATCTGCATCCGGCAGGCCGGTTGGGTACCAGTATTGCGGCCGGTACTGGGCATTACCGTATTTGGCAGGCGCCAATGGCAATCCAGAAGGCAGAAGTCGTCTTTGTCAATTTGGACTTCCGGATAAGCGGGGTCGATGCTGCCACTCAAGGTTTCCATTCGTTGGTATTGGGCTCAATTGACGGGGTCCCTGCGGTGGAGATTCGTCTGGGGATCGATTCGGTGGTGTTACAAACCGGTGGCACACCACAAAAACTATCGGTGTTGAAACCGAATGAATGGCAAAACTTGCAACTCGTGATCGATTTGAAGACCCGCAAGTTTTCCGGCCATGTCGGTTCTCCGGGTGCTGTCACCGCCTTTCAAGACAAACCCATATCCAGCAGTTATTCAGGCAGCATCGAGGCGTTGTTTCTTAAGTCTGTTGATGAGGGCAATAAAAAGCTTCCAGCGATCGATTACGATAATATTGGATTGCGCAAAACACCAATCGCCGAAGTGGCCACCACGATACCTGCACCCATCAATGCTCCACCAGATCCAGATTCTGTTGCCATTGCTGCCGAGTTCCAGCAACTGGCTGGCTTCGATGGTGACTTTGAAAACCAGACGCGCAATATGCCGCCTGTTGCGCCATGGAATCCCGGCCCTAACAGTCTGGTGAAAATTTCAGAAGCGTCGCAAAGCCCCTTTCGCAATCTGTATGAGGCAGGGCGATTGGGAGTCCATATGCCCAACCGTGGGCAGTACGACGGTTTCGGGTTGACGATTTCCAATGCTGCGCCAGATAGCAATGGGCGATTGCATATCAGTTATGACTTCCGGTGTGCCGATTCGACAGCAGGCGGTGGCGGCACATGGCGTTATTACATTGGGCAAGGGCCGGGCAATTCCGCGGCAATTGAGTTGTATTTCAACGCGAAAGAATTATTCAACCGGAGCGGCAATGACAAAAAATCAGTGGCCCTACTCATGCTTGGCGAGTGGTATCAGATCCGACTGGTTCTTGATATTAAGGCGCGGAAATACACGGGCGTTTTGGAATCATCGAAATTCAGAAAAGAATTTCACGGAGACTGTTCCGCTGGCTGGACTGGTGTTATCGACTACTCATTCATCGACAGCTATGGCCACATTCCCGGCGTGCGCCCGGCAATCGATGCCGACAACTTTGTGGTGGGAGCCCAGCCCATCGCGGGCATTTCAGTACCGCTTATCCAGCGCAATTCATCGGCTGACGGCAAAAGGAAGCGCATTGCCGAGCTTCGCAAGCAATTGGAAACGGTGCGTTCCAAAATCGAGGAAGACCGGAAAGAGTTGGCCAGATTGGTAGAGGCAGGGCCTTTCGAGGTGGCTTATGCCATGGCTGAAGGAACGCCCCACAGTGTCCGCATGCAGCTTCGTGGCGAACCTGATCGACTGGGAGAAGTGGTGAAACGCGGCACGATTCAGGCGCTCGCTGGTGGCCCGCTCCCAGAAGGTACTCCGGGCAGCGGACGTTTGGAATTGGCTCAGTGGCTAACGCAGCCCACGAATCCACTCACCGCCCGGGTCATGGCAAATCGCATCTGGCAGTATCACTTTGGCCGTGGTTTGGTAAAAACGCCCAACGACTTCGGTGTTCGCGGTATCCCTCCGACCCATCCTGAGTTATTAGACC
>Ga0209598_10002534_pt1 | contig 14257 bp, 11 predicted proteins | sample M_140807_EF_Meta_FD_187317 | JGI IMG/M metagenome (GOLD analysis project Ga0209598, IMG submission 187317) | Freshwater microbial communities from Lake Montjoie, Canada to study carbon cycling - M_140807_EF_MetaG (SPAdes) (version 2) | ecosystem: Environmental > Aquatic > Freshwater > Lake... | reverse complement strand
CCCAATACTTCTCTTCGAGTACGAGTACCGTTTCACTCAGTACGAGTACGAAAAGAACCATTGGTATGAATTGCTAGCCACGATAATGCCGGATGAACCGAAAATCTCTGCAAGCCGGGCGCTTATTCCCCCACCCCGGCCACTCGGATCGATGACCTTGCCTCTTGGGTTCAACTGCAATCCCTGGAAAACCGCTCTTTCGAATTTTCGCACGATCGAGCCACTACTGTCGACATCGTAGGATTACCCAACACCTCACGCCCGCACCTTCACTTTTTCTTAATTATTTCTTCACGATCAGCGGAGACTTGTTTGTTTTATACTTGACTTATGTTAATTTGGCGTGAATCGCTGAACTACCCTCTATCCGATGCATCGTAGCTCGGTAGATTTCTGCGTGTCGGTGCAGGGCGTACCGAACGATTGGAATTTTTGTAACTTGTTTGAAGGGGTAGAATTGATGAAGAGCCAATGGAATTGGTCAAGAAAAAGCCGCCGAGCATTCACGCTCGTCGAATTGTTGGTAGTGATTGCAATCATCGGTATTCTCGTTGGGTTGTTGCTCCCAGCAGTCCAAGCTGCTCGTGAAGCTGCACGCCGAATGAGCTGCTCGAACAACGTCAAGCAAATCGGCTTGGCTGTCCAGAACCACGAATCGGCTTACAAGAAACTGCCTCACAGCGGTCAGTGCGATTCGACCGGAAACTCGACAACGGTCTACATGATGCACTCGACGGCAACTTTGTTGCTTCCTTACATCGAGCAGCAATCCGTGTACAACCTCTTTAATTTCACCGAAAACTCGATCACCTTTTATGGGGCCTCCCCAAGCGGTACGAACTTCATCACCCCGAGCGGTTGCGTGATCCATCGCAATTCCAAGGGCAAGTCGTACGACGATCCAACCCACCCATCGGGTCAGACTGCTGCTCAGACCAGCATTCCTACCTACGTATGTCCATCGACACCACTGGATACCGGTTCCCGGGATCCCGTCGATCGACTCGGTGGTATCGACTACATGTTTATCGCGGTGACCGATGTCGACTCCCGAGTTGGCTCTGCAACTTACGGGATGCGAACCCCTAGCTCGGATTCTCAGTACTTCCAAATGCGAGTGCTCGGAATGCTCGATTGCGAAGGCAGCCGCTTGGCATCGACCACTGACGGAACCTCCAACACGGTGTTCGTGATCGAAGATGCAGGTCGTGCTCACCCGAACGTAACGCTTTTCGGTGCTCTGTCGACTCGCTACACGCCGGTTTCGTCCCCAGCATTCCCAGTGAACATGTCCACCGGGCCTCTTGGTCGTCACATGTACGCATGGGCCGACGCTGATGCGAACACCAACGGTTACTCTGGTCCAAGCAACGCCATTGCTCCAGGAAGTCGTCTGGCGAAGATCAACAATTTCCAAAGCCCAACCGGTGGCCCACCTGAGTGCCTCTGGTCGGTCAACAACTGCGGACCTAACGACGAACCATTCGCCTTCCACGGTGCTGGTGCTAACGCAGGCTTCGGTGACGGAGCTGTCAAGTTCCTCTCGGCCAACACCGACGGTGTTGTCCTCAAGTGGATGATTGGTCGTAACGATGCTGTTATCTACGAAATGCCGGAGTAAGCCGTGAATCTTTGGAGATTAGTCGCTGTTCTTTTCGTTGGTGTGGCTCTGATCGGTTGCCAGTTGAAGGTACCCTTGATGAACACGCCGGTGGATGTATCAGGCAAGCTCACCAAGGGTGGCCAAGCCTTAGGGAATGTAACCCTGATGCTTCAGCCACTTGAGACCGGCCACCCCGTACCACTAGCCGTTGGAAACGACGGTTCGTTCAAAGGGACCGTTATCCCCGGAAAGTATGCTTACTTTCTAGTCGCCAAAGAGGATGGTAGCTCAAACCTCAACGGCGTGGACAAGTCCTTGATGGAGGCCAACATGACACGTACCGTCAAGATTGAGCCGGGCCAGACTCAATTGGACGTCTCCTTGTAGAAAAGCCTGAGAGTTTTCAAAAATTAGAAAAAGGGCGATTGGATCAGTTCCAGTCGCCCTTTTTCGTTGGCTGAATACAGGACGCATAAGGTTGGAACTATCAAAAGAAGAGTTTGATCAGGTTTTTTGCGGTTGAAAGCTTGGTTTTTGCGTACTCAGCTTCGCGGTACTCGTACTCGTACTCAAAACGCCAGAATCGATTCGAGTCGATAGCCTTTTCAAGGAACCGCGCACCCCGGTATTTGGTCTATCGATCGACTGCATCCGAAAGCTTCCCTTCGAGTACGAGTACCATTTCATTGAGTACGAGTAGGAGTACGAGTAGGAGTACAATGAGAAGCAGCAGCACAAGTTCGCACAAGCAACCACTCCCGAAGAGCCAAAAAAAGAAATTGATAACTCACGACGGAAATGAATGGATGACGCGAGGATTCCGTTTGAGAGCCATGCCGTTTTCGTTAAACTGGGCATCGGGCGGCTTCCTCGAACATTCAGAACTTGTAATTTAAAACCCGATGATTGTCACCATCGACGGTCCAGCTGGGGCAGGAAAGAGTTCCGTTGCGCACAAGCTCGCGGAGGCCCTAGGCTTTTTTTTCCTTGATACCGGAGCGATGTATCGCTGTGTAACTCTGGCATGCCTACGTGCCGAGATCGATTTGCAAGACACCTCGGCCACCCTAGCGATCGCTCAAGGCTGCAAAATCGAAATGTCCAAAGGATCTGTGAAACTTAACCAATTGGACGTCACGCGGGAGATTCGCAATCCCTTGGTTGCGAAATCGATCAAGCCCATTGCGGGAAGTCCAGCCATCCGGGAATTGATGGTCCAAGAGCAGAGACGCATTTGTTCGAATATCGACTGCGTGACCGAGGGAAGAGACCAAGGAACCGTCGCGTTCCCTGAGGCGCAGTGCAAGATCTTCCTGACCGCCACGCCCGAGGAGCGAGCTCGTCGACGCTTCCAGCAACTTCTTGATAACGACATGGACGCCGACTACGACGAGATCCTGCGTCAACAAAACGAAAGAGACGCGAATGATTCCAACCGCCAGTCGGGCCCTCTGAAGGCCGCCGGTGATGCGATCGTCGTATACACCGATGGATTGACCGAGCAGCAGGTCCTCGAAAAACTCCTTGAAATTGTTCGTGTCCGGGCCCAACAGGTTCCTTCATGAGCGATCAAGCCTTTGAGTTGCAAAAACCAGCTCGGAAAAGGTCCCGTTCCGAGCCGACTGGCGAGAAAGGCAAACCACCCGATGGCGAAAGCCATTCGAGTTTCTACACTCGCAAAATCGTCTATCGTTTTCTCAGAATGATCTGCAGAGTGTTATACGTCCTGTGGTTTCGCGTGCGGACCGAGGGCCGCCATCATGTGCCGCTTGACGGTGGTGGAATGCTCCTCTCTACGCACCAATCGGTCATGGATCCAATCTTGCTCGGATTGGCGTGCAACCGAAGCTTGAACTTTTTAGCCCGCAGTACCCTTTTCAAGAACCCTGCATTTTCATTGCTGTTGAGAATTCTCAATTCAATCCCGATCGACCGTGAACGGGGTGGGCTCAGCGGTCTGCGAGAGATGCTCGCAAGATTGCGATCCGGAGAACTTGTGGTGCTTTTCCCGGAAGGGACTCGGACAAACGACGGCACCATCGGGGAGCTAAAGGCTGGTTTTTTGCCAATCGCCCGACGCTCCGAGGTCCCATTGATCCCTGTGGCGATTGTAGGTGCCTTTGAGTGCATGCCCAAAGGTTCCAATTGGTTGACTCCCAGGCCGGTTGCTATTGTTTTTGGAAAACCGCTATCGGTCCAGGAGTACCAGGCGATGAGCGACGATCAAATCGTAGAGTCGATTGCATCTTCGCTCGAGGACCTTTTCGGCAAAGGAAAAAACGGTATCGAGCGATTGCACTAGATGATTGCATAATACGATTGCAGGAAGGGGGGCTCCGTCGCTCGAAATCTGTTACATTGACGGTCTTGTCACGAGCCATAGAATCACTGATCCACGATGAACCCTCTTCGAACCTCTCCCTCCCTAGTCTCTTTCTCTTTAGCCTCTCCCACTCTTGCCTCTTCTTCTTGGGCACTGAGTTGGCTGGTGCGTTTGAGCGTGCTGTGCATGCTTCTGATCGCACCGACTCGGGCTTTGCAGCCCCAGCTCTTAGCCCAGCAAGAGGACCTGCAGTTTGCAGCCTCAAGCGGCCAAGATGGATTCTCGCTCGACTCAGCCACCCTTTCACCTCGGAGTGTCCTGATCGGCGATCCCCTGATCGTCATTCGATGCAATGTGCGGAATGGCTCAAAAGAGCCTCGTACAGGTTTCGTCTCAGCGCGGATAGCCGGCAATGTAACCGATGATGACCGGCACAAGATCACCGTCCCACCCGAACAAATTCGAACTTGCGAAATAACCATCCGGCCCGTAGTCCCCTTGCCCGATGTTAAATTCGAAATCGAAGTGTCGCTGGTCGCTATGGTCGATGGCAAGGAAACTCTGGTTGTCGTAGGGGATGAGCCAGCGATTCGCAAGATCACCGTCTTTCGTGGTCCCAAAAATCCGGTCGTGGCCGCCACCGCGCTGGGCCGTGAGCTTGCCCCTCCTCTGGACTGGCGATGGGAAAAGGTCGTGCCGCTAACGACTTACGAACTGGCGATGGCTAGTCGAGTCGATGCGGAGCTGAGCAAGGACTGTATTGCGATGGATGGGATCGGGATCCCGTTCCCGACGAGTCAAAACGACTGGAAGAACACCGATCTGCTGATGCTCGCCGAGCAGGGTCCTCTGCGCGACGCGGCAACGATCGGAGCACTCAAAAGTTTCCTGAACTCTGGGGGGCGAATCTGGGTCATGCTCGACTCGATCGACCCTCAATCGCTGGCCCCCTTTCTAGAGCCGAACCAGCAAGTCCGATTGGTCGATTCGGTCCAATTGACCGATTTCCGAGTCACCCCAGCGACCATCTCCGTGCAGGAACAAGATACCCATATCGAGCTCGAAGAACCGGTGATTTTTAAGCGGCTGATGCATCGCGGGGGTACCGTCGTCCATTCGATCGATGGTTGGCCAGCTTCGTTGGTCATGCCTATCGGTAGGGGTGAATTGATCATCACCGCACTTGAAAGCAGTGCTTGGATCAAACTTCGAAAGGGTCAATCGAGCGACGACCCATTCTATCGATCCGATTACGAACTAAGACCCTGGGGAAAGAGTCTGATCGACACGGTTCAAGCCAAACGAGCAGCGAGCATCGTTTCGCTCAAAGATCTTGATTATCCATTGGAACGGATAGGAAACCCGGTAGTCTCGCGAGCATGGGTGGCCGGGATTCTCATGTCGTTTTGCACGGCGCTCGTCGGCATAGGGATTTGGCGCATAACCGCTCGGGACGCGCGAGCGATGGGCTGGATCGCTCCGGCGTTGGCTTTATTGGCCTCAATTCCATTGGTGTACCTAGCTTGGTCCCAGAAACGAGACATCCCACCGATGGTGTCTGTATTCCAGCTAGCTCACTTGGAATCCAACAGTGGAGCTACGTTGAGAGAATCTGCTGCTGTGTATCTGCCCGAGGACACCTCGATGACCCTCCAAAGCGACCATATTGGATTCGCCATGCCGGACCAGAAAATCCAAAGCGGTATCAAGACAATACTGACTGAGGATCTTCAGAAGTGGCAGATGAGCAACCAAGCTTGGCCCACCGGAACCTGGAGATACCAAACCGAAAGTTCACTGCCGGAGGTACAAGCCCAAGCCGAGGGCGAATTCACCAAGGAGGGAGTTCGCATTAGGCTTCCAACGAATCTGCCATCGGCGGTCCAAAACCCTGTGGTGGCTTATGTTCCAGGGGCCCCTGCTTTGGGAACCTCGGTCAGCGATTCAGAGATCCTCGTCGATGGATCGTATCCCGCCGAGGGAGAGCGCTGGACTCTCGATGCGATCGTCGGCGATGAACAAAGACGTCGAGGTGCGATTTATCGCAAGTCGCTTGAGTCCAACGACCGAACACAAACCCTATCGAGAATGGTGATGGGTTGGACCGATTTGTTCGATCAGGCCCCCCGCTGGAAGTCGGGCATCGAGCGCCGCGGTGTAGCTTTGGTGTCTATGCCACTGACACTCCAACGCCCCGAAGCGGGTGCTCAAATCGCTATCCCTTACCCGTTGATCGACATCAAGATCTCTCGAGATGGAAATTCCTCCCCGGTGTTTCTCGAGGGAACCGGACGTTGGATCAGCCAATCGTCCAACCGCGCCGAAACGAGCCTTGAGTTTCGCTTGCCCAACGAGGTTCTCCCTCTGAAACCGACGATGATCGATTTCGATTGGGACCTGCAAGCCCCACGTCGCAAGGTCAAGCTCTCGTGGCTTGAATCCAAGACCCGAGCTTGGGTGGAAATCGTCAGTTTTGACGGACCCTCGCTGCCTTGGAAGGCATCGTTGTCCGACGCGGCATTGCTCGATGAGTTCCAAGACGGAGTGCTAACGCTGCGACTCGAGGTGGCCGAGGACCAAGAGCAGGGCAGCTCGATCCCTTGGAGGATCAAGCATCTGCGGATGAAGGTCCATGGTACTACGCTACCGACCAACTCTCTGAATACTATCCCGTGATCTCTGAAGCCTGATATCTAAAAACTGCCATGAGCGACACTGTCGTTGAAACCAAAAACCTGACCAAAACCTACGGTGATTTCACCGCCCTGAACGATCTTTCGATCCATGTGAATCGAGGCCAAATCCTGGGGTTTATCGGACCCAACGGAGCCGGAAAAACCACAACGATCAAAATCCTCGTCGGGCTTTCCAAACCGACCTCCGGTTCGGCCACCATCGCTGGAGTCGATTGCAGCCAAAACGCTTCGAAAATCAAGCAACTCGTCGGTTATATGCCCGACAAGTTCGGTTCGTACGACAACATGCGGGTCCATGAGTACCTGGATTTCTTCGGAGCCATCTTCGGTATCCCAGGCAAAGTGCGCAAGGCCAGGATCCAGGAGGTCATGGAAACGACCAACACCACCTACATGCAGGACCGCTACGTCGAGAGCCTCAGCCACGGTATGCAACAGCGGGTCGGGATCGCTCGGACGCTGCTGCACAATCCCGAAGTTCTCATCCTCGATGAACCTGCCAACGGATTGGACCCCAAAGCCCGAATCGAAATGCGACAGTTGCTGTTGCAGCTCGCGGCTCAAGGCAAAACGCTGATCGTCACGAGCCATATCCTGCCAGAGCTTTCTCGCATCTGCAACGTCGTAGCGATCGTCACGGCAGGCAAACTCAGGGCCTTCGGTTCGGTCGATGAAGTCATGAGCTCACTTTGCCCTCAACGCAACTACGAGGTCCAAGTAGCCAATGCCGAGCACGTTGGATCTGCCGAACGAGTGCTGCGTGAAGTCCTCTCGGAGTCCGAGCCCCTGACCAGCAGCCCAGCCGAGCTGACGCTCCGATTCCCCACCGTCCGCACGGAAGCCGAACTTGCGGACCTGTTGCACAAACTCGTTGCTGCCAAGATCCCTGTTACGCAATTCCGCGAACTGACCACCGACCTCGAGGACGCATTCCTATCGGTAGCAGGCAAAGATTAAACTCGGTCCCCCTTCTCGAAAGCTAATCGGTGTGAACCCCCAGTCCCTCCTCTACAACCCGATCCTGCAACGCGAGCTCACGAGCCGTCTTCGGAGCCCCAATGCACTCATCGCCCTAGCGATCGTCGCTCTTGTCTCCTGCGGTTTAGTGTTGATGCGATGGCCAGGAGAAGCGTCGATCGATCTGGTCAGCCAAGGATCGATCCAAGTCTTCCGACCGGTAACCTATGCCATCGCCATTGCGATCATGATGCTCAGCCCCGCTTTCCCAGCCACGGCGATCGTCTCGGAACGCAAAAAAGGGACCCTGGTCCTAATGCTCAACTCCCCTACCCCACCCTGGATGGTCTACGTCGGGAAACTTCTAGCCAACGTCCTTTTAGGGTTCTTGCTCTTTTCGGTGAGCCTTCCGGCGATCTTCGCTTGCTATGCGATGGGCGGGATCTCGATCACGGGCCATATCCTCCCGCTTCTTATGGTTTTCCTCGGGATGGCATTCCAATACTCCGCCCTGGGACTCTGGGTATCGAGCCGCTCGCAATCGATCGACGCAAGCTTGCGATGGACATACAGCATCCTGCTATTTCTGGTCGTACTATCGATCGGACCGAGCGTTCTGGTCGGCAAACTCTCTGGGATCTATGCTTGGATCGCCCAAGCTCTCACGACCCTATCACCCATCCCCGCCTTGCAACAAATCACCGGGGCTCTGGGCCAATCGAAATCGATCGGCATCAGCACCGGTTGGGTCGAGTACTTGCTCATGTGCGCTTTTTCGACGATCGGACTTGCGATCGCCACACTCTACAAGCTCCATCCGAACATGATGGACCGCGCTCGCGATGCGGGTAAGGTCATCGAAGCCAAGGAATCGAGTTGGTTTCGGCGAATTTCTTATCTGGTCGATCCCAACCGCCGCAAGTCTGGGATCCCCTTCTGGCTCAATCCAGTGATGGTCAAGGAATTCCGGACGCGAAAATTCGGACGATTGCACTGGTTGCTTCGGTTGATTGCTGTCGGTGCAGTGGTCTCGATCCTTTTAACGGTTGTGGCTGCCACTGGGACCGTTAACTGGGGTGTCGATCGGATCGCTTCCTCGATGGTCCTGATGCAGATCGGTTTTTTGCTGTTGCTAGGCCCAAGCCTCGGGGCGAACTTGATCGCATCGGAAGTCGAAAGCGGTGGGTGGCAGTTGATGCGTGCCTCTCCGATCTCCCCGTGGAGGATTTTGACTGGCAAGCTCATGAGCACGTTCCTCACGTTGATATTGCTTTTGTTCGCTACGCTGCCTGGATATGTGATGATGAGCTACATTCAGCCGGCCATTGGGGGGCAGGTCTCGAATGTGATCATCTCATTGCTAATCGCCACGGCTATGGTGACTATTCTCAGCGCATGCGTGAGCGCCTTTTCGAAAACCAGTGCTGCTGCGACTGCCGGGAGCTATGCCCTTCTGCTGCTGCTCTTCGCGGGTACGCTGCTGATTTGGCTCGGTCGTGGAAATCCGTTCGGCCCTGTGTTTGTCGAACGCGCATTGCTTTTCAACCCCGCTGCTACCGCCCTTGCGGAGATGAAAGCACCCGGATTTGAAACCTTTCAATTGATTCCCAAGGGCTGGTACGTCGGGCTCGCGATTTGCGCCGCTGGTTTGATAGTTCTGATCCTGCGAATTGCCCGACTGACACGACCCGAGTAGCCAGCGTATATGAAAACCTTACGAGCAATCCAACCTGTCATGTCCTACTTGGAAATCTCTAAACTCTTGATGCTAGGACTCCTGGGCATACTCACCGCGAACGCTTGGGCTCAGCAAGTCGTGCCTCTCGCGCACCGATGGGAAGCCGACCCCGGATTTGGGGATGTCTGGACCATCGTTCGCGAACCGCGTGCCAAGTACCTCGATCTGGAAGACCTCAGGAGCGATCAAGCGATCGTTCGTTTTGAAGCCGCTCAGAATATTTGCCTCAACTACGATCGACCCGGTTTCCGAAACCCCGAGAAAGCCTTGAAACTCCTGATCGAGCAACTCAGCAAAGATACCAATTCGATTCATATTCGACGCTCGATGATCTCTGGCGCCTGCCTGCTGGACGATGGATCGAACGCACAGACAATCTGGCAAGCGGCCAAAAGCGATCCGGTCAGTGCATCGATGGTCGAATCGTTTTTGATCCAATGGAAATCACCGATCGCAAAAGAACTCTGGCGTGAACGCTTGGCCGATCCAAAATCCACCGCTTGGGATCTGGAGAGAGCTTTGGATGGACTCGCCGTGGTTGGGGAGCAGCAGGACCGCTCGCGGTGCGTGGATACACTTCGTTCAAACCGATCAACGCCCATCATACGCTTGGCTGCCGCTCGGGCGCTGGGCAAACTCCAAACCACCGGCCTTCTAGAACTTGCCGACGAAGTCCTAGGTTCCACGGATCCAGACAAGCATTTACTTGCGGCGAACCTTATCGCTCAGCACGACGAACAAGGAACTCTTAAACGTCTTGAGACCATCTTGGACCAAGGCCCCTCGCCTGCACAGCGAGTTGCGGCTGGGTCCATTGCAAGAAGTTTCCCAGATCAAGGACTCGCCTTGGCGTCCAATTGGGCCAAACATCCCGACGATGTGATTCGGCTCGCTGCCTTGAACCTGCTGCGTTCCAAACCCTCGGAAGCAAACACACGGCTTCAAGCGACCCTGCTTGCCGATCCCGATGCCAAGGTTCGAAAGACGGCCAGATTGCAATTGCTTGAGATTGCAAACAATGGTTTGCGCCCCGTTGTTGACGAATGCATCAGCGAGAAACTTGCTTCGGAGGCCTGGCAAGGAATCGAACAGGCGATCGTTTTGGCCGTTGAGCTTCAGGATCGCTCCCGATGTCCAACCTTTCTGAAGTTGCTCGATCATCCACGTGCTGAGGTAAATATGCATGCAGGCTGGGGCTTGATGGAGCTTGCAGATGATCCAACGATTATCGCGAGCATGGCACCTATAGCAATGGAGTTCACCGCAGAACTTGAGGCAGGAAAACGCTTTAGCAAACAGGATTTTATTCGGCAGAGCTTCTTGTTCGAAGCCTTCGGCAAAAACCGCTACGCACCGGTCGTAGACATGCTTCGCAAGTACATTCCAAAAGACGACTTCAAGATGGGGAACCTCACAAGAGCCTCAGCGATCTGGGCGCTTGGAAAAATCCTGAAAGACCAGGACGACCCACAGCTCCGCACCCAGCTTCGCGAACGCATCTTTGATTTAGGGACTATGAATCCAGAAAACTATCTGGTCGGATACGCCTGCATTCTGGCTCTTGGTGAATTTGGATTTCTGGATTCGATGGGTCCCGTCGAGCGCCACGCGATTGATAGCCGCGACGCCCTGAGTTGTGCCGGACGATGGGCCAAGGTGCAGATCGAAAAAGCGGCCAAGTAACAGCGGGCCTGGATAGGTCCTTGACTAGGCTACGCTTGAGCCACGCTTGCGTGGGGGATTCGACAACTCGATAAAACCCAGCGGCAACTACCAAACTGCAAGCGAACGCGATCGCCATCGCAGCGACTGCATGGATAGGGCTCTGGCTAGCCCAAGGATCGATTGCTTTGAGGACCACTCCGTTGACCAAATAATGGACCAAGAAAAGACTATAAGAAACGTCGCTCAGCCAACGCACACAGGCAGGCAACCTCCAATGACTGAACCACCGGAACCCACCATACAAAACGGTAGCGACTATCAGCGACACAACGATCTGAGGCCTGGGATTGATCCAGACACTGCCGGCGATTGACAACCCATAGAGCACCAGCACCCACATTGGCACTCTGCGCTGAATGGTCCATCCAAGGAACATCCCAAGTACATATTGTGATGCGAAAAACAGAAAGCTTGACTCCCAAGCACTGCTCCGGCTCCAAATCCATGCACTCGATACTCCGAGCAAAAACAGAAGCGTCGCTCGAACCCTCAGACTTTTCGACGCATCGAGCCCCCAACGGTTGACGCCGTAGCTCACCAAAAGCAGAAAGCAAGACCATTGAAACTCGATGCACAGATACCAAGTTCCAGCAGAGAAATTATCGTAACCGAGCAAGTCTTGAAGAAAGAATAAATGCGCGACAAACTGAGGCCAGGAAAATGACTCTACCTGGTCCAATGGCCATCCAATCCGATTGGTAAACCATGCTGTCGAAAGAAGAAACGCTAGCATGACCAAGTAAGGGACAGCCAATCGAGCATATCGCGATACTAGACCGACAATCAATTCCCTCAGAGCTCGACTCTCTATCCCAAGCGAGGAGGCTGCATGGACTTGATGTCTTTTCTCAATACTTCCCGTCAATCCACCAAGAACCAAAAAAACAGCAACGGCATAGAGTCCGTGGTTGTACAAGGCGTATCCAATACGCGGCGCAAAGGCGTCGGCCAAGTCCGACTGAGGTGCATACAAAGACAGGTGATGCCACACGATGCACACGGCGGCGAGCCCTCGCAGTAGATCTGCAACAGCCAATCGACTGCCGTTCCATATACCGACGGATTCAATAATGTTCTTATTCACAGAACGTGTGCTCGTATTGATCCTGCAAACTTGATGTTCTAACAAAAGAACAATCATCGGCTCCCGAGGTATTTTAGTTGATAAACTTCCTGGAAACCAACACATCGATGGAAATCTTGGCGAGCTCGGAGCCTACCACCGGCCTTATGCCGATGGAGGCCTCGATCAACCGATCCGCAGCAGATCGGAACTGTCTCCAAACCGATCACCCTTGATCCCCACCTGATGGAGCATCCAAAGGTAGAGATTGCACAGCGGTGTGTTGTTCGGATAACGCCAATGACCGGACTTGTTCAGCCTTCCACCGGCTTTGCCCAACATCAGAATCGGAAGATCGTCATGGTTATGCCGATCCCCGTCGGAGATCCCGCTACCATAAATGATCATGGTTCGATCCAGCAGCGACTCTCCTGCTTCGTCGACCGCCGAGAGCTGGTCGGCCAGGTAGGCCAGCTGCTGCAAGTGGAAGAGGTTAATCTTTTGCAGTTTCGCTTGTTTTTCTTCGCTTTTTCCATGATGCGATAGGTCGTGATGGCTCTCGGGGGCTCCGATCTCGGGATAGCCTCGATTGCTACCCTCGTTGGCCATCATGAACGTTAAAACTCGGGTCGCGTCGGTGCGGATGGCCAAGCCGATCATGTCCATCATGAGCTTGCAGTGCTCTTCCCATACCCGAGGCACCCCTGCGGGACGGGAGTAGTTGGGTAGCCCGTTTTCACCGAGCTGCAATTTGTCGCTACGTCCGATCCGATTCTCGACATCTCGGACCGCATAGAGGTACTCATCGAGCTTGCGAGAGTCCGCCGCACCGAGCTTGCGCTTAAGACTATTGGCATCTTCGAGGGCATAGTCCAAGACGCTTTTGCGTCGGGCGGCCCGAGGTGTGGCCGGGCCTCCCTCGGAGACTTTATCGGGTGTCCCGAAGAGTCGCTCGAACACGCTCGAGGGATCCATCTCTTTTGCCAGTGGACTCGATTCATTTCGCCAAGCTAGATTGCTCGAATAGGCACAGGAGTATCCGCTGTCGCAGTTGCCCGATTGCGAGGAGCCTTCCATGCCTAGTTCGAGCGAAGCGAACCGTGTCTTGTGCCCAATCCCCTGCGCGGCGACTTGGTCGACCGAGATCCCATTTTTGATGTCCGCCCCGTCGGTCTTCTTCGGGTGAGCTCCGGTCAAAAAGGACGCTCCGCTGCGGGCGTGGTCCCCCGCCCCGTCGCCGTGGTCGCGGGCTCCATCGAGAGTCAGCCCGGTGAAGATGTTCAAAGACTTGCGATGCTTTGCCAGTACCTCGAGCGTCGCTGGAAGCTCAAAATTGGCTCCATCCGAGCCAGGGGTCCAGGACGGCATGTGGATCCCGTTGGGGACCATCATGAAGAGCATCCGCACGGGTTTGTCGTCAGCCGCTGCAGCTGCACTCGGTGCGGCTGCACTGGCCGCAGCAACACTGTACATCGGCGACATGGCTTCGAGCCAAGGCAGAGCGATTGCGGTCCCTAATCCACGGATGACGGTGCGTCGATCGAGCTGTCTCATGGCAATTCCTCGTCCCTTGTTCCCTTGCGACCAAACGGGTCGCTGGTGATGATCCCAAGCAATAATTCTTGGAATCGATAATCGTTTTTCGATGCGTTGGCCAGAATCTGATCGATTGCGCAACGGTCATAGTATTCTAATCCGCGACCGGTCCCATAAGTCATCAGTTTTTCCGTGAGCGTTCGGACGAATTGCTCCGATTTTTGGTCGCGAACCAGTCGGATTAAATCGCCCGGATTCGATACCTTTTCGCCCGTAGGAAGCTCCCCAGACGCATCGATGGGGCTTCCCCGGTCGGTGGTTCTCCAACGGCCGATCGCATCGTAATTTTCCAAGGCCAGGCCCAGTGGATCCATCTGCTTGTGACACGCCGCACAGGCGGGATTGGCGCGATGCTGTTCGAGCTGCTGGCGAAGGGTTCCGACCAGTTCCCCCTTCTCCAATTCGGGTACACCGGGCGGGGCTGGCGGTGGCGGTGTCCCGAGGATGTTGTCGAGGATCCATTTGCCTCGCTTGACCGGACTGGTCCGGGTCGGGTTGCTCGTGACTGCCAGCACCGACGCATGGGTCAAAATCCCGAGCCTCTTTTGACCCTTGA
>Ga0209598_10002533_pt1 | contig 14258 bp, 9 predicted proteins | sample M_140807_EF_Meta_FD_187317 | JGI IMG/M metagenome (GOLD analysis project Ga0209598, IMG submission 187317) | Freshwater microbial communities from Lake Montjoie, Canada to study carbon cycling - M_140807_EF_MetaG (SPAdes) (version 2) | ecosystem: Environmental > Aquatic > Freshwater > Lake... | reverse complement strand
GGCCTTGCCATTGGAGGGATACGGAATAGGTCCCGGAGGCCCAGGTCTGGGATGGCAGCAGAACTTCGTAATAGCCTGCGGTGGTGTAAACCTGCTCCCCTCGATGCACTTCCCTGCCCAAGGCATCCACCACCGTGTATTGGAGCTGGCCTTCGCCGGGCAAGGTCAAGGCGAGATTCGCCGTTGTTGCCGTTGGGTTGGGAAGTAAGCCTACCTGCCACGAATCGTGACCAGGTACCGGGGCCGCCAATCGGAAAAATCCATACGGGGTGGCCGTCTCGTCAGCCAATTCGCTGGTCGGACTTAGCCGTAGCATGGCCCCCGGCTTGCCTTGGACCAGCAAACGAAGAATGGCAGCCCCCTTCTCCAAAACCAAGGGGTTCAAACCAAACCACGACACCCTCAAAACATCCCCTTCCTGGCGGTACAACAAATGACCTCCGCCCGATGCCAAGGCCGCCGAAGGACCCCAGTCCTCCACCGGACCGTTCATTGACTGACCGCGGTGACCGGGAATTTCCACCCCACGAATCTCCAAACCCTCCGGTACCAAAAACTCCAGGGTCATCGCCCCGATGCTCATGGCTTCCGTAAGGTAAATGGGCCATTCAAACCGCTCCCCCGGTTCGGTAAACAAACGCCCGGCAGCAAGCAAAGGCTCCCCGCTCAAACGCGCGGCCGGATTCGGAAAATAACTGGCATTCACATCCCCGTAACTTAAGGCCGATACCGGAACATTAACCAAGGTATCCCCCGTTTGGACTTCGATGGTTGGAACCTGAAAGGCCCAATCCCCGGAGGGCAATTGCATAATATGCTGAACCTTGCGTCGGGTAATGGCCAAAGCCTCTTGACCGTTTACCAAACCCCGAAGGTTCACGTTTCCAGCTTCCAGACGAAGCCCACTCAGAACCATATTCCCTGTAAAATGCCGCATAACCACCAAGGCGTCGGTGGTGTTCACACCCCGCCATGCCGCCGTTGTGCTGAGTTGGAGTTGGTACGTACCTCCTCCCACCAATCCCAGGTCAAAATACCCCGCCGCATCGCTGGTCGTCGTCGTGAGCACCTGTCCGCTGTCCAGCAACGTAACCTGAACCTGGCCCATGGGAACCCCCGCCGTCGTCGCGTACATCACCCGACCCTTCATACGGGCACCCACCCAAACAAAGGACCTGTAGGCCTGCTGTACCCCAAACTGAAGGTTGAGTCCTCCACCCCCCATTTCGTGAACCATCACCTCCCCCACCGAGGAACTCATCACCAGAGCACCCACCGTATCGTTTCCTCCGGCCGAAACCGTAGCCCATTGGGCCTGAACGACCGCCGGATTGAGGGCCACCCAAAAAATCAACCCTCGCAGGCCCAGGCCGGCTAGGCGACCCTCCAGGCGCGTACGTAACCCAAAAAGGGATCGAATGAGGTCGAAATGTAAATTATATAAATTTTTCATATGTAAAATATGATAATTAATTGTAGGACAACTATTTAAAATCACGAATGACGTGCCAAGCTAACACCAAACCGCTCATCGAATGCCATTTAACAACAAATAAATTCCATCGAAGGGCCTACACCCTCAGCCAACGCTGGTGGCTACCAAGCCACCGCTGGGTGCGACGAACTACAGGGGTTAGGCAGGCCTATTTCCTTGTATCTTTGCCCACAGCCCCAAACACCCAAGGTCGGGTGGCCGAGTGGCTAGGCAGAGCTCTGCAAAAGCTCCTACAGCGGTTCGAATCCGCTCTCGACCTCCATTATCAATTCCCTTTTTTACTCAGAAACCTGCTCCCGACCCGGCAGGTTTTTACCCCCCCTCCCTTCAAGCGACTTCATGGTGCTTCAAGGAACTTCTTCCAACGACTTCCTTATTCGTAGCGGAGGGCCTCAATCGGATCCAGGGCGGCTGCTTTGGCCGCAGGATAATAACCCGACACCAACCCCACCAGGAGGCATAACACAATTCCTCCAAAAATCCAGGCCCATGGCACAATGAACCCTGCGCCCACCAACAAGGCGACCGCATTGCCAATGGCCATGCCCAAAACAATCCCCATCAGACCGCCCATCTGCCCAATAATCAGTGCCTCCATCAAGAATTGTTGACGAATCGCCGTTTGGGTGGCTCCAAGGGCCTTCCGGGTGCCGATTTCACGGGTTCGCTCCGTCACCGAAACCAGCATTATATTCATTAAACCAATGGCCGCGCCCAACAAGGTAATCAAACCAATCGCCTTGGCGGCAAGGTCCACAAAGGCCAAATTTTCGATAAGACTCCGGGCAAAACTATCGGATTTGGTCACCGCAAAATTATCGGGGTCCACCTTGGATAATCGACGAATGTTACGAAACAACCCAACGGCTTCTTGTTCGGCAACCGCCAATTGGCGAGGGTCGCTCAAGGTGAAGGAAACAACATACGAACGATCCGTTGAAGGGAATGCATACTGTACATGCGCCAAGGGCATAAGCGCGGTTCGGTCTGCATTGTTACCGAAGCCCGAACCTTTGGAGGCCAAAACACCAACAACCCGGTAACGGGCACTCCCCACCGATACCTGTTTGCCGCTGGCTTTGACCGTTTTAAACAATTTGCGGGCCACCTCCTCCCCCAGAATAATCACCGGGGACCCGTTTTGCAATTCAATCGCAGAAAAATTCCGGCCATCGGCCAGGCTGTAAGCCCCCACGCTTAGGTATTGATCATCCGTGCCCAGCAGGTTGACATTGGGGTTGGTTTTGCGACCACCTCCTTTGATCACCGCCGTCCACGTAACATTGCCACTGACAGAGCCCTGACCCGGGAATCCGAAGCGCTCCACAAAGGCCAGCGCCTCGCGGTACTGAATCGGGCGGTATTGAATACGGCGACGGCGATTTTCGAAGGCTCCCCTGGGCTCTCGGTTACGAATCACCAAGGTATTGGAACCCATGCTGGAAAACGTATCCGTCAGGGACTTCTCCAGGGCGTCAATGGACGTCAAGATCCCAACCAGGGCCGCAATCCCGATGGCAATAATTCCGGCCGTGAGCGAAGTTCGTAATTTATTTCCTCCAACCGCATTCAAAGCGATCCTCAGGTTTTGAACCCAGCCAAAGGCAGGGCGATGATCGGTGCTGGGGCCCAAGGGGTTGGTTTTTTTGAGAGGAAATGGACTGCAAGATAGACCCCTTGGGGCTTTGTCTGTATTTTTGGGGTGGTCGTCCCGTTGGGGCGACCGCATGCCCTCCAACCCTTTTTGACTCCAACCCCTTGACCTCTTACCATGACTTTTGACACCACGATGCTCCGCCGCCACTACGCCGAATGGAAGACCCGTTGCCATACCGTACGGGAGCAATGCGGAAGGCCTTTGACCCTCACCGAGAAAATCCTCTTCACCCACCTGTGGGATAGCAACCGCCAGGAAGGCACCAACCCAGGCAACGACGGAAGCCCGACCAACCCTTCCACCCTCCAAAGAGGGGTTGATTACGTCGATTTTGCCCCCGATCGGGTGGCCATGCAGGATGCCACCGCTCAAATGGCCCTCCTCCAATTCATGCAGGCCGGAAGGCCGTCGGTGGCCGTTCCCAGTACGGTTCACTGCGATCACTTGATCCAGGCCAAGGCCGGTGCCGTTGCAGATTTGAACGAGGCGGTGGACAAAAACAAAGAAGTTTATGATTTTCTGGCATCGGTTTCCAACAAATACGGTATCGGATTCTGGAAACCAGGTGCCGGGATTATTCACCAGGTTCTTCTGGAAAATTATGCCTTCCCCGGTGGACTTATGATTGGCACGGATTCCCATACCCCCAATGCCGGTGGACTCGGGATGATAGCCATTGGGGTCGGCGGAGCAGACGCCTGCGATGTGATGGCGGGCTTGCCCTGGGAACTCAAAATGCCCCGATTAATCGGAGTGCACTTGACCGGACGACTGAGCGGATGGGCTTCGGCCAAAGATGTTATCTTGAAAGTAGCCGGCATCCTGACCGTCAAAGGCGGGACCGATGCCATTCTGGAATACTTTGGGGATGGGGCTCGCCAATTGTCGGCTACCGGGAAATCCACCATCTGCAATATGGGCGCTGAGATTGGCGCGACCACCTCCTTGTTTGGTTACGATGCCTCCATGGCCGCCTATCTGCGCGGTACAGGCCGGGAAGATTTGGCCGAATGGACCGAAGCCTTGGCCGAGGAGCTCACCGGCGATCCGGAGGTTTATGCCAGACCCCAAGATTATTTTGACCAAGTCATCGAAATCAACCTGGATGAATTGGAACCCCATATCAACGGGCCTTTTACCCCGGACTTGGCTTGGCCCCTCAGTCAATTTGCCGAAGCGGTTCGGACCAACGGATGGCCTTCCAAACTGGATGTCGGCTTGATTGGTTCCTGCACGAATTCATCGTACGAGGATATCAGTCGTTCCGCCTCCATTGCGGCGCAAGCCGCATCCAAAAACCTCAAAGCCCGTTCCGAATTCACCATTACCCCCGGTTCGGAAATGGTTCGTTACACTGTCGAACGGGACGGCATGCTGGAACAGTTTGACGCGATTGGTGGCGTGGTTTTGGCCAACGCCTGCGGGCCCTGCATAGGACAATGGGCCCGTCACAGCGATGACCCCAACCGCAAAAACAGCATCATCACTTCTTTTAACCGGAATTTTGCCAAGCGCAACGACGGGAACCCCAACACCCATGCGTTTGTGGCATCGCCCGAAATTGTAACGGCTCTGGCCATTGCGGGGGATTTGACCTTCAATCCCCTAACGGATACCCTCCTGAACACCGAAGGGGTCCAAGTCAAGTTGGATGAGCCCCAGGGCCTCTCCTTCCCTCCCCGTGGTTTTGCGGTCGAAGATGCCGGCTACCAAGCCCCTGCGGACAACGGAACCGAAGTCAAGGTTCAGGTTCGTCCCGATTCAGACCGACTCCAATTGCTGGAACCCTTCAGTCCTTGGGAAGGCCACGACCTCATGGACCTGCGCCTGCTCATCAAAGCCCAAGGCAAATGCACCACCGACCATATCTCCATGGCCGGTCCTTGGCTCAAATTCCGTGGCCACCTGGACAATATTTCCAACAACATGTTGATTGGGGCGGTCAATGCCTTCAATGGCCAGACGAACCATGTTTACAACCCCATGAACGAAACCTACGGCCCCGTTCCCGATGTTCAGCGCGCCTTCAAAGCAGCGGGTGTTGGAACCGTGGTGGTGGGTGACGAAAACTACGGCGAAGGTTCCTCCAGGGAACATGCCGCCATGGAACCCAGGCATTTGGGCGTTCGGGTGATTCTGGTTCGTTCGTTTGCCAGGATTCACGAAACCAACCTCAAAAAGCAGGGCATGCTGGCCCTGACCTTTGCCAACAAAGCCGATTACGATCTCATCCAAGAACACGATCGCATGGATTTGTTGGGGCTGACCACCATGCGTCCGGGACAACCCTTGCAAATGGTGTTACGACACCTGGACGGCAGCGCCCATACCATCACCTTGAACCACAGCTACAACGAAACCCAGCTGGCCTGGTTCCGTGCAGGCGGTGCCCTTAACATCATTCGACAAAACGCGGGTAAAGCCTCCTAAACCGGGAACGATTTCATGAAATTCCTGGATGCCGTCGCGGAACGCGTTCTTGCAGCGGGGCATCCCCAACTGCACCGGGTTTTGGTTCTCTTTCCATCGGTCCGCCCGGTGGAGCCTTTTCGACAATCGCTCGGACGCCTTCTAAAGGCACCCTCTCTGTCCCCGATTTGTCGTTCCTTCGACGAATGGGTCTTTGAACAAAGCGAACGCAGCCGACCCAACCGATTATGGTTGCAAGATCTGTTGTACCAAGCCTACCTGCAATGCTCCCATGAGGCGGGCGTAGTTCCCGATCATCCCGAAACCTTCCTGAGTTGGGCGGGGGGACTCCTTCAAGATTTTGAAGAAATCGACCAACACCTCTTGGATGCGGACAAGGTCTTTGGGCACCTGCACCAACAAAAAGCCGTTGAACTATGGAGCCCTTCGGACGGTCAATTGACGGAGACCGAAGCCGAATACTTGCATTTTTTTAGCCTACTAGGTCCCACGTACCATGCTTTTCGCAAAATCCTGGATGACCAAGGATTGGCCTATCCCTCTTCCGCCCTCAGGGCCTTGTTGGAACATGCAGAGGAACCGCTGGAGCATCTACGTTCCACCGTGGACGCCATCTATTGGGTGGGCTTTGATTCGCCCGATCCCGGCCTCCAACGCCTCCTCCAAGTTGGTTCCAAATCCATTCCTATGTTTTGGATCACCGAAGGCGATGCCTATTATGTGACAGACCCTTTGCACAGCGCGGGAATGTTATGGAGGGATCACCCGCTCCCAAAAATCGAAAAATTAAAGGTGATGGAACTGGTTGGGGAACGCCTTTTAAACGGCGAACCCCGTTTCGAAGCCTGCCGTTGCATGGGGATGACCGAACAATTGGATGAAGGGCTTGAACTCATCCAGAAGTGGATAGCCCAAGGGGTCTCGCCGGCGCGAATCGCTTGGGTTTTGGCCGATGCCAATCAAGCATGGCCGCTCATGCTGCGATGGAGCCCTTTGACAGCGCCACCGGTTTGGAATCTGCCTTTGGACCTGCGATGGACGGCATCGTACGCTTGGGCGATGGGCTGGATCGAATTGCAACAGAGCCTGCATTACACCGGCAAAGTAAGCGTTTCCGATTGGAATCGTTGGATCGAGAGCCCGATATCGCACCCCGAATGGTCCGAATTCAAATCCCCCAAAAAGGGAGTGCTTTTTCGCAAAAATCTTCAATCGCTTACCTGGAACCAACAAAGTCTGCTGCCCCACAAGGATCACGCGGACGATGCCTACCTCCACTTGGCCGAACTCATCGAACAGGTCCTCGAAAATCACCCCCAGCTTCCGGAGATGGAACAGCACGCCTTGATGAAGTTGGCCGAAATGATCCGTGTCTTGGCTCCTCGTATTCCCGAAAGCGAAAACCGGTGGACTCTTTGGCGCAAGCTCTGGAATCAAAACCTCAGTTCCGCTGCACTCAACCCAGGACACAGCGAACCCAACGGGGTTCGGATCACCACCTTGGATCGCACCAAGGCCCTGGACTTTGACTACTTGATCGTTAGCGGCGCCAACGAAGGCTTGCTCCCCAAGCCTGGCCGTTACAGCGGCATGCTCAGTTTTGACTTGCGCCGTGCCTTTGGGCTCCCCGATCCTTGGATCGTCGAAGCCAGGCAGGCCTATGAATTATATCGATTGTTACAACATGGTACAGAGGCTCAGTTTCTTTGGTCCGCCACCGGCACCGATGGCAAGGCTGCGGAATCCAGCCGTTACTTGCAACAATTGGAACTCGAATACCCCGGCCCCTTCCATAACCGCGAACGACGAGCCCAGACCAGTTCTTCAGATACCCCCTGGACCCTGCTCGAGATCCCCAAATCCCCACGAATTCTGTCTACCATCGCCGAACGATTGGAAACGCGCGCGTTGAGTCCGTCCACCTTTTCGGCCTACCTGGAATGCCCACTCAAATTTTGGTACGGGTATGTCCGTCAAATTCGCATTCCCGACGAAGAAACAGAACAATTGAACGCCGCTCAAACCGGGAACCTTCTGCATGAAACCCTCGAGAAGCTTTTCGAGCCTCAGATCGGCGCCCTCATGACCCCGGGTTTGCTTCGTTCTTTGATGCCGCAAGTGGAACAGGCTTGGAAAGAAGTGCGCCAAAAGAATTTTCCATGGCAGTCCTTTGAAGAAGGTCTGAACGCCATGGTGGACCGAATGGGACCCCAATTCATCCATCAATACCTCACAACCGAGGCCAAGGCCGCCCAGCGAAAACCAGCTCTCTTGATCGACCAAGAACGGCCGCTCGAAACCAGCATCTTGGTTGATGAGCAACAGGTGAAATGGCGTGGGCGGTTGGATCGCCTCGAACAGCTAAACGGCCGAACGCGCATTGTTGATTTCAAATCAGGGATCCTCAAAAACAATGCCAGCGAATTGCGCATCAAAGGCATCGAAACATGTTTTGACGGCGAACACAGCAAAGCTTTCCAATTAATGTGTTATGCGTGGATGGCCTATCGCTCGGATCCAGAGGCCTATGCCCAGGGCTTGGAACTGGCCATCCTTCCCCTCCAACAAGCCGAAGGCGGGCCCCGCCTGCTGGAAATCGACCAACAAAGCCTCCTAACCGTCCAAAGTCTGGAAGAATTTGAGTCTCTTCTGCTTCAGCATCTTCGTGAAATGATGGACCCGGATCGGCCTTTTGAAGCCACCACCCAAGTGCGCAAATGCACCTATTGCGATTTTAACCGCATCTGCCAGCGTCAGCCAGAAGACTGAGCCGGACGGTTTGGTTGTATTTTGGTCAGGTAAACTGATTTCTATGGCTCCCGTTGCCCCTTTTAACCTCACCCAATGGCTGACCGACAACCGGCATTTGCTTCGGCCTCCGGTTGCTAACAAAAACCTCAGTCCCCAGAGCGAAGACTATATCGTGATGGTGGTAGCCGGACCCAATGCCCGCAAAGACTACCACTACAACGAAACCGAGGAAATCTTTTATCAATTGGAGGGTAACATCACGGTCAAAACCCAACAAAACGGGCAATGCGTCGAATACCGCCTGGGACCCGGTGATTTGTTTCTGTGCCCTGCACGGACCCCCCATTCGCCGGTGCGCGAAGAAGGCTCCTTGGGCTTGGTGATCGAGCGGGTGCGGGCTGGTCGAGGATTTACCGATGGGCTCTTGTGGTTTTGCGAGTCCTGCAATCACCCATTGCACGAAGCCTACTTTGAATTGCACGATATCGAAAAAGATTTTCTTCCGCATTTCAAAGCATTTTATTCCAACCCCGAAAGCCTGCGTTGCCAGGCCTGTGGGCATACGATGGAAACCGATCCACGCTTTGTCTAAAAAAGCCCGGTTTGCGCTCCATTGACATCCATACCCATATCCTCCCCCGGGATTTACCGGACTGGGCCGCGCGCTATGGCCCGGGCGATTGGATCTCCCTTCAACACCAGGAGGGCGCATGCCCAGCCTGTGCACTGATGGTTCAGGGTGATCGGGTTTTTCGAAAAATTGAAGCCAATTGTTGGGACGAGGAGGAGCGCATCCGAGAAACCAACGATTTGGGCGAGCACCTGCAGGTCCTTTCCACGATCCCGGTGCTTTTTCATTATTGGGCTCCGGCCGCCAATGCCCTGGACACTTCTCGTTTTTTGAACGACCATTTGGCCCAAACAGTCCAAAAGCATCCGCGTCATTTTCTAGGCTTGGGAACCCTACCCATGCAGGACCCAGACCTGGCTTGCCGAGAATTGGAACGATGTGTGAAGGACTTGGGCTTGTCGGGTGTTCAAATTGGCTCTCACATCAACCAATGGAATTTGAACGACCCGGCGCTTCACGGCTTTTACGCCCATGCAGAGGCCCTGGGCGCCTCCATCTTTGTGCATCCCTGGGATATGGTCGGTCAAGAAAAAATGGACCGTTATTGGTTGCCCTGGCTCGTCGGCATGCCTGCCGAATCGGCCTTGGCCATTTGTTCGATGATTTTTGGGGGGATTTTTGAGAAGTTTCCCCGATTGAGGGTTGCCTTTGCCCACGGTGGCGGATCTTTTCCAGGAGGTTTGGGGCGGATCGTTCGGGGGTACGAAACCAGACCGGATTTGGTCGCGGTGGACAATCCCCACCACCCGACCTCCTATCTGGGTAAGTTTTGGGTGGACTCCCTGGTTCACGACCCCCATATGCTACGCTATCTCATGGAAATTGTCGGTTCCAACCGGGTTGCCTTGGGCAGTGATTATCCGTTTCCTTTGGGCGAATCCCGCGCAGGCACCCTGATAAAGGCCATGAACCTGGAACCGGAACAAGAAAAAGATTTGTTATACCGTTCAGCCCTGTCGTGGCTAAACTTGGAGGAAGCCAACGTATGGGGCCACTAGGCATTTTTGATTCCGGTCTTGGGGGCCTCACGGTTCTTCAGCAGATTCGGCATCGCCTCCCGGAAATCGATTTATGTTATCTGGGCGATAATGCCAGAGTTCCTTACGGCAACCGATCCTTTGAAACCGTGTACCGGTTTACCCGGGAAGGCGTCTACACCCTTTTGAAACAAGGGGCGCCCCTGGTGGTCGTGGCCTGCAATACCGCTTCGGCCAAGGCCCTCCGTTCCATCCAACAAAAAGATTTGCCACTTTGGCAAAAAGAATTCAACGACGGCGGCCCCGAACGTCGGGTGCTGGGGGTCCTGCGTCCAACCACCGAAAAGGCCGGCGAATTAACCCAAAGCGGTCGCCTGGGCTTGCTGGCTACCCGAGGCACGGTGGAATCGGGCTCATACACAACGGAAATCAATCAGTTTTTTCCTGAAATTACGCTTTATTCCCAGGCTTGCCCCCTTTGGGTCCCCCTCATCGAAGAAGGCATCCACCAAGGCCCGGTGGCCGAAGCTATTGTTCGGGCTGATTTGGACGAGCTCCTTGCCAAAGCTCCGGGCATGGATGCCGTGATTTTGGGTTGCACTCATTATCCGCTTTTGGCCCCGTTGATTCGGAATTTGTTACCCTCTAATGTTCGTGTTTTTGAGCAGGGACCTTTGGTGGCCCAAGCCCTGTCCCTTTACCTCCAGCGTCATCCCGACCTGAACGCTTCCTTGACACGGGGGGGCACCATTCAGTATTTCACCACCGAAGACCCTCAGCGTTTTGATTGGCAGGCCTCCCGATTTGGGGGTCAACACGTGCAGTCCAAACACATCGAATTGCTGGAACCTTGAAACAGGGCAGCGCGCACCTGTCCCTTACGTTGGATTGGATTCGCCAAAGCAAAACGCAGGGCGACCCGGACAAGGCCATTCCAATGTCGGCCTATATGCGGAATCGTTTTGACTTTTTGGGCTGGCCCCAAGCGATTCGCCGTCAACATCAACAAGGCCTGTGGGTTGGCCTTCAAGAGGCCGGGGCAGCGTCGAAGGGCGAAACCCTGGATAACGCGATCCCAGCATCGCTCATCGATGTGTTATGGCAACAACCCGAACGAGAATTTCAGTACACCGCCATGGAATTGGCCTTGCGTTACCGGGCCTGTTGGGGCGATGATTGGATCCAGCGAGTTTATGGATGGATTCAAACCAAGAGTTGGTGGGACACCGTGGACTGGCTGGCGCCGAAGGCCTTGGGCTGGTATATACTTAACAAAACCTCAGGGGCTAACAAAAAATCAGGGGCAGGTCGGGGGACCGCCTTGAACACCCCCTTGCTGGAAAAGGTGATTGCCGAACTCCACGCCCACCCCAACCTGTGGATGCAGCGGTCAGCCTTCATCCTGCAGTTGGATTTTCGGGAACAGACCCGCTTTGACCTCTTATCCAAGATGTGTTTGGAAAAAGCCGATACCCGGGAATTTTTCTTGGCCAAAGCCATGGGCTGGGCCCTCAGGCAATATGCCAGGCAAGAACCCGAATTGGTACGAGCCTTTGTGCAAAAAAACCCTCAATTACCTGCGCTCACCCGCCGGGAGGCTCTCAAGCACCTGGCTTGATTCCTTCCACAACGGTATGGCCGGCAAGGGACATGTTAAATACATGGGCTGACCACCCACCGGGTGTTCAAAGGCCAAACCGTACGAATGCAGGGCGATGGAATGATCCTTGAGTGCCACAGGATACCCGTATTTAACATCCCCCGCTATCGGATGCCCCATCGCAGCCAATTGGGCTCGGATCTGGTGGGGACGCCCCGTGAGGGGGTGAACCTTGAGGAGGGACTGACCACGCAGATGCGCTAACAAAGTATAGTCCAGAACCGCTTCTTTGGAGTCCCGAACTTCGTAATCGTGGGCCTGCACCCGGTTTTTTTCGTGGTTCTTTTTGAGAAAATGCTTGAGGGTCCCGGTTTCCCGGTTGACTTTGTCCCGAACCAGGGCCAGGTAGGTCTTACGAACCAGCCTTTCCCGAAATAGTTTATTCATCCTTTCAAGCGCCTTGGATGTCTTGGCAAAAAGCACCAATCCCGAAACCGGTCGGTCGATTCGATGCACGACACCCATAAAGGCCTCGCCTTTTTTTTGGTGACGAATCGCCAGGTCTTCACGGACCAGCGAAAAAAGATCCGGGTCTCCCCCGGGGTCCGGCTGGGTGAGCATGCCAGCGGGTTTGAAAACCGCAATTAAATGATTGTCTTCAAACAAGATATGCCAATGCATGGGAGAGTGGTGGGGGTTTTGAAATTCCGAAGGAATTCGAAAAAAGATTTAGTATTGTTCGGCAGGTGATGGAAAATCACCCGAACGTACATCACGTATATAGGCCTGAACCGCTTCGGTGACAAGACCATCCAATTGAAGGTAACGTCTCAGAAATCGGGGTGAAAACTCGCTGTTCAAACCCAGCATATCATGCATCACCAGGACCTGCCCATCAACCCCCGAACCTGCTCCAATGCCAATGACCGGAATGCTTAAAGTCGAGGCCACTTTCTGGGCCAGCTTGGAAGGGATTTTTTCGAGCACGAGGCCAAAGCAACCCGCCTCCTGCAATGCCAGGGCGTCTTCCAAAAGTCGTTCGGCCTCTTGTTCTTCGCGGGCCCTCACGGAGTAAGTTCCAAATTTGTAAATGGACTGGGGGGTTAGGCCCAGGTGCCCCATGACCGGGACCCCGGCTGTCAGGATGCGGACGACGGATTCAACCACCTCGCGCCCCCCTTCCAATTTGACCGCATGAGCCCCCGCTTCTTTCATGATACGAATGGTGGATTGCAAGGCTTCTTTGGAATTGCCCTGATAGGATCCAAACGGCAAATCCACCACCACCAACGCCCGCTGAACCGCCCTAACCACCGAGGATGCATGGTAGATCATTTGATCCAAGGTGATCGGTAGGGTGGTTTCGTGTCCGGCCATGACATTCGAGGCCGAATCCCCAACCAAGAGGACATCCACCCCGGAGCGATCCAGAATTCGGGCCATCGTAAAATCATAAGCCGTCAACATGGCGATTTTTTCGCCGGCCTGCTTCATTTCGGCCAGGGTATGGGTCGTTACCCGCTTGACTTCGCCGTGTACGGACATGCTTTGGAATTAAAGACTACTTAAAAATCCGGAATTCTTCAAAAAACAAAGAACTCCATCGTTGAGGGCACAAAATACAGCTTAATTTAGCCCCCTGTCCACCAAATACCTGCCTTGAACTTTTTTGACCTCCCCTCGGCCGTTCGGCCATTCCGGTTCCACCCAAGAACCTTGGGCTTGTTGGCCCTTTTCGTGGGGTTCCTGACGGCCTGCAGCACCGATGTGGACGTGAACGCCCCCTGGAAAGAACAAACCATCGTAACCTGCTTGGTGGACCCCAATCAGGCCGTTCATTACATCCGAATTCACAAAGCTTACCTGGACCCCAACCGGAACGCGCTGGTTGTCGCGGCCATTCGCGACTCCTTGTACCACGACCCAAGCCGAACCAAGGTTTGGATTGAGATTTGGAAAAATGGGGTATTGCGTGACAGCCTGGCCTGCACCCCGATGGATTCGGTCTTGAATGGCGGGGGCGGCATCTTTCCGGATACCCTTCGCCTCTACCGCTTTTCGTCCCCCTTGGTAGGCGGACTGCCCCGCTTAGACAGCAGCGCCGAACATCGCCTTCGCATCCTAACCCCTGCAGGTCAATCCCTGAGCGCATCCCTGTTTCCCATCGGCCGTAACAATTCCCTACCCGGCGGGCTCCCCCCCGGCGGAAACCTCCCTCCCAATTTTGGTGGACTCAATTGGAGTGCTAACCAGGGGCATCAGGTTGCTTTTACCTTGCCTGCCAACACATCCCGATATAATTTCAGTATCCGGGCCTATTACGACGAGTGGTGTGCCGATTCGGTGCCTCCCGGCCCACCCCCCCATCCTGACACGCCGGGGCTTCGCCTTCGTTCCATCGAATGGCCCATCACTACCAACGGCCTCAATCCCGGCCTTGGCCTGATTACCAGGGTCTTTGGTAAAAATCTTTTTTCGTTGCTCAACGCCTCCTTGGCCAAAGAACCCAGAACTCACCGGCGCCTGCGCGGCACCCTCTTTCATTTCTACTGGCTGGACGAGCCTTTTGGCACCTACCTGGAGGTCACCAACTCCAGCCCATCCATGTCGGATGTGAAGCCTACCTTTACCAACGTTACCAACGGTTTAGGCCTCTTTGCTGGAAGGAGGGAGTGGCCGGATCCTATCATGGATGCCCAAAACCCGGGGTATCCCTT
>Ga0209598_10002532_pt1 | contig 14261 bp, 16 predicted proteins | sample M_140807_EF_Meta_FD_187317 | JGI IMG/M metagenome (GOLD analysis project Ga0209598, IMG submission 187317) | Freshwater microbial communities from Lake Montjoie, Canada to study carbon cycling - M_140807_EF_MetaG (SPAdes) (version 2) | ecosystem: Environmental > Aquatic > Freshwater > Lake... | reverse complement strand
CGTTCTCCCCCCAGCCGCGCTGCCCTGGCCCGGGAAGCCGTGGTGGCACGGTTCGGGGACAACCTTTCCAAGATTGCCTCCCGCTACGAATTACCCCTCGCCGAACTGGTGCGCTTAAACCCAGGCATGAATCCCTTGGCAAGGCTGGCCGTAGACACACCCGTGCGGCTGTTGCAGCCGGCTCGGGCGCGCATGTCGCTGGCCATACTCCCTGGGGGCAGCGGCGGCCTCAGCTGGCCCCAGCTCCCCGACTTTGGCTCTCCACAGCCTTCCCAGCGCAATTACGGCAGCTACCAATGGCCTGCCGCTGGCACCATGACCTCTGGTTATGGCTGGCGGTGGGGGCGGATGCATAAAGGTATCGACATTGCCAATAGCGTGGGTACGCCCGTTGTTGCCGTTGCCGACGGAGTGGTGCTCAGCTCTGGTTGGAATGATGGTGGCTATGGCTACCTAGTGGAGCTATCCCACCGGGATGGAACTGTGACTCGCTACGCCCACAACAGTCGTTTACTGGTTTCAAAGGGCATGACCGTGGCCCAGGGCACGACCCTGGCCTTGATGGGTAGTACCGGCCATAGCACAGGTCCCCACTTGCATTTCGAGATCCATCCCCCTGGAACAGGAGCTGTTAACCCTTTGGCTTTCCTTTCAGCCAGGGGTTGATCATCCCCTATGCTCATGGGCTGCCGAGGCTCGGTAGCTCAGCTGGTTAGAGCACGGGATTCATAACCCCGGGGTCGGGAGTTCAAGTCTCCCCCGAGCCATTCCACCCATCAGAAATCCTTTTTTACTGCTGGCTTTTTCACGATTGTCTCTTTTGCAATTGTGATTCAGCTGAGCAATTGCTGCGACTTGCCTCAGCGCATGTCGATTGCATTGAGCCGATCACGAAAGCTTGAGCTGTTATTGGCTTCAATGGGTCGGGAGTAAGAGTCTGAGGCAGAAACTTGTAACGGTCGTCGGCTGCGGCCGCCCTGGAAGCCCTGGGGACGCACCTCCACGGTGCGAGTTGGCGACCCCTGCCGACCGGTGGGCTCAGCATGGCGCTCCTGTCTAATGATCGGTTGGCTTTTCAACTCGGAGCGCAATTGATTAAGCAGGCGAAAATGTCCGGTGGCGTTGTACTTACGCATCAGCGCGGGATCCCAACTCAAGCCTGTACTCCAAAAGCAATGACCTGAGCTTAGGCCCCGTTGGCCGCGGGCCTGTGATACTTTGTCATTGCCCCTTAGGCGAAGTGACTCCGCATATGCGGGTGCTTTGCCTCACCCTTCAGGACCCCTCCCATGACCAGTAACGGAAGCTTGCGGGTTGGCCAACAGGCCCCCGAATTCACCGCCACCGCAGTGGTGGATCAGGAGTTCAAGGAGATCAGCCTCTCCCAGTACCGCGGCAAGTACGTGGTCCTGTTCTTTTATCCCCTCGATTTCACCTTCGTGTGCCCCACGGAGATCATTGCCTTTAGCGATCGCTACAGCGAATTCAGCAGCAAGAACACCGAAGTGATTGGCGTCTCCGTTGACAGCCAGTTCAGCCACCTGGCCTGGATTCAAACCGACCGTAAGGAGGGGGGCCTCGGCGACCTGAACTATCCTTTGCTGGCAGACCTCAAGAAGGAAATCGCTCGCGCCTACAACGTTCTTGATGAGGACGCGGGTGTGGCGATCCGCGGCCTGTTCATCATTGATCCCCAAGGGGTGGTGCAACACGCCACCATCAACAACCTGCCCGTGGGCCGCAACGTAGAAGAAACCCTGCGGGTGCTCCAGGCCTTCCAGCACGTTCAAGCCCACCCCGATGAGGTGTGCCCAGCCAACTGGACCCCAGGCGACCGCACCATGAACCCCGACCCCGTGGGTAGCAAGGACTTCTTTGCTGCGGTGAACTGAAGCGCTGATCAGAAAATCAGGACTTAACCATGGCTGGCCCACCCCTTTGGGGGTGGGCTTTAGCTCCCTAGGTTCTGCAGCAGTTGGCGGCCATCGATGCCCCCCAGTAACGGGTCACAGGCCCTTTCTGGATGGGGCATCAAACCGAGCACGTTGCCCTTTGCATTGCTCAGGCCAGCCACATCTCCGAGGGAACCATTCGGATTATTTGCATAGCGCAGCACAATTTGCCCCCCCTGTTCCAAGGCTGAAAAGGTGTCTGGATCGCACTGATAGCAGCCTTCCCCATGGGCAATCGGCAACTGCAGCAGTTGCTCTGGCCCATAACCCTTCAGAAAATGGCTGTTGCCTGGTTGTACCCGCAATTCACAGGGTTCACAGCGAAAATGCAGCTCCCGGTTGCGGGTGAGGGCCCCGGGCAAAAGCCCCATTTCGGTAAGTATTTGGAAGCCGTTGCAAATGCCGAGCACCGGACCCCCTTTTTTTGCGAACTGCGCCACTTCATTGAGCAGCGGAGCGAAGCGAGCAAGGGCACCACAGCGCAAATAATCTCCATAGCTAAAGCCACCGGGAAGCACCACGGCATCAACCCCGCCTAGGTTGCTGTCCCCATGCCAGAGAAATCGGGTGGCTAGCCCCAGGCAGCCCTCCAGGGCCCAAGCCATGTCCCGATCGCAATTAGAGCCTGGAAATACCACTATGCCGACAGTCATGGGGTCAGCTCCTCTAGCTCCAGGCTCCAGTTTTCAGTGACTGGATTAGCCAAAAGACGATCACAGAGCAGGCTTAGTTGCTCCCGGGCATCGCTAGCACTATCGGCTTGCAATTCCAATTCCACAGCCTTGCCGATCCGTAGTTTCTGAAGACCAGTTACCCCCAGCCGGCTGGCAGCCGCCCGGGTGGCCTCTCCGGCTGGGTCCAATACGGAGGGGCGCAGTTGCACCTGCACCCGGGCAATGAAGCGTGGCAATCGGCCAAGGCAATTATTGAGATCCTCGCAGCCAGGGCTGCCATCTGCGCCATTGCTGTGCATGGTGTTGATGAGACCCATGCTGAGCTTTGGCTTCCTTGCTTTCCCTGCTGGTGGCTGCGGCCCTGGTCCAATCCCCTGACCTGGGCCAGGAGCTGTGGCTGAAAACTGAATGCAGGGTGGGACCCAGAGCTTGGAGTGCCTGTGAACTGGAAGTGCAGGAACCCGGTAGTCGCTGGCAGGTGCTTTTAGGGAACCAACGCTGGTCCTTTGTGCACGACGGCAGTGGCAACGTCAAAATGAGGCTTAACCAGGGCCCATGGCAGCGCACAGAACCCCGCTGGGACGGCCCACCGCCAGAAGCCCTCTGCTGGGGGCAGCTCTGCGCCCGAGGCCCTCTACCCCTGGATTAGAGCCGCCCGCAGCTCCGCCTCGAGGGAGGCACGGTCAGGGGCTACGCCGATCATCACCAACTGCAAGCTGGATTGGGGAAGTTGATCCTGCTCAAACCAGCATTCCAGCCGCCTGCCCACGGCCTGAATTTGGAGGGGCAAGGTTTTATCACGCACTGGAATTCGACCCTTGAGCCGCAATAGACCCATCCGTTCAATGGCGTTTTGCAGGATTGGCTCCAGCAACTCCCGTTGCCATTGTCCCTCCACCGCCAGGGAGGCTGCCTGCAGTTCTGGATGGCTGTGGTCGTGGGGTTGTTCTTCTTCGACCTCTCCATCCTGGCGCTCCAGACCCAACACCAAGCTGGGATCAATGGCTCCGCGGCCCATGGCCAAGCAGGGCACTGGCAGCGCCTGCACCTGCAGTTGCTGTTGCCGCAGCCAGTCTTTGGCGTGATCTAGTTCAGGGGAGCTCAGCAGGTCTGCCCGGCTGATCAACACCAGATCAGCCACCTCAAGTTGTTCGCGGAACAGCTCATCTATGGCGGTCTGGTGGTCAAGGCTTGGGTCCTCTTGCCGTTGACGCTCTAGGGCGTCGGCATCGGCCACGACCCGTCCTTGGGCTAAGGCCTGGCCATCAACAACGGTTACCACTCCATTGACCCTGGTGCGATGGCGAATCTGGGGCCACTGGAATGCTTTCAATAGTGGTTCTGGCAAGGCCAGACCGCTGGTCTCGATCACGATTCCGTCTAGGCGCTCCTGGTGTTGCAGTACCAACTCCATCGTTGGCAGAAAGTCGTCCTGCACCGTGCAGCAAAGGCAGCCATTGGCCAGTTCCACCACAGGGGCTGGCTGGCCTTCTTCATCACAGGCTCCGCAGGACCTCAACAGGGAGCCGTCGATTCCCACCTCACCAAATTCATTCACCAACACCGCTAAGCGCAGGCCGCTTTGGCGCAGTAATTGGCGCAATAGGGTGGTTTTACCTGCCCCAAGAAAGCCTGTCACAACTGTGACAGGCAGGCGATTTGATTTAAAAGCTGAGTTGCCGTTAACCATGGTTAGGGCACCAAGCTTGTCCAGGCGAAACTGGCCCCTACGCCCATCAGGATTCCTGCCAGTAGCCTCAGCTTGGCAGGGCTACAGGTCTGGGCCCAGGGACGCACCAGCCGAACGGCGCAGAGCAGCAGCAGACCCTGGCCCAAGGCCAAACCAATGAAATAAAACAGCAGGGGTGTTGGCTCCCAGCCGATTACCGAGGCACTCAGTACGTAGCCATGCAGGGCAATGGCAGGGAAAAGCACCCAGCGGGGCAGCCGATCCAACAGCACCAGGCCCACTGCCGCCAAGGAAAGGGCGACAAGGGGCTCAGCGGCTGGAAAGCCTGGCAACCAAATGCCGAGGCCGGCAGCGGCCAACCCGGTTAGCAGTAGGCCCAGTAGCCAGCGGCTCGACTGCTGCAGGCCCACAAGCCCAAGGGCTAGCAGAAACAACAGGTGGTCTGGTCCTAGCAGGGGGTGCATCACTCCACTGAGCAGCCCAGTTAATGGGCTGGGCCCCAGCTTGAAAAGACCCATCAGGTGATGGGCGGAAGCGGGCTGCCCAAGGGCAAGAACTAAAACTGAAGCAAGGCCTACTCCGCCAATGGCGGTAGAAGCAGAAAAATGTTTGGTCATCCGATGGGCCGGTCCGCGCCGGGGATGGTGGGGTTAAAGCCGGCGGGCGTTCTGACTGGGCCCCAAGGGACCTTCACAGCTGCGGGACAGTGCCGGAGTTTCACCGATCTTTCCCCGTTTTCTTCCTGGGTGTACACCCAAAAAGCCGGATCCAGACCGTAACACCAGCCCCTGGTAAGCACTGATCAGCGGCAGCGCAGGCTCTCGCCAGTGCTGATTCCACTAGCGGCATTTATCCCCTCTGCCCTGGCACAGAGGGCCTTTTGCTCCGGTTGGTCCAATACAGCATCACTGAAATCTGCCCCGCTGATCAGGGCATCCCGAAAATGGCTCTGTAACAACATGCCGTTGTCGAGCCTGGCCTGGCGCAGGTCTGCGCCGTCAAAGCGGCTGGCAAAGGCGATCACATCCCTTAGATCTGCCCCCTCCAGGTTTGCCCCTTGGAGCTGGCTGCCATTGAAAACAGCACCCCGCAGATCTGCAGCACTGAAATTGAACCCCTGTAAATCCGCCTTAAGGAATTCCTGCTGTTGCAAATTCATGCCATGCATGTCTGCTTTCAGGTTTTGCAGCGACTTTGCCCCCCGCAGTTCCGGAGCTGTAATCGCCCAGCTGGGGGCCGGTTGTACTAGCCCCACCGCGACCGCCAAGGCCAGTAGCAAGCCGATCAGTCCTACGCCTGATAGGAAAAATGACTTTCCCCATGGCTGCCTACCTGGTTGGTTTGTCATGGCTGCCCCCTAGGCTTTTTGCCCAAGGTATGGCAGGGGCTGGGCCACTGCGGGCCCATGAGCATGTCTTTGCGCGTAATTGTTCCGCCCCATCCCCTGGTGGCCCACTGGTTAACGGTGTTGCGCGATCGGGATACCCCCTCACCGCTGTTTTGCTCTGCCATGAAGGAGCTGGGCCGCTGGCTCACCTATGAGGCGGCCCGGGATTGGTTGCCCCACCAGGCTGTGCAAATCAATACCCCCCTGGCTCCCTGCGCCGGCCAGGTGATGGATCCCAGCGTGCCGCTGTTGGTGGTGCCTGTGTTGCGGGCAGGCCTAGGGCTCTGGGCCGGGGGCCAAGAGGTGCTGCCCCATGCCCGGGTGGCCCATGTGGGAGTGGTACGCGATGAAAAAACGGCGCTGCCATCCACCTACCTAAACCGTTTGCCGCAGCAGATCGGTGAACGGGTGGGGGTAATGGTTTTTGATCCAATGCTCGCCACCGGCGGCAGCCTTGCGTTGGTACTGGAAGCCCTGGCTGAGTTGGGCGTTACCGGTCAAAGGGTGCGGGTGATTTGCGCCTTGGCTGCGGCCCCGGGCCTTAAGCGCCTGGCTGAGCAATTCCCTGAGCTCTCGATTTATACGGCTTGTATTGACCCCGACTTGGATAAGCATCAATTCATTGTGCCGGGCTTGGGTGATGCCGGCGATCGGCTTTACGGTACCCAGGCCGAAGACTTCCTAACCTGAAGCATTCTTCAGGTCCTGCCATGGCCGATCAGGACAGCTCCAGCTCGATTCTTCTTAGCGCCCTCACCGGAGCTGCCATTGGCGCTGCGGGGCTCACCTGGTGGTTGCTCACCCGGGCTGAGCGACGCCAGGCCCTAGGCCAGCAGGTGAGACGGCTAAGGGCCCTACCTCCCATGGAGCCAAACAGCTCCCTGCCCCACAGCCAGGAAAGCCTGGAGGAAAGGGTGCAGCTCCTCAATCTGGCCATTGATGATGTGCGACGCCAACTGGAGAACCTTTCTCCAGACTCACCCCAGTCAATGTAAGGATCGGTGCCAGTGGTTCAGTTTCCATGGCCCCCCTCCGTTCCAGCGCTATTACCCAGGGCATTCAACGCAGTCCCAACCGGGCGATGCTGCGGGCAGTCGGATTTGGTGATGGTGATTTCAATAAGCCAATTATTGGCATAGCCAACGGCTTCAGCACCATCACCCCATGCAATATGGGGCTTAATGACCTGGCCCAACGGGCAGAACAGGCAGCCCGTGGGGCCGGGGCGATGCCCCAGTTATTTGGCACTATCACGGTTAGTGATGGCATCTCCATGGGTACCGAAGGGATGAAATATTCCCTAGTTTCTAGGGAGGTAATTGCTGACTCCATTGAGACTGCCTGCAATGGTGAAAGCATGGATGCCATGCTGGCAGTGGGGGGCTGCGATAAAAACATGCCAGGCGCCATGATCGCCATGGCAAGAATGAATATTCCGGCTATATTTGTTTATGGTGGCACAATAAAACCTGGAAAATTAAGGGGAAAAGACTTAACTGTTGTAAGTGCTTTTGAAGCGGTGGGTCAGTTTACAGCTGGCAAAATTGATGAGCAAGAGCTTATTGATGTTGAGAAAAATGCCTGTCCTGGGGCGGGCAGTTGTGGGGGCATGTTTACTGCTAATACCATGAGTTCAGCCATCGAGGCCCTGGGTTTGAGTTTGCCCTATAGCTCAACCATGGCTGCGGAGGATGAAGAGAAAGCAGATAGTGCTGCTCGCTCTGCGGAGGTATTAGTGGAGGCAATCAAAGCAAATATTAGGCCTAGGGATCTGCTTACCCGCGAGGCCTTTGAAAATGCCATCAGCGTAATTATGGCTGTGGGCGGCTCCACCAATGCGGTCTTACATCTTTTGGCCATCGCCCGCAGTGCTGATGTTCCCCTAAGCATTGACGATTTTGAAGTGATTCGTCAGCGGGTGCCAGTGATCTGCGATCTCAAGCCCAGCGGTCGCTATGTGGCCACAGACCTGCACCAGGCAGGTGGCATACCCCAGGTAATGAAATTACTGCTTGATGCAGGTCTTCTACATGCTGATTGCAAAACCATTGAAGGTAAAATCCTCAGCGAAATTTTGGCGCCTGTGCCCTCAGTGCCAAATCCGAATCAAGATGTAATTAGACCTCTTTCAAATCCGCTCTATGCAAAGGGCCACCTGGCGGTGCTTAAAGGAAATCTGGCCCCTGGGGGAAGTGTTGCCAAGATCAGTGGCGTTAAAAATCCAATCATCACTGGCCCAGCGAGGGTGTTCGAAAGCGAAGAAGACTGCCTAGCGGCAATTTTGTCTAACCAGATCAAAGAAGGAGATGTGGTTGTTGTGCGCTACGAAGGTCCGGTTGGTGGCCCTGGCATGCGTGAAATGTTGTCGCCCACCTCTGCGATTATTGGCCAGGGCCTAGGTGACAAAGTGGCGTTGATAACAGATGGTCGTTTCTCTGGGGGCACCTACGGCATGGTGGTGGGCCACGTGGCCCCTGAGGCGGCGGTGGGCGGACCCATCGGCCTAGTGCAGGAGGGTGACAGTATCAGCATTGATGCCCACAAGTTACTTATTCAATTAAATGTGGATGCCGAAGAACTAGATCAGCGGCGGGCGGCCTGGGTGCCACCTTTGCCTCGATACACCCGGGGGGTGCTGGGAAAGTACGCCCGCTTGGTGGGCTGCAGCAGCCAAGGGGCCGTAACTGACCTTTAAGCCCCTACCAATTGGGCCCGCAAACGCCTGGCCAGGGTTTCCAATGCCATACCCCTCTCCGGCCGTTCGCAGCGTTTCCCGCTGCTGGCGTCCATCCATACCGGATGGCGGCCCTGCCAGAGGAGTGGTTGGTCTGGTTGATGGAGCCAGCCCAATTGCAGAGATGGATCCAGGGCTGAGCCATAGAGCTCCAGTTCCAGATCCTCCCTCTGGATCCGCTGACCTTGGCTATCGCGCACCTCAAGCCTCAAGTTCCAACTGCGAGCTTCCTGCTCCGTAGCTACGGCTGCATGGTTAAGGCCAGGACGACTGAGATCCGCTGCCCTACAAATCTGCTGAAGAAGCTCTGCCTGGGCCAGAAACTGATCAGCCGTTGGTAACCAATCTGCTGTCATCTATGCCGAATTTCTTGGTGCACCTAGGGCACAGCCTCAATCCGGCGCACTAGCAGGCGCAAGGGACCCGCCCTAAACCCAGGGTTTTCGCTGCCGGCATCGCTGAAGCGTGAATGCAAGATCTGAATCTGGCTAACTCTGGCGGGATTGAAGTTGAGCGATAGGGATAAAGGCATTGTCACGGGGTTAGCCCGCACGGTGGGACGCAGCTGGTCAAAAGGAATCCTTACCCGGGTAATACCCTCGGGTTCAGTGTCGAAGTCCACCACCCAGCGCAGCCCCCCAGGGATTAGATCACCCAGGCGACCGGCCAAGTCCCCGGGGGCCACGGCCAGCTTGTAGCGGCGGCCATCACCCTCCAGTTCAAGGGCCAGGGCCTTAGCGCCCGAGAGATCTAGGGGGGGCTGCCAACGGGGCGAACGGCAGCTCACAAAGCCCCCACCCTCGGCTACCACAAGGGATTCCATCAATAAACCTGAGCTTGTCACCCCACAGGTGCCCTGGCTGCGACCCCCCATAACGGTGTCATTCAGACTGGTCCAGCCGCTGAATCCATCGCCACTGGCGATCAACAAAGTCATCAGTTCAGCCCAACGCCGCACAGGCCTCTGCATCCGCCAACACCAGAATGGCAGTGCTCGGTTGCACCAACTTGGCCGGGGTGCGCTCTGGAGTTTCCTTTGGATCCAAGAGCCGGCCAAGGGCCTGCTGCTTAGCGGATCCGGCCACCAGAAAAATCACCTGGCGGGCGGCAGACAAGAGCGGTGCCGTGAAACTGATCCTTGGAATCCCCTTGCCTTCCCCATGGGTAACCCAGCGGTCGGTAACTCTGGTGGCTGCGGTACCAGGAAATAGTGAGGCCGTGTGGCCATCATCCCCAAGCCCCAGCAATACCAGATCGAGTATTGGCGGAGAACTGCCACAGAGCTGTTCAACGGTTTGGTTATAGCTAGCTATTCCTTCTTCAACGCTTGCCATCTGGGTGGGGACCTGATGGAAACAGGCTTTACTGCCAGGGCCGGCCGCCAGCAGGCTGGCTCGCACCATCCGGGCATTGCTGAGGGGATCCTCAGCGTCCACCCAGCGTTCATCACCCAACAACAGATCCACCCGATCCCAGGCAAGATGCTGCTTAGCCAAGAGGTGATAAGCCTGCTCAGGGGTACTGCCCCCAGCCAGGGCCACCTGGCAGCGGTCCCGTTGGACCAGGGCCAGGTCAATGGCCTGGGCTGTTAACTCGCAGGCCCGCTGGGCTAGGGCCTGGCGATCTGGCAGCTGAATCAGTTGGTAACTGGTCAAGGCAACCACTCGGTGTGGAAATCACCTTCCTTGTCTATGCGCTTGTAGGTATGGGAACCAAAGCAGTCACGCATGGCCTGCACCAGGTTCTGGGGCAGGCGGCCTGTGCGGTAGCTGTCGATGTAATTGAGGGAAGCGGAGAAGCAAGGGACAGGGATACCTGCCCGGGTCGCCTCAGTAACCGTTTGGCGCAGGCCTGGGAGCCGCCGCTGGATTTGTTCCGCAAACCAGGGATCCAGCATCAGATTTGCCAGCTCGCTGTTGTGGTTGTAGGCCTCTTGGATGCGCTTCAACAGCCGGGCCCGGATGATGCAGCCCCCTTTCCAGATCTGGGCGATGGCGGCGATGTTGAGCTGGTAGTTGTGTACCCGTGAGGCCTCCTCCAGCAGGGCAATGCCCTGGGCGTAGCTGGCGATGCAGCTCAGCACGCAGGCGTCTTGCAGGGGGGCCATGCCATCACTGGTGCTGCCAAGACTGAGGGCCATGGGCCCAGGGCCATGCAGCAGCTTTTCAGCCTTTTGACGCTCAGCATGCAGGGAACTCATCACCCGGGCATTTACAGATTCATAAATGGTGGGCACTGCCACCCCGAGCTCGAGGGCGCTGATCACGGTCCAAAGGCCTGTGCCCTTTTGTCCAGCGATATCGAGGATCTTCTCGACCAGGTCGCCGCCGTCTTCAGGATTTTTAGTGCGGAGACAAATCTCAGTGATTTCCACCAGGTAAGAGGAGAGTTCCTCTGAGCTATTCCACTGGCCGAGTACATCGGCCATTTCGCTACCTGTGAGCCCTGCCCCCCGTTTCATTAGGTCGTAGGCCTCGGCAAGGATCTGCTCCACGCCGTATTCAATGCCGTTGTGCACGGTCTTAACAAAATGGCCAGAGCCGCCCGGGCCGATATAGGTGACGCAGGGTCCGTCCTCCACCTGGGCGGCCATCTTGACAACCAAACTTTCAATGGCGTCGTAGGCCTGGCGGGTGCCGCCTGGCATCATGCTTGGCCCCTCTAGCGCCCCTTTGGCACCTCCGGATACGCCCATGCCGATGTATCCAAAACTTTTACTTTCCAGCTCAGCCACCCGCCGTTCTGTGTCGGTGAAGAGCGAGTTGCCCCCATCGATCAACAGGTCCCCCTCCTCCAGGTAAGGGGCAATGCTGGCAATGGTGTCGTCGATCGGTTGGCCCGCCTTGATCATCATCAGGATGCGGCGCGGCTTTTCCAGCTTGTCTACAAATTCTTGAAGGGTGTAGGCGGCGCTGATTTGCTTACCAGCCCCGCGACCGGCCAGAAAGTCGTCGGTTTTTTGGGCTGTGCGGTTGTAAACAACGCTGGAAAAACCATTGCGCTCAGCATTGAGCACAAGGTTTTCACCCATCACGCCCAGGCCAATCAATCCAAAATGCCCTTTACCCATGGCTTGAAGCTTCAATTGGCTTAGGCCGTAGTCTGGCGCGGGGAGCTTAAGGCGCCGGTTAAGGCGCCCCTTCTGTCTGGGATCCCAAGCGTTACGGCTGGGTCAGATGACCATCCCATCGGCGATCGAAGCGTTTTTAACCACCACCACCAGGCCATTGCGGATGTAAAAACCGTGTTCGGGGCGGTCGGCCTCCTCCACATGGTCCTTGTTCACAATGGTCACGTTCGAACCAATGCGAACATTTTTATCGAGGATTGCCCGCTTCACCGTGGTGCCCTGGCCAACCCCCATCGGGATGCCCCCCCGCTCCCGCAGTAGGGCCCGTTCCTCGCCGGATTCGAAGTAGTCGGAGCCCATCACCAGGGTGTCTTGTAGTACCACTTCGTTTTCAATACGACTTCTAACCCCCAGCACGCAGCGGTGGATGCTGCAAGCCTTGAGCAGGGAACCTTCACCGATGATCGATTCAGTCACCTGGGCGTCCTGGAGTTTGGAGGGCGGCAGGAAGCGGTGGCGGGTATAGATCGGAAATTTCTTGTCGTAGAAGGAAAAGGCTGGCCGGGGTTGGGCCGTGAGCGCCAGGTTTGCCTCGTAGAAAGCCCGGATCGTGCCAATGTCCTCCCAGTAGTCGTCAAATAAATAGGACCGGAGCTGCAGACCGTTCTGCAGGGCCGTGGGAATGATCTCCTTGCCGAAGTCGATGGCGCCAGGGTTTTCCTTAAGCAGGTTGAACAGCACATCGCGCTTAAACACATAGATACCCATCGAGGCCAGATAGGGCCTGCGCGCTGCTTCCGTGGCACTGAGACCCATGCTGGCGGTATCCACCTGCATTTCCTGTAGCTCTGCACCCTTCGGTTTTTCCTTGAACTGGCGAATCCAGCCGGTCTCATCCGTGCGCATTAGGCCAAAGCCCTCAGCCTGTTCGGCATCCACCGGCAGGGCCGAAACACTGACATCGGCACCACTGCGGCGGTGCTCCTCTACGAATAAGCGATAGTCCATGCGGTAGAGCTGATCGCCCGAGAGGATCAACACCTCATCCACATCCCATTCCTGGAATAACCATTCGTATTTGCGTACCGCATCGGCGGTGCCTTCAAACCAGCTGGGACTATCGGGGGTTTGCTGGGCAGCCAGCACCTCAACAAAGCCTTGGCCAAAACCTGAGGAGAGGTTGTAGGTCTGGCTGATATGGCGGTTGAGGGAGGCGCTGTTGAATTGGGTCAGCACATAGATCTTGTTGATCCCGCTGTTAATGCAGTTGCTGACAGGGATATCGATCAGCCGATACTTGCCGGCCAGGGGAACCGCTGGCTTGGCCCGCATCTTCGTGAGCGGAAATAGACGGGTGCCGGCCCCGCCCCCCAGCACGATGCCCAGAACCCTTTTCATGCAATCCGATCATCCGAGTGCACTCTGAAGGAGCCTCCCCCTAACCGGCAAGGCCCTGTAGCAAGTCAGCTGGTTTTAGCCCCGTCCCTGGGAGCATCGTTGGCTTCCCCCTGGCTGTTTAGTTCGAACAGACGATCAAGGGATTCCATGGTCTGAAGCCGTTGCAGCCTGGGTTGCGGGGCCCTCAGGGCAGTGGTGGGACCATGCAGCACCTTGTTGATGATCCCCTTACTGAGCGCTTCGACCACCTTGCGTTCCCGCTCGGAAAAATCTGGTCCCATGCGGCTTAGGGCCTTGAGCAGCTCTTGCTCGCGGATATCTTCCAATTGACGGCGGAGCCGGTTGATTGTTGGTACAGCCTCTAGGCCATCCCACCATTCCAGAAAAGCCCGCTGGTCCTCTTCAAGTAATACCTCGGCCTGCAGGGCCAATTCGCGCCGGGCTGCCTGGTTGCGCTCCACAACCTCCTGGAGGTCGTCCACATCAAAACACTGCACGTTTAACGCCTGGCCGGCATCGGAACTGATGTTGCGGGGCACGCCGATATCCACCAACATCAGCCGTTGACGACGTCTAAGGCCGTTGAGCCGCTGGCAATTAATCAGGGGCTCATCAGCACCGGTGCTGGTGAAAATTAGGGAACAGTCCTGGAGCTGGGCGTCCAGTTGATCGAGGCCCAGGCAGCGGATTGGCAGGTCTGGGAAGTCGGCGGAGAGGGCTTCGGCCTTGGCTATGGTCCGGTTGATCAGTACCAGGCGTCTGGCCCCCTTGGCCTGGAGGTGCTGAATCAACAGACGCGCCATGCGGCCGGCGCCCACCACAGCTATTTGTTCATCACAGAGGGATACGAGCTCATCAAGCCCTTGGCCCTGGCCCACCTTCAGTTGGGCCAATTCCACTGCTGCGGAACTAATAGAAACAGCCCCAGAACCAAGGTTGGTTTCGCTGCGAACCCGCTTGCCAGTGCTAACAGCTTGGTTTAAGAGGCGGTTGAGGATTGGGCCAATCGACTGGTGGTCCTGCCCCAGTCGATACATTTTTTTTACCTGGCTGAGAATTTGTCCCTCCCCCAGCACCAGGCTGTCTAGGCCGGCACTCACCCGCAGCAGGTGCTGAATGGCCTCCTCATGGTGGAGGGCAAAGAGGTGGGGGTTTAATTCCTGGCCAGGTAGGCCACTATGGATTGAAAGAAAGTTTTGGATGGCGGCAACCCCCTCCTGGGGTTGCCGAAGGAGGCTGTAAATCTCGAGGCGATTACAGGTGCTAAGGATCGATGCCTCCAGTACCTGCTCATCGGATCGCAGGGTTTGTAAGGAGCTCTGTAGGGAGTGCTCAGGAATGCTCAGCCTTTTGCGG
>Ga0209598_10002526_pt1 | contig 14281 bp, 13 predicted proteins | sample M_140807_EF_Meta_FD_187317 | JGI IMG/M metagenome (GOLD analysis project Ga0209598, IMG submission 187317) | Freshwater microbial communities from Lake Montjoie, Canada to study carbon cycling - M_140807_EF_MetaG (SPAdes) (version 2) | ecosystem: Environmental > Aquatic > Freshwater > Lake... | reverse complement strand
GCCCTTCAGACGCAGGTCGAAGTCGCATCGCGCGTCACCGACAAGCTCTAAGCAACACCCTTTTTCTGTGCGGTCTGACTGATTTTTGAGGGTCAGTCAGACCGCACAGGAGAAATTCTGCTGTTACAAGACGATGTAATCCAAGGGACTTCAGGGTCCGTCGGTTGTTGATTGAAGCGATAGCCGGATTTAGGTCTGTTTATCCTGTGGTGTAAGAGGATGCGATGCTGAGCATTGTCGGTCTGGTTGTTGTGATGGGTGCTGTGTTCGGCGTTTTCGTCCTCCACGGGGGCGATTTGACGCCGGTTATCGCCGCGGCTCCTACGGAATTTGCGTCGATCTTCGGCGCGGCTCTCGGGGCTATGCTGGTTGCCAACGGGATGGATACCGTCAAGGGCGTGGCTGGCGGCTTCGGTAAAGTGTTCGGCGGACCCAAATATCACAAGCAGGACTTTCTGGATGTGATCTTTCTGGTCTCGCGACTGCTCAAAATCCTGCGCGTTGACGGCCCGGTTGCACTCGAAGCCCATGTGGAAGACGCACACTCCTCGGCGATTTTCGGCGAATATCCCAAGTTGCTCAAAGATCATGTGCTGATCGATATGATCACCGACACCATCCGCCTGATGGTTGTGTCGTCGGGCGGTCTCAACGCCTATGCGGTCGACGACGTGCTCGATGTCGCAATCAAGCATCACCATCACGAAACCATGCGTCCGGTCGAAGCACTCGGCGCGATGGCCGGTGCCTGCCCGGCACTCGGCATCGTGGCCTGCGTGTTGGGCGTGGTGAAAACCATGGGCGCGATCGACCAACCGCCTCCTGTTCTCGGTGGCCTGATCGGTTCCGCGCTCGTCGGAACATTCATGGGCGTGTTGCTGGCCTATGGCGTGATCGAGCCGATCGGCTTCCGTCTGAAACAGGTCCTAGAAGAAGAAGCTGAAATCTATCAGGTGGTTCGCCAGTTGATTGTGGCCACATTGCATGGCCATCCGCAGCCTCTCGTGATCGAGGCGGCCCGTGCAGGTATTGGTCATCACAACAAGCCATCTTTCGGCGAAGTGTTTGACGGGCTCAGAGGCAAGTAAAAATGGCCGAAGCCGCAAAAAAGCCGGAGAAAGGCGCTGCGGAAGCCCCCGCAGCTGCCATTATTATCAAAAAGGTGCAGGGCGGGCATGGTGGTGCCCATGGCGGGGCGTGGAAAATTGCGCTCGCGGACATGATGACCGCGATGATGGCGTTCTTCTTGCTGATGTGGCTGTTGGGTGCCACCAGCGAAGCGCAACGCAAGTCCGTCGCCGATTATTTCAAACCGACCCCGAAAAGCCGGATCCAGATGGGCCAGCTTGCCGGATCGAACGGGATTCTGGGCGGTCGCTCGATTCTCGACCCCGAAGGCATGCCCTCCTCGGCCTTCCAGAACAGCCTGCTCGATATGGCCACCCCGCAAGACACCGAAGGCGGCAAGGATCGCGACAAGGGTCCGGAAACCGATGCAAGTCCGCAATCCGAAAATCCGGGCAACAACAGCGGCGGCGCCTCCCAGGGCACTGATACAGGCGGCAAGGGCAAAGGCGAGAAGACCGGCGGCGAGGCTGACAAAGACGGCGCAGGTCAGGGTAATGCCGGTGCAGGCACAAAAGGTGCAGGCAATGCAGGCGAAGGTGACAAGGGTGCAGGCAATGCCGGAGAAGGCGCCAAGGGCGCTGGCAATGTCGGAGCCGGAGACAAGGGCGGCGGCGCAGGACAGGGTGGCTCCAGTCAGGGCGACGGCAAAGGCGGTGGTCCCGAGCTGACCGAGGAGCAGAAAAAAATTCTGGCCGAAGCGCAGGACAACAAGAACTTCAAGGACGTGCAGCAGGAATTGATGCGCCGTATCGCGCAAGACAAAAATCTGGCCGGCCTGAAGGATCAGGTGCAATTCGTGCAAGACAAAGACGGTTTGCGCATCGAGATCATCGACAAGGCCGATTTTGCGATGTTCTCGCTGGGGACCAACCGCCTGCAGCCGCGTGCACAGGCTTTGATCGAGGCGGTTGCCAAAACCGTGTCGGAAATGCCCAACAAGGTCAATGTGCGTGGCCATACCGACAGTTTCGGCTTTGCCAATCCGGACCAGCGCAACAACTGGATCCTGTCGGCTGAACGCGCCGAGTCCACCCGTCTCCTGCTCGAAAAGCAGGGCGTGCCGCCCGATCGCTTCTCGCGGATCGAAGGGGTGGCGGACAAGGAACCGTTCAATGCCGCCGATCCCTATGATGCCCGCAACCGACGCATCAGCGTGACGCTCAAATTCCAGAACGGCGAGAAGCAATAGGATCCCGCCCAAGTATAAATAACCCGCCAAATCCGATTTGGCGGGTTTTTTATTGCCGGAATTCAGGGGGTTATTTGCCTGCCATCATGATCAGTTGCAAATAGCAGATGCGGCGGCGGAAGGTGCGTTCGGCGTTGCATTCATAGATCACCAGTCTCGGGCGGTCCCGATGCGGGCGATCGACCTTGAGATCGATTTCCTCTGGCAGCAGAATACCGAGATGGCGCAAGGCGCGATGGGGGTTTTCATCGAGTTGCCCCATCAAAGTCGGGTCGATCCAGCACCGCGCAAGCACCGCACCGAGATAGTCGACAATCCGCTCGCGCACATTATGGGCATTGATCACGAATTCGATGGGCGGATCATTGCTGATATTCTCGTTGACAGGCGATGGCCCCGCAGGTTTTTCGGTCTGCGGAGCCCCTTGATAGGCGCGGTCCTCATGGCGAATGGCAGGAAGCCCGGCCGATGAAACCAGCGCTGGCAGTTGATGTCTGTATTCCGCTTCACTCATTGCCACGCCCTTTCAAATCCGAGATTGAAAAATTTGACATTGGAATTATGACTTGAAGGCAGGTTCCAATATTAAAATCTCGAATCATGGTCTTTTAGGGGCGCAAATCTGCGCCCCTAAATTATTTCCTCAATCCGCATCAGGCTTTGACAGGCGATCCAGCTGCCAGCTTGTGTGCCAAAGCGGCATCGCGTGACAGGCTGTCGGCCAGATGGGTCAAAAGTTGGGTCTTTTCTTCGGTTGTGAAGGTTTCCAGCTGGACCAACATGGTCTTGATCTCGGATTTCAGCGGCGGTGGTGGCGGCGGCGCAGCCGCCAATTCGGCCAGATGAGCCTGGGAACGCTCAATAGCCTGTTGCTCTATTTCCAGCTCGACATGATCGGCAATACCCATACGATGGGCACGCCGCGCCATCATCCGGTGCTCGGCCTCGGTAATCACACCGTCTGCTGCGGCTTCATCAGCCATCGAATTCAGCTCTTCTTTTTGCTGGCGGATCTTTTCCGAGAAGCCAGATGCCAGCATGCCTGTTGGCAAAGCCACCAGCACCACACCGATAATGGCGGCTGCCGAGGCGAAGAACTGCCCCAAGGGTGTCACCGGATAATAGTCCCCGTAACCAACCGAAGTCAGAGTGATGATCGACCAATACATCGCCTCGGGAATCGAGTTGAACTTATCGGGCTGGGCTTCATGCTCGAGGATATAGATCGCGCTGGACGCGAACAGCGAGATCAGCAACGACACGAACAGGGCTGCAGACAGCACCGGCAGTTCATCACGCACCACCGAGATCAGCGTCTGCATGGCGGTCGAATAACGGGTCAGCTTCAAAATCCGCAACAGACGCATCACACGCAAGAAGCGCAAATCCATGTTGATGAAGAAGGTCAGATAGAACGGCAGGATCGACAACAGATCGATCATGGCCAGAACGGTTGTCCCGTATCGCACACGACCGGCAATCCGTTCTTTATATTCCGGATTTTCGGTGATGCAGTACATACGCAGAACATATTCCACGGTGAACACATAGACCGAGAACATATCGAACAGATGGAATTCCCGCGCCAACAAATCATGGATCGGTTGAACCGATTCCAGCACCACAGCAGTCACCGACAAACCGATCAGCACCACCAGGCTAGTATCGACGATACTGTGGATGTCGCCGGAATAATTGTCCTCATTGAGGATCGAATAAATCTTCTGCTTGGCTGTGCGTCCCTGATTGAGTTCACGGAATTCCTGGATCTTCGGCACGATAAAGCGCACGAGCTTGAGCACCCGCAGCAAACGCAGCAAACGCAGGTAGCGCAGATCGATTTCAATCAGGAAGGACAGATAGAACGGAACAATCACCACGAAGTCGACCAATGCCATGGGTGTCACGGCATAGCGCAGACGTTTCAACTTGAAGTTCTGATAGGCCTCTGATTCAGGAATGCAATAGAGGCGGACAAGGTATTCGAGGGTAAAGAAATAAACTGAAAACTTGTCGAATGTTTCCAGCTCATGTCTAAACTTCTCATGAATCGTGTCGATATGTTCCAGACCGATGGCACAAACGCTGAGAATGATCAGGGTCACGATGAACTTGTCGATCAGAGCCGTCAAGGGAGGCGAATCGTGGGCCTCGAACATCAACCGATAGACTTTCCTTCGGAAAGTCACTGGAGTGTCGGATGAAGCCGGCACAGCCTCCATATGGTGATGTTCACTCATCGCTTCCCCCTAAAACAACAAAAACGCTTCGACAATTCGAATGGCCCCACCGCAAAAGGCGGCAATCCAAAACTCTTGCCTATCAAAACACAAACACACAGGCCTATTCACCCGCCAATCAGGCGCATTTGCCGCATGTCCAGATTACCGTGCTAATAACGGTTCAAACCGGCTCTTTCTTTAGCGCGTCGGACAATGTATTTTGTCGGAAGACGTATATGGTCCGTCACAGGTTGATATGTGTGTTGAATTGGTGTGTGTGTGTCGAGTGGATGGTTGTGTAGAGTTGAAGTGCCCGGCGCATCTTGAAGTGCCCGGCACATCGCGGGAGCGGTGAATGAAGTTTGCATTAAAGTTCAGCATGCCAAAATGGGAGCGCCCCAAGCAGGAGGCGCCCTACATTTCGAATCCGCTGATCAATGAACTCGAAAAAGTCGATTTTGCCAGCCTGACGACCGAGCGCAGACAGGATGTTCTGCGTCGTCTCAAACTGGCCTGCGCCGCCATTGCGGAGGACCGCCGCCACCAGCCCGCCATTTTGAGCGACAGGATCCGGCTGCAAAAAATGTGGCAGGACTATTTCAAAATCGCCCAGACCACGCCCGCCGGTGACAATCTGGGAGAAAGCCTGTCGATATCACGCTATTCCGAACAGGAAGAAGAAAAACCGCGCGCACTCGGTGCCGTGATGACCATGCAGGAAGAATTGGTAGCCGCTGCCAATTTCAAGATTGATCTGGGTGGTCTCGAAGTCAATGATATGGATGATATGGACGATTTCAGCCTGTCATCCATTCCGCGCGTTGCCCCTGCCCCGCCGCCACCCGTTCATGCGTCCGCACCACATGCCGCTGCCGCCCAACTTGCTGCCAGCCGCAACGCCGCCACGCGACAAGGGGCCACAGAAGCGTCCAAAGCCGGGGCTGCAACTGCTGCCGATGAGGAAATGGCCGAACAAATGGCCAAAATCAAAGCGGTTGCGCCTATGGCCCTGCCGCAGATGGCATTTCCATCCGACCCTGTACAAGAAAAGGTCGCCGTTTCTGTCGGGCCAGACGCTGCCTTCAGCATCGAAGTGATCGACAGCGAGGCCGAAGCAGAGCCTCAAGACACAGCGCAGCCCCTCTCCCCCGAGGATGAATTGGCCGAACAAATGGCCAGGATCAGAGCAGTGGCCCCGATGGCTTTGCCGCCGATGGCGTTTCCGTCCGAACCGGGTCCGGAACAGGTCGCTCCCGCACCTGAAACCGAAACCGCGTTCACCATCGGGATCAGCGATGAGCCCGAGACTGCCGACAGTACCGAAGCGGTCCATGACCATGTCGGGGAGCTGGCCGAACAGATGGCCAGAATCAAGACTGTAGCCCCGATGGCCCTGCCGCCGATGCCCCATCCTGCCGACAGAGCCGTCGAGCCGGCCGATACGACGCCCGAACTGTCTATCGACGCCCCCATGTCGGGTGATCACCCCGAAACGCCGCAGATCCTCGGGGAAGATACGCTTCATATCCATGACAGCCACCTTCAAGACGGCCATCCTGAAGAGACCGCACCTGTTGCCGCAACGATTGATGCGGAAGGGGTCGAGGCCGAAACGATCACAGTGGTCAAAGCGACGGGGCAAGCCGATGATACGGGCTTCAGGCCTCTGACCATTGCCGTTGTCGAGGCTGAACCTGCACCGTTGGACGCGGGGGAAGAAGAGGTGATTGACGTTGAGATCGTCGAGGCCGAGACCGTCGAGACCGAGATCGTGGAATCAGAGATCATCGGGCAGGAGATCGTAGCGCACGAGATCGTGGAGCACGAGATTGTGGAGCAAGAGATCGTGACTGCCGTGGCTGAAGAAAGCCCCTTGGCCGCCGAAATGAATGTGGTTGAACAAGTTGCCGCCGAGCCTGAAGGGTCCGAGCCAGTGCAGCCGGCAGATATGGCGTCTGTTGCCGTCATCGTTCCGGTCGAACCGGATAAACCAACCGAAGCAAAGCCCAAAAGATCACGCAAAGCCAGTGCCTTGGCCACTTTGTGGTCGATGCTGTCATCGACCCAAGCCGAAAAGTCGGCGCAGGATGATGCACCCGCAACTGCAATCGACCCTGATACTGCACCAACACAGACCAACGGGACCGTGGCCGTTCCGCAGCAAGAGACTGCAATCGAGGCACCTGTCGAGGCCCCATTGCCGCCCAAAGAGCGCGAGGTCAGCGCAACACCCAGCACCAAGGAATGGGTCAATATCAAGCTGTTGCGTCCCAGCGTGATCCGCGGTTTGCCCCTGCCCGATCAGGTCATCACCATCGTACCCTATACAGAAGCCAAGCGTCTGGAAGAAAACGGCAGCGCGATCATTCTCACCAAGCCGAGAACGCCGCGCAGCTCGTCCTGATCTGTCCGATCCTGCTCCCGCACGGGGTAAACCGTTGTTTTTGTTGCTCTGAAGGTCACGCCTATGCTTGCTGAGGCCCTCGAATGGCTGGTGACACCGGCATCAAGCCTTGCGCGTCGCTCGGGCCTGCTGGCCGGGCAGATTGCGATCCGGCACAGGGCGTCGCGTTGCCGGAGCCTGTGGCACGGACATTTGCAGGCGACCCGCCGATTTATCACATCCCAAGTTGCCGCCCTCACGCCGCATCCGCAACAAGTCATCGTGCTGGGCAGCGGCCATCTCAACGATATCGATCTCGATGCCCTGCTGGAGCTGGCCGATCATGTCGTATTGGTCGATATTGTCCATCCGCTGGAGGTGCGCTGGCGGTCCTTTCGGGCGGGTGGACGCATCGAGCTGCTCGAGGCCGATCTTAGCGGCTCGCTGGAGAATGCCTTGGCGGGCGGCAAAACCCTGTTACCTGTCGATGAGGCCATACGGAGCCGGATCATGTCCGCCGATTGCGTGATATCGGTCAATATTCTTTCGCAATTACCGGTTGGCGCGCATGATCTTTGGGCCAAATCGGGCTGCAGCGAGGCCGAGATCGAACACCTGTCCAACACCATCATCAAAACGCATCTGGAATTGCTGCACCAGTCGCGGCACGGGCTGTTGATCAGCGATCAGGTGGCACGGCTGCGCGGGCTTGATGACAAGGGCAACTCCATTACCGGCGCATGGCAGGATTTATTGTTCGGTTTCGCCCTCGGCAAAGGGGACGAGGAATGGATCTGGCAAATCGCCTCGCATGCTGAGCGCGGAGACGGCTATGAGGAAGAACGCAAAGTGGTGGCCATGAGGCTCGCCACACGCTTTGAAGACTGAAGCAGCTCGTTTGAAAAGATCCAGGGTGGTTTTCCATGTGAAACAGCCCTTATTGCCCCAATGGATTGGCCAAAGCCCTTCGAAGTCGCGGCAACCCATTTCAGTTGTGATTTGAGACAACTGTTATCAAGAGATGTGGCACGAGATGTGAATTGTCACATCCCCGGCCGAAGAACCGGATTGAAACCCGATAAATTTAAGCATTATGCAACTTAAAAGCACTTCATATCTGTTTCTCAACCTTTGTTTTTCGGTTGAAAAGAGTTATAGGTAAAATTCGTAATTTGAGTCTGCCGCCCTCCTGTCTGCTGCGATGTTGCGCGTGCTTGATGGTGGCAATGGTGATTTGGCAATCGTGTTGTACATGTTTGTGTCGAGCGCAAGTTGTACAGTGGTTTTTGTAACGGAGTGAGCTGATGGCTGGGCTAATCAACTGGCTTGATTTCCGCAAGACCGTGCGTTTGCCGGATACAGGCAATCCGCGTGATCAGGTCATCCTGCCTGATAGCGTGGTGGAACAACAGTCCCGCGAAGCGTCGGAGCTTGGCAATTCGCACCAGAACATCATCAACCAGTTCCAGCGGCTCGACGATGTGCTGTCGCAGTTCGAGAACGTCCGCGACTTTGTCGGCAAAGCCCGTGGCTCGCTAGACGATATTTTTGCCGATCACCGCGAACACCGCGCCGAAAATCTGGCCTTGCGCTCGATCATCGAACAGACAACCCAATCACTGACCCAATCACGCGAGCAGGAAACTCAGCTGCGCATCCGCATTTCCGCGCTGGAAATCGACCTGTCGGGTCTGGGCGAGGAATTGTCCAACCGCGAAGTGATGATCCGCGGCAATCAGGAAGAAATTTCGCTTCTCAAGGCGCATACGTCCAAGCAGACCCAGCGCCTCAACGAGCTGGAAAAGCAGGTCGACGAGAAGAACGACGAAATCGACATTCTGCAGACCGAAAACGTGGCCATCCGTGACCGCGAAATGTTCGCCGAACAGCAGATCAACCAGCTGACCGCCGACAACCGCCTGCTGAACGAAAAGAATTCCAGCCTGCGCGAAGAACTGGCCAATCTGGAACAGCTCTTCACCAATTCGTCGATCGAACTCAACAACCTGTCGCAGCGTCTCGCCCATGCCGAGACCGAAATGCTCAACCGTATGAACCAGATTACGGGCCTGAGGCAGGCGATGGCCGAAGCCGAGAACGAACGTACGCGCCTGCTGGCCCAGTATGACGAAGTGTCCACCACGGCTGCCGCAGAGAAGCGCACCTATGAAGGCCGCGTCGAAGCCCTGCTCAAGCGCAATGAAATGCTTGAAAAGCTGCTCTCGGATGCCCGCAACGAGGTCAATGCACGGTCCGAGGCCTTCCGCGCCGCAGAGCGTGGCCAGGTCGAACTCAAGGGCACCATCCGCCGTCTTGAAAAGTCGGCCGAGAAGATGGCTCTGGACCAGGATTCGATGCAGAACGAGATCAAGAATCTCGAACAGGCCCGAACTGCCCTCAAAGACCGCACCGGCATGCTGGAAAAGGCCATGAAGGCCAAAGATGCCATTATCTCGCAGAACGAAGACAAGATGTCGCAACTGGCCGAACAACTCAGCCGCTCCGAGCACAAGAACAGATTGTCCGTGGAAGCCCAGTCCAAGCGCATTGCCGAATTGATCACCGAGTTGGAGCGCGAGAAATCGGAACGCGGTCTGGCCGAGGGTCGTCTCGAATCTGTGCGCAAGGAGCGCACACGTTTGCAGCTTGAACTCTCCACACTGCGCGCCCGATACATGGATGACGGCACGGCCTATGGTTCGGATCAGGATGGCGGCGACTATCCGCGCAGCGGCGGCAATGTGAAATCATTCCGTCCCGATCCGGTGTGAGGCCAAACGAATTACAGAACAAACCTCAACGGGGCCAATTGGCCCCGTTTTTCTGTCAGTCTGTCAAATCGAAAAATCAGAAAGGTGCGCGCGGGGTTTCGCAGGCGTTCATGCGGGCGCAGGTAGGGATTTTATTGACGCATTCGCCTTGATAGGTCGGGCATAATTTGCGAATTTTCGCAAAAGTACAGGAATCCGCTGCACTTCGCCCTTCCTGTTGGGCCACCGAAGAACTTGCCGAAGAATAACGCATGCGGAAGTCGTTGTTTTTCAGAAAGCGAAGATAGCGGTCCTTGAGTGCGGCATTGTCTTTGCAAAACCTCTCCCAATGGTCGCGCACTTCGCCAGCCTGGAACTTTTGCAAATTGCTGCAGACATTGGTCTGTTCTAGCTTGCGATCAATCGTACCGATGCAATAGGAGGCTTCCAGCAAGTTGCGAAACAGCGAGGTGCGGTCGAACTGATCCTGACTAACCTGTGCCGATACCGCAAACGGCAACAGCACGCAGGCCACAAGGGCCAAAACTCTTATCTGCCACACCCGCAAATTCCACATGTCCCACGCACCTCAACACAACCGGTAACAGTATAGCGGACAAACGGCAGACAATGCGAATGTTTTAGCCCGCCTTTGCCCCAATTCACGTTGAAATATCTGTTTCTGGTGCTTTTCGCTTGAACATCGACACAGATCCCATAGTTTAAAGACTCATCAATTGCCCCATTCTGGCAATCACCCCGATAGCGGAGCTGTTTGTTCCCTTACGATGACAAGGCCTACCCGATGTCTGATTTGATCCTGCACTCATTGATCATGGGTTGTGTTGCAACGGCTGCGATGGATGTCTGGGCCATCATTCTCAAACTGGTTTTCGGCCTGCCCCCTGCCAATTGGACGTTGATCGGCCGCTGGTTCGTCTATGTGCCGCGCGGCCGGATTTTTCATGGCGACATCGGCCAAACCCCTTCCGTGCGGTTTGAAACGGCCATTGGCTGGATCGCCCATTATGTGATCGGGATCATCTATGCCGCAGCTCTGCTGGTCTGGGGCGGGGCGGACTGGATGGCTGCCCCCACCTTCCTGCCCGCTTTGATTGTCGGTTGGGTGACTGTCGGGGCCGGCTGGTTCCTGTTGCAGCCGGGCATGGGCGCAGGCTGGGCCGCCAACAAGCGCGCCAATAAATGGCAGGTGCGCTTTCTGAACGTGGTCGGTCATACGGTATTCGCAATCGGTCTGTTCGGGGCCGCGCTGGCTCTGGTCTGATATTGCGCTTGGCCACAACACCAAGCCCGCCTTATGTCCCGGTGATCTTCTCCTCGCAGCGCGCAGGAGGGTTGCCCGGGGGCAGAATCAACGCGTGACAGCGAGAGCTTCGGCATCACGGTCTCTGACTGGACCAACGAGCAGGCTGTTATCGCACGAAAAAGCCGATAGCCTGTACCAAATCGCCCAGAAACCGGGACACGAACGCTGGTATGAGGATTACCGGATCAGAATTGCCACCGTCACTCGGGCTGATGGCGGTTTTGATAAATGAATGAGCACGATCTGACATGTCAGTGTTGACGAAACCGGTATAGTCAGTCCATTCTCCGATTTCGTTCATTGGAGGAGAGTTATGTCAAAATCAAAAAAAGCAGTCAGCCGCATTGGTTTGAGCTGCGCTTTGTCTACCCCTTTCACCAGTCAGGATATGATTGATCTGCCGGCTTTCAGCGAGCATGCGCGCTGGACTTTGGCCAATGGCTGCGATGGCGTTACCGTGTTTGGCACGACTGGCGAAGGCGCCTCGGTCAGCACCAAGGAGCGCATCACCACGATGTCCTATTTTGCCGGTGCCGGTTTTGACATGAATACTGTCACTTTGGGCGTTGCTGCCTGCACGACACAGGAAGTGATCGACCAATGCAAAGTGGCTTACGAAGCCAATTGCCGGGCCATTCTGCTGGCACCGCCGTTCTACTTCTCCAGTGCCGATGATGCGGGCCTGTTCCGCTGGTATTCGGCGGTCTTCGAAGGCCTTGGCGGGCAGTTGCGCGATATCATCCTCTATCACATTCCCTCGATGACCCGTGTCGGCATTTCGCCCAATCTGGTCGCCAAGCTGAAAAAGGCCTATCCCAAGGCGATTATCGGCGTGAAGGATTCCAGCGGTTCGGCCGAAAACACCGCCACTTTGCTCGCTGATCACGGCGACCTGCAAATTCTGGTCGGGGACGAGCGCCAACTCGCCAATGCCGTCAAGCACGGCGCGGCAGGCTCGATCTGCGGTCTCGCCAATCTGTGCCCCAAGGAATTGCGTCCGCTGGCCGTGGAAGGCAAGGATAATGCGAAAATCCACAAGGCCGTGGATGCCGTGCTGGTCTACGCCTTTATGCCTGCCATCAAGGCCTTGCTGGCGCATCGCACCGGCTATAAAGGTTGGCAGCGGATGCGTCCGCCTTTGGGCGACATGTCGGCCGCTCAGTCCAGGAAATTGGTGACGGCGTTCGACCTGATTTTCCCGCCCTCCAAAAAATCGAAATAAGGCTATCGCCCCTGATGTCAGAACCGGTACTCCTGCATGATCAGGCAAAGCTGCGTGACAAGGCCTATGCCAGTTTCACGCAGCACCTTTTAGCCAACGAGCTGGCCCCCGGCCAGTTCATCTCCCAGCGGGAGCTTGTGGCACTGACCGGCCTGACACTGGGGGCGATCCGCGAGCTGATCCCGAGGCTCGAAGCCGAAGGGCTGATCCGCACCGTGCCGCAACGCGGCATGCAGATTGCCAATGTCGATCTCAATCTGGTGCGTGATGCCTTTCAGTTCCGCACCATTCTGGAACGCGAAGCCGCAGCCCATTTTGCCAAGACAGCCCCTGCCGAAGAGATCGAGCGCTGGCTCAAGGCCCATGCCGATATTCTGGAACAGGCAGAACAGCAAATTACACCGCAACTGATCGAAACCGCGCAAATGCTGGATGACGGTTTTCATGATGCCGTGATCGATCATCTCGGCAATGCGATCATTTCCAATGCCTATCGGATCAATTCGATCAAGATCCGGCTGATCCGCCAAAGCCGGACACGGTTGCACCCGCTGCTTGTGGTGCCGGTGATGCAGGAACATCTGATTCTGATTGATGCGCTGGCCTCGCGCGACGGCGCGAAAGCCGCCGATGCCTTTGCCGTCCATATCGGCCATGCCCGCGACCGCGCTCTGTCGATGGCCTGAAGTCCGGTGGGTCTCAGTGGGTTTCCTGCATCATCCCGTCAATCAGGGCCATCACAGAATAATGTGCGGCATGCGAACCGATGCGCAGTTCTGCGCGACGGCGCTGGTCCTCGATCTTTTTGACATCGACCGGATAATCATGGTGAAGAATGGCTGACTGGATCACCGACAAAGCCGATGCATTATAGGCAGGCTGGATCGGGGCAGCATAGGAGACCGGGGGCACCTGGGCCGCAAGATCGAGGCTGAAGACAGGCTTGTTCGAGCGGGCTTCCACCGGTTGCGGCCGGTGATAGGGGGCATCTGTGACTGACTGAACGGCACGAATGGCATCAAACATGACATCACCTCTTGTTGCATCAAGAGACGGTCAGGCCCGCCAAAACTTGAATCCTTGCCGGTCAGAGTATCCTTCATGCCGCGGGGGCTTGCCGTGGCACGGGCGACAGGGCATGACTGGGGGGTTCGTTGTGGCGCGCGAGAAATGACCATGCCAGCACAGTGCAATTCCCTGCATTTCCGGTTGCGCCGGATGATCAACAAATGGCGCAATCTGTATTTTCTGCACACGCGCAAAATTGCCGATTGGCGGCATGTGATGGTGCGGGAATTCGATACGCCCTCGCCCAACAAGCTGTTTGCCCGCCATTTCATGCCGTTCTGGCTCAATGACATCGACGAGATGATCGCGCAAACGGGGCTTGATCCGCGCGGGTTCCATTTTATCGACGCCGGATGCGGCAAGGGCATTGTCACGCTCTATGTGCGCGAGAACATGCCATTTGCCAGCATTTCAGGTTTCGACTTCGTGCCCGAATTCATCGACATTGCCGGCATGAACCACCGCCAGTCGACCATTACGGGACCAATCGATTTTTTCATCGGCGATGCGGCGGAATGGCGGCTCGATGACAAGCGCTGGTTCGTGTTTTTATACAATCCGTTCGGCAAGGAAATTCTGGACCGCTTTTTGCAAAACAATTACCGGATGCTCAACAAGCACCAATCGGTCATCGCCTATGGCAATTGCATGGAACTGGACACGGTTCTGGCCTATCCTCACAGGCAGTGTATCCGCATGCCGCACATCCGCAGCGCGATGATTCTTTTTTAAAATCAAGTTTTTTCTTCAATTGGCTAAAATTGTTCAAGAGGAAGCCGTTCTTTGTTGATGGAATGGTTAATAAATCGTTAAGATGATTGACCGAAATGAAATGGATGCGCATGGAAATGATTATTTTCGTGCAAAATCAATAAGTTGGACTGTTGAACCGGCATGGTCAAACCACCCAAGGATCAACTCAAGACACTGGTGAAGCGTCGTGCCGCGGCCAAACGCAGCAAGATCGGCTCCCCGACACCGCGTGGCCGCTC
>Ga0209598_10002525_pt1 | contig 14286 bp, 11 predicted proteins | sample M_140807_EF_Meta_FD_187317 | JGI IMG/M metagenome (GOLD analysis project Ga0209598, IMG submission 187317) | Freshwater microbial communities from Lake Montjoie, Canada to study carbon cycling - M_140807_EF_MetaG (SPAdes) (version 2) | ecosystem: Environmental > Aquatic > Freshwater > Lake... | reverse complement strand
TTCAACACGCTGCGCGTCGACCTCAAACCCCAACCGACGGTCTTTGTGCGCGATGTTCGGGGGCCCTTCGCGGCCGCCGGCGCGGCCCCCGGCGACGCCATCGTCGCGGTCGAAGACGCCGAGGTCGGGTCGTACTCCGAGGCCATGCGCGCCCTCCTCGACCGCGCCGACTCGGCGCCCGGGCGCCCCATTCGCCTGACGGTCGCGCGGCCCCCGGTGGGCGTGTTCCCCGAGTGGCGGGAGGCGCACGCGGGCCGGCACGACGCCGCGGGCGCGTGGCGAGCGACCGAGGGGCTCAAGATGCGGACGCCACTGGTTGCGCCGGACTGGCCACGCATCGAGCTGATGGTCACACCCGAGGAGACCGAGGCGGGCGTGCACTTCGGGCTCGCGCCCGAGTTGGCGCGGTTCGGCACGTCGGACATGCGCGCGGCTGCCCGCTTCGCGTGGCAGGAAACCATGGCCGTCAACGCGGTCTTGGCCGGCACAGTCCTGCGCTGGGTCAAGCTCGAGGAGGCCCCGAACCTCGTGAGCCCCGTCAAGGTCACCCGCGTCGGCGCGGACTCCGTGAGGTCCGGCTTCTCCGACTGGTATCTGAACTTGTTCGCGATGTTGAGCTTGAACCTCGCCCTCGTGAACATGCTCCCGCTGCCTGCGCTCGACGGCGGACGCCTGATGTTTCTCATCGCCGAGGGGGTGATGCGCCGGCCGGTCCCCCGCAGACTCGAGGCGCTTGTCCACGCGGTCGGCTTCCTGGCGTTCTTGGCGCTCGTCCTCGCGCTCATGCTCTCAGAGACGCTCGACGCCCTCACCGGTCGGTGAGGCGCCCTCGGGCCGCCTTGACGAAGCCCGCGAGGCGGCGTCACAGTGAAGCCGCATGATGTCGCCTATGGACTCGAGCCTCGACGCGCATGTGACCCCGATCCACCGGGGCCCCGCGGTGATCGTGCCCCCTGCGCTCGCGCACGGCGGCTTTGCCCGTGACCCGGACGCCACGGTCTACGCCCTCTCCCGCGCCCCTGGCGAGGCCCACTTCGTGCTGGACGTGTACGGCGGTGGCGAGTGCGCGCTCGCCTTGGCTGCGCGCGGGGCCGACCGCGTCGTGGTGGCGTCGGCCGTGGACGCCGAGGGGCTGCGTGCGCTCGTGGAGCTCAAGCGGGCGGCGATTCGGCAGCTCGAGCGCGGCGAGTACCTGCGCTTCGTCGGGCTCCTCCGCGCGCGCCGGCAGGAGCGACTCGAGGCCTACGAGCGGCTTGAGCCCGCCCTCCCTGCGGACGTCGCCGCGTTCTGGCGCGCGCACCGCAGCGGCCTGCTCGCGGGGCTCTTTAGAACCGAGGCGAACGTCGTTCAGGGGCGCATGCTGCGGCGGCTGTTCCGCACGCACCTGCCCCGCGCGGCCTACCGGGCGCTCCTGCTCGGGTCACCGCAGGACCGTCGCACGGTCTACGACACCCACATCGAGAAGAGCCGGTTCTTCGCCCACGCCCTGCGCCTGTGCGCGGCACGCGGCCGCATCAAGGTCTCTGCGGACGCGGACGCGACCGGCCTGTGCGGCGGCGACCCGATGCGCGCCCTGCAGCGCATGATCGACGCCGGGCCGGCGATGAGCCCGGTCTGGATGCGCGCCTTCTGCACAGACGAGGGCGTGAACGCGGGCCTGCCCTGGCACCTGACGCCCGTCGGGTATGAGTCGCTGCGCGCCATGGTCGACCGGGTCGAGGTCATGAGCGCCGCGCCGGCCGATGTGCTGGTGCGCGCGCGGGACGCGTTCGACGGCTTCGAGCTCTCGCGGGCGAGCGCGACGGGCAGCGCCGAGGACTTGGCGTTGATGGTCGGCGCCGTGGCCATCGCGGCACGGCGCGGGGCGCGCGTGCTGCTTGAGGGCGACACCGACCCGGCCGCGTGGCTGTCCCCCCGATTCGAGCGGGACACGGCGCTCGAGGCCGAGCTCGCCGCGCGCGACCGAGCGCCGATTCACGTCGCGTCGCGCGTCTATCGGGACGCGCGCGCCTAGCGGTCCTCGACCCACGCGGCGCTCGACGCGACCGCAGCGAAGCATCGCGACTCGGCGTCACGAACGGCGGGCCGCCTCGCTCCCGGACAGCACAACGATAACGCGCCCCGCCTGAATCGCTGTGGTGGATCGCGGGCCAGACAGCCTCGCTGAAGCGCTGGGCCTCGAAGGCGGGCGCTGGGGGCGGCTGCGGCGCGGCGCCCGGCGGCTGCGGCGCAGCGTCCCAGGAGCGTCCTCATGCGGTCAGGTTGCATCGGTCCGCGCCGCCGCGCTATGGACCCCGTGCAGAGCGTTGACTGTTGGTGGAGCCTGAATGCGTCTCGCGCCTTCCCTCTTGGCCGTTGGCCTCTCGCTGGCCACCTGCGCCGCGCACGCTGCGCCGGTCAGCGGCGCCGTCGCCCTCCGCCCGCTGACCTCTTCGACCGTCCACCCCGATGTCCTGGAGAGCGCGAACGCGTTGGTCGTCCTCGCCCTCAAGGACAAGGGCGTCGTCGTCGCCGACGCGGCGCCGGGCCTGCAAGCCGTGAGCGGCACGCTCATCCGCGTCGGCCGCAAAGCGGTCGTGCAGCTTGAGCTCCTCGACGCCGGCGGCGCCACGCTCTGGTCGGGTCGCCTGACCGCGGCCAACCCCGAAGACCTCGAGCCTGTCATCACGCGGCTCGTCACGGGGCTCGTCGCGGGCGATAAGGTATCGGAAAATCAGGATATTTATTCGGTCACAGCAAACGAAGAGGCGCCGCTCGCGCAGGCTCAAGCGAACAGTTGGTTCGACGTCGGCCTCGGCGGGATGGTGTACATCGACGACGCCCCTGCCTTCATGCCGGGGCTGAGCCTGTCGTGGCTCTACGACGCGCGCACCTTCATGGTCGACATCGGCTTGGGGTTCTGGGGTCTAGGATCCGACGACCACGGGGGCGTCACGATGGGCGTGGGCGGCTTGGTGCCGCTCTCGGACTCGGACTTTGCGCCCTATGTCGGCGGCGGGATCGGCTTCGCGGCGGTCTCGCTCGGGCAGAACCCCACGGAGTCGAGCCTGACAGGCAACGCGGCGGTCGGCGCGCTGCTCGGGCGGACGCGCTCTGTGCATCTCCGCGCCGAGCTCCGGTACGCCATCGGCGCGTTCGAGCAAGCGGGCGGCCTGACGAACGCGCTCGGCTTCGCACTGCTCGCGGGGTTCTGAGCGTGAGAGCCCAGCGCCTGCGCCGGGTCATCGTCGCGGCCTCGTTGTGCGCGGTTGTCGCCGGGTGCGGGACGACCGTCATCGACGCTCAATCACGCGACGCGCGCATCTTCATCGACGGGCAGCCACGCGGGCAGGGCCGTGCGACCGTCCGGAGGACCGGCTTTCCCGCAGAGATGGACGTTCGCGTCGAATACGCCAGCGGCGAGGTGCAGACCCGCCATGTCGAGCGGGACATCACGGCCGTCACGGTCGTCGCCGCACTATGCACTTACTTCACGGGCCTGTTCTGGGCGCAGCAGTACCCGGACGATGTTCTTTTTTCGCCGGACCCGCGGGCATCGGAGCGCTCGTTGACGGGCCCGAGCGGTTGGGAGCTGCCGCTGGACACCAACCCGTGGCTGGTGGGGACCGTCATGGCGCCTGCGCCTCCCACGGCGCCTGCGCCTCCCACGGCGCCCACATCCGCCCCGCAGCCCTGAGTCACCGCGCGACGACCACCAGACTGTCGCCGAGCAGCGCGGCCGCAGCGGCAGGGCTCACCCGCTCAATCACCGCCTGAGGGAGCGTCGCGAGCGTTCGCCGCAGCGTCGGCCGGCCTTGACCCACCCGCCCGGTGCGGTTGCGGGCAAAGCGAGTCGTCACGACCTCGTAGCCGCACACGCTCAGCAGCCTCAGCGCGCTCGCCTGCGTGTAGAAGTGCAGGTGCCCCACCTGCTCATACGACGCCCGGAGCGCAGCCTCGCCGCGCAGGAGCGTCAGCAGGGAGAGCTCAAGCGGGATGTTGAACACGAAGAGCCGACCGCGGGCCTTGAGGCGACGCAGGAACCGAAACGGGTCCTCGACATGCTCAAAGACGTCCGCGCACAGCACGAGGTCGGAGCAGTCGCTCGACTCAAGCAGGTCGCCGCAGGTGAGCGCGAGCTCAGGGCTCAGCCCCCGCGCCCGCTCGATGGCCTCGGGGTTGATGTCCCAGCCGCGGAACGTGGCGCGGGGCAGCGCGCCGCTCGTCTGCGCGCACGCCAGAATTTGCGCTGCGCCGCAGCCGATCTCGGCGACCGTGCCGACGTCGTCCAGCGCCACCCCAGCGGCCCGCAGCGCGGCCTCGAAGTTGCGCCACTTAAACGCGGAGTCCTCGGTGTGGTACGTCGGGTTCTGGGCGGCGTAAGCGCCCCGCGTATACAGCATGGTCGACAGCATAGCCGACTCGATGACTCAGGTCGCTTGACTCGCGCGGCCCCCGCGCCGAAGTTCTGGGCATGGGGTGGGGCGCTCGGCGACTGATCACGGCACTTTGCACGGGGGCGCTCACCCTCTTGCCCGCGCTCGCCCTCGCGGGGCCGCTCGCGGACGCTCTGCTCCGGAGTGACAACTTCAAGGTCCGCCTCAAGGCGGCGACCGAGCTGGGCAAGAGCCCCGACCCACAGGCGCTGCCCGCCCTGCTGCGCGCCCTCGAGGACCAGCACCCGCTCGTTCGGGCGGCCGCGGCGGGGTCGCTCGGCCGGCTGAAGGCCTACGAGGCGCTCCCGGGCCTGTGCGCGCTGCGCGGCGACGCGGACGCCTTCGTGCAGCAGACCGCCCAGCGCACGCTCGAGGCCTTCGGCGGCGAGAGCGCCTGTCAGGGCGGTCGGCAGATCTATGTCGAGCTCGACGTCCAAGGCTCAGACGAGCGCCTGAGGACATTCGTGCACAACCAGCTCGCGCAGCGGGCCGTGACCGATAAGCGCCTCGTCCTGCACAGCGCCGGCGCGGGCCCCGCCGCACGCGAGGACGTCGCCGAAGGCCGGATGCCCGGCGTCGCGCTCCTGATCAACCTCAATACCTCCGTGAGTCGCCTCTCCACCTCGACGACCATCGGCTGTCGCTTGGGTCAAACCGTCTTCGAGCTCCGCAAGGAGCGGGTGCTGCGGGGCACAGCGACCCAGCAGGCCGAGATTGACCTCGGCAGCCCGAATGTTTCGGCGCAGGCCATCGAAGGCCAGACTCAGGAGTGCGTCGCGGCCCTCGTCCCCGCGGTCTACGAAGAGTTCGGTCACTACCTGAAAGGCTTGAAGTAATGAGCTCGGGCTCAGAGTCGGCGCGCTACAAGCGCAGCTATCGCAACCTGCTGCTCGACCGGCAGTTTCAGCTCAAATACACGACCCTGATCATGCTCGCTGGTGGGCTGATCTTCGGGACCATGGAGTTCTTCTTCTACGACAAGGTCCGCGAGAACAGCGAGCTCGCCGGCATGAGCGACGACCCCGTGATGGCGGCGCAGCTGAGCGCCGAGCTCGAGGCCGAGGACCGCAAGGTGCTCCTGCAGCTCATTGGCTTCTGGCTCGCGGTCGTCGGCGCGCTCGGCGTCGTGGGCATCCTCGCCACCCACCGCATCGTGGGCCCGATCTACGTGGTCGACCGCTACATCCAGTTCATCGCAGCCCACAAGCCCATCTACCCGCGCCCGCTTCGCCGCGGCGACGAGTTTCAGGACTTGTACCGCCACGTGAACGAGCTGGCGATCGCCCTCAAGAGTGATCGCCAGCGTGAGGCCGAGGTCCTCGAGACCATGCTCGCCCGCATCGAGGTCCGCCTCGAGTCGCTCACGCGCCTGCAGGGCGAGAGCGCCGAGATCGCCGCCAAGCTCGCCGCCGACCTCGGCAGCGTTCGCGAGATCGTGGCGCAGCATCGCGCCTACTTGGCCGACGACCAGAAGCCGCAGTCGTGACGGCCACGCTCTGCGCGCGCCTCGCTGAGCCAGGTCCGCGCGACGCCGATACGCTGCTCGAGATGTTCCTCGGCTGGGCCAAGGACGCGGGCTACACGCTCTACCCGCACCAAGAAGAGGCCGTGCTCGAGATCATGGCCGACCGGCACGTGGTCTTGAACACCCCGACCGGCTCCGGCAAGTCGCTGGTCGCGCTGGCGATGCACTTCCGCGCCTTCGCCACGGGGCGCCGCAGCTTCTACACCTCGCCCATCAAGGCGCTGGTGACCGAGAAGTTCTTTGAGCTCTGCAAGCAGTTCGGTCCGGAGAGCGTGGGCATGATGACCGGCGACGCCGCGCTCAACCGCGACGCCCCGATCATCTGCTGCACGGCCGAGGTCCTCTCGGCCCTCGCGCTCGGCGAGGGCGTCGCCGCGGGCGTCGACTACGCCATCCTCGACGAGTTTCACTACTATGCCGACCGCGAGCGCGGCATGGCTTGGCAGATCCCCCTGCTCGCGCTGCCCACGACGGCCTTCATGCTGATGTCGGCGACGCTCGGCGACACCCGCGACATCGTGGCGCGCCTCGAGGCGCGCTCAGGCCGCACCGTCGCCGTGGTGCGCTCGGTGACGCGCCCGGTGCCGCTCGAGTTCCTTTACTCCGAGGAGCCGCTGCAAGAGGCCGTGCTCGACCTCGTGCACAGGCAGCGCGCGCCGATCTACGTCGTCAGCTTTACGCAGCGCGAGTGCGCCGAGCTCTGCCAAAACTTCACGAGCGTGAACGTGACGACCCGCGAGGAGAAAGCGGCGATCGCGGAGGCGCTCCGCGGGTTCAAGTTCGACACGCCGTATGGCAAGGACATCCAGAGGTTCCTGCGCGCTGGCCTCGCCGTGCACCACGCTGGCCTGCTGCCCAAGTACCGACTCCTCGTCGAGCGCTTGGCGCAGCAGGGCCTGCTCAAGCTCATCTTCGGCACAGACACGCTCGGCGTCGGCATCAACGTGCCGCTCCGCACCGTGGTCTTCACCAAGCTCTGCAAGTACGACGGCCAGAAGACGCGGCTCCTCACCGTGCGTGACTTTCATCAGATCGCGGGGCGCGCGGGCCGCAAGGGCTACGACGACCGCGGTTGGGTGGTGTGTCAGGCGCCCGAGCACGTCATCGAGAACCGCGTGATGGAGCGGCGGGCCGAGGGCGACGCCAAGAAGATGAAGAAGCTCGTCCGGAAGAAGCCGCCCGAGAAGGGGTACGTGCCGTGGGACGAAAAGGTCTACCGCGACCTCGTCGAGCGGCCGCCCGAGGCCTTGTCCTCGCGCTTCAAGGTCGAGCTTGGGATGCTGCTCGGCCTGATTCAGCGGCCCAAGTCGGCTCAGGACAAGCGCGGCGGCTACGGCGCCCTGATCGAGCTGATCGGCCTCTCGCACGAGACGGACACGACGAAGGCGCGCCTGCGCCGAGAGGCCAAGCGACAGTTCCGCGTGCTGCTCGACGCGGGCGTGCTCGAGGTCAACCCGCGACGCGACCGACCCGGCGGTGTCGTCCGCGCGAGCCGGGAGCTTCAACGAGACTTCTCGCTGCACCACAACCTATCGCTCCTTGTTTTCGACGCCGTGCAGCGGTTCCCGGCGACCCACCCCGACTACGCCGTGCAGGTGCTGTCGATGTGCGAGGCCATCCTCGAGGACCCGATGGCGGTGCTGCTGCGCCAGCAGGAGCGCGACCGCCGCGAGCGGCTCGGCGAGCTCAAGGCGGCGGGCGTCGAATACGAGGAGCGCATCGAGATCATCGAGAAGATCGTATGGCCAAAGCCCGACGCTGACCTGCTCGAGGCGGCGTACGAGCTCTTCGCGGAGCAGAACCCGTGGGTCGGGGGCCGCGAGCTCCACCCCAAGAGCGTGGCGCGCGAGATGTACCTGCGCTTCGCGACGTTCAACGAGTACGTCCAGGACTTGGGCCTGCAGCCGAGCGAGGGCGTGCTGCTGCGCCACCTGAGCCAAGTCTACAAGGTGCTCCTGCAAGCTGTGCCGGAGCACGCGAAGAACGACGAGATCTGGGCCATCGAGGGGTGGCTGCGGAGCACGCTCGAGCGCACGGACTCGAGCTTGCTGCAGGCTTGGGAGGCGATGGTCGACCCCGAAGCCGCCGCGCTCGCCGCCCAAGCCGCGCCCCTCGACCCGCTCGAACCCCAGCGTCCCCGAGACGCCGCGGCCGATCCGCGGGCCTTCGCTGCGCGGCTCCGTGCTGACTTGCACCTGTTTGTGAAGGCGCTCGCGCGGCGGGATTACTCCGAGGCGATGGAGGCGCTCCCCCACGACGACGCCCTCGACGCTGCTTGGCTCGAGGAGCGCATGCGCGCGTTCTACCTCGAGTACAACGCTGTCGTCTTCGACACGGCGGCCCGCGCGCACGGCAATACGCGCCTCGAGGTCGTCGAGCCGCGCCTGTGGCGCGTCGAGCAGGTGCTGATCGACGACGCGGGCGACAACGCGTGGCGCGTCGTCGGCGAGGTCGACCTGCGCGGCGCCGAGGACCGCGAGGGGCCGCTCGTCACCCTCACGGACGTCACGAGCGCCTGAGCGCGCCGGGCGAGCCGCCGATGTTGCAACGCGGCAGACCGCAGGCGCATCGTCTCTGCCGAAATGAACGCATCTCCAGAGCACATCCGAGCCGTGCGGCGCTGGCTGCTCGCGGTCTTCTTCGCCATCGTCGCGATGGTCGCCATCGGCGGCATCACTCGACTCACAGGGTCGGGGCTCTCGATCACGGAGTGGCAGCCGTTCCGAGGCGCCCTGCCGCCCCTGAGCGAGGCCGACTGGCAGGTGCTCTTCGACAAGTACAAGACCTCGCCGCAATTCCAGAAGGTCAACGCGTGGATGACCCTCGCGGACTTCGAGCGCATCTTTTGGTGGGAGTGGATTCATCGTCAGTGGGGCCGAGCGATCGGGCTCATCTTCGTGCTGCCGTGGGCCTATTTCCTCGTCCGCGGGCACCTGACCGGCCCGTGGCGCTGGCGAACGGCGGTCGCGTTCATCTTGGGCGGCCTGCAGGGCGCGCTGGGGTGGTTCATGGTCGCGAGCGGCCTCGTCGACGCGCCTCAGGTGAGCCACTACCGGCTCACAGCCCACCTGATGCTGGCCTTCGGCGTCGCGCAGTATGTCCTGGCCCTGTGGCTCGCGCTCGGCCCGACAGACGCCGCGTCACCGGCGCCGACCGCGCTGCGCCGCGCGGCCTGGGGCCTCGTGGCCTTGGTGACAGGCCAGTGCGCGTATGGCGGCCTGCTCGCGGGCACGCGCGGCGGCTGGCTCTTCCCGACGTTCCCGGACTTCAACGGCGCGTGGATCCCGCCGAACATCGGCCACATCGACCCGCTCTGGCGCGACCTGCTCGACAACCCCGAGACCGTGCAGCTCGTCCACCGGATCTTGGGCACGAGCGTCGTCGTCGCGGCGCTCGCGCTCTGGGCCTGGGGCCGCATGCGCACACTCTCGGACAGTCAGCGGGGCGCGCTGCGGCTGGTCGCCACCGCCGCGAGCCTCCAGCTCACGTTGGGCGTGATGACCGTGCTCTCACACATGAACACGCACGCGGCCGTCGCGCATCAGGTCGGCGGGCTCCTCGTGCTGTCGGCGTCCACGCTCTGCGCGCTGCGGCTCCGCACGTCGACCCACTGAGAGCGCGCTACAGGCAGCTTCGCCACGCCTCGAGCGGCGCCTCGCAGCGCTGACCCGGCGTGGCGAGGCCCTCGCCGACGCACAGGAAGGCGCCGGGCATGGACGCCGCGCACCCAAAGTAGGCGGCGAACGCGCCTGCGCAGGCCCCACGCGCCCGCGCCGCGCGGGCCAGACAATCGGCCTCGCAGGCCGCGGCCTCTGCCCCGCAGGCCATCGCGAAAGCGCCGCAGTACCGCGCGCAGACTTCGCCCGCGGGCTCGACCGCTGCGTCAGCGTTGGTCGCCGCGTCCGCGGGGCGGGATGGCGCCGACGCGTCGCACCCCAACAGCCAGAGCGCCGAGAGCGCAGCGCCCCGGGCGGTCAACGCGAGGACGCCAAGACGTCGGACAGGATGCGCATCTCAGTCTCCGGCCCATCGCTGCCCGGCCCTCCCAAGGTCACGAGGCGCGTCTCGACCTGCATCTTGGAGCGTATCGGGAGCGCGTGGCTCAGGTCGAGCTGGAGCTCGCCCACGCCTCGGACGGTCATCGACTTGATGCGCAGGTCGCCGTCGGGTGCGCCCGGCCGCTTCACGACCTGCGCGCCGACCTCGGCGTCTGTCTGCACTTCGACACGCAGTCGGTCTCCGTCGCGCTCCATGACCTGAAAGCGCGAGGTCTGGACCAACTGCACGCCCGACATGACGATCTGCTCTTTGAGTGACCACTTCGCGCCCGCGCCAAAGGCCTCATCGGGCAGCGGCGTGACGATACGGGTAAGCGCGCTCTCCAGATTGGCGGCCAGCTCGCTCGACGGTCCACCGGGCGGCGGCGCCGTGCCCGTGCGTTCGACTCGAATCAGTCGCCCGTTCGGGTCGAGCGCGAGCGTCGCGTCAAAGCCCACCAAGGGCTGCAGCGCGGCGTCGAGCGCTGCGATGGCCTCGGGTCGCGCCTCGTCGACTTGGCCCGCCCGGGCCTCGCGGACCGTCGTCGACAGGCGCAGACCGCCCTCGTCGAGCGCCTCGACCACAGCGCCGTCGATGACGAGCGTTGTGCTCGGCGTCGCAGGGGTGGACTGGACCTGACCCGCCACCTTGACCTCGATCGATGCGCGGGTCGTGATTTCGAGCGTCTGCTTGTCACCCGGCTTGGCCGTGATGCGGCCGGGCCGCTTCGGGTCGTTGCCGGTTGCATCGACGCTGAGCTCACCGCTCGTCTGCGCAGCAGCGCGAGCGGCCGCGGAAGGCGGGCGCGGCTCAGAGTCCGTGGCCTTCGGACCGCACCCGGCGGCCCAGAGCAGCGAGACGGCGAGGGCGAGCTTCTGGTGCATCATCGCCTTGACTCTACCACGAAGGGCAACGTCGCCACAGTCGGCCGCTTGCCGCTGACCGGAGCGCTCGGCTAGTTTGCGCGGGTCCGCCGCAGCTTGGAGCCCCCGTGAGCCTCGCCCCTCTCCCGACGCCCGCCGGCACCCCGATGGGGCGCATCCTGCGCGTCGGCGTGCTCTACGACGGCCTGATGGTGGCGGAGGCGTTCTTCCCGCCGGAGCAGAGCGACCGCGAAGTCTCCATTGGCGATACCGCGCGTGCAGACGTCTTCGTCCCTTGGGACACGGGGCTGCGTCATGCAGTCCTCTTCAAGCGGCGCGCGGGGCGCTGGCACTTGGTGCTCGTCGACGGCCTCGAGGGCGAGCTCGTCAAGGACGAAAAGAGCCACGCCATCGCGCGGCTGCGCGCGAGCGGGCAGAAGAAGGCGAAGCCCGGCGCCGACCTGCTGGTGCCCCTCGACGCGCAAGCGACAGGCAAGCTCACGCTCGCCGGCGCAAAGATCTACTTTCAGTTTACCGAGCGCCGCCCGAAGCGGCTGGGCCTTCCGCCGCGCAACCCCTTCGTCGCTGCGCTGCGCCGCCTGGAGCCGGCCCTCGCGAACGCGTTCTGCGTGTCGGCACTCACGATCGTCGGCACGATCCTCGGCGCGATGACGGTCCACCCCTCCCAAGAAGACGCGCGGAACATGTTCATCACCGCGCAGAACGTGAAGATGCTCATCGAAGACGCGCCGGAGCCGCCGCCGCCCGCATCGGACGCGCCGCCCGAGAAGCCCGCCGAGAAGAATGACGACGGTGAGGCGAAGGCGGAGGCGCCCAAGGCCGCCCCGAAGAAGGCCGCCGAGCCGAGCAAGCCCGCGGACCCGAAGGCGGCGCGGGCCGCGCTCCAGGAGAGCGTGACCAAGCGGACCATTCTTCAGTATTTCGCAGCCACCAAGGACGGTGACACGCCGAACATCATCTCGAAGGACGAGCTCTGGGACGGCAAGATGCGCGAGGCGTTCGATGGCACCGCGCTCGTGCTCAGCGACCGCGGCACGGCGGGCCCCTCGGGCCGCGGCCTGCGCGAGGGCGGGTCGACCCAGGGCACAGTCGCTGGGCTGGGCGACGGCGACTTGTCAGGCGGCGGCACAGGCGTCGTCGAAACCGGCACGACCCGCGAGCTCAAGGTCAAGAGCAGCATCAAGGCCGAGGCCGTCGAGGAGATGTTCGGCGGCACCCTCGACCGCAACGTCGTCAGCCAGACGGTGCAGCGCCGCATCTCGGCCATCAAGACCTGCTACGAGCGCGAGCTCAAGTCGAACCCCGCGCTCGCGGGCAAGGTCGTCGTGCAGTTCACCATCGAGGAGAGCGGCCGCGTGGGTGCGTCGAAGGTCCTATCCGACACCACAGGCGAGCCGCGCATCGGTCAGTGCATCGCAGCGACGATCGGTCGCTTCAAGTTCCCGTCACCCGAAGGCGGCGCAGTGACCGCGAGCTATCCGTTCGTGCTCCAGCCCGGCACGTGATGGGCGCGCCGTGCCCGCCTCGACGTCGCCGCGGGCGAGCGACCACCGCCGCCATCGTCGCCGCGCTCGCGCTGCTCGGCCTGGCCGGGTGCGAAGCGGCGGACAATCGCCCCGGCCCGCCTGAGGACGCGCCCGTCGACCGCGCGGTCGACGCCGCCTCTTCGCCGCGTGACGCCACCTTTTCGCCGCGTGATGCCGCCGTTTCGCCGCCTGATGCCGACCGCGCCGCGGACCTCGGCGCAGAGGCCGTCGCGGACATCGGCGCCCCCCCGCATGGGTTGGCGCCCGCGGCGCTCGCGCTCGCGCTGGAAATGCACATCGGGGGGCCACCGCCGCCCGACTCGACGAACCGACTCGCAGACGACGACGCCGCGGCGGCCCTCGGGCAGCGGGTGTTCTTCGACGCCACCCTCTCGCCGCGCGGCTTGAGCTGCGCGTTCTGCCACCCGCCGGCGCGCGCCTTCTCGGGTGCGCTCTCCTACGACGGCTACGGAGGCCTCGACTTTCGGAGCGTGCCCGCGCTGGTGGGCTCGGCCTGGCAGCGCTGGTTCTTTTGGGATGGCCGAGCAGACTCCGCGTGGGCGCAGTTCATCGTCCCGTTCGAGAAGCACGATGAGCTCAGCGGCTCCCGCGTTGGCCTCGTCCACGCGCTGTCCGAGGACCCGACCTACGCCGCGGCGTATACCTCGCTCTTCGGCCCCCTGCCCGACACGGCCACCCTCCCCCGCGAGGGCAAGCCGACCACGCGCTCGTCGGAGCGCGCCCAAGCGCTGGCCTGGGAAGCTCTCGCGGCGGAGACGCAGCGCGCGGTCAATCGAGTCATCGCGAACATCGGCAAGGCAGTCGCGGCCTACGAGCGCCGCCTCGTCAGCGGTACATCGCCGTTTGACGCGTTCCTTGAGGCCCTGCGTGTGGGCGACACCGACGGGCTCGCCGACTACCCAGAGAGCGCGCGCCGCGGCCTCGCGCTCTTTGTCGGCCGCGCGCGGTGCGCCGTCTGCCACAGCGGCCCCGCGCTGTCCGACGGTGCATTTCACAACCTCGGTCTCGCCCCGCCCGACCCCCGTGTGCCCATCGACGAGGGCCGCGCAGCGGGCGCCGCCCACGCGCTGGCGGACCCCTTCAACGCGGCGGGTGAGTTCAGCGACGACCCCGCGGGGCCAGGCGCCCTTCGGCTGACGACGCTCGCGGCGACGCCCGCGCCAAGCGGCGCCTTCCGAACGCCGACACTGCGCAACGTCGCGCTCACGGGCCCTTACCTGCACGACGGCCGCCTAGAGACCCTCGAGCAGGTCATCCGCTTCAAGGCGGATGCGAACGGCACGCCCGCGGCCGGGGAGCGTGACCCCGCCTTCCAGCCCGTCGCGCTCACGGACGACGATGTGCGTGACCTCGTTGCCTTCCTGACGTCCCTGACGGACGGGCCGCTCCCCAGAGCACTGGTGACCGCGCCTCGATGAGGTTCAGCCCGGACGGGCCGCGCGCGCGCGGCCGCGGCGCTGGGCATGGAGCCCCTGCGTGACGATCGCGGTCAGCGCCTCAGGCCGCGCTACCCCGAGGGCGTCGAGCACCTCGGCCGCAGCACGCGCGCCGCTCTCCGCCGCGCCCTCCATGTACCCCTGCCCTTCGACGCTCGTGTGCTCGCCGGCGAAGTGGAGCGCGCCCTCAGCCAAGCCCTCGAGGCCTGCCCACGCCGCCTGTCCCGGTCGAAAGCACGCATAGCTGCCTTCGTGCGTCGGGACGCTGGGCCAGTGCATGCGGCGCGCGCTCCCCATCGTGTAGCGCATCTTCAAGCCTGGGAGCAGCGGCTCCAGCTCGTCGAGCACCTGCTCGGCCTGCGCCTCGGGCTCTCCCTCGCCCAGGGCTACGCCGCGCTCACCCCCGACGAAGTTCGTCAGGATGCCGTTGATGCCCGGCTG
>Ga0209598_10002522_pt1 | contig 14295 bp, 8 predicted proteins | sample M_140807_EF_Meta_FD_187317 | JGI IMG/M metagenome (GOLD analysis project Ga0209598, IMG submission 187317) | Freshwater microbial communities from Lake Montjoie, Canada to study carbon cycling - M_140807_EF_MetaG (SPAdes) (version 2) | ecosystem: Environmental > Aquatic > Freshwater > Lake... | reverse complement strand
CAAGCAGGCTCTCGGTCGACGCCGCTCTCGCCGGCCGCTCCGGCCGATGCCGGAGCTGCGGCCATCGGCTGGTCATCCCCGCGGCCTCCGATGCGGCTGGCGGCGGTCGCGCTCGGGGCGCTGGGGACGCTGCGGCGGCGGCTCGGGGCCGCGACTCCGGGGCGACGGGCCAGGCGGCATCGCAGGACGAACTGCCCGATTGGCGGACCGCCGTCGCCAGCCAGCTCGTCGGGGCGGGAAGTCCGGCCGCGACAGGCCAGCGTGGTGGGGCGGGTGTCGGGCGGTCCGATGGCGGCCGCAAGGCGGCCGTGACGAGTGGCTACAGCCTGCGGCCGGTCACGCCGAAGGCGGTCCCGACGCTCACCAAAGCCGCCACCGATGCGGCCGCCGCCAAAGCCCGCCGCCGCGATGCAGCGCCCGAGCCCATGCCGGAGGAAGACTTCGAGCCGACCGCGGCGCCGGTGGCGCGGCTCTCGCCCGGCCGCGGGGCCTACGAGCCGACGCCCATCGTGCAGGCCTACCGCTGGGCCTTCGGCCATCTCGTCCGCGTGTCCACCTGGATCAGCGAGACCAGCTACACGATTTCCTTCATCGTCATCATCCTGGCGATCGCCTGCGGGATGACCGGGCGGCACACGCTGGCCCAGTGGGGCACGCTCGCGATCGTCGCCCTCAATCTCGTGGGGCTGGCGGGCGATGTCGCGAGCCTCGTGACCCTGTCGTTTCGGCGAAGCCCGCTGCAGGGTGCTCTGTTCCTCGTTCCTCCGTTCACGCTGTATTACCTGTGGACCGATTGGCAGCGATACCGCGACGCAGTCGGTCGCATGCGGATCCCATTGGTGACCCTCGCAGCCGTCGCCGCGGCCTATCTGCTCGTGCCGTGGCTGCGCGGCGGCCCCGCCGGGGACGGTCACGTTACGGAAGCGGTCGAGCGCGTGATCGGCGAGATGGAGGAGGACTTCGGTCGTCCGCAGGGCGCGGTCGAAGAGACGCTCAGGAAGGCGCGAGCCTGGGTACGGGAGTCGGCCGGGGAGCCGCCAGCCGCACCGGACCAGCCGGCCGCCCCTGGACAGCCGGCAAGTGCGGGACCGGACGGCGGCGATCGTCCGCGGCCCGGCGGAGGCCCGTGACTGGCGGAGCCGCTGCGGACCCCGCCGCGGACCGTCCCTCCCGAAGCCGGCAGCCCCGGTCGATCACGTCACGATTCCCTCTTCCCGCGATACCGACACCCGAGCCACGAGGATGCAGCGATGTCCGCAACGCATGACAGCCATGCCGTCCGGGACGATCTGGCTGACGAACAGGCTGACGAACAGGCTGACGTCGTGCTCGAGCCTGTCGACCGTGGAGCCGCCGTCGCGGCCGGTGGCCGCAAGCAGGGGGTGGCGACCGGCGACGTGGACGACATGTCCTCCGCGACGCTGCGGTCGCGGCTGGCGATCGTGGCCGGGTTCCTCACGCTGTTCCACCTGGCGTTCGCCGTGATCAAGCTGACCGGCCCGGCGGCTGCCTCCGGCTTCAGTTCCGACGCGCCGGCCTGGTCGCTTCTGGCGCGGGCGGCGGTCGCAGCGTCGGTCTTCGCCCTGGTGCGGTCGCCGCTGCCGCTGGATCGCCGACGGCTGCGGGTCGTCGACATGGGGCTGCTCTGTGTCGAGATGCTGTTCATTCTGGCCGCACAGTATCTGTCGACGGTCGAGCTCATCGACCGCCGCGATCTCGTCGACGCCGTCGCCATCCAGAAGAACGGTGTCATCCGCACGCTCGTGCTCATGATCTGCTGGGGCGTCTTCCTGACCCGGTCGTCCGCGGCGACGACCAGGATCACGGTGACGATGGCCGCCGCACTGATCTTCTGCCACGGGCTCGTCCTGCATCACGCCGACACTGTCGACCTCGCCGTCGACGACGTGGCGGGCCACCAGATCGTGATGGCCAACGCCTTGTTTCTCATCATGGGTGTTCTGCTGGCGACGCTCGCGGCGCGGGCCTTGCGCGGCCGCGAGGGCGCGGACGGCGGTCGCGACTCCGTTCCAGCCGGACTCGGCCGCGTGGGTCCCTATCGCCTGCTGAGGTCGCTCGGCGATCGCGGGGCAGGGCACATCTACCTGGCGGAACACGACGAACTCAGGCGGCCGTGCGCGATCAAGCTCGTGAGGCCGGGAGACCGCGCGGCGACGGCCCGGTTTGACCGGGAGGTGCAGGCGGCGGCACGGCTCCTACACCCCAACACCGTCACCGTGTTCGATTTCGGCCGCACGGGCGACGGCACGGCGTACTGTGCCATGGAGTTTCTGCCGGGGCTCTGCATCGCCGACATCGTCGGCCGGTCCGGGCCGATGCCCGCGGGCCGCGCCGTCTTCCTGGGCCGTCAGATCTGCGGTGCGATCGCCGAGGCCCACCGGCTCGGTTTCGTGCACCGTGACCTGCATCCCGGGAACGTCTTCGTTTCGGTCCTCGGCGGCCGCTGCGACGTGGTGAAGGTGCTCGACTTCGGCGTCGTCGGCGGTGTGGCGGCCCTGCCGGAGCATGATCCGGCAGCGTCTGGCATGGTCGCCGGCACGCCGGAGTATGTTTCGCCCGAGCAGGCCGTCGGCGGATGTGTCGTCGACGGCAGGGCCGACATCTACGGACTCGGCGCGATGCTCTCCTTCATGGTCACGGGCCGGCCGCCGTTCGAGCGGGCGACGCCGGCCGAGGTGCTGCGGGCCCACGTGTCGGAGCAGGTGACGCCGCCCCGGGAGCGGAATGCGTCGATTCCTGCGGACCTCGAGGCCGTGATCCTCCGCTGCCTCGCCAAGCGGCCCGAGGATCGCTATCCCGACGCCCTGGCCGCGGCGGCGGCCCTCGGGGCCTGCGGGTGTGCCGCCGACTGGGACGAGGCCCGTGCCGAGGCCTGGTGGCTCGAGCAGACGGCGGGCTGATCCGGCCGCCGGCAGGCCAGGACGGCGGCATCGCGGGTAGGCTGGTTCCGTTTCTCCGGGGAGTCGACAGATGGAAATGCAGCGGCTGCTGAAGGCCACCGTCCAGTTCAACGCCAGCGACCTGCACGTGCAGGTGGGCAGCCCGCCCACCGTGCGCGTCGACGGCACGATGGTCGCGGTCAACGCGCCGCCGGTGACGGCCGAGGAGCTCCGCACGCTCGTGCAGCAGGTCGCCGACGAGTCGCAGGTACAGCGGCTGGAGGCCGAGCGGAGCTGCGACTTCTCCTATTTTATTCCCGACGTCGCCCGCTTCCGCGTCAACGTATTTCATGAGAAGGGCAACCTCTGCCTCGTGGCCCGCTGCATTCCGCTGCGGATCAGGACGGCGGCGGAACTGGCCCTGCCGGCGGTGCTCGAGGAGATCGCCGAGGAGCAGCGGGGGCTGGTGCTCGTGACGGGCACGACCGGCAGCGGCAAGAGCACGACGCTCGCCGCGATGATCGACCACCTCAACCGCACGCGGCGGCTGCGGATCGTGACCATCGAGGATCCGATCGAGTTCGTGCACGTCTCGCAGAAGAGCCTCGTCGCGCAGCGCGAGATCGGCCGCGACACGCCGAGCTTCTCCGAGTCGCTGCGGCGGGCGCTGCGGCAGGATCCCGACGTGATCCTCGTCGGCGAGCTGCGCGATGCCGAGACGATGCGGATTGCGTTGCAGGCGGCGGACACCGGCCATCTCGTGTTCAGCACCATCCACACGACGAACGCCTCGTTCACCATGCAGCGGATCGTCGCCATGTTTCCTCCCGACGAGCGGGAGCTTTTGCAGACGGAGCTGGCGACCAACCTCGCGGCCGTCGTCAGCCAGCGGCTGGCGAGCCACAAGCAGAAGGACAAGGGACGGATTCCGGTGCTGGAGGTCATGCGCAACACGGCCGTGGTGCGGAAGGCGATCTTCGAGGGACGCATCGGCAGCCTGCCGCAGGCGATCGCCAACCGCGAGAACGGCATGCAGCTCTTCGACCAGCACCTGGCCGAGCTCTACAAAGCCGGGCAGATCAGCGGCACCGAGGCCCTCCGCCTGTCGACGAATCCCGACGCCGTCGCGCTGGCGATGCGAGGCGTGAGCACGCTCGACACATCGTCGGGGCTCGTGCACTAGCTCCCTCGCGAGTCGGGGAAAGCCGCCGGCGGCGACGACCGCGGGGGATGTCGCTCTGCGTCAGATCGTCAGGGCGTCAGATCGTGAGCGCGTTCTCCGCGTCGCCGAACTTCTCCACGCGCACGCCCATGCGATCCATGAGCGCCAGGTGGAGCCGGCAGAGCCGGCGGTTCGGATCGCCGCTGAGATCGTGGGCCTGGCCACCCCTGATCGTGCCGCCACCGCCACCGGCCAGCACGACGGGCAGCTGGCGGGAGTCGTGGGCGTTGCCGTCCATGAGGCTGCTCGTGAGCAGGACCATGCTGTTGTCGAGCAGAGATCGCTCCCCCTCGTTCGTCGCCGCCATGCGCTGCAGAAACTCCGACCACAGCCGCACCTGGAACTCGTTGACCCGCTGGTAGTGGGCCAGCCGCGTCTCGTCGCCGGCATGGTGGGAGAGCTCGTGGATGCCCGAGGTGACGCCGTCCAGGCTCGGGAACCGCATGTTGGAGAGGTCGTTGTTGAGCATGAACGTCGCGACCCGCGTGCGGTCCATCTGGAAGGCGAGCAGCAGGATGTCGAACATCAGCCGCAGGTGGTCTTCCGAGCTCGCCGGGATGCCGGCGGCGGGCCGGCCGATCGTCGGGGCCTGGATCGTCGGATGCCAGCCGCGGCCGCCGGTCTCGGCCTGGCTGATCCTCTCCGCCTGCTCGACGCGGGTCTCGATCTCCTTGACCGACTCCAGATACTCGTCGAGCTTCCTGCCGTCGCGCAGGCTCAAGTTCCCTCGCAGCTGCCTGGCGTCGGCCAGCACGAGGTCGAGGATGCTGCGGTCGCGCTTCCGGCGGCTGCCGTCGTCGAAGAGCTGGTCGAAGGCCTGCTGCGGGAAGATCTCCTTCGGGGCCGGCGTGGTCGGCGTGCTCCATGAGATGTACGCCGAGTAGATCTGCGTGAACCCCGAGTCGGTCGAGTAGCCGGGCCGCTCCGTGCCGAGGACGATGCTGGGCACCGGCGTTGCCCGGCCGACATGTGCCGCCACGATCTGGTCCATCGTCGTGCCGACCTCGACGTCGGTGGTGGTCTTCTTGACCCGCAGGCCGGAGAGCACGTTCATCTTCGGGTAGTGGCCGCCTTCGCCCTCGACGGTGGTCGGATTCCACAGGCCCGTGAAGACGGCGACGCGGTCCTTGATCGGCGCGAGCGGCCGCAGGGAGTCGGCGAACTCGATGCCGTCGGGGCCCATCTTCGCGCCCCAGTGATGCGGGTTCACGCCGTTGCCCGTGAAGCAGACGGCGAGGCGGCGGGGGGCCGCGCCGGCGGTGCCGCGATCGTCGCCGAATGCCGGCACCGACTCCAGCCACGGGAGCCCAACGGCGACGCCGGCGCCACGCAGGAAACGGCGGCGGGAGAGGCTCGAGGATGACATCTTCAGCAAAGCTCCGGTGGTGGTGATCAGGGCGACTCGGGGCCGTCGGCGGGGTCCGGACGGCGCTGCATGAACTGCCGGCTCGTGACGATCTCGACGACGGCGGCCGACACGCGGCCGTCGTGGGACCGGACGGACTGCACCATCTTCTCGACGAGCGCCTGGTCGGTGGCCGCGATGCTTCGGCCCAGGGCGTAGCCGAGCAGCTTGCGGCTGAACTGCCGGATGAACTGCGTCTCGTTGCGGCTGAGATAATCGCGCAAGCCTGCCAGCCCCTCGATCGGCGTGCCATCGCGAAGACGGCCGGCGTCGTCGATGGCGCCGCCGGCCGCGTCGGCCGTGCGGAGTCGGCCGACCGGGTCGAACGACTCGAGGGCGAATCCGAGCGGATCGATACGGTCGTGGCAGACCGCGCAGGCCTGGTCCTGACGATGCCGCAGGAGCGCCTCGCGGAGCGAGGCCGGCTTCAGCCCCGGCTGGAGCTCGGGAACGTTTGGCGGCGGCGGCGGCGACGGCTGGCCGAGGATGACGGCCAGGAGATACTCGCCGCGCAGCACGGGGCTCGTGCGGTCGGGCCGGGACGTCCTGGTGAGGAACGCCCCCATGCCCAGCAGGCCTCCCCGGCCGTGCGCCGACACGTCGATCTCGCGGAACTCGGGGCCGATCACGCTCGAGATGGAATAGAACGTCGCGAGCCGCTCGTTGAGGAAGCTCGTGCTGCCGGCGACGATGTCCATGACGGGCCGGTCCTCGCGGAAGAAGTGCAGGAAGAACTCCGCGGCCTCGCGCTTCATGTCGGCCCGTACGTCGGGCGTCATCTCGGGAAACTTCGTCGTGTCGACGCCGTCGTGCTTCTCGAACGACGAGAACCGGAGCCATTGGCCCGCGAATTCCTCCGCCAGGGCGGCGGCCCGCGGATCCGCCAGCATCCGCCGCGCCTCGGCGGAGAGCACCTCGGGCCGGCGCAGGCTGCCGTCCGCGGCCGTCTGTCGCAGCCGTTCATCGGGGATCGAGGACCAGAGGAAGTAGCTCAGCCGCGACGCCAGCTCCCACGGTGAGAGCGGCAGGTCGGCCGGCGACTCGCCGCCGGAGGCACGGGCCGCGGCGGGCAAGGACTCCGGCTTGAAGAGGAAGTGCGGCGAGACGAGCACCCGCACGATCCCCTCGCGAACGGCCGACTCGCGGTCGAGCCCGTCGCCGACCCGGGAGCGATAGAGCGTCGCCAGGGCCGCCTGCTCGTCGTCGTGCAGGGGCCGCCGCCAGGCGCGGGAGGCGAAGCCCTGCAGGTGGCGGATCATGGAGTCGTCGAACTCGGACTGCTGCGGCTTCGACAGCTCGCGCGGCGCGGCCAGCCGCCAGTCCTTCCGCATGGCGGCGAGCGCGTCCTTGTCGGATTGCCCGAGGACATCGCCGAGCTGGTCGTCGCCGAGGGAATAGACGGTGGAGCCAGCCGTGCTGCGATAGAGGTTGCGGGCCACCTCCTCCAGCCGGCGTTCGAACATGTCGGGGAAGGCGGTCCGCATCACCTGGAAGTCGCCCATGGTCCGCCGGGCGGCCTCGGTCTGGATCTTCCAGATCGTGAGCACGCCGGGGATGATCCGGGTCACGTCGGGGGGCGTGCCCGTCGTCGCCAGCCATTGGATCGTCGCCTTGTCGAACTCGGGGTTGGTGGCGTCGAGCCGCGTTTCCGCCCGGATCGAGATGGCGTCCTCGGGAAGCGGGAGCGTCACGACCCGCGGCGCCTCGACGGCGAGCACCTTCGCGTCGATCGTGCGATCGGCCCGGGGATGCCGGCCGAAGAGGCCGCGGGTCGCCTCGAGCATGGCGAGGGTTTTCGCCAGGGATGTCGCCTCCTCCGGGGGCGGATTCGCCCCGATCTTTCCGGTGATCTCGTCGATCCTTCGGGCGAGCCAGTCGACGTAGGAGACCGACTGCTTGTCGAGCTTCACGTCGATCTTCGTGACCAGCGCGATGTCGCCGGCGTTGCCGTCGCCGATGTCGCCGAAGCAGAGGTGCACGCGGTCGTGCCCCTTCACGGTGATGGCCATGGGATAGGCATTGATCGCGTCGGCGTCCTGCTGCCGGCGCTGCACGCCGCTGCCAGGCTTCTCCGGGTTGTTCCACGACCGCAGGTCGGCGGCGATGCGGGCCACCTCCCGCGTCACCGTCGCGGGCACCTTGTCCGCCGCCGACGGGTCGAGGCTGGGCAGCTCGCGCCACGGCACCCGCACGAGGTCGAGGAACCTCGAGGCCGGCTCCGGAGTGGTGAGCAGCCGCCACCAGTTCTGCAGGAACGGCAGCTTCAACCCGGCCTGGTCGGCGAGCGTGTGGAGGGGCGTGGCGAAATGCCGGTGCTTCCAGCAGGCCAGCAGGTAGTCGGCCTCCCGCATGTCGTCGAAGTCGCCGGGCAGGTGCGGGGCCGCCTTCTGCTGATACCACACGTAGAGGCTCTGCTCCGCGTGGGCCTTGATCTGCTCCTGCCCCCGGGAGCCGATGCGGTGATCGTGGAAGGTGATGCCGGTGCCCGGCATGATCGTGGCCTGATCGGCAAGCAGGCGGGCGGCGGTGAAATACTTGTCGAGCGCGGCGGGGTCGATGAAGAGCACGTCGCCGGTGTTCGAGAAGCCTTCGCCGCCGCCGCCGTCCGGCTGGAATTCCGCGGCCGGCGCGGAGTCACGCCCTGTCAGGTCGCGGATGGAGCGGTCGTACTCGGCATTGGTGAGCCGTCGCATCGTCACCGCGCCGGGATCGCCGGCATTGGCCGCGGCGAGGGCGTCGAGTTCGCGGCCCACGGCGGCGGCGAGGGTCGCCCGCTCCTCCGGGGTGAGCGGCTCGGCCTTCGGCGGAGGCATGTCGCCGCCCTCGATCACGTCGCGAACCCGCTCCCAGGCGTCGAAGTCACGGGAGGCCGGCGCGGCCGCCATGAGCGCCCGCAGGTCGATCCCGCCCTTGGCATGGTCGCCGGCATGGCACCTGAAGCACTTCGCGGTGAACACCGGCTCGACGGGCTGCCATGCGGGAGCGGCCGCCTGCAGAAAGGCCGCGGGCACAAGGCCGAGTGCCCAGGCCACGACGGTTGAAAGCAGACGGTGCATCGATGCCCTACTCCCGGAGCCTGAACAGGCCTCCGCGGGAATGATATCGTCCATATCGTCCATGGCTTCATCGTCCACAGCTTCGGTTCGGGGCCGCGACGCCGGTGTGCCGGGCGGGCGGGCGGGGAGGGCCTCGGCAGCGGCCCGCACGCTTTCACCAGCCGCTGCAACCCTGTTTTTCGGCGTTTCCGCGTGTTCTCCGCCGGTTTCCGGCTGTTTCCCGGGGCAGTCGGCCTCGCTGCCGCCAAGGCTGCCCTTGAGTGAGAGCAGGTGGGCAGGTAGGTTGATTGGGTCGGTTGGACCGATGACTTGGGCAGCCTCGCGATCGTACAGACCTGCAGTTGCTCTTCGCTCTTCCCACAACCGCTGGACGGCTGCCAGTTTCAGTCACTTTCGCGTTGACCCCGAAAGTTCACACGGGTCATCTGTTTTGCAGGAGATGGTTTTGATGGCAAAGAAGCTCTACGTTGGCAACCTCCCTTGGAGCGTCACCAACGATTCGCTCGAGCAGTTGTTTTCCGGCTTTGGTTCGGTGACCAGCGCCCAGGTCGTGCAGGATCGTGAGACCGGTCGGAGCCGCGGCTTCGGCTTCGTCGAGATCCAGGAGGACGAGGCAGCGCAGCGTGCGATCGACGAGATGCACGACAAAGAGGTCGACGGCCGGCGTCTGACGGTGAACGAGGCCAAGCCGCGCGAGGGTGGCGGCGGTGGTCGTGGCGGCTACGGTGGCGGCGGCGGCGGCGGTGGCCGTGGCGGCTACGGTGGCGGCGGCGGTGGTGGTTACGGCGGTGGTGGCGGCGGACGTCGCTACTAAGCCGAATCGCCCGACGACGATGCCTCGAGAGGCGCGTCGATGATCGATTCAGGACCGGAGAGCGTCGCCATGGCGCTCTCCGGTTTTTTTGTTTCCATCACCAACAGTTCCATGACCCACAGTTCCATCACCCACAGACGGAGTGCAGCCATGCTGATGCAGTGTCGATCGGGGCGTCGTGTGGTGCTCGGCCGGTTTCTGCGGAGCATCGTGCTGGCGGTCGCCGTGTCGGCGCCAGGCATCGTGGCGGCGGTGGAGGTCGGCGGGCCGGCCCCGGTTTTCGAGGCGCTCGACGACACCGGCGCGGTCTGGAAGTCGACGGATCACGTCGGCAAGGGGATCCTCGTCGTCTACTTCTATCCGGCCGACATGACCGGCGGCTGCACGAAGCAGGCCTGCGGCTTCCGCGACGACATGAAGCCGCTCGCCGACAAGTCGGTGACGGTCGTCGGCGTCAGCGGTGACTCCGTCCGCAACCACCAGCTCTTCAAGAAGGAGTACGGCCTGCCGTTCGCGCTCCTCGCCGACACGGAGGGGAAGGTGGCTGAGGCGTTCGGGGTGCCGCTGACGCGGGGCGAGAAGGTCGTCACCAAGGAGGTCGGCGGCAAGACGGAGGACTTCGTGCGGAACGTCACCACCAAGCGCTGGACCTTCGTGATCGACGCGAAGGGAACTGTGATCTCGAAGAACACCGAGGTCGCGGCGGCCGACGACAGCAAGGCGATCCTGTCGCTGCTCGGTGGCGGCGCGAAGTAGGCTGAGACGCTACCGCTGGTAGGCCGGCAGGTAGTGCATGTAGACCTCGAGCGTGATCGCCCCCATGGCGGTCGAGTAGGACTTGGCCGGGCCGTTGAGCCGCTCTTCGCCCCAGCCGGGCCAGCTGCCGTCGGCCGACTGGGTTTCCAAAAGCTGCGCCCTCACCCGCGGGTGCCACGCGGCCCACGCCTCCTCGCCCGCCTGGAAGTGGGCCTGCATCGCGTAGTAGTTCATGTAATGGAAGTACTGATCCATCTGGGGCACGTACTTCTTCCCCTGAAGCGATGAGAGGGCCTTGGCGACCGCCGGGTCGTCGAACCGACCGAGGAGCTGCAGACACAGCGCCCCCGCGGCCGACTGGGCATTCTTCACGCCCGCTCCCGGCTGGTAGCCGAACCCGCCTTCCGGCCGCGAGCACTTCTTCACGTAGGCGATCGCCTCCTCCAGTGTCTTCTCGGGAACCGGGAGGCGGGCATTCTGGGCGGCCCGGAGTGCGACCACCTGCATCACTGTGACGCTCAGGTCGGCATCGCGCGGCTGGGGCTGGTACCGCCAGCCGCCCTCCTTGTTCTGGGCGGCCACGATCAAAGCGACCGCATCCCGGCAGGTCTGCCGCATCTCCGGATCGGTCACCCAGCCCGAGGCCTCGATCAGGGCCAGCGAGGCGAGGGCGTGCTCGTACATCGGCCCGTGCGAGTTGCCGCCCGCATGGCAGAGCAGGCCGCTTTTCTGCCGCGACGCCCGCAGCCCGTCGATGGCCAGGCCGACGGTCTGCGCATACGGGCCCCGGCCTGGGACGTGGCCGCGGCCCATGAAGGCGAGCGTGCACAGGGCGCTGATGCCGGTGTTTGGCTTCGCCGACAGCCCCTGCGGCCACGAGCCGTCGGGCCGCTGCTTGGCGGCGAGATACTCGAGCGCCCGATCCACGGCCGCCTCGACCCGTGCGAGGTCACGGCCGTCGGCATCGGGCGGCTCGGCCGGCGCCGGACGGAGGGCGGCCCCAAGCACGACGACGGCGACACATGCCCGGACGAAGCATGTCTTGATGCAGCTGGCCCTGACGAAGCTGGCCCTGATGAAGCTGGCCCTGATGAAGCTGGCCTTGATGAAGCTGGCCCTGACGGCACGGCGACGCAGGGCTGACGAAAGGAGCGGGAACGTGTGCATGGTCGATGGGTGCCGAGTGAGGCGTCTGTGCCGGGTGTGTCGGAAGCGGATGTGTCGGGGGCAGGAACGGGGTCAGCTCGATCCGGAAAGCCGGCGGATGCCGACGTCGACGCAGAACAGGCCGACGAGCAGCAGGAGCACGGGCCAGGTGTCCCAGAGATCGTCCTCGAACGTCTCGCGGGTCTCCACCGACTTCGCGGCGAGCCGCTGGGGCAGGGAGTCGAAGTCGCCGATCTCGACGACGGCGCCCCCGGAGAGGTCGGCGATCGCCTCGAGCGACTCGCGGTCCACGCCGGGCTGCGCTCTCTCGCGGGACGGCTCCGCCACGACCAGCTCGCCCGACACGCCCCGGTGCGCGGCGACGTCGACGACGTGCCGCCCTGTGGATTCGGGGATGAACATGCCGGCATACAATCCCGGCCGGCCGCCCGGGTGCAGAGTCACGCTCGCTCCCGACGGCCCCGTCACCGTCGCGATCTGTGAGGCGGCCACCACGGGCTGCCGCTGCCCGTCGACGAGATTCAGCTCCACGAGCACCTGCGACCCGGGCTCGCACCGCGCCGGCGACACAGCCAGCCAGGTCGCGTCGGCCGGGCGATCGGGACGGCGGGCGACGCTCCGCAACGCCTGACCCCAGAACCGCCAGAACAGCTGGTCGCCGAGATTGCGCCGCCAGCGGAAGGTCTCGTCGGTGCCGATCCAGAGGACGCGGCCGTTGCCCGCGGGCGCCTCGACCACGAGGGGACGCGATTCGCGGATGCCGGGCGCCTGCACCTCAGCGAGCACCGTTGCGGCGGGCGTCGGGATCGTGGCGGCGGCGGCGAGGAAGAACGGCGGCATGTCGCTCCACCGCCGCCGATTCCTCGTGGCGTCGCCGCTGATCGCGAATGCGGGATGCAGCGCGCCGCGGGCCGTGACGAGCATCTGCAGCGGCTTGAAATCGGTCGCCGTGAGCACCGCGGCACCGTCGCCCGCCGCGGCGTCGATCGCCACCGGAAACAGGCCCGCGAGCGGCGCGCCGACGTAGTCCCGCGGGAGATGGTCGCCGCCGGGCTGCAGCACGAGACCGACCCCCCGGCTCGTCACCGCCTCGACCAGGCCTCGCTGTCGTTCGGCGTCGAGCACGGTCGCGGGCACGTCGCCCAGCACGATCAGGTCGTAACCGGCCCACTCGTCGGCCGCTCCGGGGAGGCCAGGGCCTGCGGCCGCGGCGGCGTCGGTTGCGGACGTCAGGATCACCGTCGGCTCGAAGGCCTTGTCGCGGCGGATCGCGTGGTCGAGGAAGCGGAGATCCCAGCGCGGGGCGTGGTCGACGACGAGCGTCTTCAGGGTGCGCTCCGTGACGTCGATGGTCGTCTCGGCGACGTTGTTCTCGTGGACGCCCTCCTCGGCGTCGGCGGGCACGGCCACCTGCATCACGTGCGGACCGGGCCGGGCGGCCTGCCACGAGAAGACCACCTGCTGACGGCCGTCGCGCAGCGTCACGGACTGGGACTCGACCACGCTCGCCGCCGCGTCACGGAGTTCGACGGTTCCTTTACGGCCTGCGAAGCCCGACGCCTGCAGGGTGGCGGTGAGCGTGATGGTGTCGTCGATCGCCGCCTCGGGAGCCGCCAGCAGGTCGGTGACCGCGATGTCGGCGGGCGTATCGGGAGATCCCATGGGCACGGCGATGACCGGGGCCCGCGGCGTCCCCCCGGCCGCCTCGGTCGCGCGGCGGATCGCCTCGAGCGGGTCGAGCCCGGTGGTCGAGCGGCCATCGGAGAGGAGCACGACCGCCGCCAGGCCGCGGTCGGCCGCGTCGTCCATCGCCATCTCGATGGCCGCGCCGATCGCGGTGTCGTACGTCTCGGGCCTGGCCGCCTCCGGGGCTGCGGCGTCGCCCCGCCGGCCGCCGATGGGCAGCGGTCGATCGGCGGCGGCCCTGTCGGGCTGGCGCCACGGCCGTCGCGCCACGCCGTACCAGCGCACGTCGAAGCGGTCCTCCAGCTGCCGCAGTGTGGTCTCCTCGTGCGCCTCGAGCAGCGTTGCTGCGAGCTCGCGGCGCGAAAGCCGGGCGAGCCGCTCGCCGACCGCAGTAGCTGCGTCATCCGTTGCGTTCAACGCGAGCCCCGTGGCCGCCGCGGCCGGCGCAATCATCGCCGCCGGCAGGCGGCCCACCGGAAGCGCCATGCTGTCGGACTCGTCCACGAGGAACGCCACCACCGGCCGCTGCCGCACCTGCTCCTCCAGCCGCAGCGACGGCCCGGCCAGCACGAGGACGAGCAGCGCGAGCACGGCCGTGCGGCAGCAGGTCAGGATCAGCCGCTGCCGGGGCGACAGCCAGGGCATCCGCTCGCGGTGCCGCCGGGCGATCCACCATGCGGCGACGGGCAGGAGCAGCAGCCCCGCGACGAGCACGGTCGGCCGCGCCCAGCGGAAGTCGGCGCGGTCGACACGCGAGGCCATCTCGTGGCCCACGCCCGCGATCCGCAGCAGCCATGCCGCCAGGGACGACGTCATTGCGGGATGTCCCTGCCGAGCTGCCGGAAGTAGCTGTCGATGACGCCCTGGTAGGCCTCCGGGCCGCGCTGCCGCATGCCGTCGAGCAGCGGATCGCGGATGTGGGGAGGGAGCTTGTAGAGGGCCGCCCGCTGCTGCGCGTCGAGGCCGCGGATGGCATCCGCGGGGGCGATCGCAGTGCTTCCGGACATCGCCCCGCCCTCGCTCACGCCCTGGTCGTCGTCGGCGTCGGCTGTCGCCTCGGCCGGCCCGTTGGGGGCCGCGGTGCCGCGGCTGCGGCCTGCCCGGGCCGCGGCACGCGCAGCCGCCTCGGCCTCGGCCGCCGCCTTGGCCTGCAGCCGCCGCGCCCGCTCCGCCATGGCCAACGCCTGCCGCACCTCGTCGCCGGCGAGCAGTTCCCCGAGGCCGTTGGGGCGATCAGAAGCGTCTGGGGCGTCGGCCGGCGCGTCGGATGCCGGCGCGTCGGATGCCGG
>Ga0209598_10002518_pt1 | contig 14303 bp, 15 predicted proteins | sample M_140807_EF_Meta_FD_187317 | JGI IMG/M metagenome (GOLD analysis project Ga0209598, IMG submission 187317) | Freshwater microbial communities from Lake Montjoie, Canada to study carbon cycling - M_140807_EF_MetaG (SPAdes) (version 2) | ecosystem: Environmental > Aquatic > Freshwater > Lake... | reverse complement strand
AAATTAGCTTGCGGGATGGTCTCAATTAACTCAGTATTTTTATTTGCAGCAGTTGCATCTGTGCCATTTGGTGGAGTTAAAGACTCAGGTTACGGAAGAATTCATGGCGCAGAAGGTCTGCTTGAGTACACCTACGCTCGCACAGTGGTTAAAACTAGATTTAAGATTCCGTTGAAATTTACTTCCTTTGAGCGCACTAAATTATCTGAGAAGATTTTAACTATCTTGATTAAGAGATTACATGGTAGAGGCAGAGCAAAGTAAATTAGTAAGTAGCCCGACCACCTGAAATATCAAAGGTAAATCCTGTTGTAAATGAACAAGCTTTAGATCCCATAAAGGCAATTATCTCTGCCACCTCACTTGGCTCACCAAGACGTCCTGCTGGAATCTTTGCAATCATGTAATCCAAAGTTTCCTTTGCGGTGTTCACATTAATTGGAGTGGCAATTACCGCTGGTGCTAACGCGTTAATAGTTATGCCATCTGTTGCTACCTCTTTAGCAACACCTTTCACAAAACCAATTAAGCCAGCCTTTGCGCTGTTGTAGGGAGCCATCTTTGGATTTCCCTCTTTGCCAGCAATGGAAGCAACTTGAACAATTCGGCCATACTTTTGTTTTTTCATAATTGGTAGTACTGCCTGGGTTAACCAGATCGCACCAAATAGATTTACCTGTATTACTTTTTGAAAATCATCCCACTTAATATCCTCAACTAAAACACCAGTAGGCCCTGGATAGCCTGCGCAATTTATTAATGCATCAACTCGATTATGTTTCTTAGCTAAATTAGAAATTAGCTCCATCACGCCAGATTGATTTGAGATATCTAATAACGCAGATTCGGCAACACCGCCTGCTTTTTTAATCTCACTAACTGTTTGATCTAAACCTGCTTGATTTAAATCAACACAGATAATAGATGCGCCACGGGAGGCGATTAATTGGGCAGCTGATCTGCCAATCCCACTGGCAGCGCCAGTAACAATTACTACCTGGTCTGCGTAGGAGGTCTGCTCAAAGCCGCTGTTGTTACTCATTATTATCCGATTATACTTGTCTCTACTCTTATATAAAAAATGATTTGAATGGAGCATCATGGCATCATGGCCCAGCACAAGAGATCCAAAAGGACCGATGAAGCGCTCAATTGGAATACTAAATAAACAAAAGATCCAATCCCAAGATGCAGATGCTCTGCCTGAGTCAGGCAAAAGATTTGCCGACGGCTCCCGTTACAAAATTGAGATTCCTTCAGTTGAGGGACCTGCTGCCTTTAAAACTGTAATTGATGAGGCAAAAAAACATAAATTAATAATTCATCGCATCTCCCAAGGCTCTGGAATTATGATGCAAACCGATGCTGAGATTAAGCAGATGGTTGCGATGGGTAAAAAAGAAAAGATTGAGGTTTGTTTATTTGTTGGTCCTCGTGCATCTTGGGATATTGGCAAACAGGTATCAGCCTCTGCCGGTGTAATCGCATCTCCAACCCTTCGCGGTGGTGATCAACTTAGATTTGCGTTAGAGGATGTAATACATGGAGTTAATTTAGGCCTGCGCAGTGTTTTAGTTGGCGATCTTGGTTTGTTAAAAGTACTAGGTGAGGCAAAACGCAAAGGAGATTTGCCAAAGGAGTTAATTCTTAAAACCTCTGTTGCTTTAGTTTGTAATAATCCGGCAACTGCTGCACTACTTGAGGATCTTGGTGCTTCAACATTAAATCTTGCAACCGATCTATCTTTGCAACAAATAGCAGCAATCCGATCCCAAGTGGATATTCCAGTTGATATTTATGTCGAAGGACCAGATGATTTTGGTGGGGCAGTTCGTCATTATGAAAGCCCTGATTTGGTGAGGGTTGCAGCTCCTATTTATTTGAAATTCACACTTCGTAACTCACCTGGTTTGTATCCATCAGGAGCACATATTCAAGGTTTAGTTGAATCAACTGCACGTGAGCGAGTCAGAAGAGCTGCGATAAGTAAGGCGATATTAGATCGGTATGGATTTAAGAAGTAATGCCTAAACTATTAATTTTTGGCGGCACTGGTGTGCTTGGTGCTGCAATTGCTGAGAAATACCAAGCAAATGAGTATCAGGTAACTTATGGAGTTCGAAAAATAAGTAATCCAGATAACCAATTCCTCCTACCATTAACTGAAGGACCAGTACCAGAGCTCTTAAAAGGTCAGTTATTTGATACGGTAATTTTTGCGCAAGGGGCAAATAATAATGACTCGGTAATGAATCATTCGATAGATGATTTAAATAGATTATTTGAGGCAAATGTTACTTTTATTAGTGAAACTTCTAAAGCATTAATCTTGCACAACCTAATTAAGCATAAGGGGAAAATTGTTATTTTAAGCTCCTTCTGGGAGCAATTAACCAGACAAGACAAGATGTCTTATACCGTTACCAAGGCAGCAGTTGGCGGCCTAGTTAGATCGATGGCAGTAGATCTTGGAAATGCCAAAGGTATTTTAGTAAATGGTTTACTTCCTGGCGTGGTTGATTCGCCAATGGCACGTGGCCTACTAAAACCTGAGCAGATTGAGAATGTGCAATGGCAAACTCCAGGTCATCAAATGGTTGTGCCACTTGATGTGGCAAATGCTGCTTATCTACTAGGTTGTGAAGATAACACCGCAATCTCTGGTCAATCTCTATTTGTTGATTACGGCTTCTCTGTGGCCAGAGTCTTATAGGAAAACTTGTGAGTGTTGAATTATTAGATGAAACAACAGTTATTGATTATCTAATTAGTAAAGACGTAATTGGAAGCAATGAGCTTGCTGAGGTTGAGGTATTAACCGGTGGAGTCTCAAATGTGGTTTTAGCAATTACTACCCCAAATAAAAAGTTAGTTTTAAAGCAGGCACTTGCAGAGCTTAAGGTAAGTGAAAAATGGGAGGCAGATCAACGCCGAGCAATTGTTGAGGCAAATGCCATTGAGTTATTTCATCAATTAAGTCCAGCCCAGGTCCCAAAATTAGTTTTCCTAGATTCTGAGCGCTTTATTTTAATTCTAGAGCGAGTTCCAGTTGGTAGTACGGTTTGGAAATCAGATCTACTAGCTGGGGTAATTAATCCAGATATTGGCGCTAAGTTAGGTAAGACACTTGCTACTTGGCATAACTTTGGTGAGAACAATCCAGAGGCGAAAATAAAGTTTATGGAGGACTCATTATTTGAACAACTACGCATCGATCCCTTCTATCGCTTTGTAGCGGTGAAGAATCCTCAGATTGAGGTGGCGATTAGAAAGTTAATCAATGAGTTAGAGGGAGATAAGACCACTATTGTTCATGGCGACTTCTCCCCTAAAAATATTATGGCGTCAATGAATGATGATATCTATATTTTAGATTTTGAGGTTACCCATGTTGGTAATCCAGTATTTGATTTAGCTTTCTTAATTGCACATTTGCTTTGTAAATTTTTTAGGGCAGAAGAGAGGTTGCAAGCAAAATTATTAGCAAATACTGCAACTACCTTTGTTCGCGAGTATAAAAAGCTACGACCGATTGATCAATCACTGGCCAAACACACCGCACTTATTGCACTTGCTCGGGTGGAGGGAAAATCAACTGTAAATTACCTAAGTAATGAGCAACAAAGGAAACTACAAAGCTTTACTAAATCAATATTGGCATCTAGTAATAGCACAACCGTTGAAGAGTTATTTGAAATGAGTGCTAAGTGAAGATCAATAGAGTTATTGGGTATCAGGTATTAGATTCGCGGGGCCGGCCCACAGTTGCTGCCTCTATTTCACTAACTGATGGCAGCACTCATACTGCACGGGTTCCATCCGGGGCATCTACTGGCGCACATGAGGCAAAAGAGTTACGCGATCGCGCAGGCAAGTTTGAAGAGAAATTTTATAGCGGTCTATCTGTGCAACAAGCGGTGTTAAATATCAATGAGAAAATTGCGCCTAAGTTAATTGAAGAACAAATTGATTTAAACTTTGTAGATAAACAATTAATTGAGTTAGATCCCAGTGAGAACCATGAAACTCTTGGTGCTAACGCAACCCTAGCTGTTTCACTTGCCGCTGCAATCGCAGATGCCCACTCACAAAATCGATCACTTGCTAGATACTTTAAGCCAGATGGTGTACTAGAAATACCTATGCCGATGGTGAATATTTTATCTGGCGGCGCTCATGCCAATCGAAGCCTAGATATTCAAGATGTTTTGATTGTGCCAGTTGGTGCTAAATCCTTTACCCAGGCACTCTCTTGGATTGTGGCAGTTCGTGAGATGGCAGCAGTATTAGGCAAAGCGGACGGAAAAGTAACACATTTGATTGCTGATGAGGGCGGCTTAGGTATTGCATTTGATTCGATTGAAAAAGCATGTGAATTTGTATGTAAGGTGATTGAAAGAGTTGGATTAAAAGTTGGCAGTGATATAGCACTTGCTTTAGATGTTGCGGCAACTCAATTTTTTGATGGTGAAAAGTACAATCTGGCAACTATTAATAAAAAATACACTTCAGATGAGTTTGTTAAATATATAAATACCCTAGTTTCAAATCAACCAATTATCTCAATTGAAGATCCATTTGCCGAGGATGATTGGGCTGCTTGGCAGCAATTTATGCAGGAGTGCCCAAGGAAACTTCAGGTATTAGGTGATGATCTTTTAACAACTAATTTAACAAGATTAAATAAGGCAATCGCTGAGAAAAGTGCTAATGCAATCTTGATCAAAGCTAATCAAAATGGCTTAGTTACCTCAACCCTTAATGTCTTAAAACAAGCCAGGGCAAATAACTTTAATACGGTAGTTTCGGCAAGATCTGGAGAAAATGAAGATTCTTGGTTAGCCGATTTGGCAACTGGTTGGGGAGCTGGTCAAATAAAGGTTGGCTCAACCCATGGCAGTGAGCGAAATGCTAAGTGGAATAGATTATTAGAGCTTGAGGCAATAGAGAAAACTAAGTTCGTTAATCCCTTTAGTTAAATATTAATGGGAGTGACGTGGCACGTAATCGCCACTACTGCCAACTAGAAAGTCCAGATCTGCTCCCAAGTGTGCTTGTTGTACATGTTCGATATACATCTTGCTCCAGCCTCGCTCGGCCTTTGGTTTTGGCGGCACCCAAGCAGCTTTACGCTTTGCTAGCTCATCAGCTGAAATAAGAAGATTTAATTTACGATTTGGCACATCTAATTCAATCTCATCCCCATCCTGCACAAATGCAAGAGGTCCGCCAGCAGTTGACTCTGGCGATACATGCAATACAACTGTGCCATATGCAGTGCCACTCATTCTGGCATCGGAGATACGAACCATGTCGGTAACTCCTTGATCTAATAACTTCTTAGGCATCGGCATATTTCCAACCTCTGGAAATCCTGGATAACCTTTAGGGCCAGAGTTTTTTAAAACTAAAATACTTTCTTTAGTTACCGGCAGATTAGGGTCATCTGCAACCTTTAAATACTCTTCAATTTCATTAAATACTAAAGCTTTTCCTTTATGGGTTAGTAGGTTTGGTGAGGCGGCAGATACTTTTAAGATCGCACCATCTGGAGCAAGTGAGCCACGAAGAACCACAATGCCTGCCCCTGCTGCTTGGAATGGCTTATTTGCTGGGGTAATAACCTCTTTATTCCAATTCTCTGCGCCCTCAATATTTTCTTTAACTGTTTTTCCAGTAACTGTGATGTGATCGGTGTGAATTAAGTTTGCGATCTCCTTCATAACCGTTGGCACGCCACCTGCGTCAAAGAACTCCTCCATTAAAAATTTACCACTCGGCATCATATTGGCGATTACCGGTACATCTCTGGCTAACTTATCAAAATCATCAAGATTAAGTGGTACACCAACTCTGCCAGCAATAGCGAGTAGGTGAACAACCGCATTTGTTGAGCCACCAATTGCAGCATTAATTTTGATCGCATTTTCAAATGCTTTCCGGTTTAATATCTTAGAAAGCTTAAGATCCTCTTCCACCATCTTTACAATTCGACGGCCAGATAATGTGGCAAGGGTAAATTTACGAGAATCAACCGCTGGAATTGCTGCCGCTCCTGGCAACTGCACACCGAGAGCTTCGGTAACACATGCCATAGTTGATGCAGTTCCCATTGTCATACAAGATCCCTGACTGCGGGCTGAACATGATTCCATCGCCATAAACTCTTCAAAGGTAATCTTTCCACTTCTTACCTGCTCGCTATATTTCCAAACTAATGTGCCAGAGCCAACTGCTTGACCTTGGTAGCGACCATTAAGCATTGGTCCGCCAGTAATCATTAATGTTGGCAAGTCAACACTTGCCGCTCCCATTAATAATCCAGGTGGTGTCTTATCGCAATTGCCAAGTAATACAACGCCATCTAGTGGGTGAGATCTAATTAACTCTTCAACCTCCATCGCAAGCATGTTGCGATATAACATGGTGGTTGGTCGCTGCAACGATTCACTAAGTGACATTGCAGGGAAAACAAGTGGAAAGCCACCAGCCTCCCAAACTCCGCGCTTAACAGCTTCGGCAACATCATTTAATGTTCCATTACATGGATTTAGCTCTGACCAAGTATTAGCAATTCCAATTACCGGGCGGCCATCAAAAACATCTGGGGCATACCCTTGATTGCGAAGTCGTTCGCGGTGGATATAGCCACCCTTATCTTTAAGTCCAAACCAGTACTGGCTGCGGCGATCAAACTTCTCTTCGCTCACACTCGCCCTTTCCTGATCTTTTATGCTCTCAAATAATGAGAAAATCTCTATGTTAAGGTTTTCATATTCTAGTTGATTAGAGCCAAAACTTCACCTCAAGGGAAAAGTGAGAATAATGAGAATCGCTCGCCTAGGTCAGATGCATAAGGAAAAGCCAGCAGTAATAATCTCAGATACTGAGGCCGTCTTTGTTGATGACTTGATCAGTGATTTTAATCGAGTTGAATTAGAAAATGGTGGGCTAGCTAAAATAAAAAATGCTGATTTATCTAATCGAGCTAAGGTTAAAATTGCAGATTATCGAATTGGATCTCCGGTTGCTCGGCCAACAAAAGTTATTTGTGTTGGCTTAAATTATGCAAAGCATGCAATTGAGTCTGGCATGACCCCACCTGCTGAACCAGTTATTTTTATGAAAGCACCAGATACTGTTATTGGACCAAATGATGAGATTGTGGTTCCACCTAACTCATTAAAGACAGATTATGAGGTTGAGCTTTGTGTAGTAATTGGTAAGAACGCACTTTATTTAAAATCACCAGAGCAGGCATCTGATTACATCCTTGGTTACACCATCTCTCAAGATGTCTCAGAGCGCCACTGGCAGGTTGAACGAAGTGGCCAGTGGGTAAAGGGCAAATCATTTCCAACATTTAATCCAATGGGACCATGGATTGTTACCGCTGATGAATTGGCTAATAACAAATTAGATCCAAATAATTTAGCTCTCTCCTGCACTATTGATGGGCAGGTAAGGCAAAACTCAAGAACTAATGATTTAATTTTTAATATCAACCACTGTGTTTGGTATATCTCCCAATTTATGGAGTTAAAGGCTGGGGATGTAATTAATACTGGAACCCCAGAGGGTGTTGGTATGGGCTTTAAACCAGAGAAATTCTTAAAAGGTGGCGAGAGTATTGTGACAACTATTGAAGGAATTGGAACTATAAAAAATAAGGTTGTTAATTACAAGTAACTAGATTGCCTTATTGCTGCGCACGCCATTAATAACTCGCTCAACTCCATATGGATTAGCGTTTTGTAGCTCTGCTGGTAATTGATTGTCTGGAAAGTTTTGATAAACAACTGGTCTTACAAAGCGAAATAGTGCATCTAAGCCAACAGAGGTTGTGTGGGTAGAGGATGATGGCCATTGGCCGCCATGATTTTGCGCTGCTGTTACCGATACTGAGGTTGAAAAACCATTCCAAATAACACGGCCTGCGATCTGACTTAATTGCGCAACTAGCTCCTTAACATTTTCACCAGCTACCGCATGAAGTGCAGCCCCTAATTGACCCTCCATTAATTTAGCTACAGATAGGAATTGAGTAAAAGGTGCACGAATTATTACTGAGGTTGGACCAAAATGTTCTTCAAGTAGATCACGGTTATTTTTAACATCATCCCAATTAACCACAAAGATAGTTGGAGTTACGCCAAAACCATCAGTATTAGCTGTGCCAGTTATTACTTTAATCTCTTTTGATTTACTTAATGATGAGATTGCTTCGTTAAATCTACTAGCAATAGCCTTGTTTAATAATGGTCCAACTTTTTGCGCTCCAACGTAGGCTTGAACTTGCGCAATAAATTTATCACCACCAGCATCATCTGGCACAACCATAATTCCAGGTTTTGTGCAGAACTGACCTGAACCAAGAAGTGCTGAATCCATCGCAGCTTTAGCTAACTCGTCTGCTTTTTCATTTAGTGCACCAGGTGTGAAGAAAACTGGATTTAAAGAGCCCATCTCGGCATAAACTGGAATTGGCACCGGCCGCTCCTGTGATAATTTAATTAATAATTTCCCAACCATGCCAGAGCCAGTAAAACCAATTGCAGTTATCTCAGGTGCTTTTGCTAACCAATGAGTTATCTCAGGATTTACACCCTGCACAATTGAAAATAATTCTTTAGGAAAACCTTGTGAGGTTAAACCTTTAACTACTGCTTCATAAACTAACGCACAGGTATTTGGATGTGATGGATGAGCTTTAGCAATTACTGGACAGCCGGCAGCAAGTGCTGATGCGGTGTCGCCTCCGGCAACTGAGAATGCCAATGGAAAGTTAGAAGCAGCAAATATTGCAACAACTCCTAATGGTTGCTGTGATTTGCGTAGATCAGGGCGGGCTACAGGCAGAAAGTTAGGATCTGCTAAATCAATAATTGGTAGAAGATGCCCGCCACTTTTAACTAAGTTAGCAAATGCTCTAATCTGAATAACAGTTCGCATCACCTCACCAGTTAGGCGTGCCATCGGAAGTGCAGTTTCAAGGTGGGCACACTCTGCTAATTTATCTTTTTGTTCCTCAATTGCATCGGCAATTGCATTTAGTAGTGCAGATCTCTGGGTTGGATTAGTAGATGAAAGTTTTGTTTTAACACTATCGGCAGCTTTAATTGCAGCACTAGTTTGAACTAAATCCCACTCCGCTATCTCTGCCCCAACAGCTTGACCTGTTGCTGGATTTTGGGCGGTAAAAGTTTTACTCATTTTCTAACTATAACTAAAGAAGGGAAATTTAAATATTCCTATAGCAAAAATCTCAGTATCTAGGAGCGCTTCTAGTGCGCTCAACCTTTGGCTTTCGCTTATTTCGCTTACTCCAACAGATGTTGTGCCAATGGCGACGGGTTTCAGCATCATGTTCTAGCCATGCCACAGTGTGTGGGGTGGCCATGGGAATTATCTGATCACACCCAGGACATCGATATGGTTTATTTGAAGTTGAACCACTTATTAAGCGAACTACAAAGATGCCATCATCATGCTCTTCAATAGATTCATTTGATGTCGTCAACTCTCGCTCTTCATTATGGGTCACAGACGCCTTGCGCTTGCTCTTAGAAGTTTTTTTACGCGTACTCACAGGATTATTCTCCCAATCAATTTAAGTTTTTATTACCAATTACGGCATGATGTCGCCATGAGCCAATCCCATGCGATCGAAGTCCGTGGCCTTGTTAAAAAATACGGCAATAAAGCGGCAGTAGCTGGCGTTGATTTAACTGTTGAGCAGGGTGAAATATTTGCACTCCTTGGACCAAATGGTGCTGGTAAAACCACAATCGTTGAGATTTTAGAGGGTTACCGAAAGGCAGATTCTGGTCAGGTAAAGGTTTTAGGTTTTGATCCAGCTACAAAAGGGGGTGCTGGACAAAGATGGCGTAATCAAATTGGAATTGTTTTGCAATCAACTAATGATTCGGCAGATCTTTCAGTAATTGAGACAATCTCTCACTTTGCAAATTACTATGAAAACCCACGGGATGTACAACAAGTAATTGATGAGGTTGGGTTACGAGAAAAAATTAATGCTAAGGCACGTGAGTTATCGGGCGGGCAAAGACGCAGATTAGATGTAGCACTTGGAATTATTGGTTCACCACAGCTTTTATTTTTAGATGAACCAACCACTGGTTTTGATCCGGAGGCCCGTCGATCATTTTGGGAGTTAATTAGAACTTTAAAAGCAGAGGGGGCAACCATTCTTCTTACTACTCATTACCTAGATGAAGCACAGGCGTTAGCAGATCGAGTTGGCGTAATTAATGAAGGACAGATTATTGAAATTGCTACTCCAGATACTTTAGGTGGACGCAACAATGCACCAGCCAAGGTGATGTGGCTAGAAAATGGCAGTACACAAGAGATATTAAGTAAAAATCCAACTGAAGAGGTTATCAAGTTAGGTCAAAGATTTAATGGCCAGATACCAGAGCTACAAGTACTGCGACCAAATCTTGAGGAGATATATCTGCGGATGATTGGTGAAGTTAAATGAATTCATTAAGAAATACATTAAGAATTGGGGTATTGCGAGGCGGTCTTGAGTTAAAACAATTTTTACGCCAGCGGGAGTCAGTGGTCTTTACAATATTCTTTCCAGTTATTTTGCTCTTTATATTTGGCACAGTATTTAAAGACACAATTGCACCAGGGGTAACCTTTAGTCAGTACTTTGTAGCAGGCATGATTGCATCAGGTTTAGTAAATACTGGTTTTCAACAACTTGCGATCACCATTCCAATGGAACGAGACTTTGGTACATTAAAGCGGTTACGTGGGACACCAATGTCTGTATCTTCTTACTTTATTGGTAAAGCATTATTAGTAACTATATTGATGATTATTCAAACTGCACTACTTTTAATATTTGGTACATTAATGTTTGGCTTAAATATGCCATCTGATCCATCTATTTGGCTTACCTTTACCTGGTTAGTGATCTTAGGAAGTGCTTGCTCAACTGTGCTAGGAATTGCATTTTCGGTGGTGCCAAAAAGTGGTCGAGGTGCTTCTGCAGTCGTATCCCCAATTGTGATTATCCTGCAATTTTTTAGCGGTGTATTTTTTGTATTTACTTCACTTCCATCTTGGATGCAGCAGTTTGCTGCATTGTTTCCACTCAAGTGGCTAACTCAAGGAATGAGATCAGTCTTTTTGCCAGCAGATTTTGCTACCCAAGAGGTTGCTAAAAATTGGGAGATAGGAAAGACCGCATTAGTACTTATTCTTTGGTTAATATTTGGCTTAGTTTTTGCGATTAGAAGCTTTAAATGGAGTAAAGAGTGAGATCTAGATTATTAATAGCAGCTACTCTGGCTACCTCGCTAATAACATCAACTGCTTTTGCGGCTACGCCAACACCAAAGCCAAGTACTACTCCAATTAAACCAACTGTTGCTACTTCAGCTTCGCCAACTACTACTTCAAGTACAGTGCCAAGTAAAAAAGCTACAACTAAAAAACCGATTAAGAAAAAGGTTAAGAAAACAGCTACCCCAATCCCGTCACCATCACCGGTGTGGCCACCGGTTGGCTTTACCGCAAATAATGGCATTTACGCAAAGATTCCGAGCGGTAAGGAGTTACTTGGACTAATCTCGGCAAAAGCTGGACTTGCAACTGATGTGAAGAAATGTGAGGCAAATGCATGTGGCGCAGTAATTATCGCTGCAGATTACACCTGTAAGTGGTGGGAGATTAGATCAACTGTCTCAGTAACCGATCCAGCAGATGCTGGAAAGAAAATATTATTGGGAAATCTACGAACTACCTACCCATTACTAAACCCTAATACATATGCAAATATAATTTTAATTAGTGAGGAGCCTTTGTTTATGCCAACAGTAGCTGACCCTGTCACTGGACAGCCATTGCCCCCAGTTGTAAGAACTGGTATTTCGGTTGGAAATATTTCAGCAATTTGTCACAAATCTTTAACCGAAGAAAAATTACCAAGTAATATCTATACACCAATTAAATAGAAATAAGTTAGGGAGTTCAAATTGCTAGGCGGTATCAATAACACCTTATTTTTAACCTCACTATCTGGCTTTGTTGTTGTGGCATTTTTAGCATTAATGCTTAGGTGGGCATTTTCAAATAATAAATCATTAATTGAAGCACCAAAAAATATTGGTACACAAGATCAATACGGCTTACTTAAGGTGGCGGACTCCCCAAAAAATCATATTGAGGGAGAGATTGTCCGTCAAAAATTATTAGCTGTTGGTATTAAGGCAACACTTACTCAAACAAAAGATGGGCCTAAAATTTTAGTTTTTGAAAAGGACTTAAAAATTGCTAAGGCAACCTTAAATAGTTAACGGTTTGCTCCTGGTACCCAAAGTTGGTCGCCAATTTCTTTGTTTGCATATCGCGCTAACACGAAAAGTAGATCAGATAATCGATTTAAATACTTTGCGGTGATTGGATTTACACCGCCACCAAATGCATGAATTGCATGCCAGGTATCTCGCTCTGCTCTCCTAGTAACGGTGCGAGCAACATGTAGTAGAGCTGCTGCTGGTGTACCAGATGGTAAAACAAATGAGCGAAGTGGTTGCAAACTTTCATTGTATTTATCAATTTGCTTCTCAAGATAATCAATTTGAGATTCTAAAACTCGAAGTGGTTCAGAGACAGGTTTATCTACAACAGGTGTACAAAGATCTGCGCCAACATCAAAAAGATCATTTTGAATTCTAACTAATAGCTTTTTAATTTCATCATCTTTGATATCCCCCATCGCAAGGACTACACCAATTGATGAGTTTGCTTCATCAACGGTGGCATATGCCTCAAGCCGTGGATCGTTTTTAGAGGTTCGGCTCATGTCCCCGAGTGAGGTAGTGCCATCATCACCGGTTTTTGTGTAGATGCGGGTTAGGTTGACCATGAACGCACCCTACCTTAAGCAATTACAATGGGGAATTATGGATCGCTTGCGCGTAGTTGGTGGTGCCAGATTAGCTGGCACGGTCACTGTTGCTGGCGCAAAGAATTCCGCCCTTAAATTAATGGCCGCTGCCTTACTTGCTCCTGGTAAAACAACTATTACTAATCTGCCAGTAATTGCCGATGTTGATTATATGGCTGAGTTGCTAACCAGATTAGGTTGCAAGGTAGAGATAAATCCTAATAAGGATGCGGTAAGTATTCAGGTGCCAGAGATACTTGGTCACCGAGCAGATTATGACTTAGTAAGAAAGATGCGGGCTTCGATAAATGTCCTTGGTCCGCTCATTGCTAGAGTAAAAGAGGCAGAGGTTGCACTTCCTGGCGGAGATGCAATTGGCTCCCGTGGATTAGATTTTCACATAAATGGCTTAACTGACATGGGCGCAGATATCACATCAGAGCATGGCTTTGTTATTGCTAAAGCTCCTGCTGGATTAAAAGGTGCAGCAATTACATTGGAGTTTCCTAGTGTGGGAGCAACTGAAAATATTATGACCGCTGCCACCTTAGCTAACGGAATTACCACAATTGATAATGCTGCTCGTGAACCAGATGTAGTAGATCTTGGTGAATTTTTAATTGCAATGGGAGCAAAAATAACTGGACTTGGTAGCCACACCATCACAATTGAAGGAGTTAAGGAATTAAAGCCAACTACTCATGCCACATTGGCAGATCGAATTGTCTCAGGAACTTGGGCATTTGCAGCGGCTATGACAAAAGGTGATATCACGATTGAAAATGGCAGGGCAGATCATCTTGAGATGCCATTAGATAAGTTAGTTGAGGCTGGCGCAGTTATTACAACAACTAAAAATGGCTTTAGGGTGAAGATGGATAAACGTCCATTAGCAGTTGATGTAGCAACCCTTCCCTATCCTGGGTTTCCAACCGATCTGCAGCCTATGGTTATAACTTTAAATGCCATTGCTGACGGAACATCATTGGTTACCGAGAATGTTTTTGAAGGACGATTTATGTTTGTTAATGAGTTATTGCGCTTGGGAGCGAAGATTCAAGTAGATGGACACCATGCATCTATTACTGGCATAGAGCAATTATCAGCTGCCCCTGTTGCGGCCACAGATATTAGAGCTGGTGCTGGCCTAGTTTTGGCAGCATTGGTAAGTGATGGTGTAACTATTATTGAGGATGCATTCCATATTGATCGTGGCTATCCTGATTTCTCAGCTCAGCTAAATTCACTTGGAGCAGATGTAACTAGAGTTTAGTTTGCACTCTCACCAAGAATAGATACTCGGTTATTTGAAACTGAGATAAAGCCACCATTAATTACAAAATCATTTACGCTGCCATCGGATGCTTTAATTGAAACA
>Ga0209598_10002517_pt1 | contig 14303 bp, 13 predicted proteins | sample M_140807_EF_Meta_FD_187317 | JGI IMG/M metagenome (GOLD analysis project Ga0209598, IMG submission 187317) | Freshwater microbial communities from Lake Montjoie, Canada to study carbon cycling - M_140807_EF_MetaG (SPAdes) (version 2) | ecosystem: Environmental > Aquatic > Freshwater > Lake... | reverse complement strand
TTCGAACTCGCGACCCCTTGCACCCCATGCAAGTGCGCTACCAGGCTGCGCTACACGCCGACAAGCTTTAAATTATAGCCTGCCTTGAACGCTTAAACAGCCAAAAGCTCTCGGATTTCAAACAATTCTCTGCGCAGACTACCCCATTCCGAATCAGACATTTGACTGCCTTGAAAGCTGATTTGCTTCGAGAGGTCTGCGCCAAAGGGGCGCATCTCGTTTGGCTCTGGACAGCGCTCTTCATTGGCTGGTGTTTCCAGATCGCCAGCGGTGGTTTGACCGTTTTTACGGTCCTCTTTTTGCGATTGCAGGAGTTCTTGAAGTTGATTGCGGGCCCCACTGATGGTGAAGCCTTGCGAATACAAGAGGTCCGAGATGCGCCGAATCATCAGCACCTCGTGGTGTTGGTAATAGCGCCGATTGCCGCGTCGCTTGACGGGACGGAGCTGCGTGAATTCCTGTTCCCAGTAGCGAAGCACATGCGGCTTGACGTCGCACAACTCGCCAACTTCACCGATCGTGAAGTAGCGTTTGGCGGGTATGGGCGGGAGTAACTTCTCCATTGGAATCAGTAACTTGCGTGGGTAACTTTCGAGCTTACTGCAACAGAGCTATCTTCGTCCAGTGTAATTTTTAATGTAAAACAATTGAACGCAATAATGCAAAACGGCGTATCACAACCGACTCAGGGCTCAAGATCCTCAACGGGGTCTCCCTGTATCTGCGCCTTGAGTTTAAGGCTGGCGTGAAAGGTGGCGACGTTGCGTGCCTTAATGGGAATCAGTTCACCAGTTCGGGGGTTTCGACCCGGCCGAGGTGCTTTGGTACGGATCTGGAAATTTCCAAAACCAGAAATTTTCACGTCAGTCCCCTGCACCAGACTTTGCGATATCAGATCAAAGAAGGCATCGACCATGTCTTTCGATTCGCGTTTGTTCAAGCCGATTTTCTCAAAGAGTAAATCGGACAAATGCGCCTTGGTCAGCGCAGGTGTTTCCATACTTTCAACAGAAAAGTCCATGCTGTTCTTTCAAAGACTCAAGACCATTTAAGCACGCAAGCGCGCAGCCAACTGAGCAGTCAGGTGCGTCATTTGCGCTGTCATGACAGCGTCGATTTGGGCTTCAGTCAGTGTCGCTTCATCACTGTTCAAGGTCAAGCGCACAGCCATGCTTTTTTCGCCTTCATTCAAACCGGCTGCAGAAGGCTTACCGGGTTGAGGTCGGTAGACATCGAACAAAACAGCGTCGCGCAGCAGGCCTTGGCTGGGTGCCGACCAGACGGCGGCCATGAGCTCTGCGTGCGTCACATGCTCGGCCACGATCACGGCCAGATCACGTTCAACGGCCTGATAGCGCGCCACGGCTTGCGCCACGGGCACAGGGCGCTGCAACACAGCGTCCAGATCCAACTCAAAAACCACAGGTGCATTCGCCAAGTCCCAGGCTTGGCGCCAGCGCGGATGCAACTCGCCGACAAAGCCGACGGCTTGGCCGTTGATCAGCACACGGGCGCTGCGACCGGGATGCAAGGCGGGGTGCTCGGCGGCTTCAAACGTGGCCTGCACAGGTGACAGCAGGGCTTGCACATCGGCTTTGATGTCATAGAAATCCACCAGGCGTGACTTGCCCGTCCAACCGGTCGCCTCGACCGGGCCCCAGGCCATGCCTGAGACGCGCATGGGTTGGTGAAAGCCGTTGACGGTGGTGTCGGTGTCTTGCACGCTGCTGTCGCGCAAGAAAACGCGGCCCAACTCAAAGACGCGCACGCGGTCGGCCTTGCGGTCGGTGTTGAACTTAACGACTTGCAGCAAGGAGCCGATCAGGCTTGAGCGCATCACGCTCATTTGGCTGGCAATGGGGTTGAGCAAACGAATCGGGTTGGCGTTACCGGCCAGTTGCAGCTCCCAGCTTTCTTCGACAAAGCTGAAGTTGATGGTTTCTTGGTAGCCCAAACCGGCCAGGCTGCGGCGCACGGCAAACGGGCTGCGCCGACTTTCTGCGTGGACCTTGGCAGTGATGGGTGCCAAAGGCGGTGTGGTGGGCAGGTTGTTGTAACCCACCATGCGGGCGATTTCTTCGATCAAATCTTCTTCGATCTGCAAATCGAAGCGCCAACTTGATGGGTTCACAGTGACCGTGCCCTCCCCTTCAGTCACCGCAAAGCCCAGGCCTCTCAAGGCGTTGGCACATTGGTCTTGGCTCAAAGGCATGCCAATGACTTTGACCGCGCGCGCCACGCGCAGCGTGACGGGTGGGTGCACAGGCAAGTTCACAGTTTGGTCGTCCATGGGGCCGACTTGGGTGTGGGCGGTGCCGCAAATGTCAATCACCAATTGGGTAATGCGTTCGATGTGCTCGACCGTTTGTTGTGGGTCCACCCCACGTTCAAAGCGGTGACCGGCATCGGTTGAAAAGTTAAAACGCCGTGAGCGGCCGGCAATGGCGGCAGGCCACCAAAAGGCGGCTTCGATGTAGATGTTTTGCGTGTCGTCCGACACCGCTGTGGTATCACCGCCCATGATGCCAGCAAGGGATTCGACTTGGTTATCGTCGGCAATCACGCCCACTTTACTGTCGACGGTGACGGTGTTGCCGTTGAGCAGCTTGAGTTGTTCACCCTCGCGTCCCCAGCGCACTTGCAAGCCACCGTGGATTTTGTCGAGATCAAAAATATGCGAGGGACGACCGAACTCGAACATCACGTAGTTGGAGATGTCGACCAAGGCGCTCACGCTGCGCTGACCGCAACGGGCCAGGCGGTCCACCATCCAGGCGGGGGTGGTGGCTTGAGGATTCACACCCTTGAGCACACGACCACTGAAGCGACCGCACAAATCGGGGGCTTCTATTTTAGCTGGCAATATATCGGGCGCGGTGGCCTTGACTGCGGGGAAGGTCACTTCTTTCAAAGGCGCGCCGGTCAGAGCGGAGACTTCGCGGGCGATGCCGTACACGCTCAGGCAATGCGCCAAATTGGGCGTGAGCTTGAGGGTGAACAAGGTGTCATCCAAGTTCAGGTACTGGCGAATGTCTTGGCCCAAGGGCGCGTCTGAAGGCAACTCCAGCAGGCCGCCATGGTCATCGGCAATTTGCAATTCTTTGGCCGAGCACAGCATGCCCTGGCTTTCGACGCCGCGCAGTTTGCCGACCTTGATCACAAAGGGTTTGCCGTCTTCACCCGGTGGCAGCTCGGCGCCGACCAAGGCGCATGGAATGCGAACGCCCACGCGCGCATTGGGCGCACCGCACACGATGTTGAGCAAAGGGCCCTGCCCCACGTCCACCTGGCACACGCGCAGGCGGTCGGCATTGGGGTGTTGAACCGATTCTTTGATCTCGCCCACCACGATGTGGGTGAACGGCGGTGCCACAGGCTCGAGTTCTTCTACCTCCAAACCGGCCATGGTCAAGGTGTCAGCCAGTTGCTGGGTGGTCAGTGGCGGGTTGCAAAATTCGCGCAACCAGGATTCAGGAAATTGCATGGTCTTTACTCTGTAATTTGCTCGGTCATTTGTGGGGGCTGATTGCTTTACTGGAATTGACTCAGGAAGCGAATATCGCCATCAAAGAACAAACGCAAATCGTTCACGCCATAACGCAGCATGGTCAGGCGGTCAGGGCCCATGCCAAAGGCAAAGCCAATGAAGCGCTCGGGGTCCAGGCCCATGTTGCGCACCACGTTCGGATGCACTTGGCCCGAACCTGCCACCTCGAGCCAGCGGCCCGCCAAGGGGCCAGTCTGGAATTGGATGTCAACTTCGGCGCTGGGCTCGGTGAACGGGAAGAAGCTGGGGCGAAAGCGCAGCACCAGGTCGTCGCTCTCAAAGAAAGTGCGGCAGAAATCAGTGAACACCACTTTCAAATCTTTGAAGCTCATGTTCTCGCCAATCCACAGGCCTTCGCACTGGTGGAACATGGGTGAATGCGTGGCGTCGCTGTCCACACGGTAGGTACGGCCGGGGGCGATGACACGGATCTCGGGCATGCCTTGGCCGGCGTCGAGTTGGTTGCGGTAGCGCTTGACGTGCTGTACAGCATGGCGGATTTGCATCGGGCTGGTGTGCGTGCGCAACAAGTAGCCGCCTTCGACATAAAAAGTGTCGTGCATGGAGCGTGCGGGATGGTCTTCGGGCGTATTGAGCGCGGTGAAGTTGAACCAGTCAGTCTCGATCTCAGGGCCTTGCGCGACTTCAAAACCCATGGAACCAAAAATCTGCTCAATGCGCTCCAAGGTCAAGGACACCGGATGCAAGCCGCCTTGAGCGCGCACACGGCCGGGCAAAGTCACGTCCAAGGCTTCGGCTTTGAGTTGGTTTTGCAACTCGGCGTCCTGCAAGCCTTGGCGGCGCTCGTTCAACGCGCCTTCAATGGCTTGTTTGGCCAAATTGATGGCTGCGCCAAGTGTTTTTTTCTCGTCAACGCTCAATGCCGCCATGCCCTTCATCATCTCGGTGATACGGCCGGATTTGCCCGTGTAAAGGGCTTTTGCGTTCTCAAGGTCAGCAGGGGTTTGGGCCTGCGCAAAGCTTTGGCGGGCGCTGACAACCAGGGTGTCCAACTCGTTCATAAGGGTGCTTTTCAAGGAGTCCGTCAAGACTCAAAAAGTGAATGCGAAATAAAAAAGGGATTGAAGCCTTCGAAAGCCTCAACCCCTTTGATTTACTGCGCGAAACAAGGGCTCAAAGAGCCCTTGTCGCTCATGCACTCAAGCGGCGGCCAGTGTGGCTTTAACTTGGTTCACAATGCCAGCAAAAGCGGCCTTGTCATGCACGGCGATATCGGCCAGCATTTTTCGGTCGATCTCGATAGCCGCCTTTTTAAGGCCGTTGGCGAATTGGCTGTAAGTCAGACCGCATTCACGCGCAGCGGCGTTGATACGGGCAATCCACAACTGACGGAAGACGCGCTTTTTAGTGCGCCGGTCACGGTATGCATACTGACCCGCCTTCATCACCGCTTGTTTAGCGATGCGGAAGACATTACCGCGGCGGCCGCGGAAACCTTTGGCCAGGGCCAGGACTTTTTTGTGACGGGCGCGTGCCGTTACACCACGTTTAACGCGAGGCATGTTTATTCTCCTTGTTCGTCAGTGAATTAAAGGCCAGCAGATGGCAGCATTTGTGCCATGTGACCCATGTTGGTCTCATGCACGCTTGTTGATCCACGCAGATGACGCTTGTTCTTGGTAGTCTTCTTGGTCAAAATGTGACGTTTGAAGGCTTGGCCGCGTTTAACGGTACCACCTGGACGAACGCGAAAACGCTTTTTAGCGCTGCTCTTGGTCTTCATTTTGGGCATATTTATGCTCCTTTACTTGTGCTCGTGAGGCGTCTGCAAACTCCTTGCAGCCTTGTTGGCCCCGAGCCACTTTTTTTCAACAATTCACCGAAGTCAACTGTTGTTTTGGAAAGACCTTGCGGCCTTTCACAAACCTTGATCGCTCATGACCCCACAGCCATTGCTGGTGCAGTTTCTGCGGCTGTTTTGCCTGCCGGTTTTTTACGTCCCGGCGCGATCATCATGATCATCTGGCGGCCTTCCAGCTTAGGAAACTGCTCCACAACGATCAAATCCACCAACTCATCGCGAATACGTTGGAGCAAGGCCATGCCGATTTCCTGGTGCGTGATTTCACGGCCACGGAATCTCAATGTGATCTTGCATTTGTCACCATCGGCCAAAAACCGCTTGATGTTGCGCATCTTGATGTTGTAGTCACCATCGTCGGTACCGGGGCGGAATTTAACTTCCTTGATCTCAATGACCGTCTGCTTGGCTTTGGCTTCAGCAGCACGTTTTTGTTCTTGGTATTTGAATTTGCCGTAATCCATCAAGCGGCAAACCGGGGGGGTCGCTGTGGCAGCAATTTCAACCAAGTCCACGTCCAGCTCACCAGCCATACGAAGCGCTTCAGACAATGACACGATGCCCATGGGCTCATTGTCGGGACCCGAGAGGCGAACCTCGGGAAAGCTGATTTCACGGTTCAGGCGATGTTTGCGTTCTTCGCGCTGGCGACGATCACGAAATTCGGTAGCGATGGCTCAAATCCTTTACTAATTAGAGACTGTTAAAAACAGTCAAACCGCCCTGCTCTCGCGAGCTAAAGCTTAAAAAAACAAACCACAGAGGGAAAGGCCTTCAAACTTTAGAAGCAATGTCGGAAGTGATGCGCTCAATGAACGCTTCAATCGACATCACACCGAGGTCAATATTCCCTCGGGCGCGCACAGCGACGGTACCTGCCGCTTTTTCCTTGTCGCCTGCGACAAGGATGTAAGGTGGCTTTTGCAGCGTATGCTCACGTATTTTATACGTTATTTTCTCATTGCGCAGGTCCAAATTGACCCTAAGGCCTTGATTTGTCACTGAGTTTTGCAGTTTTGCAGCGATTTCACGACAGTAATCGGACTGCGCATCGGTGATGTTGAGCACATCGACCTGCACTGGGGCCAACCAAACCGGCAAAGCACCAGCGTGCTGCTCAATCAAAATGCCGATAAAACGCTCCAAACTGCCCACGATCGCTCGGTGCAACATGACCGGGCGGTGGCGAGCGCCGTCTTCACCCACGTATTCAGCATCCAGGCGTTCAGGCATGTTGGGGTCCACCTGGATCGTGCCGCATTGCCATGGGCGACCAATGGCGTCCTTCAAGGTGTATTCGATCTTGGGACCGTAAAAAGCACCCTCACCTGGCAAATACTCAAAATCGCAGTTGGAGGCCTTGAGACCTGCGGCCAGAGCAGCCTCGGCACGGTCCCAGCTTTCTTCGCTACCGATGCGTTTTTCGGGACGGGTCGAGAGCTTGTAGATGATGTTGTCAAAGCCAAAGTCTTTGTAGACTTTTTGCAGCAAGGTGGTGAAGGCCACAACCTCGGCTTGAATTTGGTCTTCAGTGCAAAAGATGTGGCCATCGTCTTGCGTAAAGCCGCGCACGCGCATGATGCCGTGCAAGCCGCCTGTGGGCTCATTGCGGTGGCATTGGCCAAACTCGCCGTAGCGCAGGGGCAGATCGCGGTAGCTCTTGATGCCTTGGTTGAAAATCAGAATGTGGCCCGGGCAGTTCATCGGCTTGAGCGCATAGTCGCGCTTTTCCGATTCGGTCACAAACATGTTTTCGCGGTATTTGTCCCAGTGTCCGGTTTTCTCCCACAGGCCTTGATCCAGGATTTGCGGGCCTTTAACTTCCAGGTAGCCGTTGTCGCGGTAAACGCGGCGCATGTACTGCTCCACCTCTTGCCACACGGTCCAGCCCTTGGGGTGCCAAAACACGGTGCCGGGCGAATGCTCGTCGATGTGGAACAAGTCCAGCTCGCGGCCGAGCTTGCGGTGGTCCCGCTTTTCAGCTTCTTCCAAGCGAGTCAGGTACTGCTGCAAATCGTCTTTGCTGGCCCAGGCCGTGCCGTACACGCGCTGGAGCATTTCGTTTTTGCTGTCACCACGCCAGTAAGCGCCAGCGACCTTCATCAACTTGAAATGCTTGAGCTTACCGGTGCTGGGCACATGGGGGCCACGGCACAGATCTTCAAAAGCACCTTCGCGATACAGGCTGACGTCTTGATCGGCAGGAATGCTGGCAATGATTTCGGCTTTGTAGTTCTCGCCCATGCCCGAGAAATAAGCCACAGCTTCGTCACGCGGCAAGACGCGGCGCACGATGGCTTCGTCTTTGTTGGCCAACTCGGTCATGCGTTTTTCAATGGCGACCAAATCTTCGGGCGTGAAGGGGCGGCTGTAGGCAAAGTCGTAATAAAAGCCGTTTTCAATCACCGGGCCGATGGTGACCTGGGCGGCAGGGAACAAATCTTTCACCGCATAGGCCAACAAGTGCGCGGTAGAGTGGCGGATCACGTCCAGGCCGTCGGCGTCTTTGGCTGTGATGATGGCCAATTGCGCATTCGAACTGATCATGTGGCTGGTGTCCACCACCTGGCCATCGACCTTGCCGGCCAAAGCGGCTTTGGCCAAGCCAACGCCAATCGAGGCGGCCACTTCGGCCACGGTGACGGGGCCGGGAAACTCACGCAATGAACCGTCGGGAAGTGTGATCTGAACCATGTGATTGCAATTTAAAGCGCACGGCAAGGGCCGTACTGAGGATGTCTTTTGCGCATTTTAACGTGTGGCCGACTTCAATTCGTTCAGACCGAGCTGCACACTCACTTAGAATAAAAATCCAAATGAATACCCAAGCACTTCCAAACATGATCACTCAGCTGATAAGCATTTTTTTGATTGCAAACCTGTGGATTGCAAGCAGCGCTTGGGCGGGGCCGGTCATGGCCATTCGGATCGGTCCAATCAACGCCGCACAAGCAGATATAGGCATGGTGCTAACGGATGGAACTGTCAAAAAATGTGCAGGAACCTATCGCGGAGTGATGCAGTTTTTCGAAGCCCCACACGGCGTGAACGTCACTGGCCTCTTGAAAACCAATGCGGGTGCCTGTGAACTGACTGCCTCTGTGCCATGGGCTGATCTGCCTGAAAACCTTTTACAACGCACACGTGGTGACATGCTGCAAGTGAGATTCAAAGGTGAGCTGGTGGATGGCAAAACCGTCACCAAAGTTAATTGGATGCTGCCCGCTCCCATGTCAGCTGTCTTGTTGACAGAACCGATGAAGAACACGGTACAGCGCTTTGCCAAGGCCACTGATGTCCAGTTAGGCTCGTTGGGTTTGAAATCATCAACAGTGAATGCGGACATCACGGTCCAATCTCCTTTGGTTTTCGACCTGCTTATCCTTCATGCCACATGCGAACTTGAAATTCATGGCAAGGTGGTCGCCTCAGGCATCAAAGAAAATTTGATCTTGAACGCCAAACGCACGACCGCACTGCGAATCCCGGTCACCCTTAACCACAAGGCTTTGCTCTCAGCCACGGGCAATGTGCTGACGCAAATGGGCAAAGTAGAAGGAAAGTTAGTGGGTTGGGTGCGCGTGAAACTGCCCCGTGGTGTTGTGGATTTGCCGCTTGAATTTCCGATCAAATTGACTTTGTTGTAAGCAAAAAAAACCACCTGTCGCTTTGGCTTCAGATGGCTGAACAATCAAAACGCTTTCTCAAGCGCTATAGACAGATCAGTGAAACTGCTCTTCTTCGGTTGAACCGGTGAGGGCTTTGACAGAAGACGAGCCGCCTTGGATCACGGTGGTCACGTCGTCGAAATAGCCTGCACCCACTTCTTGCTGGTGTGACACAAACGTGTATCCCTTGTCGCGAGCCGAAAATTCCGGCTCTTGCACCATGTTGACATAATGCTTCATGCCTTCGCCGTTGGCGTAGGCATGGGCAAACTGGAACGTGTTGTACCAGTTGATGTGAATACCAGCCAAGGTGATGAACTGGTACTTGTAGCCCAACGCAGACAAGTCTTCTTGGAAGGAAGCGATTTGGCTGTCATTCAAGTTCTTCTTCCAATTGAAAGAAGGTGAGCAGTTGTACGACAGCAATTTGCCTGGGCAGGCAGCATGCACAGCTTGGGCAAATTCACGGGCAAAGCCAATGTCTGGAACGCCGGTTTCGCACCACACCAAGTCAGCGTAAGGGGCGTATGCAACGCCGCGGCTGATGGCTTGTTCCAGTCCATTTTTGACGCGGTAGAAGCCTTCAGGTGTGCGCTCGCCAGTCAAGAAAGGCTTGTCGTTGGCATCGTGGTCCGAAGTGATCAGGTTCGCGGCTTCGGCATCGGTTCGGGCCAACACGATGGTGGACACGCCCATCACGTCAGCTGCAAAACGCGCAGAGATCAACTTCTCACATGCTTCATGGGTTGGCACCAAGACTTTGCCGCCCATGTGACCGCATTTCTTCACTGCAGCCAATTGGTCTTCGAAGTGCACGCCTGCGGCGCCAGAGGCAATCATGTTCTTCATCAATTCAAACGCGTTCAAAACGCCGCCAAAGCCGGCTTCGGCATCCGCCACGATGGGCAAGAAGTAGTCGATGAATTCTTTATCGCTGGGATTTACGCCACGGCCCCATTGGATTTCATCCGCACGTTTGAAGGTGTTGTTGATGCGTCGGACCATGGTCGGCACAGAGTCATAGGCATAGAGCGATTGGTCTGGGTACATGGTTTCAGACGAGTTACCATCGGCAGCGACTTGCCAGCCCGACAAGTACACCGCTTCTAAGCCGGCTTTGGCTTGTTGCATGGCTTGACCCGCGCTGATGGCACCGAAGGAGTTAACGTAACCCTTTTTGGCGCCGCCATTGATTTTGTCCCACAGCTTTTCTGCGCCGCGCTGGGCCAGTGTGTGCTCGATCGGCATGCTGCCGCGCAGACGCACGACGTCAGCTGCAGAGTAACCGCGCTTCACGCCTTTCCAGCGGGGGTTGGTGGCCCAGTCTTTTTCCAATGCAGCCACTTGCTGCTCGCGGCTGAGTTGTTCGGTGAAGTTTTGTGGCATGGAGATCTCCAAAGAGTTAAATAAATAGGGTTGATTTGCGACAGCACTGTGAGTCGGTAACTTATCTTAACTCTTATATAAGACATGAAAAAATCTTATATCTTATACAAGACATTTTTTTATTTGTTTAATTTCAATAGCTTACAATAAATTTTTCTCGATATGAAATTTAATTTCTCATATTGAGAAATATTGTCGCGGCGCAGCATTTCAAAATATCACATTGCGCAATTTAAATCTCACTCTGCGAAAAAAATGATGGGAGTGCATCTTTTACTTTGTTCGGCAATAGAAATTGAGAAGATTTTGGCGCGATCAGAGTGGCAGAAACAGCAACAACACTGGGAATAACGTGTGAAAAAATAATTTCTTGACTTGGAAACCATGGTTTTCTCAATTAGCATGATGAACGCCGGACCAAATCAGTGTTTCCGGTTTCGAACCCACTTCCGTACAAAGGAATCTCAACATGGCAACTGCAAAGACAACTCCGGCAAAAAAAGTAACAACTGCGAAAGCAGTGCCTGCTAAAAAAGCGGCGGCTAAAGCGCCCGCTAAAAAAAGGACGCCCAATGCGGCGTTCATGAAAGCTTTGACACCTAGCGCCGAATTGGCCGCTGTGGTGGGTGCAGCACCTCTTCCACGCACTGAAGTCGTGAGCAAGTTGTGGGTCTACATCAAAAAGCATGGGCTGCAAGACAGCGTCAACAAACGCAACATCAATGCAGACGACAAACTCAAAGCGATTTTTGGCAAAGCCCAAGTCACCATGTTTGAGTTGGCCGGCCTGATCGGCAAACACCTCAAGTAAGCCACAGCGATTACCTTGTTCTTAAAGGGCTGAACCCCTCGCGGGGTTCAGCCCTTTTCAATTCAATTGCGCACGCTTGCCAATGAAGTGACTATTTTCATTGTCCAATGCTCATTTGCGTAGCGCGGCGTCAGTGATTGCGCTGAGTGTGCCGCGCGTCGTAATGACTTCAGGGTTAAGAGTCACTTCAATCAAAGTGCCTTGCTCTCGGGCCAGCGCAGCAATCAAAGCGGCTTCAAATTCTGCTGTGCGCGAAATGCGCGTTCCCACATAACCATAGGCTTGCGCCAAAGCCGCAAAGTCGGGGTTCATCAAACGCGAGCCCGATATGTGCCTAGGGTAATCGCGCTCCTGATGCATCCGAATGGTGCCGTACATGCTGTTGTTGAGCAAAACGATGATGCTTTTGGCGCCGTGTTGCACGGCTGTGGCCAGCTCCTGGCCGTTCATCAAGAAATCGCCGTCGCCAGCCATGGTGAAAACCACTCTGCCCGTCACGATGGCCGCCGCAATACCTGCAGGCACCCCGTAGCCCATGGCGCCCACTGTCGGTGCCAGCTGTGTCTTGTGGCCTTTGACAAGCCCATGGTGTTTGAAATAACGGTGCACCCAACTGGCAAAGTTGCCAGCGCCATTGGTCAGCACCGCATCGCTTGGCAGGTGTTTTTGCAGCGTTGCTATCACAGAAGGCATGTCAACCAATCCTGCTTCGTTGTCCGCGGGTAGGCCTGCCAAGGGCTGAGGCAAGACATTGGCTTCGTATTCCGCATGTATTTCATGGGTCCAGGTTTCCCATGGCAATGATGTGGGTGCGGTCAGCACCTCCAAACTGCGCGCAGCCGCGTTCATGGTCGCGCACATGGCCAAGTCGGCTTGGTAGACCCGGTTCAACTCTTCGGCACTGGCATGAATGTGTACCAATTTTTGGGCCGGCTTGGGTGGAACCAACAAGGTATATCCGCCCGTCGTCATCTCCCCCAAGCGAGGGCCAATGGCAATGATCAAATCGCTGTTTTTGATACGCGCCGCCAACTTGGGATTGATGCCGATACCGACGTCACCCGCGTACTGAGGGTGAAAATTATCGAAAGTGTCCTGAAAGCGAAAGGCGTTGCCAACGGGCAGCATCCAGTTTTCTGCAAATCGTTGCAAGGCCTGCGCCGATTGAGGCGTCCACCCACCGCCACCGGCAATCACAAAAGGGCGCTGTGCTTGCAACAGCATTTCACGCAGACGACGCAAAGCTCCGGGGTCGCTCCAAGCCTCAACGGCTTCGACGCGAGCCAAGGGCTGGACTTGCACCATGTGCGTCAGCATGTCCTCTGGCAGGACCAGCACCACGGGACCCGGGCGACCGTTCATTGCCGTGGCAAAGGCGCGGGCGACATACTCAGGTATCCGCTTTGCATCGTCAATGCGCTCAACCCGCTTGGCCATGCCTTTGGTGCTGGGGCCAAAAAAAGCACAAAAGTCGACTTCTTGAAAAGCCTCGCGATCGCGGGTGTCACTGGCCACATCGCCCACAAACAAGACCATTGGAGTTGAATCCTGAAATGCCGTATGGATACCGATAGACGCATTGGTAGCACCCGGGCCTCGGGTGACAAAGCACACGCCAGGACGTCCAGTCAAGCGCCCATGGGCATCGGCCATATAGGCGGCACCGCCTTCTTGTCGGCAGGTAACAAACTGAATGCGCTCGGCATGCGCATGAAAGCCATCGAGCACCGCCAGATAACTTTCGCCAGGTACACCAAAAGCATGCGTAACGCCTTGTGCGATCAGACAGTCGACAAGCAAATGGCCGGCCATCACGGGTTGTATTTCGGTGGTATTCATGCTTGTCTTTCAGTAAGTTGCCTGTGAGATTAGCAGAATCGGCCGCGTGTCTATCCGCCGCACCTGACAGTGCGGAAACACAGGTGACAGGCGAGAGGAAAGAAGTTACTGACACTGAACCCTACATTCAAGGAGAAGCGCATGAAGATTCGCGAAATTGCTTCGGGCCTGCAATTCCCTGAGGGCCCGATTGCCATGGACGATGGCTCGGTCGTGTTGGTTGAAATTGCCCGCGGCACCCTGACGCGTGTCACGCCCGATGGCAAAGTCTCGGTGGTGGCTGATTTGGGGGGTGGCCCCAACGGAGCAGCCATTGGACCCGACGGTGCCGTGTACATTTGCAACAATGGTGGATTCAACTACACCACGGAGTCAGATGGATGCTTCAGGCCCATCGGTCAAGCCAACGATTACAGTGGCGGGCGCATCGAACGGGTCAACCTGAACACGGGTAAGTTCGATCGCCTTTATGACTCGGTAGAAGGCTTGGGTCTTCGGGGACCGAATGACATCGTTTTCGATGCCCATGGTGGGTTTTATTTTTCGGACCTGGGAAAAGCACGCCACAGCGACATGGACCGCGGTGGAATTTATTACGGCACCACCCATGGCGCTTTGGCGAGCGTGATCGCCAGGCCGGTGATGACACCCAATGGCATCGCCCTGTCCCCCGATGGCCAGACCCTTTATTACGCAGAAACCGAAGGCGCCAGAGTCTGGGCTTTTGATGTGACCGGCGCAGGTCAGGTCCGCAAAGAGGGTTGGCCATCTCCCCAAGGCGCACGCATGATCGCTGCCTCGCCTGGCGGGCTCTATCAGCGCTTTGACTCCATGGCAGTAGATGCCTTGGGCAATGTGTGCGTAGCGACTTTAATGCACGGCGGCATCACCATCATTTCGCCCGACGGAAAATTGCAGTCACACGTCAGCTTGCCAGACCGCTTCACCACCAACTTGTGTTTTGGCGGGCCAAACAACCGAACGGTCTTTGTGACCTTGTCGGGCAGCGGCAAACTGATCGCCATTGACGACTGGCCGGTACCAGGCCTGACGCTCAATTACCCTGCCTGAACCAGCCCCGTCTTGCGCCCTACGCCCAATGCGACACCCACGCTGAGCATCAACACCGCTGCAGCGCAAGCCAAGGTGGCGCTGTACCAGCCACGGTCCATGAAGGCACCAAAGACAAGGGGCGAGACGGCAAATCCAACGTCAAAGCCCGAATAAACC
>Ga0209598_10002515_pt1 | contig 14313 bp, 12 predicted proteins | sample M_140807_EF_Meta_FD_187317 | JGI IMG/M metagenome (GOLD analysis project Ga0209598, IMG submission 187317) | Freshwater microbial communities from Lake Montjoie, Canada to study carbon cycling - M_140807_EF_MetaG (SPAdes) (version 2) | ecosystem: Environmental > Aquatic > Freshwater > Lake... | reverse complement strand
GAATCGCTTCGGGCTCGCTCATTCGCCCCAGTCCCACGCGTCGGCAGGAGAGCCACCCGGACTCTGGTCCGACCAAGTGTGCGCCATCGTTCTGCAACTGTTGAATGTTTCTTTGCACGGCGGGTTTGTCCCACATCGCTGCGCTCATCGCCGGAGCAAAGAGCACGGGGCACTCCATATTCAGATATAGTGTTGAGAGCAGATCGTTGGCAAGTCCCAGCGAGCAGGAGGCGATGATGCGGGCTGTGGCAGGAGCCAGAATCATCAGCTTGCAGTATTGCGCAAGCTCGATATGGGGACCTAGGGGGAACCTTGGATCAAAAGGATCGATCACTGGAGCAGAGCCAGTCAGGGCGCTGAAGGTAGCAGCCCCTACGAACTGGGTAGCTGAGGTTGTCATCACCACCGAGACAGACTGACCGGATTGAACCAATCGGCTCACGAGCATCGCGGACTTGTAAGCCGCGATGCCGCCGGCGATTCCAACGACGATACGTTTCGAGTGCGTCATGGTGACTGCCAGAACTGGCTACAGAGAAAATCTTTACAGATCGCCTGCATCCAAGTCCAGCAGGTCTCCTTGTTCGGTGGTTTCCCCGTAGATCTTCAGTTCGCTGGTGGTTGTCAAGTAAATTTTGTCCTGCAGGATTTCCTGAATGACAATCTCCATCTTGTCGTCGGAGTGCAAATCCACCAGTGGGCGCCCACCGCGATTGAGTTGTACAAGACGCTTTTGAATGAGCGTCGAGAGCTTGAATCGCCCTCCAACTTTGTTGACAATCGCTTCTTCTTTGAGCTCGTCGAGCATTGGTTGCGCCTCGTAATTGGTTAAAAGGTTTGGCTGGATAGTGGTCGCTTGTTGGTGCCGCTAGGCTTGGTTGACCACTCTGGAATCGTATTGGCAGAGCAATCGGCAGACCTGGGTCACCGCGTCGTCAACCTGATCATTGATTACAGAGTGTCGATAATGGTGCTTGAGCCCCATCTCCTGGCTGGCCACTTGCAAGCGTCGCTGGATCGCATCCTTGGTTTCCGTACCTCGATCCCGCAGACGTTGTTCTAACTGTTCCATCGACCCCGGATCGATGAAGATGGTAATCACTTTGGGATCGTAGTCCAGGACAGCCAGGGCACCTTGGACATCGATCTCCAAGATTACCCACTTTCCGGCGGAAAGACCAGACGAAACGGCCTCTTTGAGGGTACCGTACCAGAATCCTCTCCCGAAAACCTCTTTGCATTCGAGGAACTCTCCCTGAGACTGTTTTTCTTTAAACTCCTCTGGGCTGAGAAACCAGTACTCTTTACCGTGGACCTCACCGGGCCGAGGGGGCCGGGTGGTAGCCGAGACGCTCAGTTGCAGCGGCAACGGGCAAGTCTCCAAAAGTTTGGCGACAATCGTCGACTTGCCGGAGCCTGAGGGTCCCGAAATGATGATCAATTTGCCGGGCTCGACCCAGTTGCCGGGCTTCATCGGGGAGTGGTTACTCGACATTTTGGACCAACTCCCGCATCTGCTCGACAGTGGTTTTGATTGCAACGACATGATGAGCGATGGTTGCATCGTTGGCTTTAGCACCAATCGTGTTGGTTTCGCGAGCGATTTCCTGAGTCAAAAAATCCAGACGTCGGCCTTGGGATTCCCGCTCATGAATCGTCTCTTGAAATTGATCCAGGTGGCTTTGAAGCCTCACGATCTCTTCGCGGATATCGCAGCGGTCGGAGAACTGAACGACCTCTCGAAGCAGGTCGAGTTCACCCACGGAGGGAACCATCTGTGCAAGGGCGGCTTTTACGCGGGTTTCCAAGCGTTTGCGGTAATCGCCAACCACATCAGGAGCCCGAGACTCGATCTGTCCGCTGATTGTCCGAATCTGCGATACCGCATCGATGAGCTCTTTACCCATCTGCTCGCCTTCAATCTTGCGCATGCGATTGAGGTGATCGAAGGCCTCGGTGAGCGTCGACAAGACAAGTGCTGTGACTTTGTCCGGATCTGGGCCTTGACTGGGAAGCAAGACACCCGGCAATTGCAACGCGGAACCAAGTTCGATCGTCACGGTAGTCGACGGATCGATGGCAAGGCGGAGCTGGTCCAGGTAAGCTTGCAGCGTTGCAACACAGACCTTGCTAGCCGACCATTCCGCCGATCCTGAGACACGCAATGAGACGTGAACGGACCCTCGACGAACTTTCTCGCGAACGAGGCTCTCGATGTGGTTTTCCAGGTAGGCCAAGCTCTCGTGGAGTTTGCAACTGACCTTCAAAAACCGGTTGTTCACCGAGCGGACTTCGGCTTCGATTGCAAGACCGTCGGAGTTTTGCTGAGCCCTGCCATGGCCCGTCATGCTCTGAAGACCAGTCATGCTTAGCCAGCCATTGCTTATTTGGGTGATTCGATCGCAGGTGCCGGATCAGCAGGTGCAGTTACCGAACCAGGCGAGGTCGGATTCAAACCGGGCAGACTAAGGTCGGGGACCAAGGGGATTTCGGACCTTTTGGATTTATCTGCATCAGATGGAAGATTCAGGTCCGAAGCCGACCCCATGCCGCTGCTGACATTCGTCTTGGCCGATGCATCGGCTTTGATGTCGAGACTGGTTTCCTTGTACCACCAGGTGGCTGTCGCCGAGGCGGTAATCCAAAGCAGAACTAAAATGGCGGTGATGCGGGTAAAGATATCCCCGGCTTTCACGCCGAAGGCGCTTTGGCCACCGAGTCCGCCTAAAGCACCCGTTAGGCCACCGCCCCGACCTCGCTGCAGCAAAATGATGGCGATAATCAGAAACGATAGTGTAAAAAGGAGCGTACCGAAAATGTATTGGGAGAGAACCCCAAGTGGCATGAGCACGGCTAATAATCTCCGTTGTCGGACTGGTGTATCGCGGTCGGTGTGGACCGGAATAATTCCAAGACTTTAGCAGATGAAATGCCTTTTGTTGAGGCCATACGGGGGATGTTTGAGTTTTTTGTTGGTTTGGCACAGCCATTGGGATGCTGGTTAACGAATTGGGGTCGTTGACAGCAAGCTGTGGTTTGGTAACTTTCGGGCGGTTCCATTTTACGCAAAGTCCCCAATCGGCAAAATTTACCAGCTTCCTACGGTGGGGAGGGTTTGTCGGGACGAGGCCGGGGAAGTAGCTCAATCCATGACGTTCGGATGTGCATCTTTTGGCGTTTTTTGCGTGGATTACCCTATTTAATTCTCTCTGGAGGAGTTCCTATGAGTCAGTTTCGAGTGGTGGTTTTGACAGCCGTTGCGTTTGTGACAGCGGGTTTCGGATCGGTTGCGATGGCCGGTTGCGGTGGAGACAATGGATGCGGAGGCGGACGGGGCGGGTTGCTATCTCGCCTGCATTCGAAGAAGGCTGCTTGTAGCGGCGCGGTTGCCAAGGATTGCAGTGGTGGTGGTTTGCTCAACAAGATGGGTGGACGTCGGGCTGCGAAGTGCTCGGGTGCTGCCGTTTCCAACTGCACCCCTGCCCCAGCACCTGCTTGCAGCACCGGTTGTGACACTGGCTGCGGCTGTGGAACAGCGGCAGTCGAGTCCGGCTGCACCGGTTGCGACGGAGCTTATTCGGCTGCTGTGATGGTCGGATCTGCTCCTTGCACCAATTGTGGTACAGCGGTCAACGCCGGAGCGGTCCAAAGCTCGTCGGTAGCTCCGCCAACCCCATCGACGCCTGCTGCTGTGCCTGCAGCACCGGTAGCCCCAGCGGTACCCGCAGCCCCTACTGTACCGGCTGCCCCTGCTGTGCCTTCTGCCAGCGATGTTCCTAAGGCCTAGTGTTGATCCGGGATTCAGGACGCCCAACATCGATGAAAGAAATGGATCGATGTTGAGGAATTCAAAAAGGGCGCGCGGAAGCGTGCCCTTTTTTTATTTTCTGCCTCCCCCGTTTCTGTCCATGGAACTTGCCTCCTCCGAAAACTACCGGGTTTGCTCCCAAACGTTACAATAGCGGGACCTATTTCGAGTGGCTCACTGGAGGTTGCCGTGCCCGAATCGACTTCAAACGAAAACACGTTGGTGACGATCTACACCGACGGGGCCGCAGAGCCTAACCCGGGGCCGGGCGGCTACGGGATCGTGCTCGAGTCGGGTCAGCATCGCAAGGAGTTGTCAGGGGGATTCCGCCTAACGACCAACAATCGCATGGAGCTGATGGGTGTGATTGTGGCTTTGGAGGCGCTTTCCAAGCCGTGTCGAGTTAACCTTTACAGCGACTCGAAGTATGTGGTCGACTCGGTCAAGCGAGGGTCTTTGGAGCGGTGGGAGAGGAATCATTGGCGACGAGGGCCGGGCCAGCCGGTCAAGAATGTTGATCTATGGAAAAGGTATCTAGAGGCATCGGCTCGTCATTCGGTTCGATTCCATTGGGTCAAAGGTCACGCGGGTGTGGCCGGAAATGAACGCTGCGATGAACTAGCCGTTGAGGCAGCCCAGGGGTTCGATCTGGCTGACGACACAGGGTACTTGTCCGACCCCTCGAGCAGCGGCCTAGGGAAAGCTCCCGGGCATCATAACGCCGGGAATACTAATGCTGTGCGTATTAAACCCGTGCAAACTAACAAAGAGCATTCCATCGGAGAGTTCGAGGAGCCCAAGCAGGGAGGGGCTTGTCGTAAGTGTTCAGAGTCCCTGATCAAGAAACCGACCAAGTCCAAGGCTAGAAAACCGGGGCAAACGTACTACTACGAGTGGTACCTTTTCTGTCCTGGTTGCAGCACGATGTATATGGTTAATGAGGCCAAGCGAATCATCCAATGAGTAACAATTCGCCGAACGACACAATCTGTCCAGGACCTTCAGAATAAAAAATCCATGCATTTTCTCTATAATCCACCCTCGGAAGTATCCAAAGGTTTTCCACCTGTGAGTGTGGTGACCGAGGAGCTTTTGCAAGCCAACGCGATTTACAGCGAATCGATTGGTTTGCTCGAGAGGCTCAAGCACTCGAATCACTGCTGTAAGTGCGAAAAGAGGCGCCCGGTAAAGATCGCCCCGGTCCTTTTCCTCGAAGAGCATTTCGCTTGTTCCTTTCCGCTTGCCCTTTGTGATTTGTGCGCGAAAAATCCTCCGATTTCACCCGTTCGATCCGTCTCTGCGATCTACTTTTTGGCCGTTGGTATTTTGCTGGCGTCACTCTGTCTGGTCGCTGTGGGGTTTCAAGCCCATTGGTCGATCGTTGCCGCTCTGCTTGTCGGTTTGGTAGGGACTTGGTTGCTACAACGAGCCTATGTGTCGAAGCCTGAGGACTCAGCAAAGCGGCTGCAACAAACCCGAGAGCTTGTTGAGAAAAGTCCTTTTTTTTGCAACTTCCTAAAAGCCTACCCCAACGGACGCTTGTTCTGGCATGAATCGCTCCAATTTGAACCGTGGGGCACCGATGCCGAGAAGAAACATTTCCAGGCAAGTCTCATCGCCTTTGACCGCGGTTATGTGCTTTCGGACTTGCATGGATTGAACGAAGAGGACGGATCGCTAGCGATTTGCCATGCGGTCTTTGAGTACATCGACACGACGTTTCACAAAGAACTGCGAACATTCGCCGAGTCGCCGATCGCGTGCCAAGCGTTGATACAATTCTTCCCGGGTCGCAAACGGATCATCAAGACCCAGGTCCTGCCAGCCGCGGTTTCCTCGCGAAGCTTTCCGAGTCAAGGAGTCAGTGCGGAGATGGATCCGCAGGCTTTGGAAAAGGCGCTTCAAGCGATGCCGGATTTTCCGGTCAGAGCTCCAATTATCCTGATGTATCGCAGCTGCAACCTTGAGGGTACCGGCCCCTTTCGCGAACTGACGCTTCCCGATGCGGATCCGGATTACCAGCGCTACGCTAGAGCATTGCACCACCCCCAGGACGACGAGCACGAGAAGGATCCTCAAGAGTCCTCGCACGACAGCACGCATGGCGTTGCCGTGCAAACGCTCGACGATGTGGCTTATGCGACCAAGATGATGGCATTGCCCGAGAATGCCATTCGGATCGAGGATATGGAAGATTGGAAACAAGCGGTCCAAGAGAGTCGACGACTGGAGGTCGGCATACCGGATTTTTTAGCCGCTGCCGGGGATTTGGAGAGGGCCGAGCAGCGATGGGATGAGTTGCTCAAGAAGAGCCCCATGGACCGAGAGCTACTTTTTGGCTACGCCCGTTTTCTGCAGCGCAATGGAAGGCTCGAAAAAGCTGCTAGCGTCTGCCAATCTCTGATCAAACTCCCCGATGCAGGTTCCGATTGGTACGGGTTTTTGGCCCACCTGCAGCACTCGATGGGATTCCCCGAGCAGGCTCGCAAGACCCTGCAAAGCGCTCCGGAGAGTCCCAAGTCCGAGGAGTTTCATTTTGTCGCCGCCAGTATTGCCGAGGAGCTCGACGATATCCCCGGAGCGCTCCGCGAGCTTCAAGCTGCCTTGGACGTCAACCCGTATCATGGCAACTCGTTGTTGCAGAGGGCAAAGCTGCTGATGGTGCAGGGTCAAAACCAAGCGGCGCTTCGAGACGTCAATCTATTCATCGAAAATGAAGGTCCCAATCTTCGGGCAATCCAGCTGAAGGCTTACATTATCGACCGTCTCGAAGGCATAGAAAAATCGATCGCATACCTGAGCTCGTGCATCGAGCAACACGGCAAGCATCCGATCCTCAATGGCCTACGCGCAGATGCTTACAAGGAATCAGGCAAACTCACTTTGGCCCTCGAAGACATCGATTGGGTCATCGAAAACCAACCCGACCTAGCCGTTGCACGACAACAGCGAATCGAGATTCATTTGGAGAACGGCGATGCAGAAAGTGCGATCGCCGACGCACAACTGCTGATCGATCAAGGCATCGAGAATGCGTCTCTGCTGAGCGATTATGGGTATGCAAGGTTCTTGAACCAAGAATTCGAACAATCTGTAGAGCTACTGCAGCGGGCCGTGGCTTTGGACAAGTCCAATCTTTCGGCCCGTTATCGACTCTCCCAATCGTATTCGAAACTCGGACGTATCGACGAGGCGGTCGCCGAGCTCTCGGCGATCTTGGAGGTCGACTCCGAGCACGCCATACCTTTTGTAGTGCGCGGCTATCATTACTTGATGCTCGGGCAATACGACCAAGCTGGCAAGGACTTTGAAGACGCTCTGAAAATTGAACCTAAAGAGCTTCAGGCCCTGCGCGGCCGCAGTTTGGTCTACGAGATGCTCGGCGATCGCAAGCGAGCCCTGAAGATCCTCGACGAAGCCCTCGAAATCGATCCTAGCAACGAGGAGTGTTTGCTCGATCGTTCCCGCATGTCGATGTCCGGATACGACCTAAAGGGGGCGGAGAAAGATCTCAATACGGTCATACAGTCAAGCCCGGATTTGCTGCCAGCACTTTTTTCTAGAGCTCAGCTAAACATCCAACTCGGTAGGATGGACCAAGCTTTGAATGACCTCGACACGATCCTCAAGGAGGATCCTGATTTTGCACCCGCCCTGATCGGAAGGAGTGCGATTTACCAGCAACAGGGGGATGATCAGAAATCTCAAGAGGACCTTGATGCAGCCGTGCAATTGCAGCCCGAGGCGGCCGAGGAGACCGAATTCAATCGCGCGATCATGTCCGCCCACATCGCCTTTGTACAGAATCGCTTCGAGGAGTCGGTCCAAGCCGCCACGCAGGCCATCGAGATGGATCCGACCAACGAGACCGGATACCTCAGGCGCGGTGCAGCCTACTGGTACTCAGAGCAATTCACAGAAGCTTGGGAGGACTTCAATTACGTCATCGAAACGCTTGAGAAGGAATCCTCCAGAGCCTTCAATGGTCGCGGAGGCTGTGCTGCAGAGCTAGGAGACAGCGATCCTGCGATCCAAGACCTTGAAAAAGCCATCGCGATCGCCCGCGACAAAGAGCAGGACCATCTGGCTTATTACCTCAATAACTACGCACGAGCTCTGATCGGAGCCGACAGACTCGAGGAGGCCCAAGGGGCATTGGCCGAATCCCTGGGGCTGCAGCCCCAAAACGCTTGGCTGTTCTATTACAGGGCCCTGCTTCACATCGCCCGAAAAGAGCACGATCTGGCATGCGAGGATTTTCAGAAGGCAATCGAGTGCAGCCAGCCTTCGATTCCTCCGCGCAAAAAAGCCAAGGCCGAGTCGTTCATAAAGAAGTTCTCCTCGGGGTCAGCCGACGCACCCGATCGCGCCGAGAGTTAGCATCCAACCCGTTACTGCTTGGGTTGACGAATCACCGCACCACTTTTCTTTGCTGGCTGCGTTGGCTCGGACATTGCCCCATTCCCCGAGGGCAACGACCCGGAGGACCACGACGTAGGGACGGTCCTCTTGGATATAGATTCACCACCTGCGTCGGGTCGACTCTCAGCGAGTACGATCTTGCCAGTTTGTCCAATCTTGCCACCTTGTGCGGGAGAGGATTGAGCGACAGCTGGACTGTTGCCCGAGCGGATTGTCAACGGAGGATTCGGTTGGTTCGAAGCGATTCGGGATTGTGCCAAGCTCGTTTCGGGCTTGTAGCTCGCGTCGGGCCAACCCGTGGATGGAGCTTTTGGATTCGCAATGGCGACGATTCTGTCGCCCAAAAGGTTTGAGCTTTCCGCGTTGGCTGGCTGGCCATTGCCACCAAAAGGGCTAGGGGTATCCCAATCGGATCTTTTCAGGCCATTTGAATTCAGGGCTGCCCCGGAGCGGCTAGCGACCGATTGTCCAAAAACGGATGGGTTCTCAAGCGCGTGCGATGAATCCTGAGTCGACCAGAGCGGAGGGCGGGACGCGACCATCGAGGCTTGTTGGTCAGACCGAGTCCGATCTGGCCTGGAGATCGGAACCACCGGCAAAGGTTCTTTCGCGAGTCGCTCTTGAGGGGTTCCTTGCGGGATGGGCTGAAAGGGGCGCAACTGGACTTGCCGGTCGCCGACGAGATCCTCTGGGAGTGCCGAATAGACCGGGACCATTGACCCATTTGGGTTGCTTGGATCGTTGGTATTAGGCTCAATGAGTGTCCGCTGGCCATCGACGATCCGACTTGATGGAGCTAGGGCCATTATCCCCCCTGAGGATTCGTTGGTTAGTGGTCTGTACCAATACCAGGAGCTTGCTGCAGCCGATACAAGAACCGCCAGCCCGAGCAATCGGGGCCTTGCGGTTGTTGACGATTCTTCGGAGATGGGTGGTTTCTTTTTGGTGGTCATCGCTAGAATTCCTAAAGTGGGTTCGCTAGTCTGCCACATGCATGGCGATTCGATCCCAAGCCGCAGGGCCGTCGGGGGAAATCCAATCCAAAAAAAAGTTTAAATTTCGGTTTGTGAGGACTAGTTAAACCTTGTCAACGCAAGAGCATTCTCGGATGGATGAAGATTGACGACTGCAACGATTAAGCCCCGCTGAGGGCTTAAAGCCCCAGCAAATTCTTCTGGAAATTGCAATAAGCTTTGAATTCAGGGTGGATAATTGACCGAACGAGGGGCCTTTCCCTCAACTGTTTTGTCCTGGCTACGAGCTATCTGGGTTGCTCCAGCAGCGATTCGCCAATAATGATTCGCCAACAACGATTAGTTCAGCGCACGCCGATCCGAGACTAAGACACCTTTGTAGAACAGCCATTGTATCTGTGGAGAAACTTCGATGAGATCATGTCTTTTAGCAGCGCTTTGGATTGCTGCGTGCATTCCAAGTGCGTTCGGGCAGCAATTGCAAAACGTATTCAAAGAGCGCAGCCACGACTTTGGCACCGTTACCAGGGCAGCCAAAACCGAGCACCGCTTTTACTTTGAAAATCCATTTTCGACCCCTTTGCATGTTCGCAGCGTGCGAACCTCCTGCGGTTGCACCACTCCGAGCATCCTCACCGAGACGGTTCAACCCGGAGAAGTCGGCTGCATCCTAGCCGTCTTCAATACAGCGACTCATTCAGGATCCCGAGGCGCAACGATCACGGTAACGTTCGACAAGCCCAGTTTCGCCGAAGTCCAACTTAGCGTGAAAGGTTACATTCGCTGGGACGTCGTTTTTACTCCTGGACAAGTCGCCTTTGGAAAAGTTCCCGAGGGATCGGCCAAGGAACTCGATGTCCACATGGAGTATGTCGGTAAGTCGACTTGGAACGTGACCCACGTCAGTTGCGATTTGCCTTACGTAAAGGTCGGTATTCGAGAGTCCTTGCGTCAGGGCGGCAAAGTCCATTATGACCTCAAAGTCAGCTTGGACCAATCCGCACCTGCCGGACCTATTCAAAGCGAAATCACTCTGCACACCAACGATCTGAATATAAAGACATTGTCGCTGGGATTCACGGCCGATATCGAGTCTACCCTGTCGATTCAACCCAACCTTGTATCGCTAGGTGCGATTGGCAAAGAAGAACAGGTCAAGAAACTGATCCGACTCAAAGGTGCACAACCGTTTAAAATCCTCGGCATCGAAAGTCAAACATTCGACGTTTCAGCTACCAAACTAGACGAAGAGTCCAAGGACATGCATCTAGTGCCGCTGGTCTTTAGCCCCAAGTCGCTTGTCAGAGACAAGTCGGAACAGAAGGGGAAGATCTTCTTGCTGACCGATATGGATGCTCGGCCCAAATTGGAGCTTGATGTCGTTTATCGGATTAAAGAGGATCCCGTGCCTTTATCGGCATCGATCAAGTAGCCCAGCCTTTCAAAACGTCGGTCATCGAGCCCAGCGATCAGTACCCGAATCCTGCCCGGAAAATCAAACTATCGTCGGGGGTGAGATTGGAAGAAGGCCGATTGCGGTAAATCAACTCGCGATTGAACGCGTAGCCGACTTCGAAAAAGCAAGTTCGGAAACCCTGGCGTAGCAAATCGTTTCGGCCTTTCTCAAACCCTAGAAGAACTCGCAAGTCGTTGATGTCGATCTCATCGGTCGAATCGTCATCGATATGCTTGATCGTCCAAGCTCCTCCGCCGTAGTAGCCCGTCAGGTACCACCAAACGTCATGATTACCGTGGCTCGTCAGATAGTGCGAGAGCTTGGGTTCGGGAAAAAAGATATCCCAACGTGTATCCTGGTTCGGCATCCAAAGAATACCGCCGGCTGGCAATAGTTTGATCTTGTTTCGATCGATGTAGTAAACCCCGGCTCGGATTGTCGAGTTCGGAGAGCATCGCAGCTTGGCTAACGCCTTGCCTTGCAGACGAACGCTGTCATTGCTAATGGCGTCGAATGCAGAAAACACACCGACCCGCCATCCGAGTTCGGTTCCAAAGGTCCGCAAGGGATCCGTCTCCCACGTGCTGTCGAGAAATGCGCTGAAGGCCGATCCGGGGAGGTCCGAACCTGGGACTTTCGGCCCAGACCAAAGATGCTGGGCGTAGCTGGGCATCAAGTACCACGGCTGACTCATGCCGAGAAACTTGGGGATCCCAAAGACCAAAGACGATTCAAAGTCATGGCTTTCGATCTGATTGGCATCGACACCACCAAAGTCGGTATTGCCTGGAAGATACGTGTAGCGGAACCGGAAGCCTTGGCAAAGACGCATTGTCTCTTGCGTTTGTGTCTGGACTGCCGCAGAGGTGTTGTACCACCACGCGTTCCAGGAGTTCGGGTAGGGAGGCGGTGGGTAAGCACCATAGGGATTCGCAGCGTAGGGATTCGCAGCGTAGGGATTCGCAGCGTAGGGATTCGCAGCGTAGGGACTTGTGGCGTAGGGATTCGTAGCGTATGGATTCGGGTAAGTTGGAGTGGAATAAGTTGATGGATATCCAGGTTGGCTGGGGGGCGGGGCGGCCACTGGTGGAGCCATGGGTTGACCGTAGGCCGGTACACCATAGGTCGAGGTCCCGTACGCTGGTTGCCCGTAGGTTGGTTGCCCGTAGGCTGGTTGCCCGTATGTTGGTTGCCCGTAGGCTGAAGGCGCGGCCGAGCTGCCGGTCAACCATTCCATCCACGAGTTGTAGGCCTGGTTAAACGACGACGGAGGGGGCATACCAGTAGGAGCCATTGTCGGCGAGGTCGTAGCGTAGGGGTTGTAGGTTGTCGGTGGGGCTGAATAAGTCGGGGGAGCCGAATAAGTCGGTGGGGCCGTCGACACGGGAGGCAAGGTGGTTGCAGGGTACGGGTTGTAGGTCCCAGTCGCTGGACTCGACGGGTAGCTGGGGGTTGGGGGAAGCGTCCCGGGAGTGGTCGAGGGATAGGGCGTCTGAGCGATACCGTATTCCACGGAAAACAGCCAAACGAACATACCAACGCCAAGCCATAGCAGGCTTCGTCGGTCGCCTAGCCTCGTGCAGTGTTCCGGCTGAGTGAGAACCCCTGGAGTTACTGTCAAGTTTTCGAACCGTTCAATGAGCAAACTTCCAAGTTGGGAATTCGTAACGATTGGGAAGGATGTACCTTCGGCAGGCTTTCTCCGTCAAGCGAACTTGAACGATTCCGCCAAAAACCGAGGTTTTAACGAAAATTCCGGCGATTTCGAACTCACTCGGCCCCCCTATTTTGCCTAAATTGTTGATATCCACCTCGAAGGGAACTATTCTTGGTAGATCGTGTATTTGTGAATTGGTTGCCGGAGCTGGCGATCCGATACCTCCAAAGAGGTTGTTGGGTTGTCCGATCCGGCGTTTTCCAATCCAGAGTTGCCCCTGCGAGTCAGGGTCGCAGATCCAATACGCTAAAACCGTTACCGCGAAACGTAGAACAAGGCGATTGCTGATGCTTTTCCAAAAACCGTTCCACCGGCTTACTCATCTGTGCGCAGTTTTGGCTCTCGTGGCAAGCTTCGCGTCGTTGGGGTTCTCGCAAGGGAACAACAACAATAACAACAACAATAACAACAACAATAATAATAACAATAATAACAACGGTGGAGGCGGCGCTGGTGGCGGTGTCGAAATCGACCCCCAGGGCGTGCTTCGCATCAGTGCCGTCGATAACTCGCTTGCCCTGCGTGTTCGCAAGGCAGCTTTGCAGACCGTTGGTCGCACCGAACCGGTCGCTTCCGATCTGCGAAAAGTCTCCCTGAACCGACTAGAAAAAGTTCTCGCCGAGCGACTATCCGAGCAACAAGAGCTGGGCGATGAAATCCTCGGGCTCGCAGGATTGACCCGGATCGAATATGTCTTTTTCCTTCCAGATTCAAACGACATTGTCATCGCCGGACCTGCAGAAAAGATCCACGTGACCGAGAGCGGTGATCGAGTTGGGCTCAAGTCCGGTCGATCGGTCTTGAACTTGATGGATCTGATCGTCGCTCTGAGAGTCTACGCTCCATCGACCGAAGCGATCGGCTCGATCGCCGTATCGATTGAACCGACCCAAGAAGGGATCAAGCGGATGAATCAGTTCAACGACCAGTTCAAAGGTCGCGCTGATCAGATCAATCCTGCAGTCCTGGCCGGGATGAAGCAAGCCCTGGGGTACCAAAACGTCATTATCAAGGGCGTTCCCCGCGAGACGAACTTTGCAAGGGTGCTCGTCGAAGCCGACTATCGCATGAAGCTCATCGGCCTCGGGCTGGAAAACACTGTGATCCCGTTCACACCATGGATCGCGCGTACCCAAGCCGGCGCCAACGCCAACGCTCTTCAGCGATGGTACTTTGAGGCCGACTACAGCACCGTGGTGACCAACGAAGATCGCACGGCATTGCATTTGAGGGGCCAGGGGGCAAAGCTCACCAGCGAAAAGGAGTATCTCACGAAGAGTGGAGCTCGCACCCGTGGTGCTGGTGCAGGCGATGCCGCATCGGTTGGATTTGCCAAGGAGTTCACGCAGAAGTTCGAGGCTTTGGGCGAAGTCATGCCTGTCTTCAGCCAAATGCGAAACCTGTTCGACATGAGCATCGTCGCGGCCTTCATGCATCAAAATGATTTCTATGGCAAAGCCAACTGGGATCTGGGAGTCTTGGCCGATGAGGAGAAGCTATCTACCCGGATAAACAACGGGATTTCACAAGTCGAACCGGCCGTCAACGCAATGTGGAAAGAAGGAACGCTCATCACCCCAATCGGCGGCGTCCACATCTCGGCTCGCAAGCTGGCTTCAGAACCCCAAATCGACAATGCACTTGAGCAATCTGCCGAAAAACTAGCGGCACCAAGCGATCTTCGTGAAGGCCAATGGTGGTGGGACTAGTTTACAAGCTTGCTATAATCGGCTTTACTCCAAGAGGCCTCGCTTTCGGCGAGGCCTCTTGCGTTTCACGCCGTGACTTCGACGTTCCCCCAAAAGCAGTGGCACGAGCAGTGGCACAAAGCAATCGAATCGATGGTTAGAAACCTTTCTACAGCAATCGCTCTGTCCTACCTTGTTTTCATGTTCGTCATGACCCATCTACCCAAGCATCGAGTTTCCAAAGCAGT